>SWCD01000267.1_pt1 | contig 185673 bp, 193 predicted proteins | sample 4693011 | NCBI WGS metagenome assembly SWCD01 (sample SAMN10267278, study PRJNA491770) | bioreactor metagenome | isolation source: DHS bioreactor inoculated with marine | place: Japan: Omine Ridge, Nankai Trough
TTGTCGGTCATCACCTGCGCGACGGTCACTCCTACCGACGCATACCAGGCCACCGCGGCGCGCAGATGCGCCACGGCGCTGACGGCCTTCTCGTCGGGATGGATCCGGGTGACGGAGAGCCGCGAGGCGTCGTCGATGCAGACATGCACATACTCCCAGCCAGCCCCGCGCGACTGCCCCTGTTGCCGATCGCCGGTGATCCTGTGGCCGGTCTGTTCGAACCGCCCCAGACGCTTGATATCGAGGTGGATCAGCTCCCCCGGGTGGTCCCGCTCATAGCGGTGCACCGGTTCGGCCGGCTCCAGATCGCGCAGGCGGCTGAGGCCCGCCCGGCGCAGCACCCGGCTGACGGTGGCGGGCGAGACACCGGTCTTCGCGGCGATATGCGCGCCGGTCAGGCGGTCCCGCCGCAGGCTGACAATGCGGTCGCACACGGCTGGCGGCGTCGGATTGCGCAGCCTGACGGGGCGTGACGGGCGGTCCTGCAACCCCCGGCACCCTTCGGCCCGGAACCGTCGGTGCCACTTGGCAGCGGTCTTTGCGCTGACGCCGCAGACCGAGGCGGCGTGAGAAACTGCGGCACCCGCTTCGATCAGCCCGACCAGCCGCTCTCGACCTTTCGGCGTCAGCCGGGCATTCTGATGCATGTTCATTCGATCCCTCCGAACATGGTTGGCGCCTGGTAACTCCAACCAACTCGATCGGGATCGAATGGACAACCTGTGGAAAGCTCACACCTAGGGGACCAGGATCCTAGGGGATTAGGGCCCCAGGGGATTGGGGCCCCAGAGGACTTCTGCCCGGAGGGATTGGAACCCGAAGGGGCGCACCCCGGGGAGACGGGCCCTTGTCGACTGGAGCGCCCTGGGAAAGGGCTGTGCGGCGAGTACCGATGGTCTTTCCCGGGCGAAACCCCAACCGACCCGCGACGGCTTCGGCGACCGCGCTCAGAAATGGCGGCGCGGATCGGCGGGATAGACCCCGAGAATGTCGAGATTGTTGGTGAAATAGGCGAGCTCTTCGAGCGCGCGCGCCACCGGCGGATCCTCCGGGTGGCCCTCGATATCGGCGTAGAACCGGGTCGCCGTGAACGACCCGTCGATCATGTAGCTTTCGAGCTTGGTCATGTTGACGCCGTTGGTGGCGAACCCGCCCATCGCCTTGTAGAGCGCGGCCGGGATGTTGCGGACTTCGAAGACGAAGGTGGTCATCATCACGTCGTCGCCGCGCCGGGTGAGGTCGATCTCGCGGCCCATGATGACGAAGCGGGTGGTGTTGTGGCCATGGTCTTCGATATCGCGTGCCAGAACGTCGAGCCCGTAGATCTCGCCCGCGAGTGCCGAGGCCAGCACGCCTTCGCCCGGGGTCCGGGTCCGGGCCAGCTCGGCGGCGGCGCCCGCGCTGTCGGCCGAGGCGTGGCCCCTGATGCCATGGGCGCGCAGGAAATTCGCCGATTGCGGCAACAGCACCAGATGGGCGCGCACCTCGCGGATGTCGTCGAGCGCCGTGCCCTTGACGCCCAGCAGGCTGATCCGCACCCGCAGGAATGCCTCGTCGAGGATATGCAGGCCGGATTCCGGCAACAGCCGGTGGATATCGGCGACCCGCCCGTAGGTCGAGTTCTCGACCGGCAGCATGGCGAGCTCGGCGGCCCCGTCGCGCACGGCAGCGATCACGTCCTCGAAAGTCTCGCACGGCAGCACCTCGTGGTCGGGGCGCGCCTCGCGGCAGGCCTCGTGCGAATAGGCGCCTGGTTCGCCCTGAAAGGCGATCTTGCCGGGCATTTCGGTCGTTTCTCCCAGTCTGGCACGGCCCATGGCCAATTCGTCGCGCTCATATCGCTTGAAACGCATCTATGGAAGCGGATAGAAGGGCCCGGACACAGGGAACTCAGGACCGCGACATGTTCAACACAACCAACCTGATCAAGTTCGGCGCCTCGGCTGCTGCCGCACTGCTCATCCTTCTCTTCGCCAACTGGGCGGCGAGTGCCATGTACCAGGTGGCCGCCGACGAAGGCCACGGCGACGAAGACCATGCCCCGGCCCGCGGCTACGTGATCGCGGCCCTGGAAGAAGAAGACCATGGCGGCGAAGAAGAGGTCGTTGTCGAAGTGAACTTCGACGAGGTCTATGCCGCTGCCGACGCCGGCAAGGGCGAGGGCGAGTTCAAGGCCTGCAAGTCCTGCCACAAGCTCGAAGACGGCGCCAATTCGACCGGGCCGAGCCTCTTCGGCGTGGTCGGGCGCCCGATCGCCTCGGTCGGCGATTTCGGCTATTCCGACGCGCTGCTCGGCCTTGCCGGCTCCGCCTGGACGCCGGAAGAGCTGCAAGCCTACATCCAGAACCCGAAGGACTACGCGCCGGGCAACAAGATGAACTACAAGGGCATGAAAGACGTCGAGGATCGCGCCAACCTGATCGCCTATCTCGCGACCATCGGCGGCTGATCCCGCGATCCGCGCCCCATAGCCAACACCACGGCCGCACCGGGCAACCGGGGCGGCCGTTTCCTTGCGGGGCCGCGGCAAGACGCGACCGGCCCGGATGTCTGCGCAGAGCCCGCCGGTTCGCGGTCGCCCGACAGGACCCGACGCCAGCCCGGCGAGGAACACGGTTGAAACTGGCCCCGGCCACCCCGGAGCTTCCGGTCAGAGATGTCGCCGAGGCCCGGCGCGACGACCGCGACCGGATGGGATTCGGGATCACCTGGCACGACGAGGCGGGCGCGATCGGTGCCGTCTCGCAGGGCGACTGCGCGCTGTTTCTGCGCGCAACGGGGGCCGATCCGCAGCCGGTGACGGTCTGGATCTTCACCGACGACATCGACCGCCCCCGTTCGGAGCTCACCGCGCGGGGCGCCGACCTCGCCGACCCGGTCGAAAACAAACCCAGGCGGCCACGCCGGTTCACCCTGCGCGCCCGCAACCGAAACCTGATCCGTTTCCATCGCGACTTCCGCGCCGGGGCCGGGCTCCTCCCGAGACACGCGAAACACCGACCGAAGCGTTTTCCGGTCTGCAGACGCGCCCGGCCACCCGCCCCTCACGCGACCTCACGCATTCTCGCCTTGAATGCGCCCCCGCCTGCGCTTTAGCGTGTATCCGACCGGTCACATCCGCGCCCCGAACGAAGGACACCCCCAGATGCCCACCGCCCATTTCCGTCTTGCAGCCGCGACCGTGCTGGTGCTCGCCGCGCCGGCCGCCCAGGCCCAGGACACCATCGTCACCCACGCCTATTCCAATTTCGGCGAGGTGAAATACGGGCCCGACATCGCCCATCTCGACTACGTGAACCCGGATGCACCGAAGGGCGGCGAGTTTTCGATCTCAACGATGGGCACCTTCGACAGCTTCAACCTCTACGCCCGCGACGGTGTGGTCGCGGCATTGACGACCATCGGCTCCGAGAGCCTTCTGGTCTCCACCGCGGACGACGCCTACGGCTCCTACTGCTTTCTCTGCACCACGATGGAATACCCCGAAGACGTCAAATGGGTGACCTTCACCCTGCGCGACGATGTCACCTTTGCCGACGGCACGCCGATGACTGCCGAGGACGTGGAATACTCGTTCAACCTGTTTCAGGAGCAGGGCATCGCCGAGTACCGCGCCATCGTCGAAGGGTTCATCGAAAACATCGAGGTGAGCGACCCGCATACGATCACTTTCACTTTCGCCGATGATGCCCCGGTGCGCGAACGGATCGGCTTTGCCGGCGGCACGCCGGTGTTTTCCAAGGCCTGGTTCGAAGCGACCGGCACCAGGCTCGACGAAGCCTCGGATGCGCCGTTCATGTCGACCGGCCCCTACGTGCTCGACCATGCCGAGACCAACGCCCGCGTGGTCTATCGCTACAACCCCGACTACTGGGGGGCGGCGCATCCGTTCAGCATCGGCCAGAACAATTTCGAGACCATCCGGGTCGAGTATTTCGGCGACCCGACCGCCGCCTTCGAAGGGTTCAAGGCGGGCGCCTACACCTTCCGCGCCGAGAACAGCTCGAAGAACTGGGCCACCTCCTATGATTTCCCCGGGGTCGAAAAGGGCTGGGTGGTGAAGGCGGAACTGCCCGACGGCAATGTCGGCACCGCCCAGAGCTTCGTGTTCAACCTCGACGAGGAAAAATGGGCCGACCCGAAGGTCCGCGAAGCCCTGGGGATGATGTTCAATTTCGAATGGTCGAACCAGTCGCTGTTCTACAGCCTCTACGCCAGGGTCGAAAGCTTCTGGCCGGGGTCCGACCTCGCCGCCACCGGCACGCCGTCCGAGGCCGAGATCGCGCTGCTCCAGCCGCTGGTCGACGACGGCCTGCTGCCCGCAAGCATCCTCGCCGATCCGGTGGTCGCTCCGCCGGTGAACGACGCCGACCAGAACCGCCCGGCGCGCGGCGCCTACCGGGCCGCCGGCAAGCTGCTCGACGAGGCCGGATGGGAAGTCGGTGCCGACGGGCTGCGCATGAAGGACGGCGAGGTCCTGCAGGCGGTGTTTCTCACCTATGACCCGCTGTTCGACCGGATCATCAACCCGATCGTCGAGAACATGGCGGTGCTCGGGGTCAGGGCGGTGCTGGAACGGGTCGATGTCTCGCAGTACATCGAGCGGCGGCGCTCGGGCGATTTCGACATCGTCAGCCATTCGATCTCGATGGGCTTCGAGCCCGGCACCGGCCTCGAGCAGTGGTTCCACTCCAAGACCGCCGACGACAGCTCGCGCAACCTGATGCGGCTGCGCAACGACGCGGTCGACCGGCTGATCCCGGCCGCGGTCGAGGCGACGACGCTGGAGGAACTGACCACCGCCGTGCACGCGCTCGACCGGGTGCTCCTGTCGCTGCGGTTCACCATTCCGCAATGGTTCAAGGACAAGCACACCGTGGCCTATTACGACATGTACGAGCATCCGGCGGAGATCCCGCCCTATGCGCTGGGCGAATTGGCCTTCTGGTGGTACAACGCCGAAAAACACGAGGCCCTGAAAGCGGCCGGCGCATTGCGCTGAGGCGGAAACGGGCTGGCAGGTAGGCAGGCAAGGACCAATATGGGCGCCTATATCATCCGGCGGCTGCTTTTGATCATCCCGACGCTGATCGGGATGATGGTGGTGAACTTCGCCCTGATCCAGTTCGTCCCGGGCGGACCGATCGAACAGATCATCGCCAACATGGAGGGCGAGGGCGACGTTCTGTCCGCCGTCACCGGCAGCGGCAACGAGGTCGCCGACAACATCGGCGCCGGCGACGAAAAATACCTCGGCGCCCGCGGCTTGCCCGAAGAGGTGATCGCTGCGCTCGAGATCGAGATGGGTTTCGCCCGGATCGTCTGCGAACCGGGCTACGAGGGCGAGCCCGATCTCGACGAGGCGGCCTGCAGCAAGGAAGACATTCCCGCGCTCGAGCAGTTCCTCAACATGATGTGGCGCTATATCCGGTTCGATTTCGGCGAGAGCTATTTCCGCTCGATCGGCGTGTTCGAACTGATCGCCGAGAAGCTGCCGGTCTCGGTCACGCTCGGGCTCTGGTCGACCGTCATCGCCTATCTCGTCTCGATCCCGCTCGGCATTCGCAAGGCGGTGCACGACGGCTCGCGCTTCGACACCGTCACCTCCGCCCTCATCATCGTGGCCTACGCGATCCCCGGTTTCCTGTTCGCGATCCTCCTGCTGGTGCTGTTCGCCGGCGGCAGCTACTGGCAGATCTTCCCGCTGCGCGGCCTCACCTCCGACAACTGGGAGGAGCTCAGCCTCATCGGCAAGGTGCTCGACTATTTCTGGCACATCACCCTGCCGGTGCTGGCCTCGACCATCGCCAGCTTCGCGACGCTCACGCTCCTGACCAAGAACAGCTTCCTCGACGAGATCAAGAAGCAATACGTCGTCACCGCCCGGGCCAAGGGGCTGAAGGAAAGCCGGGTGCTCTATGGCCACGTCTTCCGCAACGCCATGCTGATCGTCATCGCCGGTTTCCCGGCGCTGTTCATCGGCGTGTTCTTCGGGGGTTCCGTCATCATCGAGACGATCTTCTCGCTCGACGGGCTCGGCCGGCTCGGGTTCGAGGCGGCGGTGGCGCGCGATTATCCGATCATGTTCGGCACGCTGTTCGTCTTCGGGCTGATGGGCCTGCTGGTCGGCATCCTGTCGGACCTGATGTATGTCTTCGTCGATCCGCGCATCGACTTCGAGCGGAGGGCGGGATGAGGACGCTGCGCATGCCACGGGCGCAAAGCGGTTTCGAAACCGCTTTTCAAGGCGCTTCGAAGCGCCTTCCCCCGCGCCCGGCGGAGAGGGCACGATGACACTCTCGCCGCTCAACCAGCGACGCTGGCGCAACTTCCGCCGCAACAAGCGCGCCTTCTGGTCGCTGATCATCTTCAGCGTGATCTTCGTCGTCACCCTGTTCGCCGAGTTCATCGCCAACGACAAGCCGATGCTCGTGCATTATGACGGCGGCTACTACGCCCCGGTGTTCCGCTTCTATCCCGAAACCGAGTTCGGCGGCGATTTCCGCACCGAGGCGGTCTATTCCGATATCGAGGTGCAATGCCTGATCATCGCCCAGGGGCAGGACAGCTGTTTCGACGACCCCGAAGGCGTGATCGCCGATGCCGCGGACGGGATGATCGGCGACCTGGCGATCAGCAGGGGCTGGATCCTCTGGCCGCCGATCCCCTACAGCTACGACACCGTCAACGACATCGGCACCGCCGCCCCCTCCGCCCCCGACGACAAGCACTGGCTCGGCACCGACGACACCGCCCGCGACGTGCTCGCCCGGATCATCTACGGTTTCCGTCTCTCGGTGCTCTTCACCATCATCGTCACCGTCACCACCTCGCTCATCGGCATCCTCGCCGGCGCCCTCCAGGGCTTCTTCGGCGGGCTGGTCGATCTCATCTTCCAGCGGATGCTGGAGATCTGGGGGTCGATCCCCTCGCTCTACGTCATCATCATCCTGTTCGCGATCCTGGGCCGGGGCTTCTGGCTGCTGGTCTTCGTCACCGTGCTGTTCGGCTGGCCCGCGCTCGTCGGGGTGGTGCGGGCCGAATTCCTGCGCGCGCGCAATTTCGAATACGTGCGCGCGGCGCGCGCGCTCGGTGTATCGAACTGGAAGATCATGTTCCGCCACATGCTGCCCAACGCGATGGTCGCCACCCTCACCATGCTGCCCTTCATCATCACCGGCACGATCGGGACGCTGGCCGCGCTCGACTTCCTCGGCTACGGGTTGCCCTCGTCGTCGCCGTCGCTGGGCGAGCTCACCCGCCAGGCCAAGGCCAACCTCCAGGCCCCCTGGCTCGCCTTCACCGCCTTCTTCACCTTCACCGTGCTGCTGTCGCTGCTGGTCTTCATCTTCGAGGGCGTGAGGGACGCGTTCGATCCGCGAAAGACGTTCGAATGAAGGTGCTCGACGTTCAGAACCTCTGCGTGAGCTTCCGCCAGGACGGCGCCGACCACACCGCCGTCTCCGGCGTGAGTTTCCATGTCGATAAGGGCGAGACGGTGGCGCTGGTCGGCGAATCCGGTTCCGGCAAATCCGTCACCGCCCTCTCGACCGTCTCGCTGCTGCCCGACAGCGCGCGCGTGACCGGCTCGATCAGGTATGAGGGCCGCGAGATGGTGGGGGCCTCCGCGGCCGAACTGCGCGCAACCCGGGGCAACGACATCAGTTTCATCTTCCAGGAACCGATGACCTCGCTCAACCCGCTGCATACGCTGGTCAAGCAGCTCGCCGAAAGCATCGAGCTGCACCAGGGTCTCACCGGCGACGCGGTGCGCGCGCGGATCATCGAGCTGCTCGAGCGGGTCGGAATCCCGAACCCCGAAGAACGGCTGAACGCCTATCCGCATCAGCTCTCCGGCGGCCAGCGCCAGCGGGTGATGATCGCGATGGCGCTGGCCAACAACCCCGACCTCTTGATCGCCGACGAGCCCACCACCGCGCTCGACGTGACGATCCAGGCCCAGATCCTCGACCTGCTCGCCGAGCTCAAGCGCGACTTCGGCATGTCGCTGCTGTTCATCACCCATGATCTCGCGATCGTGCGCAAGTTCGCCGACCGGGTCTGTGTGATGAAGGGCGGCGAGATCGTCGAGGCCGGCCCCACGCCCGAGATCTTCGCCGACCCGCAGCACCCCTACACGAAGATGCTGCTTTCGGCCGAGGCCACCGGCCGGCCCGACCCGGTGCCCGAGGGCGCCACCGAGATCGCCGCCGGGCACAACATGCGGATCTGGTTCCCGATCACGAGGGGTCTGCTGCGGCGCACCGTCGGCCATATCAAGGCGGTGAACGACGCGAGCTTCAGCGTGCGCGAGGGCGAGACCGTCGGCATCGTCGGCGAAAGCGGCTCCGGCAAGACCACGCTGGCGCTGGCGATGATGCGGCTGATCGACAGCGAGGGGCGCATCGTCTTCCTGGGCAACGACATCCAGCACCACAGCTCGAAACGCATGAAGACGCTGCGCAGCAACATGCAGATCGTCTTCCAGGATCCCTACGGCTCGCTTTCGCCGCGGATGACGGCGGCCGAAATCATCGCCGAGGGCCTCGGCGTTCACGGCATTCGCGGCGCCGCCGACCAGAACACGCTGGTCGCCGAAATCATGGCGGAGGTCGGGCTCGACCCGGCCACCATGCACCGCTATCCGCACGAGTTTTCCGGCGGCCAGCGCCAGCGCATCGCCATCGCGCGCGCGATGATCCTGCGCCCGCGGCTGCTGGTGCTCGACGAACCGACCTCGGCCCTCGACATGACCGTTCAGGTGCAGATCGTCGAGCTCCTGCGGGAGCTGCAACGCAGGCACGGGCTCGCCTACCTGTTCATCTCGCACGATCTCAAGGTGGTCCGGGCGCTGGCCCACCAGGTTCTGGTCATGAAGGCCGGTGACATCGTCGAGGCCGGCCCCGCGTCCCAGGTTTTCGATGCCCCAAGGTCGCCCTACACCCGCGCCCTGATGGCGGCGGCGTTCGATCTGGAAGTCGGGCCGGGCGTGGCGGTCTGACCCCGCGGGGGCCCGCGCCCGACGCGATCTTCGAGCGACGTCGGCCGCCCCGCGCCAAGCGGTTTCGAAACCGCTTTCAAAGGCCTTTCGAAAGGCCTTTCCCCGCCCCGCCTACAAAGCTTTGCGCGCCCTGAGCGCGGCCGAGATCGTGCCGTCGTCGAGGTAGTCGAGCTCACCGCCGATCGGCACGCCCTGGGCGAGCGAGGTCACCTCGCAGCGCCCGCCCAGCTCCTCGGCAATGTAATGCGCCGTGGTCTGTCCATCGACCGTGGCGTTGAGCGCCAGGATCACTTCCCGGGTCGCCTCGGCCTCGACCCGCGCCACCAGCTTCGGAATGCGCAGCTCTTCCGGCCCGACCGCGTCGAGCGCAGACAGCGTCCCGCCGAGCACGTGGTAGCGCCCCTTGAACACGCCGGCGCGTTCCATCGCCCAGAGATCGGCCACATCTTCCACCACGCAGAGCTCGCCGGTCGCGCGTTTCTCGCTGGTGCAGATGTCGCAGACCTCGGAGGTGGTGACATTGCCGCAGCTCACGCATTCGCGCGCGCTGACCGCCACCGCGTGCATCGCATCCGCCAGCGGGTGCAGCAGGATCCCGCGTTTGCGGATCAGATAGAGCACCGCGCGCCGGGCAGACCGGGGGCCGAGTCCCGGCAGCTTGGCCATCAGATCGATCAGTTCCTCGATCTCGCGCGGGGCGTCGGTCATCGTCTCACCTCGAAAAATGGGGAAACACGCCGCGGTGTGCCCACCAGAATGCCTTCGGGTCGTTTTCCCCGGAGAGGTCCGCCTGCGCGCGCTTTCGCAACGTTGCGGCCGTGCGAAAATGGTCCCAGGTGGACAGGCCGGTCGCAGGAATGGCCCATGCCGCCACCGCGGCGGTGGCATAGAACAGCCAAGCCACCCGGCCGGTCACGCTCCCGGCGACCCACAGAAGCCCGGCGACCAGAGCCACCGACAGCCCCAGCTGGACCAGATTGGCGGCGCGGGTGCGGGCGATGACATTGTCGACATTCCGGCGCGTCAGGGGCAGGGCCACCGCGTCTTGGCGCGAGAAGCTCAGGAGCCCGGCCATCAGCCGAAGGGGTTCGCCATGCCGGCCGGCAGCCCCAGCCCTTCGGTGACCTTGGCCATCTCCTGCTGCATCCGCTCGCTGGCCTTGGCCTGGGCATCCCTGATCGCGGCGAGGATCAGGTCTTCCACCACTTCCTTCTCACTGGGGTCGAAGATCGTCGGATCGATGTCGAGCCCGATGAGATCGCCCTTCGCGGTCGCGGTGGCCTTGACGAGGCCCGTGCCCGCCTCGCCGGTCACGGTGATCCGGTCGAGCGCCTCCTGCGCCTCCGCCATCTTGCCCTGCATCTCCTGCGCGGCCTTCATCATCTTGGCCATGTCGCCGAGATTGCCCAATCCTTTAAGCATAACGTTCTCCTCTGAGGGTTGCCGCGAACATAGGGGGGCCGGTGTCGCCCGGCAAGCCGCCGGTGCAACAGAGCCGATGCCTTACCGGTCCTCGAACGGATCCCAGTCGTCGTCTTCCTCGATCTCCGGCAGGGCTTCCGCCTGTGCCTCGGCGGCGATTTCGTCGAGGGTGCGAATCTCGGTGATCTTCGCGTTCGGAAAGGCCGCGAACACCGCCTGCACCATCGGGTGCGCTTTCGCCTGCGCCTCAAGCGCGGTACGGTCCGCGTTGCGGGCCTCGTCGATCGTCGGCGCTCTGGCGCCGCTGACCAGCGTCACGCCCCAGCGCACGCCGGTCCAGCCCTGGAGCTTCTGCGCCAGTCGCTGGGCGAGGTCGGGCGGAGCGTCGTCAGTGGGGGTGAATTCGATCCGCCCCGGCCGGTAGGCGGCGAGGCGGAGGTGGTTCTCGACCTCGTAGCGCATCATGCCGTCGCGGTTGGCGCGGATCAGCGCGACCACGTCCTCGAACGTCGCGAATCGCGCCAGCGCATCGTCAGCCGCGACCGCGAGGGCCGTGGCCCCGCCGCGCCCCGACGACGACCCCGATGGGCCGGACGGGCCCGACGGGCTCGCCACAGGCGCCCGCTCGCGGGCCTCCGGTGCGGACCCGCCGCCCCCCGGCGCCGGGCTGCCACCGTCGGACGGCGCGACCGGCGGCGGGCTGTCCTGCAACCGGCGCAGCAGCTCCTCCGGGCTCGGCAGATCGGCCACATGGGTCAGCCGGATCACCGCCATCTCGGCCGCCATCATCGCATTCGGCGCCTGGGCCACCTCTTCGAGCGCCTTGAGCAGCATCTGCCAGGTCCGGCTCAGCACCCGGACCGGCAGCGCCGCCGACATCGCCTGGCCCCGGATCCGTTCGTCGGGACCGACGGTGGGGTCTTCGGCCGCTTCGGGGGTGATCTTGATGACGCTGACCCAGTGGGTGACCTCGGCGAGATCGCGCAGCACCGCCATCGGGTCGACCCCGTCGGCATATTGGCGGGCGAGTTCCGACAGCGCCCCGGCCGCGTCGCCCTTCATGATGAGGTCGAACAGATCGAGCACCCGCCCGCGGTCGGCCAGGCCCAGCATCGCGCGCACCTGCACCGCCGTGGTCTCGCCGGCGCCGTGGCTGATCGCCTGGTCGAGCAGCGATTGCGCGTCGCGCGCCGAGCCTTCGGCGGCCCGGGTGATCAGCGCCAGCGCATCGTCGGCGATTGCCGCGCCCTCGGCATCGGCGATCCGCCGCAGCATCGCGATCATGTCTTCGGGCTCGATCCGGCGCAGGTCGAATCGCTGGCAGCGCGACAGCACCGTCACCGGCACCTTGCGGATCTCGGTGGTGGCGAAGATGAACTTCACATGTGCCGGCGGTTCTTCGAGGGTCTTGAGCAGCGCGTTGAAAGCGCTGGTCGAGAGCATGTGGACCTCGTCGATGATGTAGATCTTGTAGCGCGCGGACGCCGCCCGGTAATGCACGCTCTCGATGATCTCGCGGATGTCGCCCACGCCCGTGCGCGAGGCGGCGTCCATCTCCATCACGTCGACATGCCGGCCCTCGGCAATCGCCACGCAGGGCTCGCAGACGCCGCAGGGCTCGACCGTGGGCCCGCCGGTCCCGTCCGGCCCGACGCAGTTGAGCCCCTTGGCGATGATCCGCGCGGTGGTGGTCTTGCCGATCCCGCGGATGCCGGTCATGATGAACGCCTGGGCGATCCGGTCGGCCTCGAAGGCGTTGCGCAGCGTGCGCACCATCGCCGCCTGGCCGACCAGATCGGCGAAGGTTTCGGGTCGGTATTTGCGCGCGAGAACCTGGTAGGCCTTTTCGCCGGTGTCGGACATGCTGCTCCCCTTCGATGCCCGCCGAATTTAGAGGCGGGACGGGCCGGCGTCCACCGCGGCCATGCCGGGCCCCCGCAGCGCCTCTACCGCTTGTGGTGGTCGCGGATGAGGTTCTTGACCATCTTGCCGAATTTGCGGTTGCGGGCATGGGCTTCGGCAAGGCTCTCGGCGTTCTGCGCGTCTTCGCGTCTGAGCTTCTGCCACCGCCCAAGCCGGCGCGGATCCAGCTCGCCCGCCTCGATCGCGGCCTTTACCGCGCAGCCGGGCTCGGTCTCGTGGGCGCAATCGTTGAACCGGCACGCAGCCGCGAGTTCGACGATATCGGCAAAGACCGCGTCGATCCCCTCGGCGGCGCCGGTCAGCTGCAGCTCGCGCATCCCCGGCGTGTCGATCACCCAGCCGCCGCCGGCGAGCCGGTGAAACTCGCGCGAGGTGGTGGTGTGGCGCCCCTTCGCATCGTCCTCGCGGACCCCCTGGGTGGCAATCGCATCGCCGGTGAGGGCGCTCACGAGGGTCGACTTGCCGACACCCGAGGAGCCGACAAACGCCACCGTCTGCCCGGTGCCGCACCAATCCGCGAGCGCCGCGGCTGCCTCCAGGTCGCGTGCGTCGAGCGTCACCACAGGCACCCGCGGCAGCGCGGCGCGCAACGCGTCGGTGTAGGGGTCGGGATCGTCGCAGAGATCGCGCTTGGTCAACACGATCACCGGCGCGACATCGCCGGAATGCGCGAGCGCGACGTAGCGTTCGAGCCGGGCGACGTTGAAATCGGCATTCATCGAGGTGGTGACGAACAGGGTATCGACGTTGGCGGCAATGAGCTGATCGCGCGCATCGTGCCCGGCGGCCTTGCGGTGAAGCAGCGAGCGCCGGTCCAGCACGCGGGCGAGGCGCGCCTCTTCGGGGTGCACCACAACCCAGTCGCCGACGGCGATTTCTCCGGCGCTCATCCCGGGCGGCAGGGTGAGGGTCATGGCACCGGCCTCGGCGAGCGCGTCGAGCCGGTCGCGGTGGACGGTGGAGATCCGGGCCGGGACGAGCCGGCCGATCTCGTCGATATCGAGCTGGCGCAGGAATTCGGCAGACCAGCCGAGGTCTTTCAGGTTATTGGGATAGGTCAAGGCTGTACTCTCGTGAGAACCACGTTACGGGCGCCGGAGGCGTCTTCTCCGGCACAGGCTGATGGGAGCAGGGCTCCCGGTGGTTCAGGCGACAAGCATCAAAGCTCCGCAGTGGGTACGAGACCTTGTAACACGGCGCAGAGGAGTCGCAAAGCCGGGCGCGATCAACCGGGCGCGGCTGTCGCGTTTGCGCATCGCTGGGAGGGGGGCCTGAGAAACATCTCCGACCGTGTTTTCGCGGCTGCGCGGCCGTTTGCTTCGAACAGGCGCGGCAGGGCCGTCATCGAAAACCCGTGGGACACTCTCGGCGCCCCTTCGGGCCACCTGTCGCGCTCCCGCGCCGCCAGGGGGCCACAGAGTTTTCTGCGAAAACTCGTGGTGGGTGAGAGGCTGGACAACGACCCAAGCGGGGCTCGTTACGGCTGCTTCCTTCCGGATCTGACCGGGTTGGCGAGGCGCCTGCCCGCGCCAACCTCTCAACCGGCGATATAGGCAGAACCCACCGAAGATGCAAGCCGGGCCTGCCGGTCGGGCGCGGGGAATGGCCAGCGACCGAACGGGATCGGGCTCCGAGCTGGTGAATCGCCGGGTCGCGACGGTTCCACGGACACCGGAATCCGGGCGTCACCGTTTCTACTATTCCGGAATTCCGGAATAGTGAAATCAATGAAAACGTTTTAACAACAGCCTCTTAAGGCGTGCGATCTCAGGGCACCCGGACCGCCTTAACCAAATCTTGATGGTTTCCCGGCCACCGCGACGCGCCGCCCCCAAAGGCTACCGTCGCGCATTCACAGCGTGAGCGTACAGGTCACGAACCCGTTGTCATCGATGGTATCCGTGCAGGAAATTCCCCGCCCGGCGACCTCACCGACCAGGTCCACGGCACGCGGCGAGGTGGCGAAACAGGCCCTGGCCCCCGCGAGCGGGGCAAATCGCCAGCTGGCGAGCGGGGCGGCATCATGCGGACCGGTGGCGGCGAGGTAGTCGATGATGATGTCGCGCAGACCCACCGCCGGGTTGAGCACGATCGCATCGGGACCGGGCACCGGATAGCCGCCGCCACCGGTCGCGCGGAAGGAATTGCTGACCAGCAGCAACTCCTGCCCGGCCTGCACCGGCTGCCCGCCGAGGCGCAGATTGCGGATCCGCTGCGCGGCCGGTTCGGTCACACGTCCGTCCTGGCTGAAGCGTGCCGGTTGCGACAGGTCGATCTCGTAGTCGATCCCCGCGAGGGTCTCGAAGCCGTAGATCGGCGTGTCCTGCGCCACCAGGGCCTGGCCGGCCCGCCCCGGCTCCAGCCGGTTGAATACGCTCGCGGCGCGCTCGAGCCAGTCGATCAGACCGTCGCGGGTGAGCCGGAGGGCCACGAGATCGTTCGGATAGAAGTAGAGATCGGCCAGCGCGGTCAGCGAAATCGCCCCCGTCGGGATGTCGACATAGAAGCCCGGGCCCGCCAAACCGCCCGCCTTGAACGGCGCCGTCGAGGCGACGCGCGGCAGCGCCGCGAGCGCGCTGCCCGCCACCAGCCGGCCGCTGTACCAGAGCATCGCCCGGTGAACGATATCGAGCGACGGCGACGGCGCGACGGCGGCGAAGTAGCTGTGCAGGCGGCGCCGGGTCTCGCCGACCGTCTCGCCGGCTTTCTGCAGCGTCGTCCTGTGCAGCCGCTCCAGCATTTTCAGGATGCCCGGCTCGGGCTCCACCTCGGCCAGCACCTCGCCCGACACCGGATCGCGCCGCGCGATCGCGCGCGCCTCGCTCCGGGTCGCGCGCACCTCCCAGTGCGCCCTGGCCGGATCGCGTTCGAGGGTGAGGTCGATGATCCCGAGGTGCGAGCCCCAGAACCCGGGCGCCACCACCGGCACGCCGTGGATGCGCCCTTCGGCCGCGTCCACCGCCGCCGGCCAGGTCCCGTCGACGGCGGGAAACACCTGGTGCGCATGGCCCGAGACGATCGCGTCGATCCCCGGCACGGCGGCGAGCGGCACGACCGCATTTTCGAGCCCCGCCACATCCTCGGCCGCGCCGATCCCGGAATGGGCCAGGGCGATCACGAGGTCGGCGCCGAGCCCGCGCACCAGCGGCACCATCATCCGGGCGGTGCCGACGATGTCGCGCACCTTGGCCCGGAACCTGCTGCCGTGGAGCGCGTTCATCGACCCCGGCGGCAGGAACCCGACCACCCCGATCTTCAACGGATGGGTCTCGCCCGCATCGTCGACCATCTCGCGGTCGATCAGCGCGAAGGGCACCGCGACCGGCGCCGGTCCGAGCCCGGCCGCCGCGCCTTCGGGCAGGATCGACAGGTTCGACGAGACCACCGGGAAGGGTGCGGTCGTCAGCACCTGGCCCAGATGATCGATCCCGTGGTCGAAATCGTGATTGCCCAGCGTGACCGCGTCATAGCCGAGCCGGGCCATCGCCGCGACAATCGGGTGCCGTCTGCGCGGATCGTGCATCTCGCGGGCGAGCATCCTGAGAATCTGGTCACCCAGCGGCGAGCCATGCAGGAAGTCGCCGTTGTCGAACAGCAGCGCATTGGGCACCTCGGCCCGGGCGGTACGGATCAGCGCCGCGGTCCGCGCCAGCCCGGTGGTGAGCGACGGCGTACCCGACACGTAATCGAACGGAAGGATGTGCATGTGCAGATCGGAGGTCGCCATGATCCGCAGCTTCGCCCTCCGAAGGTCCGCATCTGTCCTGTTGGGTGCCGGTTCCCTCACCCGATCGTTTCCCGCCCTGCTGGCACGTCACCTGCTTTCTGCCCCGCCCCCGATCATAGATACAACCAGAGCGCGAACAAGTGCAATCGGCGACACCGAGGAGTTTCTCGCCCGGCGCGCGCCGGATCGACTCCCCGCAAGCGCCGGTGATCGCCAGGCACCGCGCCGCGGCGCGGCCGGGGTTTTCGCGGCGCGGCGGATTTGGCGTCGATGATTGGCGCTGGACATGGCGGCACCGCGGGGAGAAGTTTCCCGGAACCGGCACAATCGCGAGCAGGATGGACCTCCGCATGACCGACACGACCGAGAACCGGCCCCCCGGCGGCAAGGCGTTTGCCCTCGGGTTCGCCGGCGGCGGGCTCGACCGGCACGCCGAGCGTCGGCGCGATGCGACCGCCCTTGCCGGCAGGCCCGATGCGCGCGCGCTGGCGATGTGGCAGGGCCGCCCGCTCGTCACCGGCGGTCCCGAGGCGCCCGCCCTCGCCTGGCAGCCGATGTCGGCGCCGCTGCCGGGCGCGGGCACGGGCACCCGGGTCTATCTCGGCGACACCGGCGAAGGGCCGCTGTTCGCGGTCGACGTCTCCGACTGGATCCCGGAGGGCGGCGTCGCGCCGGACCTCGGGCCGGGCCGGGCCGGCGACGACCAGCCGGCGCCGGCCGAGCTTCGCGGTGCGACGGCCGACGCGCGGTTCGCCGATCTGCGCGCGCTGGTCTCACGGCTTTGCCCGCGCGACGGCGAGATCGCCGCCACCGCCAAGGGCATTCTCGAATGGCACCGGACGCACGGGTTCTGCGCCGCCTGCGGTACCGCCTCCGCCGCGGATGATTGCGGCTGGCAGCGCCGGTGCCCGGCCTGCGGGCGGGCGCATTTCCCGCGCACCGACCCGGTGGTCATCATGTTGGTGACCCGGGGCAACCAGCTTCTCCTCGGCCGGTCGCCGGGCTGGCCCGAAGGTTTCTACTCGCTGCTGGCGGGCTTCATCGAACCGGGCGAAACGGTCGCGGCCGCGGTACGGCGCGAGGTGGCGGAAGAAACCGGCGTCGAGACCGGGCCGGTGCGGCTGCTCAACAGCCAGCCCTGGCCCTTCCCGGCATCGCTGATGATCGGCTGCCTCGCCGAGGCGACCAGCCACGAGATCCGGCTCGACCCCGAAGAACTCGACGATGCGCTCTGGGTCAGCCGCGAGGCGCTGCTCGCGATCTTCGCCGGCACCCATCCGACGATCTCGACCCCGCGGCGGGGCGCGATCGCCGCACACCTGATGCACTTGTGGCTTGCGGACCGGCTCGATTGCGGCAACATTTGACCGGGGCAAATCAACAAAACCGAAAACAAGAGACGCCGAGCATGAAACTGGCCACCCGCGAAGACATCGACGCACCCATCGAAGCGGTCTTCGAGCAGCTTTCGGATTTCGACGGCTTCGAACGTGCGATCCTCAGACGGGGCGCCGAGGTGCAGCGGACCGATACTCTGGCCGAACCGGGTGCCGGCATGGCGTGGAAGACCACCTTCGGATTTCGCGGCCGCCAGCGCGAGGTCCGGATCGAGCTCGACGAACTCACGCCCCCCGATCGGCTGAGCGCCTCGGTGCGCTCGCCGGGGTTCGAGATCGACCTGCTGATCGATCTCGTGGCGATGTCGAAGACCCGGACCCGGATGAACTTTGCCCTCGATGCAAGGCCCAAGACGGTCCCGGCGCGGCTGATGATCCAGTCGCTGAAGCTGGCCCGGCAAGGCATGCTCCGGCGGTTTCGCAAACGCATCGCCGACTTCGCCGCCGCGCTCGAGACGCGGGCCAAAGCGAAGGTCGGCTGACGCCGACGGGAGGGATGTCGATGCTGTTTGCCGATCTCGGCGATATCCGTGCCCATTACCGGCTCGACGGGCCCGAAACCGGGCCGGCGCTGGTGTTCGCCAATGCGCTCGGCACCGATTTCCGCATCTGGGACGGGGTGATTGCGCATCTGCCCGGGGGCCTGCGCATTCTTCGCTATGACATGCGCGGCCACGGGCTCACCACCGCGCCGGAGGGGCGCTATTTCATGGGCGACCTGGTCGCCGACGCCGCGAGGCTGATGGACCATGTCGGCATGAAGGATGCCGTCTTCGTCGGCCTGTCGCTCGGCGGCGTGGTGGCCCAGGGGCTGGCGGCCGAACGGCTCGATCTGTTGCGCGCCGTGGTGCTGTCCAACACCGCCGCCAAGATCGGCACCCAGCAGCAATGGCACGACCGGATCGAGCTGGTGCGCGGGGGTGGCATCGAGGCGCTGGCCGACGCCACGATGGAACGCTGGTTCGGCCGTGACACACGCAGCGCCCGGCCCGAGCTGGTCGAAGGCATCCGCGCCATGCTCACCCGTCAGCCGCTTCAGGGCTACCTCGGCTGCATGGAGGCGATCGCCGAGACCGACCTGGTCGAAAGCACCGCCCGTCTGCGCCTGCCCGCCCTCGGCATCGCCGCCAGCGAAGACGGCTCGACGCCGCCCGACCTCGTGCGCGAGACCGCCGAGAGCATTCCCGGCGCACAGTTCCATCTGCTCCGCCGGGCGGGACATCTCGCCTGCGTCGAACACCCGGCCGCCTATGCCGCCGCCCTTCAGGGCTTCCTGGAGGCGGTCGGTCAGGTCTGATGGCGCGGTTTCTGCTCGTCCACGGATCGAACCACGCAAGCTGGTGCTGGCGCGATCTCATTCCCTGGCTGCGCGCCGAGGGGCACGAGGCGGAAGCGGTCGATCTGCCGTCGGTGTCGCACGACCCGGCACGCCTGGCCGGGGTCACCCTCGATGACGACGCCGGTGCGATCCTTGCCGCGCTCTGCGGCCCGACGCTGCTCGTCGGCCATTCCGCCGCGGGGTTTGCGATCAGCCGGGCCGCCGCGCGCGCGCCGGACGCGGTGAGCGCCCTCGTCTATCTCTGCGCCTATGTTCCGCAGCCGGGCCTGACGATCGCCGATCTTGCCCGCGCCGCTCCCGGCCGCCCGCTCGACGGCGCCCTCGACATCGACCGCACCCATCGGGCCTACCGGTTTCGCGACGCAGCGCTCAGGCGAAATCTCTACCACGATTGCACCGAAGCGGTGGTCGACTTCGCCCGCCCGCGCCTCGGCTGGCAGGCGACCGGGCCGCAGGCGGAGACGGTCGCCGCCCCGCCGGCGCCGATCCCCCGGCACTACATCGCCTGCACCCGTGACCGCACCATCCCGCCAGCCCAGCAGCACGACATGGCCGCCGCCCTCCCCGGCGCAACCCACCACGAGATCGACACCGGCCACTCGCCGTTCTTCGCCGCCCCCGGCCGGCTTGCCGCCCTGCTCGACGCGATCGCCGCCCAGCTTTGAGCGCGGTACCCTGCGCCGATCCGACATCGGCGGCAGGTTTCGGGATCGGCCGATCAGGGCGTTTCGAGATCAACCCGAGGGACAGGCCGGTTTCGAAACCGGCGCAACATCGGGCGCCGCGCGTGTTTTTCGCGCAGCCCCCGGGGTCCTGCGAAAGGTCTCAGACCCGAGCAATGAGGCCCGGCCCGGTGCACCGGTCAGCGACTGTCTGCACGACACCGCGCGCAAGCCACCATCGACGCGACCCCGCCGGACACGCCCGCGCCTTCAGCCCTCACCGTTCTCGGCGTAGCTCAGGACCAGATCGCGCAGCGAGACGAAGCCGAGCAATCCGGTGTCGTCTGCCACCAGGGCGCGCCGCCGCTCGAGTTGTGCCATCAGCCGCACGGCGTATTTCACATGCATGTCGGGCCTGACGGTCAGGATCGGCTTTTCCATGATCTCGTAGACCGCGGTGCGTTCGAGCGGCTTGTTGACCGCGATCACATGCTGGGCGATCTCGGTGACGGTCAGAAACCCGTATTCATCGCCGGGATGGCGCTTTTCGATCACCAGCGAACTCACCCCGTTCCGGCGCATCTGCCTCAGCGCCTCGCCGACGCTGGACAGCCCGTCGATGTACAGCGGTTCCTTCTGCATCACGCTGTCGACCCTGACATTATCGCCCTGCATCACAGGTCCTCCTTGCTGATGTCTTCCTGGATCGAGCGGATCTGTGCCGTCAACCCGACCGCGTCCTGGATGTCGATCATGAAGGCCACGCCGGCCCCGTGGGTCTTTTCGAATTCGCAGGCCTCGGCGATGGTCTCGAGGATCTCGCGCGCGTGATGTTCCTCGACCAGGAACAGCACCATGTCGCGCTGCCCGGCCAGAGTGAGCCCCATGAAGGTCTTTTTCGGGTTCAGCCCTTCACCGCGCGCGGAGGTGATGACGGTGCTGCCGGTGGCCCCCCTGGCGCGCGCCGCCTCGATGGCCTTGTCGGTCAATTCGTCCTGGGTCAACACGATGATCAGCTTGAACTTCATCAAGGATCTCCTTCGGGAAGGGGAGGATTACGTTTCTCGGCACGCCTGTTCAGCCAGCCCGTGATCTGGGCATAGCCCATTACCGTGATCATGGGAAAGAGGCTGGCAAGCGCGATCAGTCCGAACCCGTCCAGCACTGCCGAACGGCCGGGCACATTGGTCGCGAGCCCCAAGCCAAGGGCGGCCACCAGCGGCACCGTCACGGTCGAGGTGGTGACCCCGCCGCTGTCGTAGGCCAGCGGCACGATCGAGCGGGGCGCGAACATCGTCTGCACCACGACCAGCAGGTAGCCGACGATCATGTAGACAAACAGCGGCGTGCCGGTGACGATCCGGAAAGTGCCGACGGCCAGGCTCAGCGCCACACCGACGGCCACGGCAATCCGCAGCCCGAAGCTTTTCACCGCCCCGCCCGACACGTCCTGCGCCTTCAGCGAGACAGCGATCAGCGAGGGCTCGGCAATGGTGGTGGCAAAGCCGATGGCGAAGGCGAACAGATAGGTCCAGTAATAGTCGGCCCAGCGCACCCCGTGCTCTGTCGAGACGCCGAGGAAGGCCGGGTCGGTCAACTGGCGCGCCATTTCCTTGCCGAGCGGAAACAGCGCGAGCTCGAGGCCGAACAGGAAGAAGGCAAGCCCGACGATCACGTAGACGAGCCCGAACAGCACCCGCCTGAAATGCGGGATGCGCCGACGCAGGATGCCGAGCTGGAAACCGAGCAGCACCACGAAGATCGGCGCGACGTCCTTGATCGTGCCGCCGAACACCCGCCCGAAATCCGCGATCCACTCGGTCATGCGCTCACCACCATGCCGTAGCCCAGCACGAAGATGATCGGCATCAGGCTCGCCAGCGCGATCAGCCCGAAGCCGTCCACCATCGGATTGCGTCCCTTGATGACCCGCGCGAGGCCGACGCCGAGCGCGGTCACCAGCGGCACGGTGATGGTCGAGGTGGTGACCCCGCCGGAATCGTAGGCGATGCCGACGATCTCGCGTGGCGCGATCGGGGTCATCAGCACCACGATCAGATAGCCGCCGATCATGAACCAGTGCACCGGCCAGCCCTTGAGGATGCGAAACACGCCGATCACCAGCGAGGCGCCCACCGAAACCGCGACCGTGTAGCGCAGGTTGTCGGCATAGTGCCCCTGGGCCGCTGGGTCTGCCGCGATCACGCCCGCTGCCGCCATCACCGCCGCCGCCTCCTCACCGACCGCGATCAGCGCGGGCTCGGCCACCGTCGTGCCGAACCCGAGCCCGAAGGCGAAGGCGATCAGCAAAGACAGCGATCCGCGCGTCGCCAGCGCGTTGGCGAGGGTTTCGCCGAGCGGGAACAGCGCCATGTCCAGCCCCCGCACGAAGACCGCGAGACCAACGAGCACGAAGACGAAGCCGAGCGCCATCGAGCCGAGATCGTCGACCGGCTGACGGATCACCACGATCTGGAAAAACGCAACGATGACCAGGATGGGCACGAGGTCCCGGGCCGTTCCGACCAATAGCTCGAATAATGCCCGCAAACCTGTGCCGCCCGTTCTATTCGGGGCCCTGTCCCGTTCGCCTGCATCTTGCGACAAAGACGCGGGCGCGACAACCGCATGGTCGGGTCGCGGCGCGACAGCAAGGTCGCAGCCCCGGCTGATGGGTCGACCATGACAGGCGCCGCGCCGGCCGCGGCGCAGCGGGCATGGTGGCGGTCGGCCGTTTGCTGTGGGGAGCGGCGCCGCGCACCGGCGCATAGCTGCCCACCGATGACACCGCCGCGCGCGCCGGTCTGCGCCGCCGAAACACGCAGGCTCCGCGATCGGCACCCAGGGCCCGGACCCGCAGAACCCCGGTCACGGGGAGAAGGCAAAGCGATGCGACCCGTGTGGCGGGCTTCTGACGTCGCCTGATCCACCGGATGAGGGTCTGCGCGATGGCGACGGCCAACGCGAAGATGTTGGCACCCATCGGGATCGGGGCTTCACGGGACCGGTCGGCGGAACGGCAGGCCCGGCTGCCCTGCCGGCAAGAGGTTTTCTCCGGGGGGGATGCCAGGTCGCCCCGGCCTGCCGCGCCCGTACGGACGCCCTCTGGGCGAATGCCGCCCCGGGCCTGGGCGCCATCCGTACCGGCTACGGCGCGGCGCTGCACCCTTGGATATCGACGCCGCGCCCCGCGGCCAGAACCGTGAACCGCAGGGTTTCGACATCGAGCTCGAAGGGTTTCGCATCGGGCGGAACGAGGTCGGCCTCGGCGACGAGCAGCCCGCCTTCGCGTTGCGGCAGCGCTTCGGAAACCCAGATCGACGGGTCCGCAGGCTCGACGATGAGGTATTCGCCCGGCCCCACCTCGGGCATGTCGATCCGAGCGGTCACCCGCACGCCATCGGCGATCTCTTCGACCTCGCATTCGACCGACCCCACCGCCGCTTCCGCCGCGGTATCGGGCCGGGCGGCGAGGGCGCTGAGTATCCGAGCGTCTTTCGCGGTGGCCGCTGCCGGCAGGACCGCCGACACCTGCACCTGCAACGGCATGCAGACCTCTTCGCAGATGCCGAAGGCAAGCGTCGCCTCGATCACGATATCGGCGCCCGGGTCGGCCGCCACCACCTCGATGGGCAGGACGAGCTCCCGGGCATAGCCGAGCGTGGTCACGCCGTTCGAGACGATGATATCCGGCACCGGCCAGTGGAAGCTGACGGCGCGGAAGTTCTCCGACCCGCTCCAGTCGATGCTGGGTGGAATGCCGGCCTCGCCCGGCGCACGCCAATAGGTCTTCCAGCCCTCCTCCAGGGTGATCCGCAGCGCCGCCATATGGGCGCCGTCGTCGATCCGCCAGCCGGGCAGGATGCCGACCTCGGCCTGCGGGTCGGGTCCGGCTGCGGCGATACCGGGGAAGGTCAGGGCGAGCGCGGTGAGAACGGCGGAGGTGAAACGTGTCATGGCTCAACCCGTACAGGACAGGCGACCCGACACGGAAATCACATCTGCGGGAAAGCGCTGAGAGATCGTACCGCCCCTTGTGCGGTCCCGCTCGCGCCCCCATCATCGGGATATGACCACGCCCGACGCCCCGCATGACCTGACCGGCAAGCTTCTGATCGCCATGCCCGGCATGGGCGACCCGCGATTCGCCCATACCGTGGTGTTCCTCTGCGCGCATTCCGTCGAGGGCGCGATGGGGCTGATCGTCAACAAGCGGGTGCCCGAGATCGCGCTCGACGACCTGCTCGCGCAGCTCGAGATCGCCGCCGGAGACGGCAGTCGCGATCACGCGGTGCACTTCGGCGGCCCGGTGGAAGGGGCGCGCGGGTTCGTCTTGCACAGCGGCGACGCCTCCGACTACCCCGGCACCCTGCGGGTGGACGACGGATTTTCGATGACCGCCACCCGCGACATCCTGGTCGACATCGCCCGCGGCGACGGACCGCAGAAGACCCTGACCGCGCTCGGCTATGCCGGCTGGGGACCGGGGCAGCTGGAAGACGAGCTGCGGCAGAATGCCTGGCTCACGGTCGCCGCCGACAGCGCCATCGTCTTCGATCCCGACGACAGCGCCAAATGGGTCCGCGCCCTCAAGGCGCTCGGGATCGACCCGCATCTGCTCTCCGCAGACGGCGGCTCGGCCTGATCGCGGGGGGGCGGCGTTCGACGCCAGCTTGCCCCGATCAGCCGGGCTGACCGTCGGTGTCGAGCGCGTCGATATGTTCGGCGAGGTCCCGGATGCTGGCGACGAAGGCTTCGGCGCCGTCGCCCATGGTCGCCATCAGGCGGGCCTGGTAGTTGGCGGCGATCGGCGCGAGCGTCGCGATCAGCTCTCTGCCCTGCGCGGTCAGCGTGAGCTCGACCAGGCGACGGTCGGCCGCGTTGACCACCTTGGTGACATAGCCGGCGGCCTCGAGCCGGGTGGCGGCGCGGCTCACTTTCGGCTTGTCCAATCCCACACGGCGGTGAATCTCGCGCACCGAAACGGCCTCCTGCTGGCTCAGATGCGCCATCACCCGCCATTCGGCCACCGAGATCCCGTAGCGATCGCGGTAATGGCGCGAAAACCCTGCACTCACCCGGCGTGACAACTCGGAAAGCTGGTAGGGCAGGAAGTCGTCGAGGTTGAAGTCGGTCACGGGACGGCTCCGTCGTTTTGTTTGCAATGATATGACCCCAGGCCAGAGAAAAGCGCAAGCACCGGCGGGGCTTGCACTGGCACCCCGGCCCATGCCAACTGGCGCGGCCAAGGAGGGACGGGAATGAAGGCCGGGATTGTCACGCTTGTCGCGGGCTACGTGCTCAGCCAGTTCTACCGCGCCTTCCTGCCGGTGCTGACCCCGGCGCTGGAGGCCGAGCTCGGCGCGACGCCGGAGGGGCTCGGACGCGCCTCGGGGCTGTGGTTCCTGGCCTTCGCGGCGATGCAGATCCCGGTCGGCTGGGCGCTCGACCACCTCGGGCCACGACGGACCACGGCGGTCCTGCTCAGTGTCGCCGGGGCCGGGGCCGGGGTGTTTGCGCTCGCGACCGTGCCCGGACATATCCTCTGGGCGATGGCGCTGATGGGCATCGGCTGCTCGGCGGTGCTGATGGCGAGCTATTTCATCATTGCCCAGACCTTTCCGGCCCGCATGTTCGGCACGCTTGCGGGGGTGGTGATCGGCACCGGTTCGCTCGGCAACATCGCCAGTTCCCTGCCGATGGCCTGGGCCAGCGAGGCCTTCGGCTGGCGTGGCACGATGTGGGGCCTCGCCGGGCTGACACTCGCCATTGCCGCCCTGATCCTCGTGGTGGTCCGCGACCCGGCCAAGCCCGACGGCCACGCCGAGGCAAAAGGCTCGCTCCTGACCTTGCTCAAGATCCCGGCGCTCTGGGCGATCTTCCCGCTCATGTTCGTCAACTACGCCCCCGCGGCGGGGTTGCGGGGGGCATGGACCGGCCCCTACCTCGGCGATGTTTTCGGGCTGGACGCCGGCGGGATCGGCAAGGTGACGCTGGCGATGGGCTTTGCGATGATCCTCGGCAATTTCGCCTATGGGCCGCTCGACCGGGTGTTCGGCACCCGCAAATGGGTGATCCTGACCGGCAACCTCGCTTCGGCGACGGCGGTGTTCGGGCTGTTCTTCTTCCCGGCGTCCGGGGTCCTGACCTCGACCCTGCTGGTCGCGGCCGCCGGTTTCTTCGGCGCCTCCTTCCCCCTCATCATGGCGCACGCACGGGCCTATTTCCCGGCCCATCTGACCGGCCGCGGCGTGACGCTCATCAACCTGCTCGGCATTGCAGGTGTCGGGCTGTTCCAGTTCGCCTCCGGCTGGGTCTATGAAGGTGCGGCCGTGGCGGGCGACCCGGTCGCGGGCTACCGCGCGGTGTTTCTGTTCTTCGCCGTGCCGGTGCTGATCGGCGGCTTCGTCTATTTGTTCAGCCGCGACCGGATCGACTGACGGGTTTGCGAAGGGTCGAGGACGTGATCCGGTCGCAACCCGGATGGGCGGTGCCGCCGAGCCGGGCGAAGGCCGCAGGGTCGTTGGCGCGTTGCACCCGGGTCTGAAGCTCGAGCGCGCCAAGCCCCGGCGCCCGGGCCCGGGCCTTGGCGAGCGCCACCAGGTGCCGCGCCGGTCCCTGCCGCCGCGCCGCCGTCGCCACGGCGCGCTTGCCGAGGCAGAGCGCGCCCGGTTTCGGAGTGTGAAACACGCAGGCCAGCGGCGCCTCGGCCGGGCCGACCCCCCGGACGCCGCCGGCTTCCGTCTGCCGCAGGACACCGCCTTCGGTCAACCGGTGCATCGAAGCGGGCGGGTCGATCCGCCCGTCCATGTCGGCGAAACCCGCGCGAACGAGGGCAAGGATCGGGGGCGGGATCGGCGCGCGACGCCAGATGCCAGGGCTCGACAGCCTGTGCTTTCATCTTGGCAAAAATACTCCCGCCGGAGGCCGGCAAGTCACACTCCGCCTGAAAGCCGGTCGATCAGCGCCCGCGCCGAATTCGACCGCGGTTGCCAGAGTCCGCGCTCGATGGCTTCGCCGAGCCGCTGGGCGATCTCGGCCAGCGCCGGGGCGTTGTGTTCGGCGATGAAATCGCGAATCTCTTCGTCTTCGAGGAAGGCGGCGTGGACCATGTCGAAATGGTGGCTCTTCACCGCCCCCGTGGTGGCGGCGAAGGCAAAGAGATAGTCGACCGTGGCGGCAATCTCGAAGGCGCCCTTGTAGCCGTGGCGCTTCACCCCCTCGATCCATTTCGGGTTGACGACGCGCGACCGCACCACCCGGCCGATCTCGTCGTCGAGGGTGCGGATGACGGGGCGTTCGGGGCGGGAATGGTCGTTGTGATAGACCGGGCGCGCCCTGCCCTGGAGGGTTTCCACCGCCGCCGCCGCGCCGCCTTCGAACTGGTAGTAGTCGTCACTGTCGAGCAGATCATGCTCGCGGTTGTCCTGGTTCTGCACCACCGCCTCGACCTGGCCGAGCCGTTGTTCGAGCCCTTCGCGGTCGCGCGCACCCTCCGCGCCCGCACCGTAGGCATAGCCGCCCCATTCGAGATAGGCCTCGGCGAAATCGGCCTTCGACGACCAGATCCGTTCGTCGATCAGCGCTTGCAGACCGGCGCCGTAGGCCCCGGGCTTGGAGCCGTAGACCCGGGCGGTGTTTTCGCCCCCGCGCATCCGCGCCGCGGCGGGGTTCGTCTCGTCGGGCTCGTCCAGCGCCTGCACCGCACGTGCGGCGCTGTCCACGAGGGCAATGAGGCCCGGGAATGCGTCGCGGAAGAAGCCCGAGACCCGCAGCGTGACGTCGACGCGGGGACGGCCCAGCGCCGTCGCCGGGATGATCTCGAACCCGGTCACCCGCCGGTTCTGCGCGTCCCAGGTCGGCTTCACCCCCATCAGCGCCAGGGCCTGGGCGATATCGTCGCCGCCGGTGCGCATGTTGGCGGTGCCCCAGGCGGTCAGCAGCAGCGCCCGCGGCCAGTCGCCTTCGCTCTGCAGGTGCTTCTCGATCATGAGGTTGGCCGATTTCCAGCCCAGCGCCCAGGCGGTCGGGGTGGGCACGGCGCGGGTGTCGACCGAGTAGAAATTGCGCCCCGTCGGGAGCGTGTCGAGCCGGCCGCGGGTGGGCGCGCCGGATGGCGCAGGGGCGACGAAGTGCCCTGAAAGGGCGGTGAGGAGGCCCTCCCCTTCCGCTGGTCCGCAAGCGCGAACGGCGGGGCGGATCGTGGTCTCGATTCCCTCCAGAACAGCCGCGCTCATCGGCCCCGGCGGGACCTCTTCGCCGTCAATCAGCCGGGCGGCCAGCACTTCGAGCCGCTCGACCGTATCGCCATGGCTGCGCCAGACATCGGGGCCGGCGAGACGCTCGGGGCGCGGACCCTCCCAGGGGGCCGCGAGGTCGCAATCGAGCGGGTCGAACCCTAGCCGCAGGTCCGCCGCCAGCGCACGCGGCAGCGAGGCGTCGCCGCCCGTCCCCTGCCCGCGCGCGACCCGCACCAGCGCCTGCACGAGGTCGCGTTCCAGCCGCCCCTCGGGGCTTTGTCCGAAGACGTGCAGCCCGTCGCGGATCTGCGCTTCCTTGAGGTCGCAGAGATAGGCGTCGAGCTTCGCCAGATCGGTTTCTTCGTCCGCCCCGCCCATGCCGACGTCGGCGTCGAGCCCGGTCGCGGCAGACATCGTCAGGATCTCGCGCCGCAGCACCTCGATCCGTCGGGGATCGACCCCCGCGGCCTCGTAATACTCGTCCACCAGCGCCTCGAGGTCACGCATCGCCCCGTAGCTTTCGGCCCGGGTGAGCGGCGGGGTCAGGTGGTCGACGATCACCGCCTGGGCCCGGCGCTTGGCCTGGGTGCCTTCGCCCGGGTCGTTGACGATGAACGGGTAGACATGCGGCATCGGCCCCAGCACCGCTTCCGGCAGGCAGGTCTCCGACAGCGCCAGCGCCTTGCCCGGCAGCCATTCGAGGTTGCCGTGCTTGCCCATGTGGACGATGGCATGGGCGCCGAAATCGTGTCTGAGCCAGGCGTAGAAAGCCAGGTAGTTGTGCGGCGGGACCAGGTCGGGCGAGTGGTAGGTATCGGTCGGATCGATGTTGTAGCCGCGCGCGGGCTGGAGGCCAACGACGACGTTGCCAAAGCTCAGCACCGAAAGCTTGAAGCGGCCGCAATCGACCTCGCCGGGCTGGTAGAACGGGTCGGCCTCGGGCGGGCCCCAGCGCTCTTCGATGGCGGCGCGGGTGGCATCGGGCAATTGGCCGTAGAAGATCTGGTAGGCCGCCATCGACAGGTCCACCCCGCCCGTCCGCGCCGCCCGGTCGGTGAGCCAGTTGGTCGGCCCGGCCATGATGGCGTCCATCAGGGCTTGTGCATCCGCCGGCGGGTCGGTGACCCGGTAGCCCACGCTTTTCAGCAGTGCGAGCGCGTGCACCGTGGCCGCGGGCGTGTCGAGCCCGACGCCGTTTGCCAGCCGCCCGTCCTTGTTGGGATAGTTCGCCAGCACCAGCGCCACCTTGCGCTCGGGCGCCGGGGTGTGACGCAGCTTGGCCCAGTTCGCCGCGAGGCCTGCGACGAACGCCACCCGGTCGACCCGCGCCCGGTAGGCGGCGATCGGGCATTGGGTGGCCGCGTCGAAATAGGCCTCGTCCTTGAAGCTGATCGCGCGGGTCAGCACCCGGCCGTCCACCTCCGGAAGGGCCACGTTCATCGCGATGTCACGCGCCGAGAGACCGGCGAGCCCGTCGTCCCAGGCCGTTTCGGACCCGCCCGAAAGCACCACCTGGAACACCGGTGCCGCATTGGCCTGCGGTCCGGTGAGCGGGTTGTCGGAGCTGGCGTCGCCGTGCGGCGAGCCGACCGCGAAGGCCGTGGCGTTGAGGATCACCGCGGGTTGGGCGGCGGCGAAGAGGCTGGCAAGCGTGGCGGCCGAGACCGGGTCTTTGAGCGAGGCGACGAAGACCGGCAGCGGGTTCAGCCCGCGTTTGAGCAGCGCCTTGGTCAGCCGGATCACCGGGTCGAGCCCCGCCCCTTCGACCAGGGCACGGTAGAAAACGAAGGGCACGACCGGGGCGCCCTCCTGCCAATGCAGGCGCAGGGTCTCGAGATCGGTTACCCCGGCGCCGGGCCAGTAGACACCGGCGCGAAGCAACGGACGGGCCGGTTCGGGAGGCGCGCTGTCGCCAAGCATCGCGCGCGCGCAGGCGAGGAAATTCGCCGCGTTTTCCGGACCGCCCTCGACCAGATAGGCCCAGAGCGCATCGTAATCGGCATCCGCCACGGTCGAGAGGCGCCGCAGTTCCGGGTCGGGCTTGTCGTCGCCCGGCAGGAGTGCGAGCGGCACGCCGGCGGCATGGAGATGGGCCGCGTATTGCTCGACGCCGTAGCGCCAGTAGCCGGTTCCGCCGAGCACCCGGGCGATCACCAGGCGGGCGTGACGGGCGCAATGCTCGATATGCAGATCGACCGACATCGGATGGGCGAGATGGGTGAGGCTGGCGAGCCTGAGCGACGGCGGGTTGTCCATCTCGGCGCGCGCCGCCGACAGCGCGGCCAGCTCGGTATCCGCGGCCGAGATGAAGACCACGTCGGCCGGGGTCTGGCCGAGGTCGACCGGTTCCCTGCCGTCGTCGATCTGGCCCGGGGTGGCCGCGAGCAGGTGCATCAGACCGCTCCGGCTTGTGCCGGCCGGCAGTTTCGGGCATGTGCCGGGGAGAGGGGACGCAGCATCATGTGCCCCGAAACGAGGGCACGACCATGAACGCCAAGACCACCGGCGCGCCGAAGAAGGGCAACAAGACGCCCCGCCACACCGAACACAATGCGCGCGGCACGGAGAAGAACCCCTATGCCCGCAAAGAGACCAAGGCCGAGCTGCTGGCGCGGATGAAAGCCGCTGCCGCGGCGCGCAAGGCCGACGACTAGGGTCATAGCCGTTTTTCCATGAACAGCGAGCTGTTCGCCGCCGGGTAATCGCCGAACGGGCCGCGCTCGGTGAAACCGGCGCGGGCGTAGAGCCTGTGCGCGGCGTGCAGCAGGTTGCCGGTTTCCAGCATGAGCAGCGGCAGGCCTCTCGCCCGGGCCTCGACCTCGATACGTGCCAGCAAGGCGGCGCCGACACCGAGGCCCCGCGCGGCTTCATCGACGAACATCGACTTCACCTCGCCGTAAGCGCCCTTGTCGGCCAGGGCAGCGGTGCCGAGCGTTTCGCCCTCGCGTCTCGCGACGAAAAAGGCGATGTGCGCGGCGGCGAGCGCGTCGATGTCGAGATAGAAGTTGTCCTCCGGCGGAAACAGGCTCCGCATCAGCGCTTGGCTACGTTTCAGCAAGGCCGCCGCCTCCGGCGCACGCGGGTCGCCCTCGCAGACCGTCACGCTCATGCCGCGAGCGCCGCGGTGATCGCGGCCCGGTCGAGCCCGGCCTGGCCGATCACGACGAGACGGGTGGCGCGCGGCGCGGCGCCGAAGGGCTGGTCGTAATAGGTATCGATCCGCGGCCCGACGGCCTGGAGGGTCAGGCGCATCGGCTTGCCGGCGACGGCGACGAAACCCTTGAGCCGCAGGATGTCATGCGCCCGGATCACGCCGGCGACCTGCTCGGCGAAGGCCACCGGATCGGTGACTTCGGCACGCTCAACCACGAAGCTCTCGAAATCGTCGTGGTCATGATGGTGGTGATGGTCATCGTCGTCGTGATGGTCATCGTCGTCGTGATGGTGGTGATGATGGCCCTCGTCGCGGCCCGCCATGTTGGCCTCGGCCTCGGCGCCCTGACCCAGCAGCACCTCGACCGGCAGTTGCCCCATGGTCGACCGCACCACGTGGACGCCGGCGCGCAGGTCGGTCGCAAGCTTCGCCACCAGTGCGTCGGCCTCGTCCGCGCCGAGAAGGTCGGCCTTGTTGACGACGATCATGTCGGCGGCCGCGATCTGGTCTTCGAACAGCTCCGACAGCGGGGTTTCGTGATCGAGGGTGTCATCGGCCCTGCGCTGGGCATCGATCGCCGCGTGATCGGCGGCGAAGCGCCCCTCGGCCACCGCCTTGCCGTCGACCACCGTGATCACCCCATCGACGGTAACGCGGGTCGAGATCTGCGGCCACTGGAAGGCGCGCACCAGCGGTTGCGGCAGGGCGAGGCCGGAGGTCTCGATGACGATGTGGTCGGGCGCGTCGGGCCGGGCGAGCAGCGCTTCCATCGTAGGGATGAAATCTTCCGCCACGGTGCAGCAGATGCAGCCGTTCGACAGCTCGAAGATGTCGTCCTCGGAGCAGGTCGCGTCGCCACAGCCCTTGAGGATGTCGCCGTCGACGCCAAGGTCGCCGAACTCGTTGATGATGAGGGCGATGCGCCGGCCATCCGCGTTGTCGAGCAGATGCCGGATGAGGGTGGTCTTGCCGGCGCCGAGAAAGCCGGTGACGACGGTGGCGGGGATCTTTTTCATGGGGCAAGCTCCGGGACAACGGGAAAAACCGGGGCGCGCGGCCCCGGCTCCATGGTGTCGGGTTGGGTCGGCTCAGGCGTAGAGGCGCCGGGTCACGAGGCCGCTGCCTTCGAGGCCCCGCATGGCTTTCGCCGCGGCAAGCACACCAAGGTCGACAAGCGGCTCGATCAGCACGACAAGCATGTAGGCCGCACCGAAGGTCGCCACCGCTTCCCAGGCCGCAAAGCCCTGGGCGTAGAAGGCCCAGAAGGCCACCCAGCCGACGATACCGCCCTGGAACGCGGCCGAAAGCTTGGCCACCTGCGCATAACCGAGATCGACGTAGGCCGTACCCGGCGCGACGATCCGGCGCGACAGCGCGGCCATGGCGTAGAGCGGCACCAGCAGCGTCGTCAGGTTGGCGAAGTATTGCGGCAGGTCCCACGGCGCGAAGGCGAGGCCCTGCAGCAGCAGGCCGAGCGCGAGACCGAGTGCCGCGGGACCGGCGCCGAGGGTGAGGAACAGGGTCGAGCCGAGAATGAGGTGCACTTCCGAAACACCCACCGGCGGATGCGGCAGGAGCTGGAAGAAGGTGAGCACGGCGCCGGTGGCGATGAGGCCGCGGGCAGCGAAGCTGGCTGCGCCGGACGTCCGGATCGTCTCCCAAGCCAGTTTCAGGCCGTAGCCGCCAGCCACGGTTGCGGTGCCCAGGGAAAGCGCCATTTTTGCGCCGTCAAGGATGCCGGGTTCGATATGCATGTCGTGTCCTCCATTGCCCGTCTCCCCGACGGGTGGGTTTCATTCGCCATGGCAGGTCTCCTGGCTCGCGGGTCTCGGCGCTTCGCCGCCTTCCCGGGGTGGGCGAACCCTCCCCAGTGGCATCCGGCGGGCGCTCTCCGCATACAGTCGCGGGGGCGGCTGCGGCTCGAGGGTCCCGGCATGGGTCACCCGCTCCGCATTCCCTATTCTCCCAGGGGCGCTTTGCACCCCGGCGGGAACCATGTGGAGCGGTTGTCGCCCGCCGAGCGGGGCCGCGTCAAGCGGTGTCGACCGGAACGGCACGAAAACCGGGCGGGATATCGGGCCATTTCCCCGGGGAAACAGGCTCGGGCTCTCCGGCACCCCGCCCGATGGCCCCTGCGGGGCGACAGGTTGCCGCGCCATATCTTGTGGAGAACCGAACACGGTCCCCCACATGAAGCGGGCCGCGCGTTGACTCGCCCGGTCACCCTCCGGATGATGGCGCCTCAAACAGAATCACATCGAGGGCAGGCCGTTTGCGGTTCACCAGACTCAGGCTCAACGGTTTCAAGAGCTTCGTCGATCCGACCGATCTGGTCATCGCCGAGGGTCTCACCGGCGTGGTCGGGCCGAACGGTTGCGGCAAGTCGAACCTGCTCGAAGCGCTGCGCTGGGTGATGGGCGAGAACCGGCCGACGGCGATGCGCGGCGGCGGCATGGAAGACGTGATCTTCGCCGGCGCCGCGACCCGGCCGGCGCGCAATTTCGCCGAAGTGTCGCTGGTCATGGACAACAGCGAACGCCTCGCGCCGGCGGCATTCAACAGCGCCGACATGCTCGACGTGGTGCGGCGGATCACCCGCGACGCGGGCTCCGCCTACAAGGTCAATTCCAAGGATGTGCGCGCGCGCGACGTGCAGATGCTGTTCGCCGACGCCTCGACCGGGTCGACCAGCCCCGCGCTGGTGCGCCAGGGACAGATTGCCGAGCTGATCAACGCCAAGCCCAAGAACCGGCGGCGGATCCTCGAGGAGGCGGCGGGAATCTCGGGGCTCTACCAGCGCCGGCACGAGGCGGAACTGAAACTCAAGGGCACCGAAACCAACCTCGCGCGCGTCGACGACGTGGTCGAGCAGCTCGCCAGCCATCTCGCCCAGCTCGCCCGCCAGGCGAAACAGGCGGCGCGCTACCGGGCGATCGGGGCCGAGCTGCGCCAGGCCGAGGGATTGTTGCTCTATCGCCGCTGGAAGGAAGCCGACGAAGCCCGGCTCGCCGCCGAGCGCACGCTGACGGAGAAGGCGACGGCGGCGGCGCAGGCCGAAGCGGCGGCGCGGGCAGCAGCCAAGGCGCGCGCGCAAGCCGAAGACCGTCTGCCGCCGCTGCGCGAGGAAGAGGCGATTGCCGCGGCGATCCTGCAACGCTTGCAGGTGGCCCGCGACCAGCTGACCGATCAACAGGCCCAGGCGGCCGAGCGGATCGCGACGCTCGAGGGGCGGATCGCCCAGTTGGAGCGCGATGCCGAGCGCGAAGAGGCGCTGAACCGGGATGCCGGCGAGACGATCGAACGGCTGGAATGGGAGGCGCGCGAGCTTGCCAGGGCGAGCGAGGGGCATGAGGAACGGCTCGCCGATGCCGCCGAGCGGGCCCGTGCGGCGCTGACGGCTGCCGAGGCCCGCGAAGACGCGCTTGCCCAGCTCAACGAGGAGGTCGCCCGGCTCGCCGCGCGCCACCAGTCCGCCCAACGCCTGCTGGAAGACAACCGCAAGACGCTGGCGCGCAGCGAGGCGGAAGAACAGCGCGCGGCACAGGCGGTCGATGAGGCCGGCACGGCGTTGGACGCCGCGCGCGCCGCCTTTGCGAACGCGCAGGCGGCCCAGGCGGGGATCGCGGCCCGGGCCGAGGCCGCCGAGGCCGCGCTGATCGCCGCCGACGAAGCGCGCGGTCAGGCCCAGGCCGACGAGGCCGACGCCCGCGCCGCGCGGTCCGAAGCCGAAGGCGAGGTCACCGCGCTCCGGGCCGAGGTGACCGCGCTCGCCAACCTGCTCGAACGCGACACCCGCGCCGGCGATCAGGTGCTCGACATGGTGCGCGTCGATCCCGGGTTTGAAAAGGCGCTGGGCGCAGCCCTCGCCGACGATCTGCGCGCGCCCGCGGTGGCCGAGGAAGGGTCCGGCTGGGTATCGCTTCCCGACTACGACAGGCCGCAACCTCTGCCCGAGGGGGTGACACCGCTCGTGACCCATGTGCGGGCCCCGGGCGTGCTGACCCGACGCATGGCCCAGGTCGGCCTGGTCGACCCCGATCAGGGGGCCCGGCTGCAGGCGACACTGCTGCCCGGTCAGCGGCTGGTCAGCCGGTCCGGCGATCTGTGGCGCTGGGACGGCTTGCGCGCCGGCGCCGAGGATTCGCCCTCGACCGCAGCGCTGCGGCTCGAACAGATGAACCGGCTCGACGGGCTGAAACGCGATCTCGAGGTGGCCGAGGCCCGCGCCTCGAACAGTCGCGAAGCGCATGAGGTGCTGCGCGCGGCGCTCACGCAAGCGACCGAAGCCGACAAACGCGCGCGCGATGCGCGGCGCGATACCGACCGGGCGATGGCGGAAGGCGCGCGGACGCTGTCGCGTGCCGAGGCCGACAGCAACCTCGCCGCCGGCAAGCTCGAAAACCTCTCGCTGGCGGTCGCGCGCCACGCCGAAGAGGCCGAGGCCGCCCGCACCCGGCTCACCGAGGCCGAAGCGGCGGCCGCAGACCTGCCCGATCTCGACCTTGCCCGCGACAAGGTCGAAGACGAGAAACGCGTGGTCGAAGCGGCGCGCAGCGCGATGCTGGCGGCGCGGTCTGGCCACGAAGAACTCAAGCGCGAGGGCGAGGCGCGGACCAAGCGCGCCCAGGAAGTCACCAAGGAGATCTCCGGCTGGCGGCACCGGCTGGACAGCGCCGGCAAGCGCATTGCCGAACTGGCCCAGCGCAAGGAAGAGAGCGAGGGCGAACTCAAGGAAGCCAAGGCCGCACCCGCCGAGCTCGAAGCCAAGCGCGACGAGCTGGCCGTGGCCGTGGCCGAGGCCGAGGCGCGCCGGGCGCAGGGGCTCGACGCGCTGACCGCCGGCGAGGGCGCCTTGCGCGAGGCGATGACCAGCGAACGCGACGCCGAACGTATCGCCGGCGAGGGTCGCGAGGCGCGGGCGCGGGCCGAAGCACGGGTGGAAGCCGCGCGCGAGGCCGTCGGGTTCGCCTCCGAGCGCATCGCCGAGGATCTCGAGACCACGCCCGAGGGCCTGCTCGAAGACCTCGACACCGACATCGATACGATGCCGACGGCGGAAAAGATCGAGCACGACGTCAACCGCCTCAAACGCCAGCGCGAGGCGCTCGGCGCGGTCAACCTGCGGGCCGAGGAAGACGCCCGCGAGGTCCAGGCGGAGCACGACACGCTGGTGAGCGAAAAGGCCGACCTCGAGGCGGCGATCGCCAAACTGCGCTCCGGCATTGCCTCGCTCAACCGCGAGGGGCGCGAACGGCTGCTCACCGCCTTCGAGCAGGTCAATTCGAATTTCGGCATGCTGTTCACCCACCTGTTCGGTGGCGGCGAAGCCAACCTCGTGCTGGTCGAATCGGACGACCCGCTGGAGGCCGGGCTCGAGATCATGTGCCAGCCGCCGGGCAAGAAGCTCTCGACGCTCAGCCTGCTCTCGGGCGGCGAACAGACGCTGACGGCGATGGCGCTGATCTTCGCGGTGTTCCTCGCCAACCCGGCCCCGATCTGCGTGCTCGACGAGGTCGATGCGCCGCTCGACGACGCCAACGTCACAAGGTTCTGCGACCTGCTCGACGAGATGACCCGCCGCACCGAGACGCGCTTTCTCATCATCACCCACCACGCGGTGACGATGGCGCGGATGGACCGGTTGTTCGGCGTGACGATGGGCGAACAGGGCGTGAGCCAGCTGGTGTCGGTCGATCTCAAGCGGGCGGAAGCCCTCGTCGCCTGAGGCGGCGCACAATCTCGGGGCTTTGTCGCGGGATTGTCGGGGCGCGAAACCGCCCCGCTCCGCCGCTCGCGCGCAAACAACCCGTAAACTCTTGCACCGGCGGGAAAAGCATCGTTGATCCGCGCGCCGATGCGGCTACACTGCGGGCAACAGAACCGGGAGGTCCAGATGAAGCTCGGGACATTTTTCGCAACCGCCGCGGTCGCCGCAGGGCTGGGCGCAGGGGCGCAGGCGCAGCAGTTGCTGGCGTCGGATCCGCAATCCTTTGTCGATTTCTTCGCCGCCGAGGGCTACCGGCCCGAGCTCAGGGTCGATTCGGTTGGCGATCCGATGGTCAGTTTCCGCCATGAGGGCAAGCTCGAATACCTGCTGTTCTACGATTGCACCGGGAACGCCGATTGCCTTTCGGTCCAGTTCTTCAGCATCTTCCCGATGGACGAAGGCGTGCCGCTCGAGGTGCTCAACGATTGGAACAGCGGCGCGCTGAAACGCTTCACCCGGGCCTATACCTACGACGATACCAAGGTTCGGCTCGACATGGACATCGCCACCAGTCGCGACGGGATCTCGTCGCGCGATTTCGGGGTTCTGCTCAAGCTCTGGCTGATGCGCAAGGACGAGTTCCAGGAGCAGATCGGCTTCTGAAGCGCGTCGGGGCCTCGCCGCACCCGTGGGTCTGGCGGCGCCAAGGGCGGCACTGGTACGGTCAGAGTGCCTGGGCGGCGCAGAAGCCAAAGCGTCGGTGAACCAGAGCGTCAGGGCTGGGCCCGTGGCGGGTTTGCCCCGCACATCGTCACGCAGTCTGCTTCCCTAGGGGACTAGGGAAGCAGGGGTGACGCCAGGCATGAATTCCACACCTTTTCAATGCGTTATCCCTGGAAACGCGTCAAGGCATCGTTGATCTCTGAGCGGTCGGTTGATCGAAACCCCAAGGGCGGCGTCCCAACGGGGCGCGGCTCGCCATCCGCCCGGCGTTTCGGGCAGGCCGCGCTATCGGCCGGCGTGGGGGACGCCGGATCGGCCGGTCCCGCCCGATCCGCAGATCACGTTCTGCCCCGCTGCGGAGATCGCGGCGCGCCTACGGATACCAGTAAAGCTCCATCCCCTCCGGCCAGTCTAGATCGACGTTGATGCGCACCTCGGCGGTTTCGCCCGGTTCAACGGCGATATCCCAGGCCGAAACACCGCGCGCGCGGTCGATGTCGGTTTCGTCCGGCGGCGGCGTCGCGCTCACCCGCACCCGCAGGTCTTCCTGTTCCGAATAGGTCAGCGGGAAGAAGGCGCGCAGCTCCTGTGCCTCTCCGGTCAGGTTCTCGACCGTGAAGGTCAATCGCTGCTCGCGGGTGTTCGAGCGCGAGATCAGCCCGGTGTCGCCCTCGGCGTTGCGTTCGAAGATGGTCGCGAGCCGAATGCCTTCGATCGGGCCAAACCCCATCTCGGTCTCGGCACCGGCGGGGATCATCTCGATGTATTGGCGGCCCACCAGATGCCCGTCGCGCAGGATGTTGGCCATGCCGGGCAGGATCGGCTCCTCGGTCGTATTGGTGAAGCGGGCAACGGTGAACGCGGTTTCGTCGTGCCGCGGGCTCGCCCAGATCATCGGCTCGGCCTCGAGCGAAAGCCTGTCGAGCGCCAGTTCCGCCGCTTCGTCCGAGGCGATGGTGACGGGCTCGGGGTAGACGTAGGACAGCGCCAACCCGTCGATCTGCATCGATGCCGTCGTCATCTTCGCATCGACCATGATTTCGGGCTCCATGACCGGCTCGGGCGCGTCCTCCATCATCGCCATTGGCGCGGCCGCACCGCGGGCGAGGGTCTGCGGCTTTTCGATCCGCGCCTGGTCCGGATAGACCGGCTGCGGCGCCACCGCATCGCCCGGCCGCGCCGTCGACAGGGTCAGGGCCACGTCGGCCCAGACCTCGCCGGTGTTCTGGGCGACGATCACCTTGCGGTCGATACCGAGGCTGCCCGCGGCGCGGTCGAGGTCGAGGTCGTAGTCCATCTCCCACCAGGCGTAGGGGGCCAACTCGGTGAGTTCCAGGGTCACCGGGCCGGCCGCGGCGAGGTCGAGCTCGACGCTGATCAGGTCCGACACCTCGTTTGGTGGCGACAGCCGCGCGAAAGCCGCCTCGGCCGCGGCCTGTGCCGACTTGATCTCGGCGATCCGTTCGTCGAGCGGGCGCAGCGCCGCGCGCGCGCCGACCAGCGCCGTCTCGGTCTCGGCGACCTCATTCGCCAGCGCCGCGGCCAGCGCGAGCACGGTCTCTGCCGTGGCCGCCTCGCCGGGATCGACCTTGCCGAGAAAGGCGAGCCGCGCTTCCAGCGCCTTGACGCGCGCGGCGGTCCTGGCGCGGTCGTCCGCGGCGGTATCGGCCGCGACCTCGAGCCGTTCGACCTCGGCCCAGGCCGCAGCCTGCGCCTCGGTGAACAGCGCCTGACGGTCGACGGTCACGTCGCGGCGAAACCCGAGCGTGCCGATCGCCACACCCTCCGACGTGGCGATCCGCGGCAGGGCCGAGAGATCGTCGAGCCCGGCGTAGGGCAGAAAGACCCGGTGAGTGCCGGCCGGCAGCTCGGTGCGCGCGCGCCGGATCAGTTCGGCACCATCGGGGTAGACGGTCACGGCGACAACGGGCGCCTGGACGGTCACATCGTCGGCGAGCGCCGGGACGGCAACGGTGAGCGCAAGAAACGAGACGGCGAGGCGGTGCATGGAGATGCCTTTCTGAAACATGTGCGAACCGAGGCTATCGCGGGCGGCGAAACGGGTGAAGAGCCAAAGCGCGCCCCGACACCGGCGGCCGTTTACCGCGCATTAAGCAAGTTGTGGCTAGATCGCCCAATGACCCTTCATGACGTGATCCTACCGCTTCCCGCCGATCTTGTCGCGACCCTCCGTGCGCTGGCACTCGAGCGCGACGAGGCTTTCGAAGACATGGTGCGCGGGATGCTTGGCCGCGAGGTGATGCGGCTGAAGTCTGCGCGCGCCTCGGTGCTGGCCCGCGAGCGGAGGGTGACACGGCTTCAGCACCTCCTCGCACCCGACATGATGCGCGCGACCGGCTGGGCCGATCTCCAGTCGCGGCTCGCATTGTGCGGGGTCGACCTGCGCAGCAGCGGCGGCGCGCTGATGCTGCACGACCATATCACCGGCGAGCGGCTGTGTTCGAGCGAGGCGCTCGGGTTCGGGTATCCCGACTTCATGCTCCGGTTCGGCGGGCCGCTTGCGCCGGAGCTTTGCGCGATCCCGGCGGCATGAGGCGCATGGGGCTACTCGACCTCACCCCGAGGTTTCCGCCCGAGACAATCGAGGGCCTGCGCGTGCGGCTGCACGCGACGCGACCACCCGGCAGGAGCTGCGCGACCTCATGACACGCGGGAGATCTCGCGCGGTGAAACGAAGTAGCCCTGCCGGGCCGATGAGCCGCCCGTCGCCCGCCTTCAGCGGCTCCTCGCCCCGACGATGGCGGGCGGGCAGGCGGAGCGACCGGCACAGCCGCCTGCGCCAGCAGCGCTGCGCGCTGCACCCCGGCGGCGGCCTGAGGCTGCACGGGTCGCAAGGTACACGGCGGTGCAGGTCTTGCGAACCCGGTTTCGCCTGTTCCCGGCTGGTCAAGCGTTTCGCCACGCCGATGTCGGGTCATCCGCGCAAGAGGGCCCCGCGGCTCACGAAAAAGGCCGCCGAGCGCACGCCCGGCGACCCGATCCGCAGCGACCCTTTCGAGCCCGATCAGCCCTTCTTCAGCACTTCCCGGCCGAGGAGCTCGGCGATCTGCACCGCGTTGAGTGCCGCGCCCTTGCGCAGGTTGTCGGAGACGCACCAGAAGTTGAGGCCGTTGTCGATCGTGCTGTCCTGGCGGATACGGCTGATGAAGGTGGCGTAATCGCCGACGCATTCCACCGGGGTGACGTAGCCGCCATCTTCGCGCTTGTCGACGACGAGGATGCCGGGGCTTTCGCGCAGGATGTCGCGGGCCTCGTCCTCGTCGAGGAAATCCTCGGTCTCGACGTTCACCGATTCGGCGTGACCGACGAACACCGGCACCCGCACGCAGGTGGCCGTGACCTTGATCGCGGGATCGACGATCTTCTTGGTCTCGACGACCATCTTCCACTCTTCCTTGGTCGAGCCGTCGTCCATGAACACGTCGATATGGGGGATCACGTTGAAAGAGATCTGCTTGGTGAACTTCGCCGGCGCCTTTTCCTGTCCCGGCACGTACATGCCCTTGGTCTGGTCCCAAAGCTCGTCCATCGCGTCCTTGCCGGCACCGGAGACCGACTGGTAGGTGCTCACGACCACCCGCTTGACCGTCGCCCGGTCATGCAGGGGCTTCAGCGCCACCACCATCTGGGCGGTCGAGCAATTGGGATTAGCGATGATGTTCTTCTTGGCATAGCCGTGGATCGCCTGCGGGTTCACCTCCGGCACGATCAGCGGAATGTCGGGGTCGTAGCGGTAGAGCGACGAGTTGTCGATCACCGTGCAGCCGGCGGCGGCGGCTTTCGGGGCGTATTCCTTCGTTGCGGTCGAGCCGACGGCGAACAGCGCCATGTCCCAGCCGCTGAAGTCGAAGGTCGCGAGATCCTTGGTCTTCAGAGTCTTGTCGCCGAAGCTGACCTCGGTGCCGAGCGATTTGCGCGAGGCAAGTGCGGCGATTTCGTCCACCGGGAACTGGCGTTCGGCCAGGATGTTCAGCATTTCGCGACCCACGTTTCCCGTGGCGCCGACGACGACGACCTTGTAGCCCATAAGGGTCTCCTTCTGTCCGTCCCGAAGGTGGGAACGTCCGCCGCCTTAGCGCAATCGGGCCGCACGGAAAAGGGGCCGTCGGTCAAGGGTTTGCCTTGTGTGGGCGCGCGGTCGCAATCGCGCCCGCCTCAGCCGCAGTCGAGCTCGGCCTTCATCAGCGCCGCATCGCCGACCATGCTGCCCTCGCGGACCGCGCAGCCGGTGACCCGGACCACGGCGATCGCCGCCTTGGCCATCACCTGCGAGAGCTTCGGCATCATCTCCGGCGAGGTGCGGTAGATCTCCACGATCTCCCCCTTCTGCCAGATGGTGAAGCGCGACCCGCCGACCTCGGCTTCATGTTTCTGTCCCCGCATGAGCTGCGGACTTGGCGAGGCACAGGCGGCGAGATGCGTCGCGAGGGCCAGCAAAACAAGGGGTTTCATGCGATGTGTCATGGCGACATCAAAGCGCAACATGGTTAACAAATGGTGAAGGGGTCCTGTGCGGCACCCTGCCACACTGCCAAGCCGGGTGGCTTCGACTAGTTACATTCCCAATCTTGAATATGTACTCCACGGAGCTCAACCCATGCAAACCACCCGCGCTGCGGAGAAATACTCCCCGCTCTACTTCCTCGCCTCGGTCGGGGCCGGCGGCCTCGCCGTCACCTTCTTCATGTACCTGATGTTCTGGGTGCCGCATCCCGGCCGTCCGGTGCCGATCTTCGAAGACATCTTCGCCGCCTTCTCCACCGGCTCGCTGCCGTTGCAGGTCTCGATTGCCGTCGCCGTGGCCGGCATCGCGGTCTTCGTCTTCATGAACATCCAGAAGCTGATCTGGAACATCGCCACCTTCAACGTCTGGCGCAAGACCGAAGCCTACACCGCGGTGCGCAACTCCAACGCCGAAACCACGCTGCTGGCCTATCCGCTGGCGCTGGCGATGTCCGTGAACGGGCTGTTCATCGCCGGCCTCGTCTTTGTGCCGGGCCTGTGGACCGTGGTCGAGTACCTGTTCCCCTTCGCCCTGGTGGCGTTCCTCGCCATCGGCGCCTTCGCGCTGCTGATCATCGGCGATTTCCTCGGCCGCGTGCTCACCAGGGGCGGTGTGTTCGACGTGACCGCGCATAATTCCTTCGCCCAGATGCTGCCGACCTTCGCTCTGGCGATGGTGGCGGTCGGGCTTTCGGCGCCGGCGGCGATGTCGGCCAACGGCTTCGTGGTCTCGGCCTCGGTGATGCTGTCGACCTTCTTCGGCACCATGTCGCTGCTCTACGGCCTGATCGCGCTGTTCACCGCCTTCAACTCGATGCTGCACTACGGCACCGCGAAGGAAGCCGCCCCGACGCTGATGATCGTGATCCCGATCCTGACGACGCTGGGCATCATGTTCCTGCGCCAGGACCACGGGTTGCACGGCACCTTCGACGTGCACACCAACGCCGGCGAGACCATGGTCTTTTTGTCGCGGCTCCTGTCGATCCAGTTCGCCTTCCTGTTCCTCGGGCTGCTGGTTCTGGTCCGCCAGGGCTACTTCAAGGATTTCGTCCTCGGCGACAAGCTCTCGCCCGGCTCCTATGCGCTGGTCTGCCCTGGCGTCGCGATATCGGTGATGCTGCAGTTCTTCATCAACAAGGGCCTGGTCTCGGCCGGCATCATCGACAAGTTCGGCACCATCTACTGGATCGAATCGGCCGTCGCCATCGGCTTCCAGCTCGCCATGGTCTGGCTGCTGTTCCGCCTCGGCAGCCAGCACTTCGCCAGGGTGAACGAAGCCCGGGCCGAGGCGGTTCCCGCCGAGTAGATCCGACGAGGGAAAGCGAGAACGGGGCGGCCTTCGGGCCGCCCTTGTTGTTTCGGGGCCGGTCGCTCGACGGGTTGCGCTCGCCTGCCCTGCCGCTACCATCGCCGGTCACAAAGGAGCGCGCCCATGTCCGACGACCCCAAGACCGACCCCACCAACGATTCTGGCCGCCACGCCCAGAAGATGGCCAAGAAGAAGGCCGCGCGCGACAAGATCATGTCGACCAAGACGCACGAGAAGGGGCTCATCATCGTCCATACCGGCAAGGGCAAGGGCAAGTCCTCCGCCGCCTTCGGGATGATCTTTCGCGCCATCGCCCACGGGATGCCCTCAGCCGTCGTGCAATACATCAAGGGCGGCATGAAGACCGGCGAACGCGACCTGATCGAGAGCCGGTTCGCCGATCTGTGCCAGTTTCACACCATGGGCGAGGGCTTCACCTGGGAGACCCAGGACAAGACCCGCGACATCGAGATGGCTGCGGCGGCCTGGGAGAAATCGAAGGAGCTGATTCGCGATCCCGGCATCCGGATGGTGCTGCTCGACGAGATCAACATCGCGCTGCGCTACGGCTATCTGGACCTCGCCGAGGTGGTCGGATTTCTCACCTCCGAGAAACCGCAGATGACCCATGTGATCCTCACCGGGCGCAATGCCGCCGAAGAGTTGATCGAGATCGCCGACCTGGTGACCGAGATGGAACTGGTGAAACATCCGTTCCGCGCCGGCGTAAAGGCCCAGGCGGGCGTCGAATTCTAGGCGCAACGAAAGCCGCTTCGAAGCGGCTTGCCACGCGGTTTGGAAACCGCGTCCGAAGGCGTTTCGAAACGCCTTCGCCCTAGCCTCCGCGGATTTCGCTCAGGGTCTGCGTGGTCGTCAGCGCTTCCGGGTCGAGTTTGAGGTCGATCACGGCGGCCCTGCCGGAGCCCAGCGCGCGCTCGAAGGCGGGGCCGAACCCGGCATCGGTCTCGACGGTCTCGCCGTGCGCCCCGTAGGCCCGCGCCAGCGCGGCGAAATCGGGGTTGGCGAGGTCGGTGCCGCTGACGCGACCGGGATAGGCGCGTTCCTGGTGCATCCGGATGGTGCCGTAGCGGCCGTTGTTGGCGACGATCGTGATCACCCGGGCGCCGTGCTGCATCGCGGTCGACAGCTCGTTCAAGGTCATCTGGAAACAGCCGTCGCCGGTCCAGGCCACCGCCGGGCGGCCGGTTTCCAGCGCCGCGGCGATGGCGGCGGGGAAGCCGTAGCCCATGCTGCCGGAGGTGGCGCCGAGGTAGGACTTGGGGCCGGTGAACTGGTGGTACCGGTGCAGCCACATGTTGTAGTTGCCCGCGCCATTGGCGATCACGCTGCCCTCCGGCAGGCGCCGGCCAAGCTCGGCAACCACGTTTTCGAGCTTCACCGCCCCAGGCGTCTCGACCGGTTGCAGCCAGGCCTCGTATCCGGCGCGCAGCCCCGCGGTCCAGTCCGCCCATTCGCGGCGGCCCGGGCCGTTCTCGCGCCGCAACGCCGCCAGTATCGCGGAAGCCGGGGCGGCGATCCCGAGGTCCGGCCGGAACACCCGGCCAAGTTCGTCCGGATCCGGGTGGACATGGATGATGGTCTTGCCGGGGGCGCCCGGATCGACCGCATAGCCGCCCGAGGCGACATCGCCAAAGCGGCTGCCGAGGATCAGGAGCGTATCTGCCCGGGCGAGCGCAGATTTCAGGTCGGGCCGCATGCCGACGCTCAGATCGCCGACATAGCATCGGTGGCGGTTGTCGATGTAGTCCTGTCGGCGGAAGGCGAGGGCAACGGGCAGGCCCTGGGCTTCGGCGAAGCGGGTGAGGTCGGCCGCGGCCGCGGCGGTCCAGAGCGGCCCGCCGGCGACGATCAGGGGTCGTCTTGCTTCGGCAAGGCGCTCCATCACCGCAGCCCCCGCTGCGGGGGCGACGGCCGCGGGCGACGGGGCGACAGCCGCGAGGTCGGGCACCTCGGCCTCGGCCGACAGCATGTCTTCGGGCAGGGCCAGCACCACCGGGCCCGGCCGGCCGGACATCGCGACATGGAAGGCGCGCGAGATGTATTCGGGCAGCCGCCGCGTGTCGTCCACCTCGGCGACCCACTTGGCCATGGGTGCGAAGAAGGCGCGGAAGTCGACCTCCTGGAATGCCGCGCGGTCGCGGTGACCGCGGGCGATCTGGCCGACAAAGACCACCATCGGGGTCGAATCGTGCATCGCGACATGGATGCCGGCCGAGGCGTTGGTCGCGCCCGGCCCCCGGGTCACGAACAGCACGCCGGGGCGATTGGTGAGCTTGGCATGGGCTTCGGTCATCATCGCCGCCCCGCCCTCCTGACGGCAGACGATGTTGTGAATGCCCGAGCCGTGCAGCCCGTCGAGGGCGGCGAGAAAGCTTTCGCCCGGCACGGAAAACACCCGGGTGATCCCCTGGATCTTCAGCGCGTCCACCAGGATCTGCCCGCCATGCCGCATCGTCTCGCCTTTCGCCTTGCGCCCCGCGCCCTGCTCCATACATTCGCACGAAAGAATATGGAGAGCGCGATGTCTGACTTTACCCTGATTTGCATTTCCGGTTCGCTGCGGCAAGACGCCTGCAACCGGCGGTTGCTGCGGGAAGCGGCGCGGCTTTTCGGCGAAGCGCGTGTGATCGAGGCCGACATCCGGTTTCCGCTGTTCGACGAGGATCTGCAGAATGCCGACGGGATCCCCGAGGCGGTGCAGCGGCTCGCCGACCAGATCGCCGCGGCGGACGCGGTGCTGATCTCGACCCCCGAGTACAACAAGAACCTGTCCGGCGTGCTGAAGAACGCGCTCGATTGGGTGAGCCGGGTGAAGGGCAACCCCTGGAAGGACAAGCCGATCGCACTGATGGCGGCGGCCGACGGGCGGGCGGGTGGCGAGCGGGCAATGCACTCGCTCATTCTCTGCATGATGCCGTTCCGGGCCAATCTGGTCTACGGGCCGGAGGTGTTCGTGGCGCGCTGCGACAAGGCGTTCGACGAAGACGGGCAGTTGATCGATGAAGGGGCGGCGAAGTTCCTCGGCATGCTGATGAAAAAGCTGCGGGGCGTGCTGGACGGGTAGGGCTGCGAGGCCAGCCCGTCGTGCCGCGCGCGCGCCTCCACGGTGCGCCCCCCCGAGGTCTCTTCAAACCAGAAGAAGGGGTCAGAGGTTCGCTTCGACCCGAAAGCCTTCGGGGATGGTGTCTTCGCCGTCGAGCAGGAGCGCGGCCATGGTCTTGCCGACCATCGGCGCCATGCCGAAGCCGATCTTGAACCCGCCGTTGGCGATGAAATGCCCGTCGCGGCCCGGCCATGCGCCCAGCATCGGCGCCCGGGTCTTCGCGCGCGGCCGCAGACCCGCCCAACGGCCGACCACGGGCGCGGTCGCAAGGGCAGGAACGGCAGCGCGGGCCCGCGCGATCACCGCGTCGAGCCGGGCATCGCAGCTATCGCCGGTCTGAAACTCCCGCTCGGTGGTCGAGCCCACGGCCACGGTCCCGTCGGCATGTGGCACGACATGCACGCCGTCGGCAAAGATCTGCGGCAGGGCGCAGGCATCGAAGGCGAGGACCGCGGACTGGCCCTTCACCGGCACGCCGACCGTCTTGCCGAAGTGGGCGGAGAGGTCGGCGAGCCCCTGCCAACCGGTGGCCCAGACCACCCGGCCGGCGTCCGGCGCCCGGGTCACGATCTCGCCGCCGCGCGCGATCAGCGCCGCCGCCAGCGCCGGGATCGCCATGCGGGGATGCATCCGCGCCGTGAGCGTATCGCGAATCACCAGGCCGGTGGGCGACAGCGGGCCCCAGGCCGGGTCCGCGTCGACGATGTCCCAGGTGAACCGCCCCTGCCAGAGCGCCGCGGCGGTCTCGGCCCGGGCACGGGCGCGGTCGAGCGCGGCGTCGTCGGCGATGGGTTGCAGCCGCCCCGAGCGCCGGTAGCCGGGATCGCGGCCGCCGGTTGCGGCGACCTCGGCCCAGAAGCTCTGTGCCATGTCGAGCGAGGCGAACTGGAAGGCCTTCTTTTGGTTCCAGGTCTCCGGCACATGCGGCGCCAGCGCCCCGACCAGCCCGCCGGACGACCCCGCACCCGGGCCTCCGGGATCGACCACCCGCACCGTCGCACCTTTCAGCGCGCAGCCATAGGCGACCGCCAGGCCGAAGACCCCGGCGCCGCGGACCGTCACGTCGACCATTGCATTGCCCTTTCGCCTCGCGCATCCTCGCGCAATTCCGTTTCTCATAGGGGATCGCATGACCGGGGACCAGCGCGCCGAGGTCGCATGGAACGCGCGCCGGGTGCCGATCTCGACGCGGTTCGACGATCCGTATTTCAGCCTCGACAACGGGCTTGCCGAGACCCGCCACACCTTTCTCGCCGGCAACGAGCTGCCGGCGCGGTTCGCGCCCGGGTTCCGGGTGGCCGAGCTCGGCTTCGGCACCGGGCTCAACATGCTGGCCACGCTCATCGCCTTCGACGGCGCGCAGCCGGGCGGGCCGCTCCATTACACAAGTTTCGAGGCCTACCCGATGGCCGTGGACGACATCGCCGCGGCGCTCGAGGCCTTTCCCGAGGCGCGGGCGGTGGCGGGCGGTTTTCTCGAAGCCTGGGCCCGCGGCGCGCGGCGGTTCCGGTTGGGGGAGATGCACATCGAGGTGATCGTCGGCGATGCGCGCGAGGAATTGCCGCGCTGGCGCGGGCAGGCCGATGCCTGGTTTCTCGACGGGTTCAGCCCGGCCAAGAACCCCGAGCTCTGGGGCGCCGAACTCATGGCCGCGGTCGGCGAGCATACCGCACCCGGCGGCACCTTCGCGACCTACACCGCCGCAGGCGCGGTGCGGCGCGGGCTCGACGCGGCGGGCTTTGCGGTCGAGCGCCGCCCCGGGTTCGGCCGCAAACGGCACATGAGCGTCGGGGCAAAGCGATGATGCGCAACGACGTGCGTCTCGGCATCTCGCTGATGATCGGCGCGAGTTTCGTCTTTGCCATGCAGGACGGGATCTCGCGCCATCTGGCGGGCGAATACAACGTCTTCATGGTGGTGATGATCCGCTACTGGTTCTTCGCCGCCTTTGTCCTGGCCGTAGCCTCGCGCAGGGCGGGCGGTCTTCGGGCCGCCGCGACCACCACCCAACCGATGCTCCAGATCGCGCGCGGATTGCTGCTGATCACCGAAATCTGCGTGACCGTGCTGGCCTTCGTCCTGCTCGGGCTGATCCCGACCCACGCGATCTTTGCCTCCTTCCCGCTGATCATCGCCGCCCTGTCCGGGCCGGTGCTGGGCGAAAAGGTGGGGCCCTGGCGCTGGGCCGCAATCGGCGTCGGGTTCCTCGGCATCCTGGTGATCCTGCGGCCGGGGGTGGCGGTGTTCGAGCCGCAGGCGCTGGTCGCGCTCGCCGCCGCCTTTCTCTGGGCCGGCTACGGGATCATGACCCGCTACGCCGCCCGGCGCGATTCGAGCGCCACCTCGTTCTTCTGGACCGGCACCGTCGGCGCCGTCGGGATGACCGCGGTCGGGGCGTGGTTCTGGGAGCCGATGAGCGGGCCGGACTGGGGCTGGATGGCGCTGCTGTGCGTCAGCGGCGCCTTCGGCCACTGGCTGCTCATCAAGTGCTACGAGGTGGTCGAAGCGAGCGCGGTGCAGCCGTTCGCCTATTTCCAGCTGGTTTTCGTCACCCTGATGGCGATCCCGGTGTTCGGCGAGACGGTGGAGCCGAATGTCGCCGTAGGCGCCGCGATGGTCATCGGCGCGGGCTTGGTGGCGGCCTGGCGGGAGCGCCGGGCAGGACAGCTGGCGCGCCGCAGGAGCCTGGCGGCCACGCCCCGCAGCTGACCCCCGCCGCTCACTCTCCCCGGGCAGGTTGCGGTCACGCACTCCGGGCCGCCACGGAATCCAGAATTCCGGAATCCTGGATTCCGTGGATCTCGAATAGCTGTTTGTTTTCCGCTCGTTAAAACGAAAATGCCCGCAAGCGCGTGCGGGCATTAACGTTTTGTCAGGACCTGTGGCAGACCCGGTCCGCGCGCTAACGCCGCTTCAACTCCTCGGTGAAGCGGATCTCCTCGGTCTTGCCGGTGAGCCGGGCCCGGTAGTTCGGCAGGCTCTCGGTCACCCGCATCACGTAGGTCTGGGTCTCTTCGAACGGGATCGTCTCGATCCAGTCGATCACATCGACCTTTTCCGAGCGCGGGTCGCCGTAGAGGTCGATCCACTGGGCCACCCGGCCAGGCCCGGCGTTGTAGCCGACCGCGATCAGCACCGGGTTCTGGCCGAACTTCTCGATCAGGTAGGCGAGGTATTCCGAGCCCAGCCGGGTGTTGTAGGCGTATCCGTCGTGCAGCGCTTTCGGCTCGTAGGCGATCGACAGCCGTTTGGCCATGTCCTTTGCCGTGCCCGGCATCAGCTGCATCAGCCCCATCGCCCCCGCCCTGGAGGTGACGCCCGGGTTGAACTCGCTTTCGCGCCGCGCGATCGCCAGTTCCAGCGCCCGCGGCACGGTGCGATTGCCCTTGCCGATCTCCGGGGTCGGAAAGTAGGGACGGTTGTAGACCCGGCCGTGGTAGACAATGGCATATTTCGCCAGGGAAAGCTGGAGGTAGGGGGCGTCTTGGTCTTCCGCCCATTGCATCAGCTGGCCGAGGCCGGTGGTGTCGAGGCCCTCCGAGAGATGCGCCACGAAGCGCCGCGCCAGGTAGCGCTCGCCGGCCGCCAGCGAAGCCCGGGCCGCCTGCATCGCCGAGGTGTTCCAGAAGGCGGCCTGCTGGTATCCGGGGAAGGTGTCGGCGCCGGTCAGCCCGGGGTCCATCGCGAGCCCCGCCTTCTCGGCCGCGAGCAGCCCGTAGAAGGCGGTCTGATGCTGGCCGGCGCGGGCATAGGCGGCCTGCGCCTCGTCCTTGCGCCCGAGGGCTTCGAGCGCCCGCCCTTCCCAGTAGCCGGCGCGCGACACGCTGATCGGCGTTTCGACATCTTCGGCGAACGCCCGGAAATGGGTGAGCGCGGTTTGCGCGTCGCCGATCTTCCTCAGCGCCACATAGCCTGCAAACCACTCCAGCGTGTTGCGGTCGTCGCTGCCGCCAAGCCTGTGACCGGCGGCAAGCTGGTAGGCGGTCTTGTCTTTCCCGGCCCGCATCGCCCAGCGGGCGAGCTGAAGCCGGCGATCCGCCCAGAGCTCCGGCCGCCCCAGCGCATCGGCCGAGGTGGAGCGTTCCAGCAGCAGCTCGATGGCGTCGTCGTTGCGCCCTTTGCGGGCCCGCCACAGAAAGCGCTCATAGGCAAGGCCGGGATCGTCCTTCAGGGCGGCGGGCACATGGGAAATCAGCGCGTCCACCCCGTTGACGTTCTCGCGCAGCCCGAGGCGGGCGTTGGCAAGCGCCTTGTGTGCATCGTCGACGCGCGCCAACTGGCGGCGGGCCTGGTCGGACAGTCCACGCCAGAGCAGCATGTCCATGCGCGCCCAATGGGACCCGGCGAGCGTCTTGGGCCAGTCGACCATGAACTGCTGTTCGTCTTCCACGCTCAGCGCAAACGTGGTCCAGCCGCGGATCGCCTCGGCCATCGCCTCCTGCTTGGCACCGCTGTCCCAGAGCGCCCGGGCAAAGCGCAGCGAACCGGTGCCGGTCTGGGGAGGTTGGTGCAGGAAGAAGTCGAGCACCGCGGCGGTCGAGGCATCTTGCGGGATCGTCCGCTCCGCCCGTTCCTGCAGGAGCTCGAGCCCGGGCCAGTCCGGGCGACGGGCGAGAAAGGCCAGCGTGTCGTCGAACGTGCCCTTCGACGCGCGCAGCCTGTTCCATTCGATGATGTCGCGTCCGACGGAGCCGGGCGGGCCCGCCGCTGCGAGCCCCTCCTCCCATTTTCCGTCGCGCATGAGGTCGAGCCCACGGGTCAGCCCGGCGACCTCGGCGGCGCTCTGGGCGGCGGCGGGTCCGGCGAACAGGACGAGGATGAAAAGACGTGCCACAAGGGCGCGGATGGCGGGTTTTTTGTTTTTCTGCTCGGTCATGGCGCATTCGTAGCAAGCCCGAATCGCGCTTCAACACACATTCTTGGCATTTGCCAATTCAACGGCTAGTTTTCGCCGCGTTTCCCCTGCACTCAGCGTGAGTCGTTGCGGGGGCGGCAGAACGAAACCGAAGCAAAGGAGCGTGTCATGTTCAAGGGAAGCATCCCGGCCCTGGTCACGCCGTTCAAGGACGGCGCGGTGGATTACGATACGCTCAAACGGCTCGTCGACTGGCATGTCGACCAGGGCTCGGGCGGGCTTGTCCCGGTCGGCACGACCGGCGAGAGCCCGACGCTCAGCCACGCAGAGCACGAAAAGGTCGTCGAGACCGTGGTGAAAACGGCCGCCGGCCGGGTCCCGGTGATCGCCGGTGCCGGCTCGAACAACACCGAGGAAGCGGTGCGGTTCATGCAGCACGCGAAATCCGTCGGCGCCGATGCGGGCCTCGTGGTCACACCCTATTACAACAAGCCGACCCAGCGCGGGCTGATCGCGCATTACACGGCCCTGAACGCGGTCGGCCTGCCGATCATCATCTACAACATCCCCGGCCGCTCGGCGATCGACATGATGCCGGAGACGATGGGTGCGCTCGCGAAGCTCGACTTCATCGTCGGGGTGAAGGACGCGACCGCCGATCTCTCGCGCGTCGCCAAGCAGCGGATCACCTGCGGGCATGACTTCATCCAGCTTTCGGGCGAGGATCCCACCGCCGTCGGGTTCAACGCGATGGGCGGACAGGGCTGCATTTCGGTCACCGCCAACGTCGCGCCGGCGCTCTGTGCCGAGATCCAGGCGGCCACGCTCGGCGGCGACTATCCGAAAGCGCTCGCGCTTTCCGACCGGTTGATGCCTTTGCATCTTGCGATCTTCAGGGAACCGGGCGTGGTTGGCGTCAAATACGCGATGTCGCGGCTCGGGCTCTGCGGGCCGGAGGTGCGCTCGCCGCTCACCGAGGCCACCGACGAGACCAAGTCCGAGATCGACGCGGCGATGCGCCTTGCCGGGCTGCTGGACTGAGCATGGCCGATCTGCCAGAGATCCGTCCCGGCGAGGTCGACTTGCCGGGCGGCATCGGTGCGACGGAAGACGCCGGCCTGGTCTTCATCGGCCGCATCCGCACGCCCTGGAAACGCGGCGACTGTCCGCGCAACATCGCCGCCGCCCGCGACCGGATGTCGGCTGCCCGGATCGAGCTCGACCCGCGATTCGCCCCGGCGCTCACCGGGCTTCGGCCCGGCCAGCCGCTGCTGCTGCTCTACTGGATGCACAACGCCCGCCGCGATCTGCTGTTGCAGGCGCCCCGCCACGTCGACGCCCCCCGCGGCACTTTCGCGCTGCGCTCGCCGAACCGGCCGAACCCGATCGCCGCCGCTTCGGTCACCCTCATCGGCATCCAGCCAGAGACCGCGACCCTGGAGATCGACGCGATCGATTGTTTCGACGGCACCCCGCTCGTCGACATCAAGCCGTGGATCCGGACCGTGGACATGCCGCCGGACCGCACAACAGGCTGACCCGACGCCTAGACACGCCCCGGTTTCGTCTCTAGATGCCCGTCATGGCGAAGAAACCGAAGAAAGACACGGACCCCAACTACAAGGTGATCGCCGAGAACCGGCGAGCACGGCACGAGTATGCCATCGAGGACGATCTCGAATGCGGCATCGTGCTGATGGGCTCGGAAGTCAAATCGCTGCGCAAGGGCGGCTCGAACATCGCCGAGAGCTATGCCGATGTCGAGAACGGCGAGCTCTGGCTGGTGAACGCCCATATTGCGCCCTACGAACAGGCCAAGACCTGGGGTCACGAAGAGCGGCGTCGGCGCAAGCTGCTGGTCTCGCGCAAGGAGCTGTCGCGGCTCTGGAACGCGACCCAGCGCAAAGGGATGACGCTGGTGCCGCTGGTGCTCTACTTCAACCACAAGGGTCTGGTGAAGATGAAGATCGGCATCGCCAAGGGCAAGAAGACCCACGACAAGCGCGCCGACGAGGCCAAGCGCGACTGGACCCGGCAAAAGGCCCGGCTGATGCGCGAGAAGGGCTGAGGTTTCGCCCGGCTCGCGGGCGGGTCAGGGGGCGCTGCCCCCTCGCCCTTCGGGCTCACCCCCGAGGTATTTGGAAACCAAAGAAGCAACGGTTTCTTAACCAGAATCGCTTTTGATGAAACCACGGTACAGGCTGAGGAGCCGATGACCGTAACCGAAGAAGCCCCCCGTTGCAGTGCGTGACGGGGGGTGTCGTTTGTCTTCTTTGGTTTCCAAATACCTCACGGGGGTCCGGGGGTGTGAAACCCCCGGCTCCGCCGCATCCGTCAATCGACCCGGTCGGGCAGGTCGAACCCTTTCAGAAGCGCTTCCTGGTCCATCGCCCGTTTGCCGGGCCGCTGGGCGCGGGTGATCTCGACGGCGCCTTCGCCGCAGACCACCGAAAACGGCGCCGCGATGGTGCCCGGGGCCCCCGTGCCGGCGACGAGGCGGGAGCCGAGGAGCTTCACCCGTTCCCCGCCGATCTCCGTCCAGGCACCCGGGAAGGGTGAAAGACCGCGGATCAACCGGTCGACCTCGACAGCGGGGCGGGTCCAGTCGATCCGCGCCTCGGATTTGTCGATTTTCTCGGCATAGGTCACGCCCTCCTCCGGCTGCGGCTCCGGCGCGAGCGCGTCGAGCCGGTCCAGCGCCTCGACGATCGCCTGCGCGCCCAGCGCCGAGACCCGGTCGTGCAGCTCGCCGGTGGCCTCCTCGGGCCCGATCGCGAGAGATTTCCGCAAGAGCACCGGCCCGGTGTCGAGACCGGCGTCCATCTGCATGATGCAGACCCCGGTCTCGCCGTCGCCCGCCATCACCGCGCGGTGGATCGGCGCGGCCCCGCGCCAGCGCGGCAGCAGCGACGCGTGGATGTTGAGGCAGCCGCGGGCGGGGGTGTCGAGGACCTCCTGCGGCAGGATCAGACCATAGGCCACCACCACGGCGATCTCCGGCGCGAAGCCGGCGAACTCGGCCTGGGCCTCGGCATTGCGCAAGCTCTTGGGGTGGCGCACCTCGAGCCCCAGATCCAGCGCCCGGGCGTGCACCGCGGTGGGCCGGTCCTTCTTGCCCCGCCCGGCCGGCCGGGGCGGCTGGCAATAGACGGCGGCCACCTCGTGGCCCGCCGCGATCAGCGCGTCGAGCACCGGCACCGAAAACTCCGGCGAGCCCATGAAAACCAGTCTCATCTCTTGAGTTTCCTCGCCTTCGCGATCAACCGGTCGCGTTTCAGTTTCGACAGGCGGTCGACGTACATCCGGCCGTGCAGATGGTCGATCTGGTGCTGCACCGAGGTCGCCCAGAGCCCGACGAAGTCGCGCTCTTCGGCCTCGCCCCGGTCGTTCAGGAAGCGCACGGTCACGGCGCGGGGCCGCGAGATGGTCGCCCAGACGCCCGGCAGGTTGGGACTCGCCTCGTCGTGCGCGCGCAGCTGCACGCTCGCATGCAGCACTTGCGGGTTGGCCATGCGCACCGCCTGGCCCCGCTCCTCGGAGGCATCGACCACGGCGAGCGCCTGCATGATCCCGAGCTGCACCGCGGCGAGCCCGACCCCCGGCATGGCTTCCATCGCGGCGATCATCTCGTCCCAGATCGCGCGGGTTTCGTCGGTGACGGCAGCGACCGGCGTGGCCGGGGTGCGCAGCCGCCTGTCGGGCCACATCACGAAGGGGCGCGGCCTGGCTGTCTTCACACCCGCGCCCGCTCGCGCTTGATCTTCTGGCTCTTGCGGGTCATCAGCTGGCGCTTCATCGCGCTCAGGTAATCGATGAACAGCTTGCCGTTGAGGTGGTCGATCTCGTGTTGCAGCACCGTGGCCCAGAGCCCGCCGAACTCGCCCTCCTGCGGGTTGCCATCGCGGTCGATCCAGGCGACGCGGACCTCGGCCGGACGCGTCACTTCGGCGTATTGCTCCGGGATCGACAGACAGCCTTCCTCGTAGACGTTGGTTTCGTCCGACGACAGCACCACCTGCGGGTTGAACATCACCATCGGTTTCGGCGTCGCTTGCGGGTCCTTCACCGCGTCGGCGACGATCACCCGCTGCAGCACGCCCACCTGGGGCGCGGCCAGCCCCACGCCGGGCGCGTCGTACATCGTTTCCAGCATGTCGTCGGCGAGCCGAAGCAGCTCGTCGGACAAATCGGACACCGGGTCGCAGACCTTTTTCAGGCGCGGGTCGGGGTGGATCACGATCGGGCGAATACTCATGGGGGACCATTTAGGCGAAGCGGAAAGCCTAGGCAATGACCCCTTGCGCCCCTCTTTGCAGGCGCTAGCTTGGCCGGGCCAACGAGGAGGCAGGCATGACATTCGACGAGACCTTCGATCGCGTAAAGACCCGGTCCGCAAAATGGACGGCGATGGAGGCCGCTTTCGGCCTCAAGGGCGACGATCTCCTGCCGATGTGGGTGGCGGACATGGATTTCCGGGCGCCCGACTTCCTGCACGACGCGGCGCGCGGGCTCGCCGAGGCGGGCGATTTCGGCTACTTCAACCATGTCGACAGCTATTTCGACGCCGTGGCCTGGTGGGCCAGCACCCGGCATGGCTGGGAGATCGACCCGGGCTGGATCACCCCGACCGCGAGCCTCGGCAATGCCATCGCCTTCGCGATCCAGACCTGGTCGAAGCCCGGCGACGGGGTGGCGATCTTCACCCCGGTCTATCACGAATTCTCGAAGAAGATCCGCAGGAACGGCCGGGTCGTCACCGAATTGCCTCTGCTGACGGAAGCCGGGCGGTTCACGCTGGATTTCGACCGTTACGAGGCGTTGATGTGCGGCACGGAAAAGATCCTCCTGCTGTGCGCGCCGCATAACCCGGGCGGGCGGGTCTGGAGCCCGGACGAGCTGCGCGCCGTCGCCGAATTTGCCGAGCGGCACGATCTCATCGTGATCTCCGACGAGGTCCACAACGACCTGATCCTGCCGGGCCACAGCCATGTGCCCACCGCCCTGGCAGCACCCGGGATCGGCGCCCGGCTGGTCACCATGACTTCGGCGTCGAAGACCTTCTCGATCGCCGGCACCCGGCTCGGCGCCGTCACCATCGCCGATGCCCGGCTCCGCGACCAGTTCGCCGGGACCGTGGCGCGCGCCGATCTCTCCCCGAACCTTCTCGGCGTCGCCCTGTCGCGCGCCGCGTTCTCGCCCGCCGGTGCGGCCTGGGTCGATGCGTTGATGCCCTATCTTGCGGCGAATTTCGACGCCTTTCGCAACGGGATCGGCGCCATCCCCGGCGCCGAGGTTCACCGGCTCGAGGGCACCTACCTCGCCTGGGTCGATTTCACCGGCACCGGCATGACCGACGCCGAGCTCTGGGCGCGCACGACCGGCAAGGCCCGGGTGGTGCCGAGCCCCGGACCGGCCTTCGGCACCGGCGGGTCCGGCGGGCTGCGGTTCAACCTCGGCACCCAGCGTGCCCGGGTCGACGAGGCGGTCGCTCGGCTCACGCAGGCTTTCGCCGATCTGCAATGAGGCACGCGGCCCGGGTCTTGGCCAGGCTCCTGCTCCTGGCCGTTCTGGCGCTGGCGGCCCTGGTGATCTGGCAGCGCACCTACGCGCCGCCGGTCCCGCCCCCAGCACTCGCACCGATCGAGGGGCAGATCGACCGGATCCTGATCGAAAAGGCCGCGCGCCGGCTGACGGTCTTTCGCAAGGGCGAGGCGCTGCGCGAGTACCGGATTGCGCTCGGGTTTGCGCCGGACGGCGACAAGGCGCGCCAGGGCGACGGCAAGACGCCCGAGGGGGTCTTCCGGATCGACCGGCGCAACCCGGCGAGCGCCTATCACCTGTCGCTCGGGATCGACTATCCGCAACCCGACGACATCGCCCGGGCACAAGCGGGTGGATATGCGCCGGGCGGCGACATCTTCATCCACGGCCAGCCAAACGGGCTCGGCGCCGTGGCGACGTTGCCGCATGACTGGACCGCGGGGTGCATAGCGGTCTCCGACGCGGCGATCGAGGAGCTCTGGCGGGTGGCGCCGATGGGCACCGTGGTGGAAATCACGCCGTAGGGCGACCGGATCCGCGATCTGACCAGGCGCGATGGCGGGGGTATGTGGCATGGGCATGATGACCGCCCGGCCGCCTTCATCCCCGATCGCCGATGTGTGCCGACGGGTTTCCCGATGCCCCTGCCCGCTCGGGCCGGACAGCCCTGGCGCGGCGACGCCAGACCCCGGACCAAGGAAGCCGGGAATCCGGAATTCCGGATTCCTGAAACCGATAATTCACGTTTGTTATCAGCCTTTTGGGCCCGGACCATGGCGACCGTTCAGGGCGCGTTAACCGTTTGTCAACACTCGAAAGCCCGGCCACATCTGCCCGCAAGTCGCAAGCGCGGCATCGCTCGCGGTCTAATGCGCCTCGGCCCAGTTCGCGCCGACGCCGGCATCGACCACCAGCGGCACCGAGAGCTTCACCGCCGGATCGGCGGCGCCCTCCATCACCTTGCGGATCGTCGCGATCGCGGCGTCGACAGCCGCTTCCTCGACCTCGAAGATCAACTCGTCATGGACCTGCAGCAGCATCTTCGCCGGCAGATCGGCAATCGCGGCGGGCATCCGGATCATCGCGCGGCGAATGACATCGGCCGCCGTGCCCTGGATCGGGGCGTTGATCGCGGCGCGGCGGGAAAACCCGGCCTGCGGGCCCTTGGCGTTGATCTCGGGGGTGTGGATCTTGCGCCCGAACAGCGTCTGCACGTGCCCATGTTCCTTCGCGAAAGCCACGGTCTCGTCCATGTATTCGCGGATACCTGGGTATTTCTCGAAGTAGCGGTCGATGAAGGCCTGCGCTTCGCCGCGCGGGATCCGCAGGTTGCGCGCGAGGCCGAAGCCCGAGATCCCGTAGATCACCCCGAAGTTGATCGCCTTCGCCCGGCGGCGCACCTCCGGCGTCATCTCGTCGAGCGGCACGTCGAACATCTCGGAGGCGGTCGCTGCGTGGATGTCTTCGCCGGCCCGGAAGGCTTCGCGCATGCTCTCGATCCCGGCCGTATGGGCGAGGATGCGCAGCTCGATCTGGCTGTAGTCGAGCGAGACCAGCTTGCGCCCCTCGGGTGCGACGAAGGCCTCGCGGATCCGCCGGCCCTCCTCGGTGCGCACCGGGATGTTCTGCAGGTTGGGGTCGGTGGAGGCGAGCCGGCCGGTGTTGGCGCCGGTCTGCACGTAAGAGGTATGCACCCGCCCGGTCTCCGGGTTGATGTGGGTCTGCAAGGCGTCCGTGTAGGTCGACTTCAGCTTCGACAGCTGGCGCCAGTCCAGCACCCGGGCGGGCAGATCGTGCTCGGTCGCGAGGTCTTCGAGCACATCCGCGGGCGTCGAATACTTGCCGTTCTTGCCCTTCTTGCCACCGTCCAGCCCCATCCTTTCGAACAGGATCTCGCCGAGCTGGGCCGGGGAGCCGACGTTGAAGGTCTCGCCGGCGAGCTCATGGATTTCCGCCTCCAGTGCGGCCATCTTCTGGGCAAAGGCGTTCGACATCCGGCTGAGGGTGTCGCGATCGACCTGCACCCCGTGCATTTCCATCTCGGCGAGCACCGGCACCAGCGGGCGTTCGAGGGTCTCGTAGACGGTCGTCACCCTTGCCCGGTGCAGCTCGGGCTTGAACACCTGCCAGAGCCGCAAGGTGATGTCGGCATCTTCGGCGGCATATTTCACTGCCTCGTCGATATCGACCTTGTCGAAGGTGATCGCCGATTTTCCGGTGCCGAGCAGCGATTTGATCGGGATCGGCGCGTGGCCGAGGTAGCGGTCGCTGAGCGCGTCCATGCCGTGGTTGTGCAGCCCGGCATGGAGCGCGTAGCTCATCAGCATGGTGTCGTCGATCGGCGCCACCCGCACCCCGTGGCGGGCGAAGATCTTGGCATCGTATTTCATGTTCTGGCCGATCTTCAGGATCGACGGGTCTTCGAGCACCGGTTTCAGCGCCGCCAGTGCCGCCTCCAGGTCGAGCTGTCCCTCGGCCGGTTCCTCCGCGCCGAACAGATCGCCGCCGCCCGCCTTGTGGCCGAGCGGCAGGTAGCAGGCCTCGCCGGCGATCACGGCGAGCGAGATCCCGACCAGCTCGGCCTGCATCTCGTCGAGCGAGGTGGTCTCGGTGTCGACCGCGACAGTGCCGCGCTCGCGGATCAGGGCGATCCAGCGTTCCAGCGCTTCCACCGTGTCGACGCGCTCGTATGCCTCCGGGTCGATCGCGGGCATCTCCGGCGCCGCCTCATCGGTCTTGTCAGACGTCTTCGGCTCGGGGATGTCGGGGCTCTCCACCCCCAGCACGTCGGCGATCCGCTTGGTGAGCGAGCGGAACTCCATCGACGCGAGGAAGGGCAGGAGCACCTCCGGATGCGGATCGCGCAGCTCGAACTCCTCCAGCGGCTCGAGATCCGGCACCCGGTCGTCGAGCGTCACCAGGGTGCGGCTCATGCGGATCTGGTCGGCCATCCCGAGCAGCGTCTCGCGCCGTTTCGGCTGGGTGATCTCGCCCGCGCGCGCCAGCAACGTGTCGAGATCGCCGAATTCGTTGATCAGCAGCGCCGCGGTCTTCACCCCGATCCCGGGCGCGCCGGGCACGTTGTCGACGCTGTCGCCGGCCAGCGCCTGCACGTCGACCACCCGCTCGGGGCCGACGCCGAATTTCTCCTCGACGCCTTCGCGGTCGATCCGCTTGTTCTTCATCGCGTCGAGCATCTCGACCCCGCCGCCGACCAGCTGCATGAGGTCCTTGTCCGAGGAAATGATCGTCACCCGTCCCCCCGCTTCACGGGCCTGGCGGGCATAGGTGGCGATGATGTCGTCGGCCTCGAAACCTTCCTTCTCGATGCAGGCGATGTTGAAGGCGCGGGTGGCGTCGCGGGTGAGCGGGAACTGTGGCACCAGGTCTTCGGGGGCCGGCGGGCGGTTCGCCTTGTAGGCGGGGTAGAGGTCGTTGCGGAACGACTTGCCGGAATAGTCGAAGATCACCGCCACATGGGTGGGGGCATCGTCGCCCTTGTTGTCTTCGACCTGCTTGAACAGCATGTTGCAAAAGCCCGCGACCGCGCCGATGGGCAGCCCGTCGGACTTGCGCGTGAGCGGCGGCAGGGCGTGGTAGGCGCGGAAAATGAAGGCCGAGCCATCGACCAGGTGAAGGTGGCAGCCCTTGCCGAATGTGCTGGTCATCGCCGTCTCCTTGCGCTGTCTCGTGGTTTTGCCACGCGGCGAAGAAGAAGGCTAGGTGGGTCTCACGCCGCCGTGTCGGTCGCCGCGCGCAGGACATAGCGGGTGTCGCAATAGGGGCATTCGACCCAGCCGGTCTCGTCCGGGATCGTCAACCAGACCCTGGGGTGGCCGAGGGCCCCCTCGCCGCCGTCGCAGGCGATCTTCTTCTTGTCGACGGTCTTGGTCTCGGGGACGGGTTGGGTCATGTCTCGGGCCTCGGGTTGATGCACCGCGGCATTCTAGCGCGGCGCGGGCGATGGGCAAGGCGGAAGCGTGGCACCGGTCGCATGGCGAAACCGGCGGCGGGCGAAGGTGGGCGAACTCGGACAGGGGGTCAAGCCATTGAATTGATGTACGTTAGCGATAACGAAGAAGTTTGGGTGAACCGGCACGTCCGGCAAGACACCCGGGCGGGCAGGCCGACCGGGGCGCGACGGACCTGCGCCTCCCCCCTTCTTTGGTTTCGAAATACCTCGGGGGTGCGGGGGCAGAGCCCCCGAGACCTCTCGTGGCACCGCTCCGGGGGACCGGGGGCGGAGCCCCCGGCCCGCCCGCCGCAGGCGCCCGAGCGCGCAGCGCTCGGCAGGTCGCCCGCGTCAGCGGGCGAAAAGCCTCAGTCACAGATCATCCGACCCATCACCTTGCCCGACAGGATATGCACATGCAGGTGCTGGACCTCCTGCACCCCGGCCTCGCCGGCATTCATGATCAGCCGGTAGCCCTGCCCGTCCGCGCCCGGCTCCAGCCCCTTGGCTTCGACCACACCGTGGATCGCCCGCGCAAAGTCGAGCACCTCCTCGGGCGTGGCCTCGGCGACGAAATGATCCCAGTTCACGTAAGGCCCCTTGGGGATCACCAGCACATGCACCGGCGCCTGCGGCCCGATATCGTTGAAGGCGAGGCTGTGCGCGGTCTCGAGCACGGTGTCGTTGGGGATCTCGCCGCGGAGGATCCTGGCGAAAACGTTCTGCGGGTCGTAGCTGTAGCCCACGCGGGTCTCCTAATCTCTGAACAGGTGCTCGGTGCGCGCGATGTCGAGCGCCCGCGCCATCGGGATGGTCAGGAACTGCGACAGCGCGCGTGCGTTTTCTTCCGCCGCCGCGGTCTCGCGCAGCAGGTGGACGTGTTCGAACCCGGCGTCGCGGATCCGGTCGCTTTCGAGGTAGAAATCGGCCCGGATCGTCGGCAGCAGCCGCGCGATCGCCGCGTCCGGGGTGCTGTCGCCGGCCAGACCGACCCGCACCGCGTGGCCGCGGATCCAGTCGTCGGAAAATTCGCTCTCGACCTCCAGCAGCCGGGTGGTCGAGCGGTCGGAAAAGAAATCGCGCAGCAGGTCCATGTTGTCGGGGTCCATCGCCACCGCCAGCCGGTCGGTTTCGTAGTAATCGTAGAGCATCCGCATCAGCGCCCGGCGGTGGCGGGTGCGCTTCTCGATGGTCGACTGGATGCCGCCGAGGTCGGGCAGTTCGGTCCATTGGTCGTCGAACAGGTAGTCGACCGTCGGCACGTTGGTCACCTGACGGATGCGGTCCATCAGGCGTTTGCCGACATGCCATTTCTTCGCCACCACGATCAGCAGCTCGCGGTCGCGCCCTATGGTCGATTCCGCCTCCCAGAACCGCGGCGCGAAACGCCGGCCGATGCGGCCGCGTCGCACCAGGAAGGAAAACAGGCTCCGCCCCTCGTTGGAGATATTGAAAGCGACCCCGGTGGCCGCGAACAGCAGGCCCAGCCGGCGCTTCAACTCGGTCGCTTCCGGGCTGATCTTGCGTGCGAACAGGTAATCCTGGCTGAGCAGCATGTCGTAGTGGTCGTTGTAGAAATGTACCGGCACGCCGTAGTCGGTGAACATCAGGAAGGTGAGCGTGCGCGAGCGGATCTCGCCGGCCGGCACGAGATGGCGCACGAGGGTCTGGAAAAAGGTCTCGTCCGGGATCCAGGTGGTACGGAAGAACCGGACCACGTCGGGCCTTTGCTTGAGAAAATCGAGGATCCACTCGATCGTCCGGCGGCGCAGGCACCACCACTGGCTGCCGATCATGATCTGGAGATCGTCGGGGATCCTGCGCTTGAGCCCGAGGCGCTTCTGCCAGTCGAGCGCGGCGTAGAACCATGTCTTGTGGGTGCGCTCGTTGAACCAGTGGCGATAGATCAGCCGCTCTTCCTTGATCCCGGTCTTGATCCAGCCGCTGTCGAAGAAATCGACGCTTTCGATGTAGTCGACGTCGTCGGCATCGAGGTAGTCGTGGGCAAACTCGGCCGACTTGATCGACATGCAATCGCCCGAGACCATGTAGAAATGGGTCGCCCGCGGAAAGGCCTCGAGCGCGGCCCGGACCGCTTCCAGCGTGCCCTCGACCAGGCTCCAGCCGCCCCAGCCGCATTTCACCCGGCGCTGCGCGAAGGTGACATTGGGATTGTCGGCCAGCGCGGTCCGGATCTTTTCGTAGTCGGCCTTCGGTGCGCGGGCATCGAAATGGATCGCGATGTAGTCGCCCACCGCGGTGAACCGCCGGGCCTGCTCGACGATCGCGTCGGGGTCTTTGTGACTGAGCAGGATGAAGGCGATCTGTGCCATGATATGCGCTGGTTCGGGTCCCGGGCCGGATTGCCCAAACGAATACCCGAAAGAACCGTTGAAAAGACAGAGTTTGTTTGCTTTTTTCCGTCTGGACGGCGCGCGCCCGCCCGCGTAGTACCGCAAAGGGCGAACGGAGGCAGGCAGCTTCATGGGGTTTCCCGGCACTTGGATGACGGAAAGCGAAAGCGTGGTTTACCGCGTGGTGCCGAAATGCGCCTGCTCGTCTATCGGCCAGATCATGTTTTTCTCCGACCACGGGCGCTTCTTCGACGGCGACGTGCACGATGCGACCGAGGGCCTGCACAAATGGGCCATGGAAGCCAGCCAGCCCCTGATCGAGGCCAATGTGAAGGCGCACAAGTCCTGCGCCTTCACCGCGGTGCGCAACCCCTACGGGCGAATCCTGTCGAGCTTTTTCGACAAGATCTGCGGCATCCAGCGCAACGGCCGCCGCTACCGCGGCAATCTGGTGCCGCTCCTGGTGCAGAAATACGGTGTCGAGGTGGGCGATCCCGCCAACGGTTTCGAGTTCGACCAGATCAACAGCTTCCGCCGGTTCCTGCTGTTCGCACGCGACACCATCCGCTTCCGGCGACCGATGGAGCCCGACATTCACTGGTCGGCGATGTCGGGGCATGTGTCGACCTTCATCCAGAACGGCGGCAAGTATGACCACATCTTCCATATCGAAGAGTTCAACAAGGGGATGCGGGAGGTTCTGAAGAACATCGACACCCCCCACAAGGTGCAGCTCGGCAAGATCCCGCGGTTCAACGAAAGTGCCGATCACGGCCCGAAACGCGCCCATCCGATCGAGGATTATTTCGACGATCTGTCGAAACACCTGGTCTGGGAGATCTACAAGCGCGATTTCCAGCTGTTCAAATACGATTTCGACAACCCGGCCAACAAGACCCCGCTGGGCGACATCGATCTCGACGAGGTCCACAAGAAGCTCGGGCCCTGAACGCGCCGGACTTGACCCGTGTCATGGACGTCGCCGCGCCCGCGCCGCAAAACTCGCGCGGGGAGGAGTACCATGGCCAAGATCATCACCGTCACGCCCGAAAACCTCGATGAGCACGGCTTCTTCTGCAAGATGTCGGCGCGAAAGAGCACCGCCTGGCAGGCCAAGCGCGACTGGGTGATGGCCCGTTTCGACGAAGGGCTGCAACTGAGGCTGCTCGGGGACGGCGAGCGCGGCTTCATCGAGTTCATGCCCGGTGCGAAGAGCTGGCGCGCGATCGACGATGCCGAGGATTTCGTGGTGATCCACTGCCTCTGGGTGGTCGGCAAGTCGCGCGGCAAACGCTTCGCGCGCGAACTGATCGCCGAGGCCGAGACCTGGGCGCGCGAGAACGGGTTTCGCGGCGTCGCCGCCCTCACCTCGCGCGGCAACTGGCTGATCGCGCCCGGCGTGCTCGAGCATCACGGCTACCGGCGGGTCGACAGCTGCGGCGAAGGGTTCGAATTGCAGGCAAAGGCCCATGGCATCCTCCACTTCCCGCGCCTGTCGGGGGCCTGGGCACAGAAGGCCGAGGCCTGCGGACCGGGCGTGACCGTGCTGCGCAGCGCGCAATGCCCCTACCTGGAAGACGCCGCCGCCAAGGCGCGCACCGCCGCCGAAGACCTCGGGCTTTCGTTCAAGGAATTCGTGCTCGAGACCGCCGAGGACGTCCGCCGGATGTCGCCCACGCCCTACGGCACCTATGCGCTGGTCAAGGACGGCCGCTGCGTCTCGTATCACTACCTGCTGGAGAAGGACGCGCGCCGGGTGCTCTCGGCCTGAGGGCGGCGCGGTCGACGTGCGGCGATCGGGGCGCGGTGGTGGGCGCGCGGTGGTCGGGCGCGCGGTGGTCGGGGCGCGGCGCTCAATAGCCCTTGCGCAGATGCTCCAACATGGCCTTGTTGCGGCACAGATGCGGTGCCTCGTCCGCTCCGGCCGTGTGCTCGTCGAGCCAGAGCTCGCAGCCCGACGGGTCGGGGCATTCGCTGCACCGGTTGATCGCGCGTTCGAGGTCGACCCGCGACATCCGTGTGAGGTCGAGCTCGAGATCCAGGTTCAGACCGAGCACATCGGCCATCCGGCCGAGCAGGTGTTCGTGGTAGGCGCGATGCGCGTCGATTGCCATGGGTTCTCCTCCGATCCTCTAGAACAGCAGGAAAACGGCGGATTTCCTTGATCGAGATCAATTCGCGGCACGGCACTGTGTTTGCGGACCCGCCGCGCCGGCCTATGATCGGCCCATGTTTACCATCGAGCACGAATTCGATTCGACCGTCGTGACCCTCGTCGACGAGTCCGGCCCGCACCTGCGCGAAGACGTCGTCATCAACGGGTTCGAAGATTGCGTCACCCTGGAGCAGTTCGAACCGACGACCGACCGGCTGATGCGGGTGACCCTGTCGATGAGCCAGCTGCGCGACCTCGCGGCGGCGCTGGACCTGCCCGAAGGGGCGTACAAGCTTCGGCCCGAAGGGGCCTGAGCCCAGCGCCCAGGGCGGACCGGTCTGGCGTGGTCGGCGCGGGTCGCCCGAAAACCGCCGGCGGGTTCGCGCCCGGCCAGGGCAAGGGGTCAGTCGAGGCGGAAGGTCTTGTCGCGCGCGGTGGCTCCCCGGATCAGCGTGAGGCGCGATTTGGCGACGCCGAGGGCACGGGCCAGAAGTTTCGTCACCGATGCGTTGGCCTTGCCGTCCTCGGGCGGCGCGGTGACCGTCACCCTGAGCCCCGCCGGCGTCTCTTCGATCATATCGCGGGACGCGCGCGGGGTCACCCGCAGGGTGAATTCGGCGCCCGGCGTTGCCAGATGGGCGAGGCTGCCCTTCCTGTTCGCCCGGTCACCGAGGGCAGCGGCGCGGGTTGGACGAGACCGATCCATCGCCGCAGCTTATTCGCCCGCCCGGGCCAGGCAAGCGGAAAGCCCCGGGTTGATTTCTGCCGCCTCCGCAACGACATGAGAGGCGACCAGACGGAGAGATTCATGCCCGAGAAAAACCAAGCCGCGCTCGACTTTCTGCTCACCCGCCGTTCGCGCCCGGCCAAGACGCTGACCACGCCGGTGCCGAGCCGCGAGGAGCTCGTTCCGATCCTGACCGCGGGTGCCCGCACCCCCGATCACGGCAAGCTCGAGCCCTGGCGCTTCATCGTGCTGGAACGCGGCGCGCTCGAGCGGCTCGCGGGCGAGGTGATGGCGCGCGGAGCGGCGCGGGGCGAGGCGCCGGACCGGATCGAGAAGGTCTACCGCCAGTTCGCCGATTCGCATCTGACCGTCGCAGTCGTTTCCGCGCCGAAACCCTCCGAGAAGGTGCCCGAGATCGAGCAGGTCTATAGCGCCGGCGCCGTCTGTCTGTCGCTGCTCAACGCCGCCCTCGCGGCCGGCTGGGGCGCCAACTGGCTCTCGGGTTGGGCCTGCCACGACCCCGAATTTCTCGCCGTCGCCCTCGGCATCTCGGCCGATGAATCCGTCGCAGGCTTCATCCATATCGGCACCGAGACCGTGGCCCCGCCGGAGCGTCCGCGCCCCGATATCGACACGATCACCACCTGGGTGTCGGCATGATCGGCGATTTCCTCAAAGCACTCGCTCAGCTCCCCGACCGCCGCTTCCGCCGGGTGCTGCTGCTCGGTGTCGGCCTGACCATCGCCCTGCTCGCGGTCCTGACAATCGTGCTGGCCTGGATCGCGGGGCTGTTCATCCCCGACACCGTCACCCTCCTGGGACTGGAGATCAGCTGGCTCGACAGCGTCGCGAGCTGGGCCACGGTCGGGCTGATGATCGTGCTTTCGGTGGTGCTGATGGTGCCGGTCGCCGCCGCCTTCACCGGCATCTTCCTCGACGACGTGGCCGAGGCGGTGGAAGAGAAACACTACCCCGGCCTCGGCGCGGTCGGCCACATTCCGGTGCGCGACACGCTGAGGGATTCGCTCAGCCTGATCCTGGTCACGATCGGCGTGAACCTCGTGGCGCTCATCCTGCTGTTTTTCGTCGGGCCGCTCGCGCCGGTGTTGTTCTGGGCGGTGAACGGCTACCTCCTGGGGCGTGAGTTTTTCCAGATGGCGGCGATGCGCCGGGTGGGGCGCGAAGCGGCGACCCGGCTGCGCAAGCGCCACGCGGCCCAGGTCTGGCTGGCCGGTACGCTGATGGCGGTGCCGCTCTCGGTGCCGCTGCTGAACCTGCTGATCCCGGTCATCGGTGCGGCCACGTTCACCCATATGTACCACCGGTTGGCGACGCGTTGACGCGGCACCCTCTGGGACGTTGAGGGCGATGCGGCCCCCTGCTAGCCTTGGCGCGCAAACATCGTTTTTCGCAGATTGACCCCGGGAGACCCCATCCATGACACCGATCACGACCCGAACCGCGCGTATCGCCGCTGCGCTCGCCTGCGCCGCCTTGCCGACCGCCATCCACGCCGCCGATCCGCCCGAGATCCCGGGCGAGCCTCTGACCGTCACCTGCGCCGAGCTCGGCATCCCCGAACAGGCCTGCGACCCGGAGGTGGTGACCGAAGACCAGATCCGCGCCATGCTGGTGGCGGGTCCGCTCACCGGTGCCGCCATGGCGCCGTTGATGGAAGCGGGCGTGTTCGGCCACCGGGGCGCATTGCCGGCACCGCCCGAGGTCGCGCCCCCGGCCGAGGGAGAGATGCCGCCGATGTTCATGCCGGTGTTCGATTTCGAGGCCTACGGCTCGATGATGGCCGCGGGCGTGAACCGGACTGTCGTGGTCGAAGACCTCGGGGTCGAGGTGACGGTGCCGGTGATCGACTGCCGCTTTGCGATCTGCCTGCCGGGCGGGATCACCGGCGGCCCGGGTTTCGTCGACTGGGAAGAGGTCGAGATGCCCGAGATGCCCTTGATGCCCGAGATGCCCGAGGTCCCCGGGGCCGCGGCGGAGTAGCAACGACGAGGCGGTCTCCGCTCCTCGCAGCGGGGACCGCAACCGCCGGTTTCGGACCGGCACCAGCGGGCGACGCCTCGGGATCTCAGGGTTGACAGGCCGCCAGGCGGGCTGGTGTGTCCCGCCCAAGACTCTGATAAGGCTGCAAAATATCAGCCCCGGAGAATCCAGGATTCCGGAATTCCGGAATCCCGGGAGCAAGTCCCGCCGGGAACCCGGCCGGCGCCCCTGGCGCGGCGTCGATGGTTTTCAACCATGACCGCCGCCCGGTCAGTTTGTCTTGCCGCGCAATCTGACCCGAAAACCGGTGCCCGCTCTTCGGATTGCGCCCTAGTTCGGCACCCGTTCGCCCATCACGCCCCAGGTATCGAGATCCTCGATCGAGATCATCCCCGAGGTGATGACCCAGACCACTGCGGCCCAGAGCACCACCGTCACCGCGGTCACGAACAGCATGGTCCGTCCGAGACGGAAATCCGCCGGCGCGCCCTGGTGGGTGCCCGGCACCACTTCGCCCGCCTCGCCCTGGGTGCGCAGGATGATCGGCAGGGTGACGAACATGGTCAGAAACCAGAGCACCACGAAGACAACGGCACCGGCGGTGATCGACATCAGACCTGCTCCAGTTCGACCAGCGTGCCGGTGAAATCCTTCGGATGCAGAAACAGCACCGGTTTGCCATGGGCGCCGATCCTGGGCTCGCCGGTGCCGAGCACCCGGGCGCCGGCGGCTTGCAGCCTGTCGCGCGCGGCGAGGATGTCGTCGACCTCGTAGCAGACATGGTGAATGCCGCCCGAGGGGTTCTTTTCGAGGAAGCCCTTGATCGGCGAATCGTCCCCAAGCGGGTAGAGCAGCTCGATCTTGGTGTTCGGCAGGGTGATGAACACCACGGTCACGCCGTGATCGGGCTCGTCCTGCGGCGGGCCGACATCGGCCCCCAGCGTGTCGCGGTACTGCGCCGCAGCGGCCTCGAGGTCCGGCACCGCGATGGCGACGTGGTTCAACCGTCCGATCATCTTTCTCTCCCCTGTCCCAGGCTCGCCCGGGTTTAGCCCGGCGGATCGCGGCGGCGCAAGTGGGGTGGCGTTAACCGGGTGTTAGGGAGCTTCGTGCTTGGCTATCGGGTGAAAGGATTTGCGCCATGGACGACGAACTTCACCTGTTTCTGCCGCACCCCACACCGGAGCGCCCGCTCAACGGGCTCCACCTGCTGATGGTCGAGGACAGCCGCTGTACCGCCCAGGCGGTGCGGCTGCTCGCGCAGCGCTCGGGGGCGCGGCTGCGGCGGGCCGACAGCCTTGTCTCTGCGCATCGGCACCTTGCCGCCTTCCGGCCGAGCATCGTCATCGTCGACATGGGTCTGCCGGACGGCGACGGGGCCGATCTCATCGCCGAGCTTGCGGCGGCCGATCCGCGGGTGCCGGTGCTGGTCGGCACGAGCGGCGATCCGGGGGCGGAGGCGCGGGCGATGGCGGCCGGGGCCGACGGCTTTCTCGCCAAACCGATCGAGAGCCTCGCGCTGTTCCAGCAGGTGCTGATCGGGCTTCTGCCGGCGGGCCTTGGTCCGCGCGGGCCGCGGGCGCTGCCGGACGACGTGGTCGCGCCCGACCGCGGATCGCTGGCCGACGATCTCGAACAGGCGGCAGACATCCTGCGCAGCGCCGGAGCGCCCGGCCTCGCCTACGGCGCGCAGTTCCTCGGCACGGTTGCCAGGGCCGCGCATGATCCGGTGCTCGAGGCCGCCGCCCGGCGGCTGGTCGGCGCCCCGGCACAGGCGCCGCAGGTGGTGCGGCTGGTCGCGGATCGGCTCGCCCAGATGCGCGCCACGGCCTGATCCGATGGCCACGCCGCAGCCGGGCCCGGCGCCGCAGACCTTCCGGCGCAGATCGCGTGGCACCGCGCGCCGCGCCGTCGCGCGCCGCCGGCCGTCACCGCCTGAGCGCAGGATCCGCCGCCACCCGCACCGGCCGGGTCAGATCGCCGAGGCGCGTGCGTTGCTGTCCCCCGGCGTCGAAATTCGCCGGATCCAGCCAGGCGGTGAAGGCCTTTTCGAGCGCCGGCCATTCCGCATCGATGGCGGCGAACCAGGCGGTGTCGCGGTTGCGCCCCTTGACCACGGTCGCCTGGCGGAACACGCCTTCGAAGCTCAGGCCAAGCCGCTCGGCGGCCCGGCGCGAGGGCAGGTTGCGGGCGTCGCATTTCCACTCGTAGCGCCGGTAGCCCGCCTCGAAGGCCCAGCGCAGCATCAGAAACATCGCCTCGGTCGCGGCGCGGGTGCGCTGCAGGGCAGGCGAAAAGTTGATGTGCCCGACTTCGATCGAGCCCGCCTGCGGGGCGATCCTGAGATAGCTCGCGACCCCCTCGCAGCACCCGCTCTCGAGATTCCTGATCGCGTAGAACAGCGGGTCGTCGGTGGTCTCGACCTCGCGCGCCCAGCGATGGTAGGCGGCGGCCGAGGCGAAGGGGCCATAGGGCAGGAAATCCCAGATCGCGTCGGAGACCGCGTTGGCGCGAAACAGATCCGCGGCGTGGTGCGCGGCCGACAGCGGTTCGAGCCGGGCAAACCGCCCGGCGAGCGCGCCCCGGGCCGGACGGGGCGGGGCGGTCCACTCCGGCACGGGGGCGCCGATGTCGCGCGTTTCGTGCATCGTCGTCTCCCGGATCCTGCCCTTGCGTCACCCCCCATTAACCGGTCGCACCCTGCCCTTGTAAATCCCCCAAACTGTCCCGGAGGTTCCCCATTCCCGCCCCATTTGAGGTCGAAAAATACATCCGAGGCAAGCCAGCAGACGGCCCCCGGAAACGATAACGAGAAAGGACGAAGTTGAGACGCGTTTTCAATCACATTCCGGCAGATGACGAGGGCAGCGCCCTGGTCGACTGGACCGTTCTGCTGGCCGGCATACTGATGCTGGCGCTTTCGGTGGCCCCGGCGGTCACCGCAAAGGCCGACAAGCTCTCCGGCGACGCGTTGGACCGCGCGGCGCCGGGGGAGGATTGGCTCCCCAGCTGATCCGGGTTCCCCGAGGACCGTTCCGAGCGGCGCGCCTGGCAGGGCGCGCCGCTTAACTTTTCCGGCGGGCCGAACCTCGCCCTGCCGCACGCGGGCACCGAGCCGCGCCCGGCCGGTTCGGCAACAAAGACACCGGGCTGTGTCCCTGATCTGCGTTGACCGGTCACAAACCGGGGACGGGCCATCGCGCCGCGAGCGGCATGCGGCACCGCTTTGAGCTTGATCCCGTCCTGCCGCAGTCTATGTGCGTTGGCAGTGCCCGGGCGGACCGGCGGAGAACAAGCGCCAACATGAAGAAACATTGGCTGGCTCATCGGTTTTTCATTCTGACGATCCTGGCGAAGGGCCTTCTCGGGCTGGTACAGCTTGCCACGGCCGCGGCGATCACCCTTGGCGCCACCCGTCTGTTGCCGTCGTTCGCACAATCCCTGGTCGCTGCCGAGCTGGCCGAAGACCCGAACGATTTCCTGGCCGCGCGGATTCTATCGATGGTCGCGCGGCTCCCCGAGGCCGACACGACCTTCTACGCTCTCTATTTTGCGGCACATGGGCTGCTTCATGTCGCCGTGGTTGCGGCCCTGCTTTTTTCGGCGACCTGGGCGTATCCGTTCACGCTCCTCGTTCTGTGCGTTTTCGTCGTCTACCAGGTCTTCGAATGGACAGCCGTCGGAGGACCATTGCTGATCGTGCTGAGCGCGATCGATCTGCTCGTCATCTACCTGACAGTGCTGGAATGGAGACATCGGCCCGATCCGCGTTGACCGGGCCGCTTTTTCACGCCTCGGGCTCGACGATCCGCACGTGCAGATCGCGCAGCTGGGCGTTGTCGGGTGCCGAGGGCGCGCCCATCATCAGGTCTTCCGCCCGCTGGGTCATCGGGAACAGCATGACCTCGCGGATGGTGTCTTCCTCGGCCAGCAGCATCACGATCCGGTCGATCCCGGCCGCACAACCGCCGTGCGGCGGGGCGCCGTAGTGGAAGGCGTTGACCATGCCGCCGAACCGCCGGCGCACCTCGTCGGCGCCGTAGCCGGCGATCTCGAAGGCCTTGAACATGATGTCGGGCTTGTGGTTGCGGATCGCGCCCGAGAGGATCTCGGCGCCGTTGCAGGCGAGGTCGTACTGGTAGCCGAGCACCTTGAGCGGATCGCCCTCCAGCGCCGCCATGCCGCCCTGCGGCATCGAGAACGGGTTGTGCTCGAAATCGATCTCGCCGGTCTCCGCGTCCTGTTCGAAGATCGGGAAATCGACGATCCAGGCGAAGGCGAAGCGGGCGCGCCAGTTCTCGTCGGCCTTGTCCTTCGGCGTCTCGGCCCAGATCGTATCGCGCGCAAGCCCCGCGACCCGCTGGAAGGCCTTGGGCTTGCCGCCGAGGAAGAAGGCCGCATCGCCCACGCCAAGCCCGAGCTGCTGGCGGATCGCCTCGGTGCGCTCGGGGCCGATGTTCTTGGCGAGCGGACCGGCGGCTTCCATGCCGCCCTCGACCTCGCCGGACTTCAGCTTGGCCTGGGCCTCTTTCACCGCGATACCGAGATCCTGCGCCACGCTGTCGGCGGTCTTGTCGCGCCAGAAGATATACCCCATCCCCGGCAGCCCTTCCTTCTGGGCGAAGGCGTTCATCCGGTCGCAAAACTTGCGGCTGCCGCCCTTGGGCGCGGGAATCGCGCGCACTTCGGTACCCTCCTGCTCCAGCAATTTCGCGAAGATCGCGAAGCCCGAGCCGCGGAAGTGCTCCGACACGTCGGCCATCCGGATCGGGTTGCGCAGGTCGGGCTTGTCGGTGCCGTACCACAGCGCCGCGTCCTTGTAGGAGATCTGCGGCCAGTCGGCATAGGCATCGACCGTCCGCTCGCCGGCAAATTCGGCCATCACCCCCTGGATCACCGGGCCCACGGTGTCGAAGATCTCCTGCTGCTCGACGAAGCTCATCTCCATGTCGAGCTGGTAGAAGTCGGTCGGCGAGCGGTCGGAGCGCGGGTCTTCGTCGCGGAAGCACGGCGCGATCTGGAAATACTTGTCGAAGCCCGAGATCATCAACAGCTGCTTGAACTGCTGCGGCGCCTGCGGCAGGGCGTAGAACTTGCCCGGATGCAGCCGCGACGGCACCAGGAAGTCGCGCGCCCCCTCGGGCGACGAGGCGGTGATGATCGGCGTCTGGTATTCGCGGAAGTCCTGCGCCCACATCCGCTTGCGCATGCTCGCCACCACGTCGGAGCGCAGCTTCATGTTTTCCTGCATCTTCTCGCGGCGCAGGTCGAGGTAGCGGTACTTGAGCCGGGTTTCCTCGGGGTATTCCTGGTCGCCGAACACCTGCAGCGGCAGCTCGTCGGCCGCGCCCAGCACTTCGAGATCCTGGATGAACACCTCGATCTCGCCGGTCGACAGCTTCGGGTTGACGAGGCTCTCGTCGCGCGCGAGCACCTTGCCGTCGATCCGGATCACCCATTCGGCGCGGACCTTCTCGACCTCGGCGAATACCGGGCTGTCGGGGTCGGCGAGCACCTGGGTCACGCCGTAATGGTCGCGCAGGTCGATGAACAGCACGCCGCCGTGGTCGCGGACCCGGTGGACCCAGCCCGAGAGGCGAACGATGTCGCCGACGTCTGTCCTGGACAGATCGGCGCAGGTATGGCTGCGGTAGAGATGCATGGTGCTGGCTTCCGTGTTGCGTTCGCGCCGATACAGCGCGAGGGGGCGGGGAAGTCAAGCCCGCGCCGTGGGGACAACTTGCCGTTCCGCGGCACTTGCGGCAAATTTCCTTTACAGTATGGCCTGTTCCCGCGAACAATGGGCGCGTTGAACGGGTATGGCGGGCCGAAGCGGGCACGTCGGGACCAGTGAGGGCAGGCGACAGACACGAGCGCGAGCAGCAACCAGGAAAACGGCCCCGTCGCGGGCCGGGACGAAAGGGGGTTCGCATGTGGACGGGTCTCTTGGACCGGATGCTTCGCCACATCGTGCGGAAGGGTACACTCCGCATCACCATGCCGGATGGCACAACCAGGGTGTACGGGCAGGGGGCGCCCGAGCAGGGGCTGGTGCTCAAGTCGCCCGATCTGCCGCGCAAGATCATCCTCAACCCGACGCTGGCGGTCGGCGAGGGCTACATGGACGGCACGCTCGAGATCGAGAATGACGATCTGCGCGGGTTCTTCCGCTTCATGGTGCCGAATTTCAACGACGCCGGGGCGATCTGGTTTCAGAAACCGCTGGAGGGCCTGCGGCTCAGCCTGCGCCGGTTGCGCCAGTTCGCGCCGATCGGCAAGGCGCAGGAAAACGTGGCGCATCACTACGATCTGTCGCGCGCGCTCTACGATCTGTTCCTCGACACCGACCGGCAGTATTCCTGCGCCTACTGGGCCGACGGGATCGACACCCTCGAGGAGGCCCAGGAGGCCAAGAAACGGCATATCGCCAGGAAGCTCCTGATCGAGCCGGGAATGCGTGTGCTCGACATCGGTTGCGGCTGGGGCGGCATGGGGTTGACCCTGGCGCGCGATTTCGGCGCCCAGGTCGTGGGGGTCACGCTGTCGAAGGAACAACACGCCGTCGCCGTCGAGCGGGCGCGCGACGAGGGGCTCGAGGGGCAGGTGACGTTCCGGCTGCAGGACTACCGCGAGGTCACCGGGACCTTCGACCGGATCGTTTCGGTCGGCATGTTCGAACACGTCGGGGTGCCGCATTACAACGAGTATTTCGCCTTCCTGCGCGACCATCTCACCGAGGACGGGCTGGCGCTGATCCACACCATCGGCCATGTCGGCCCGCCCAACGGCGGCGACCCCTGGCTCGACAAGTACATCTTCCCCGGGGGCTATTCGCCGACGCTGGGCGAGATCATGAAAGCGGTCGATCGACATGCGCTGGTGCCCGGCGACATCGAGGCGCTGCGGGTCCATTACGCCAGGACCCTCGCCGCCTGGTACGACCGCTTCACCGCCAATGCCGACAAGGCCCGCGCGCTCTACGACGACCGTTTCGTGCGGATGTGGCGCTACTACCTGCTCGCAGCCGAGGCGACCTTCCTCGTCGGCGGGCGCTGTCTGGTCTACCAGCTCCAGCTCGGCAAGCATGTCGAGGCGGCGCCGATCACCCGCGACTATCTCTACCGCGACGATCCAGCGGCGCCGTCGGCCGTGCCGGTGGCGCATGAAAGGGCGGCCGAGTAGGAGAATTCGACAGCCGCGGGCAGCGGCCTCGCGGCCCGTGCGGCCGGGCCGGCGGCGCGTACCCGATTGCAACGGCTGGAGAAAGTCGAAACCCGTGCGGCTGTTTTCCTTGCCAGCCGTCTGCGGGGCGGTAATCTGCGGCGCAACGAGCAGACCGACAGGGCAGGGTTCATGGCGTCACGAGCGCATTTGGTTTTGGGCTGGGCGCTGATCCTCGCCGCGGCCTTGTATTTCTTCATGGCCTTCCGCGGCGCCTGGGCCCTCGACCTCACCGCGATCTATTTCGCCGCGCATTTCTATGCCGAAGGCCAGTTCGACATGGTCTACCTGCCGGGTCCGGAGGTGTTTCTCTACGAAGTGCCGCCGGCCTGGGAAGCCTTCGCCCACGAGGTCGGCCGGCCGGAAGAATACCTCACGCCGTATCTCTACCCGCCGCTCTGGGCCGCCGTGCTGGCGCCAATCGTCGAAGCCGTCTCGGTGTTTCGGTTCTTCAACATGGTGCTGGTGGTCAACCTGGTCTCGATGGCGGGGATGATCTGGCTCGCCTTCCGGCTGGTGCGTTCGCCGCGTCTGGGCTTTGCTCCCTGGGCGGCGCTGTCGCTGGTGCTGGTGGGGTCGAGCTCGATGGGCCTCATGGGGCTCTGGCTGGGGCAACCGCAGATCTTCGTCGCCTTCGTCACCCTGCTGGCGTTTCACGAATTCGCCGAACGGCGCGACCTTACCGCCGGGGCGGTTCTGGCGCTCGCGGCGGCGATGAAGCTGAGCCCGGCGATCTTCGTCGTGATCTTCGTGATGGAAGGCCGCTGGCGCGCGGTCGCGGCCTTCGCGGTGGTCGGCGGCGGCTTCGCTCTCGCCTCGATCGCGGTCGCGGGCTGGCCCTTGCACGCCGCTTTTCTCGACAAACTGCATGAGGTGTCGGCGCATGTGCAGGTCTCGCGCATCGTCGCCGGTTTCGAGCTGATGCTCTGGCAGGCCCACCAGGTGGCGATCGGCGAGGCCGACTGGTTGATCAGAAGTCCGTTCATGGCGCCGGAACCGGGCTGGATCGGCTGGGCCACACGCCTCATCCTGCTCGGCGGCCTGGTGGCGATATGGCGCACCACCCGCGCCCTGCCGATGCGCGCGCGGCTCTGGGCCCGGTTCTTCTCGGTCTCGCTGCTCGCCCTGCTGACCAATCCGCTGCCCTGGATTCACTACCTGGTCCTGCCGCTGGTCCTGCTGCCCGGGTTCGTCCGGTTCTGGCCGATGAGCTGGACGCTGGCGCTTGCGGTGGTGACCGGCGGTCTGATCTCGATGCCGCTGTTCTTCATCGTGGCGCGGCGCAACGAGCTGTCCTATCCGCAACCGGCCTTTTCCTTTGCCCTGACGCTGGCGCTGCTCGTCATCGTGCTGGTCTCGGCGGCCAAGGCCCGGCGCACCAGCTGACGCGGTTCGCGCGACAACCCCGTTTTCGGCTCTTGTGGAAAACCCGCGCACCGAAGCGATGAGACATGGGTCTCGACATCGGCCTGTGGCGCATGCCCCTCTCGAAACGCGTCGACGCCCGCGCCCGAAGACGGCGGCGGCGCGGGGCCTGCCCGGATTCCGCGCTTGCACCGCGCCCCCCCATCTCTATAACCCACGACGATTTGGGCGGGCGCCGCGCCTGCCCGCCATGTCTGCGCGCCGTTGGGGGACACCATGCCGAAAAGAACCGATATCAGCTCGATCATGATCATCGGCGCGGGCCCCATCATCATCGGCCAGGCCTGCGAGTTCGACTATTCCGGCGCCCAGGCCTGCAAGGCGCTGCGCGAAGAGGGCTACCGGGTGATCCTGGTCAACTCCAACCCGGCGACGATCATGACCGATCCGGAGATGGCCGACGCCACCTATATCGAGCCGATCACGCCCGAGGTGGTGGCGCGGATCATCGCCAAGGAGAAGCCCGACGCGCTCTTGCCGACGATGGGCGGCCAGACCGGGCTCAACACCGCGCTGGCACTTGCCGACATGGGGGTGCTGGAAGAGCACGGGGTCGAGCTGATCGGTGCCAAGCGCGAAGCCATCGAGATGGCCGAGGACCGCAAGCTGTTCCGCGAGGCGATGGACCGGCTCGGCATCGAGAACCCGCGCGCCACGATCGTCACCGCGCCGAAACTGCCCAACGGCAAGCGCGATCTCCAGGAAGGCGTGAAGATCGCCCTGATGGCGCTCGACGAGGTCGGCCTGCCGGCGATCATCCGCCCGGCCTACACCCTCGGCGGCACTGGCGGCGGCATCGCCTACAACCGGGAAGACTACGAGAAGATCTGCCATTCGGGCCTCGATGCCTCGCCGGTCGGCCAGATCCTGGTCGACGAAAGCCTGCTCGGCTGGAAAGAATTCGAGATGGAGGTCGTGCGCGACAAGGCCGACAACGCGATCATCGTCTGTTCGATCGAAAACGTCGATCCGATGGGCGTGCACACCGGCGATTCGATCACCGTCGCCCCGGCGCTGACGCTGACCGACAAGGAATACCAGCTGATGCGCACGCACTCGATCAACGTCTTGCGCGAGATCGGGGTCGAGACCGGCGGCTCCAACGTGCAATGGGCGGTCAACCCGAAGGACGGCCGGATGGTGGTGATCGAGATGAATCCGCGGGTGTCGCGAAGCTCGGCGCTGGCCTCCAAGGCCACCGGCTTCCCGATCGCCAAGATCGCCGCCAAGCTCGCCGTCGGCTACACGCTCGACGAGCTCGACAACGACATCACCAAGGTGACCCCGGCGAGCTTCGAGCCGACCATCGACTACGTGGTCACCAAGATCCCGCGGTTCGCCTTCGAGAAGTTCCCCGGCGCCAAACCCGAGCTCACCACGGCGATGAAATCGGTCGGCGAGGTCATGGCGATCGGCCGCACGATCCACGAATCGATGCAGAAGGCGCTGGCCTCGATGGAGACCGGCCTCACCGGGTTCAACGAGATCGAGATCGAAGGCGCGCCCGACAAGGCGGCGGTGATGAAGGCGCTGTCGGCGAAATCGCCCGACCGCATCCGGGTGATCGCCCAGGCGATGCGCGAGGGGCTCAGCGACGACGAGATCTTCGCCGTCACCGCCTTCGACCCCTGGTTCCTCGCCCGCATCCGCGAGATCGTCGCCGCCGAGGCGCAGCTGCGCCGCGACGGTCTGCCGGTCACCGCCGAGGGCCTGCGCGCGCTCAAGCAGCTCGGCTTCACCGATGCCCGGCTCGGCGAGCTCTCGGGGCGCGACGAGGCCAACGTGCGCCGCGCCCGGCTCAACCTCGGGGTGACGGCCGTGTTCAAGCGGATCGACACCTGTGCCGCCGAGTTCGAGGCCCAGACGCCCTACATGTACTCGACCTACGAGGTCCCGATGATGGGCGAGGTGGAATGCGAGGCGCGGCCATCGAACCGCAACAAGGTGGTCATCCTCGGCGGCGGCCCGAACCGGATCGGCCAGGGCATCGAGTTCGACTATTGCTGCTGCCACGCCTGTTTCTCGCTGACCGACGCGGGCTTTGAGACCATCATGATCAACTGCAACCCCGAAACCGTCTCGACCGATTACGACACCTCCGACCGGCTCTATTTCGAACCGCTCACCTTCGAGCACGTGATGGAGATCCTGACCACCGAGCAGCAGAACGGCACCCTGCACGGGGTGATCGTGCAGTTCGGCGGCCAGACTCCCTTGAAGATCGCCGCTGCCCTCGAAGCTGCCGGCATCCCGATCCTCGGCACCTCGCCCGACGCCATCGACCTTGCCGAAGACCGCGAACGCTTTCAGCACCTGGTCCATGAGCTCGGGCTCAGGCAGCCGGTCAACGCCATCGCCCACAGCGATGTCGAAGCGATCCAGATCGCCGAGGAAATCGGCTTCCCGCTGGTGATCCGGCCGTCCTACGTGCTGGGCGGGCGGGCGATGGAGATCGTGCGCGATCTCGACCAGCTCCGGCGTTACATCCGCGAAGCCGTGCATGTCTCCGGCGACAGCCCGGTGCTGCTCGACGGCTACCTCTCCGGCGCGGTCGAGGTCGATGTCGATGCGCTCTGCGACGGGCTAACCGTCCACGTCGCCGGCATCATGCAGCACATCGAAGAGGCCGGCGTGCATTCGGGCGACAGCGCCTGCTGCCTGCCGCCGCATTCGCTGCCGCGCGCCATCGTCGAAGAGATCGAGCGCCAGACCGAAGCCCTCGCCCTCGCGCTCAAGGTCAAGGGCCTGATGAACGTCCAGTTCGCGGTGAAGGCCAACGAAGCCGGCGAATCGGAGGTCTACCTGATCGAGGTCAACCCGCGCGCCTCGCGCACCGTGCCCTTCGTCGCCAAGGCCACGGACTCGGCGATCGCCTCGATCGCCGCGCGGCTGATGGCCGGCGAGCCGATGTCCAACTTCCCGCACCGCGGCCCCTACCCCGAAGGCACCGCCTACAACGAAACCATCCCGATGGCCGACCCGATGACGCTGTGCGACCCCAACGTGCCCTGGTTCTCGGTGAAGGAAGCGGTGCTGCCGTTTGCCCGCTTCCCCGGCGTCGACACCATCCTCGGCCCCGAGATGCGCTCGACCGGCGAGGTGATGGGCTGGGACCGCAGCTTCCCGCGCGCCTTCCTCAAGGCGCAGATGGGGGCGGGCAATCACTTCCCGCGGGAGGGTGCGGTGTTCATCTCGATCAAGGATGCCGACAAGTCCGAGGAGATGCTCGAGACCGCAAGGATCCTGGTGGCGCTCGGCCTCACCCTGCTCGCCACCCGCGGCACCGCCGCCTGGCTCGAGCAGAACGGGGTCGTGGCCGAGACCGTCAACAAGGTCTACGAGGGCGGGCGCACCATCGCCGACCGGATGAAGGACGGCGACGTGCAGCTGGTGTTCAACACCACCGAAGGCGCCCAGGCGGTCGAAGACAGCCGCGAAATCCGCGCCGTCGCGCTCTACGACAAGATCCCGTATTTCACCACCGCCGCCGGGAGCCATGCGGCAACGCTGGCGATGAAGGCGCGCGAAGAGGGTGAAGTCGACGTGCGGGCGTTGCAGGCTTAGGGGTGGCGGCGTGTGACGGTGGTCGGAACCCCGCTACCGTCAACGACCTGAACCTGGCACTTCAGGAAGACCTTGGCCGCCCTGGTGATCCGATGACACGGATCAATGCTGTTCTCGCCGCAGCGGTCTTCACCGGGGTCGGCAACCTGCTGTCCTGAAGCGCGACCGCCCGCACCTTGCAAGGGTACGGGGGCAAACCGGTCATGCCGGGGCCAAGGCGCTTCGAAGCGCCTTTCAATGCGTTTTCGAAAACGCATTCCCCCGGCCTGCCGCGCAGAACCGAACCTGCCCCCCGGACCTATTCCACCGTGACGGTGACGACCTCACTCAGCACCGGCGGGTCGTGCGGCACATGGCTCATGTCGCCGAGCAGCAACTGCAAGGTATGGGTGCCTGCCGGAAGCTCCAGGGTGACTTGTGTCTGACCGCCGCCGAAATGCACGATCTCGTCGGTCGCGGGCAGGCTGGCATCCATGTCCAGCGTGCCGGGATCGGTATTGATGAGCAGATGGTGATGGCCGGTGTTTTCCGCATCCGTCCCTGCCGGCGCGACACCCATCCCTTCCAGCCCGAAAACAATCGTCACCGGGTTGCTCGCGCTCGCCCCGTCGGCGGGCGACACGATATAGGCGCGCGCGCCGTCCGGTGCGGGGGCGCGATGCCCATCCGCAAAGGCCCCGCCGGCCAGAAAAAGTCCCGTCGCTGCGGCAATAACCAGATGTTTCATCATGTCCTCCTGAACAATGGGCCTGCGGCCCGTCGAGAAATGGTAGGCCGCCACCGCCAGCCAGAGGAAGTAAACATACCGGCACCCCGGCGCCTTCCAGGCGACGAATCTGCGATTTCTCTTTGCGAATGTTCAGATTCCCGCGAGACTTCAAACGGTTGCCGATCCTTCCAATGCCGCGTGGCAGAACCGGCCCCGCAACATCATGACCAGGACCACCCCATGCCCCACCTCCTCCTCACCCTCGCCCTTATCCTCGCCCCGACCTTCGCCTTCGCCCAGTCCCTCGCCGGCTTCTACGACGTCTGGGGCCGCAACCTCGACGGATCGGAGTATTCCGGCACGGCCGAGGTCCAGGACGACGGCGCGACCGTCAACGTCTACTGGAACACCACCGTCGGCACCTATTCGGGCACCGGCAGTCGCGACGGCAACGTCGTGCTGATCGACTGGGGCGCCGACTACCTCATCGTCTACACGGTGATGGACGACGGCGAGTTGCATGGCACCTGGGCCGACGGCTACGCGCTCGACCGGCTGAGCCCGCGCTGAGCGGGGCGCGGACCTCGCCCGGCCTTCGCCCACAAAAGATGCGTTAGCGCTACCGGCAGCAATATCAAGGGCTTGACCCCGTGTCCGAGTTCGCCCACCCTTCGCCCGCCCCGTAGGGTGGGTGCCAACCCACCGTTCCGACGCCAACCCACCGTTCCGACGCCAACCCACCGTTCCGACGCCAACCCACCGCTCACCCGTCCGAGACCACCCGCCCCCAGAGGTCGTATTCGCTGGCCTCGTCCACCTCGACGGTCACGATGTCGCCCGGCGCCAGTGCCTCGAAGCCCGCATCGATGAACAGGTTGCCGTCGATCTCCGGCGCATCGGCCCTGGTGCGGCAGACCGCCCCTTCACCGTCGACGCTGTCCACGATCACCTCGAGGCGGCGGCCCACCTTGGCGGCGAGCTTCGCCTCGGAAATGCCTTGCGCTTTCGCCATGAACCGGGCCCATCGCTCCTCTTTGACCTCGTCCGCCACGTGATCGGGCAGATCATTGGCCCGCGCCCCGGCGACGTTTTCGTACTGGAAGCAGCCGACCCGGTCGAGCCGGGCTTCGTCGAGCCAGTCGAGCAGGGTCTCGAACTCGTCCTCGGTCTCGCCCGGGTAGCCGACGATGAAGGTCGAGCGCAGGGTGATCTCGGGGCAGATCTTCCGCCAGGCGGCGATCTCGTCGAGCGTCTTCGCCGCCGCCGCGGGCCGGGCCATCCGGCGCAGCGTGTCCGGGTGGGCATGCTGGAAGGGGATGTCGAGATAGGGCAGGATCAGCCCCTCCGCCATCAGCGGAATCAGCTCGCGCACATGCGGGTAGGGGTAGACATAGTGCAGCCGCACCCACAGATCCTTGCCTGCGCCGAGCCGGCCGAGATCGCGGGCGAGGTCGGTGATATGGGCGCGGTGGCCCTTCGCTTCGGCATGTTTCAGATCGACCCCGTAGGCCGAGGTGTCCTGGCTGATGACCAGGAGCTCCTTCACCCCGGCCTCCACCAGCTTTGCCGCCTCGCGCACCACCGCATGGGCGGGCCGCGACGCGAGCCGCCCCCGCATCGCCGGGATGATGCAGAACTTGCAGTGGTGATTGCAGCCCTCGGAGATCTTCAGATAGCTGTAGTGCCGCGGCGTGAGCGTCACCCCCGTGGCCGGCAGCAGATCGACGAAGGGGTCGGGCACCGGCGGGGCGGCGGCATGCACCGCGTCGAGCACCTGTTCGTAGGCCTCGGGCCCGGTCACCGCCAACACGCTCGGATGCGCCCCGGTGATGAAGTCGGGCTCGGCGCCGAGACAGCCGGTCACGATCACCTTGCCGTTCTCCCTGAGCGCTTCGCCGATCGCTTCGAGGCTCTCGGCCTTGGCGCTGTCGAGAAAACCGCAGGTGTTGACGATCACCGCCTCGGCGCCGGCGTAGTCGGGCGAGATCGCGTAGCCCTCGGCGCGCAGACGGGTCAGGATCCGCTCGCTGTCCACCAGCGCCTTGGGGCAGCCCAGGCTCACCATGCCGATCTTCGGCTGGCCGGGGCGGGCCTCCTCCTGCAGCATCGGATGCGCGAGGTCGGGGCGCAGGTCGGGCGGGTTGGTCATCGGGCGGCGTCCTGGCAGAAGATGATGCGGTTGCCGAACGGGTCGGTGAGGGTGATCTCGCGGCTGCCCCAGGGCTGATCCTGAATGCCGGGGCGCAGGCGCGGGTGCATCCGTTGGGTCAGTTCGCCGTGAACCCCATCGACATCCGCGACCGCGATCCGCACCGCGCTGCCCGGCGTGGCGTCGCCGTGGTGCTCCGACAGGTGCAGCTCGCACCCCCCGCGGCGAATCCCGAGGTAGAGCGGCATGTCCTCGCCGAACCGGTGTTCGAAGACCACCTCGAAGCCGAGATACCGCAGGTAGAAATCGCGCGCCTGCGCCTCGTCGAAGCTACGCAGGATGGGCACGGCGGGGCCGAAATCATCCATCTTCCCCTCCTTCTTTGGTTGCGAAATACCTCGGGGGGTTTGGGGGGCTGGCCCCCCAAAGGGTCGGTGCCGGGTTCGGGAGGCCGACCCCCAAACGTTCGACCCGACGCACCCTACCGCTTGCGGTCGCGCCGCGACGACATCGGCTGGAAGGCGACGCCCACATGCGCCTCGCAATAGGGTTTGCCCTGCTGAACCGGGAGCCCGCAGAACCAGAAATCCTCGGTCGCCGGATCGCCGATCGGCCATTTGCAGGTGCGCTCGGTAAGCTCCATCAAGGTGAGCCGCTTGGCGGTCTTCTCGACCTCGCGCACGGTCTCGAGCGCCTCGGGGCTGATCTCGTTGGCGGAGGGCTGCGGCGGCAACGGCTGGCCGGCCGGGATGATCGCCTTGCGGGCGGGCATCGGCGCGGGTGCCTCGCTGGCCGGCTCGGCAGCGGGCTCGGCGGCGGCGCTTTCGGCCACCTTGGCGGCGGGACGCGCGGGTTTCGCCGCGGGTTTCGCCAGCTTCTCCTTGGCCGCAGGCTGCGCGGTGGTGGTGGCGCTCGGGGTTCCGCCGGCCCGGTTCGACAGGCCCAGACGATGCACCTTGCCGATCACCGCATTGCGGGTGACCCCGCCGAGCTCCTTGGCGATCTGGCTGGCCGACTGGCCTTCGGCCCACATGCGTTTGAGGGTTTCGACCCGTTCTTCGGTCCAGGACATGCGCGTTCAATCCTCTGGGGCTGGGCAATCGCCCGCCTCTTTACAGCAAGCGCCCATACTAGTCAGCCCCCCGCCAGACACAAGGCACGCGCGGCATATCCGCCCGGATTGACGCAGGGTTCGCCGCCGGTCGGCCACCGAGGCGCGGATGGCCCGCAGGTCTCCGGGTGCGCCCCTTGGGCCGTCTCGCGACACTCCGTGCCCCCTTTACACACCGGCCCATATCCCCTATCCGGCCCTCATGACGACCGCACAGGCATATGCCGAGACCCGACGCCGACGCTTTCGCGCCTGACGTCCCGCCCGTCATGACCCGCGCCCGGTGGCGCCCTTCTTCCATAATCGTTGACACGAAGCCGCCCCTGAGGCACCCAAGGGCTTCTTTTCATGGAGTGATCCGATGATCCCGTCCGTTCTGCCGACCTACAACCGCGCCCCACTTGCCTTTGACCATGGCAAGGGCTCCTGGCTGGTGACGACCGACGGGCGACGGTTCCTCGACTTCGGCGCCGGGATCGCGGTGAACGCGCTCGGGCACGCCCATCCGGCGCTGGTCGCGGCGTTGACGGACCAGGCCGAAAAGCTCTGGCACGTCTCCAATCTCTACCAGATCCCCGGCCAGCAGGCCCTCGCCGACGCGCTCGTCGAGGCGACCTTCGCCGACACCGCCTTCTTCACCAATTCCGGCACCGAGACGCTGGAACTGGCAGTGAAGATGGTGCGCAAGTACTGGTACGGCAAGGGCGCGCCCGAGCGGATCGAGATCGTCACCTTCGGCGGCTCGTTTCACGGCCGCTCCACCGCCGCGATCGCCGCTTCGGGCGGAGAAAAGATGGTGACGGGGTTCGGGCCCCTGATGCCCGGCTTCGTCCATGTGCCCTTCGGCGACCACGAGGCGCTGCGCGAGGCGCTCAGCGAGCGTACCGCCGCGGTGCTGATCGAACCGATCCAGGGCGAAGGCGGGATCCGGCCGGTGCCCGACCAATGCCTGAAGGGGCTGCGCGACGCCTGCGACGAGACCGGGGCGCTGCTGGTGTTCGACGAGGTGCAATGCGGCATGGGCCGCACCGGCAAGCTCTTTGCCCATGAATGGGCCGGGATCTCGCCCGACATCATGATGGTGGCCAAGGGCATCGGCGGCGGCTTCCCGCTCGGCGCCGTGCTCGCCACCGAAGCGGCCGCCGCGGGGATGACCGCGGGCACCCATGGCTCGACCTACGGCGGCAACCCGCTGGCGATGGCGGTGGGCGCGAAAGTGCTCGAGATCGTCACCGCCCCCGGCTTCCTCGACGAGGTGTTGCGCAAGGCCGGGCTTCTGCGCCAGGGGCTCGAAGGGCTCGTGGCGGTGCACCCGGAGGTTTTCACCGAGGTTCGCGGCGCCGGGCTGATGCTCGGGCTGGTCTGCCGGCCCGAAGCGGTCAACCTCGACGTGGTCAAGGCCGGCTACGACCAGAACATCCTGCTGGTGCCGGCCGCAGGGAACGTGGTGCGCCTGCTTCCGGCACTCACCATCACCGACGACGACATCACAACCGGCATCGAGCGGCTCGACGCCGCGGCGCGGGACGCGAAGGGAGCGGGCGCATGAGGCATTTTCTCGACATCGACAAGACCGAACGGGACGATCTGAGGGCGATGATCGCCAGCGCACAGGCGATGAAGACGGCCCGCGGTGCCGTGCCGAAAGCCACGCCCGACGCCGAGCAGCCGCTGGCCAACCGGATGGTGGCGCTGATCTTCGAAAAACCCTCGACCCGGACCCGGGTGAGCTTCGACGTCGGCGTGCGCCAGATGGGCGGCGAAGTGCTGGTGCTCTCGGGCCAGGAAATGCAGCTCGGCCACGGCGAGAGCATCGCCGATACCGCCCGGGTGCTCAGCCGCTACGTCGACATGATCATGATCCGCACCTTCGACGAGGCGGCGCTCTTGGAGCTGGCCGACCATGCCACGGTGCCGGTCATCAACGGGCTGACCGACCGGTCGCACCCGTGCCAGATCATGGCCGACGTGATGACCTATGAGGAGCATCGCGGCAGCATCGCGGGCAAGAAGGTGGTGTTTGCCGGCGACGGCAACAATGTCGCGGCGTCGTTCATCCACGCCGCCGGCCAGTTCGGCTTCGATTTCACCTTCACCGGCCCGCCGCAGCTCGACCCCGACGCGCGGCTCATGGCCGAGGCGCGCGCGCGCGGCGCCGAGATCGAGGTCAGCCGCGATCCGGAAACGGCGGTGGCGGGGGCCGATCTGGTGGTGACCGACACCTGGGTGAGCATGCATGACGCGCTCTCGACCCGCGAGCGGCGCCACAACCTCCTGCGGCCCTACCAGATCAACGACCGGCTGATGGCGGCCGCCGGGCCGGATGCCCTGTTCATGCATTGCCTGCCTGCTCATCGCGGCGAGGAAGTGACGGATGCGGTGATGGACGGGCCGCAATCGGTGGTCTTCGACGAGGCCGAGAACCGGCTGCACGCGCAGAAGGCGATCATGCGCTGGTGTCTCGACGTCTGACGCGCACGCCGGGTTCGCCGTGGATGCCGCCACCGGAGCGGTTTCGAATTGTGCGACCCGGCCCCGCTCACTAGGGTGGGAACGGGGGCGGAAGACCGGCGCTCGCCCGATTGCGCCGGCCGGAAGACAAAGAGGAGGTGGGCATGACGACAGCGCTTCTGGTCGTGGACATGCAGGTGAGCCTGATCGCGGACGAGACCCCGAATCCGGGCGAGATCCTCGATACCGTCGCGGGGCTTGTCGAGGTCGCGCGCGGCGAAGGCGTGCCGGTGGTCTGGGTCATCGATTCCCGGGTCGAGCCCGACGCCGGCCTGCATCCGAGCTTTGTCCCCAACGCCGACGAATTGCAGATCGTCAAGGATCACGGCAACGCCTTCGAGGAGACCGACCTCGAGGCCGAGCTCACGATCCTCGGGGTCGAACGGGTGATCGTCTGCGGCATGCAGTCGGACGGCTGCATCCACAAGACGGTGCGCGGCGGTGCTGCGCTCGGGTTCCAGGTGGTGCTGGTGAGCGATGCCCACACCACCCATGCCTTCGAAAGCCGCGACTGGCGCGCGGTCATTGCCGGCGAGAACGAGACCCTCGCCACGGTCGACAATGTCGCGGTGCTGCCGCTCGACGAAGTGGTGATGTAGCCCCCGCGCCGCCGGGACCGGGGCAACGACCGGTCGCGGCACCGGTATCGCGCAAGACCGACGGTTCGCGGCGGGCGCGCGCGGAGGCGCCCGGCACAGATGCGCAATCCCGGCTGCTTCGACAAAACTTGTGGTAAACTTCTCCGCAATTTGCAGATTTTTGACACAATTGGGGGCAGGTTACGCCGGATTCCGGCGCAACTCTTAATCCATCGGCAAGCGAGATTGCCAAGGCGTAAATCGCCCGCCCCAGAGGCACCCCACCGGGAACCGGTTCTCATCGAAAAACACGAGACCGCTTCGGCGCAACGGGCGCCACATCCTGGGGAGACAACCATGACCGCCAATATCATCGCATTCGCCGGCCGCAGCGCCAACCGCAACACCCGTCCGCAGCCCGCCGCCGCGGCCAGCGAGCGGCACGACAACATCGTGTCGATCGCCGCCTGGCTCGACCGTGCCCGGCCGCGCCGGACGCCGACCGGCGTGTTCTTCACCACCCAGGTTCTTGCGACGCCCGGCTTCACCGCCTGAGCGCCCCCCCCGTATCCTGCCCCCGCGCAGATCATCCTACGAGTGAGACAGACATGACCATCGTTACCGAAACCACCCCGATCCTCGAAAAGGCCCGCGCCGGCCGCCGTGCGGCGCTCACCTCGCTGCATTCGCGCCTCGGTCACACCGACAAGGTGGTGTCGATCTTTGCCAACGCTTTTCCGCAACGGCTCGCAGAGCCCGAGTTTCATTCCGTCCGCACCGCGTCTGTGCGCCGGCCGGTGCTGGTTCTGACCGAACGGGTCGCCGCCTGAACGGTTCGTATTCCCCAGGTCGCCTGCCGCGCGCAGATCCCGTGCCCAAAGATGGCGGTGATGCGTTGGTTTCTGGCAGGCGGCAGGGAGGATTTGCGGCCAAACCGCGCCAAATCACACATTTGCCACATTCCGGCGCGTCGAGCGCCACTTTCCACCCCGTTCCGCCGCGATTTCGGCATATTGCTTTCGCCAGGGTTAAGACAACGACCCGGTGAGGTATCCCCCGCACCCCCTTAAAATAAGGCCCTCGCCGGCCAATCGTGGCGCTCCCCGGTTTTTTGTGTCGACTGACGGGTGAATTTGCGGCCGAACGATGCAAAATCACACAAGTGCCCCAATTCGGGACGAATGGCGCCAGATTCAGGAGCGATCTTGTCTTTATCGGAACGGAAATAAGACACGGGAGACACAATATGGCTGCCACCATGACCCCCCGAAGCCTCGCGCGGATCTTGCATCTGCAAGGATACTGCGAGGCCGTGAGCCAGACGGATCGTCAGAAACGTCTGCCCACGATCACCAGCGCGGAGGTCGATACCATCTTCGACCAGATGAGCCGCCAGACTTTGCGCACGGCCCGCGCGGCCTGAGCATACCAACTCGGAACAAGAACACCACGGCAGACTGCCGACACCTGGGGACCAAACCAATGCACACACACAGCAACGTCATCGCCTTCGACCGCAACCGCCGCCCGACCCGCACCGCCGCCCGCGTTGCCCGCGCCGCCGAAGAACTCCGCGACAACGTCGTCGCCCTCGCCGACTGGCAGGGCCGGGCCCGCACCCGCCGCACCGCCTCCGGCGTGTTCTTCACCACCGGCGTTCTGGCCACCTATGGTTCCGTCGCCTGATCCTGCCCCCCCAACTCCTGCGCCGCCGACACCGCGCTGCACCCCCCCTTAGGAGACCCCCCGATGACCGCCAATATCACCCTCCTCGACAAAGCCCGCCAAGGCCGCCGTGCCGCCCTCGCCGCTCTGACCGTCGCCCGCCTCGGCGACGATGACACCAACGTCGTCTCGATCTTCGACGAGTACTTCGACGCGAAATTCGCCGAAATCGACTTTGCCGCCTCGAACGTGATCCCGTTCCCGGGCGCCGCCACCCCCCGGCCCGCGCTGCTGGCCGCCTGATCAGACATGCTCGCGATGGCGGGCGCGGAGTTCCCGCGCCTGCCCGCTCCCTGCGCGCTTGCGGATACCTCACCGACACTGCCGAGAGCGCCCGGATCGGGCGCCGCCTTACCGGGAAAGCCGGGATACGGGCCGCGCGCCGAGGTGCCGGGGCTCAGCCCGCCCCGAAAAAGAAGTGCACCAGGTGGAAGAACATCGGTGCCGCGAACAGCACCGAATCGAGCCTGTCGATGAAGCCGCCCTGGCCGGGCAGCAGATGCCCCCAATCGGCCACACCCTTGTCGCGCTTGATCGCCGCCATCACCATGCCGCCGCCGTAGCCCAGCATCGCCACGGCCAGAGCGAGCAGCGCCGCGGCCCAGAGTGCGAACGGCGTGATCCAGGCCAGCGCCGTGCCCACCAGCACGCCGGTGCCGAGCGCGCCCAGAAACCCTTCCCAGCTGCGTGAGTGGTGGATCTTGGGCGCGATTCGGGTTCGCCCCAGAAGCCGCGGCACGACGAAATGGGCGATATCGCCCGCCTGCACCACGATCACCAGCCAGGAAATCAGCAGGATCTCCTTGCCGTCGTAGCCGGGGATCTCGATCCAGAGCAGCGCCGGCACATGCGAGGCGGCGAAGATGCAGAGCATCAGCCCCCATTGCGTCTCGGCGACGCGCGACAGGAACCCCGAGGTATCGCCCTTCACCGCCGCCAGAACCGGCAGGAACAGGAAGGCGTAGACCGGGATGAAGATCGTCAGCAACCCGACCTGGCCAAACCCGAGCAGCAGGTATTGCCCGGGCAGGGCGACGAAGAAGGAGAACATCAGCAGCCAATGGTCGGCCCGGCGCTTGGCGGTGAGGGTCAGGAACTCGCGCAATGCCGAGAACGACACCAGCGCAAAGAGCACGACGATGCCCGCACGCCCCGCGAGCCCGGCCAGCGACAGCGCGACCAGCATCGCCCACCAGGCGTTGATCCGGGCGAACAGGGTCTGGACGATGATCGCCTTGCGCCCGGTCATCCTTCCCCAGCGCTGGAGCGCGGAGGCTCCGAGGGTGGCGGCGAGCAGGGCGAGCACCAGCCCGGTGAACAGCTGGCCGAATTCGGCGTGCGGGCTCATGTCGCCCGCTCCCTGGCCAGGGCCGCAAGGGCGGTGCGGGCGCGATCGAGGAAGAGCTCCTTGTCTTCGCCCGGACGGATATGGATCGGCGCGCCGAAGGTGACGGTACAGATCAGCGGCACCGGCACCACTTCGCCTTTCGGCAGCACCGAGTTGAGATTGTCGATCCAGACCGGCACCAGATCGACCTGGGGCCGGGCCGTCGCCAGGTGAAAGAGCCCGCTCTTGAACACCAGGACCGGGTCTTCAGTCAGGTTGCGCATGCCCTCGGGGAAGAGGATCAGGCTCGCGCCCGCGTCGAGCGCCGCGACCATCAGCGCCACCGGGTCTTCCGACGGGTCACGGTTCTCGCGGTCGCGGTTGATGAGCACGGCATTCAGCACGTCGCGACCGAAAAAGGCGCGCAGAGGGTTCTTCAACCAGTAGTCGGAGGCCGCCACCGGCCGGGTTTCGGCACGGATGAACCCGGGCAGCGCCGCCCAGACGGTGGGAAAATCGGCGTTCGAGGTATGGTTGGCGAAATACACGCGCTGGCGCGGAATCGGCTCGATGCCGGCCCAGATCGCCCGCGGCGCCGTCACCAGGCGCACGAAGATCACCAGCCCCTGTGCCGCGATCGCCGCAATCAACCTTCTCAGCACGCGCTCCCCCTGCCGTCCGGCTTTGGCGGCCATGAAACGGCAAAGCCGCGCCAAAGCCAAGGTCTGGGTTTTCGGTCCGGCGATCGGTCCCGGGGGATCCGCGGCGGCGCCCCCGGCAACGGACCGGCGCGGCCCCTCGCGCGCAAGGGTGCCCTACACCGGCTTGAAGGTCCCGTCGGTCGGGTCGAACCACCACAGGTCGCCCTCGCCGATATCGTTCCAGACCCCGTGCAGGGTCATTTGCTCCGATGCCACCGCCTCGGCGACGAAGGGGAAGGTCATCAGGTTGTCGAGCGAGACCTTCACCGCCTCCTTTTCGAGCGCATCGATGCACTCGGGACCGGAGCAATCGCCCTTGATCCGGTCGTAGCCGGGCTGCAGCAGCTCCATCCAGCGGCCGACGAAGCTCGACCCGTCGGACAGGTGCGGCGCGTTGCCCATGGTCATGTCGTAAAACCCGCGCACGCCGCCGCAGGACGAATGCCCCATGACGATGATATGGGCCACCTTGAGCGCGGTGACGGCGTATTCCACCGCCGCCGAGGTGCCATGCGGTTCACCGTCGGGCTCGTAGGGCGGCACCATGTTGGCGATGTTGCGGTGGATGAAGAACTCGCCCTCGTCGGCGCCGAAGAGCGAGGTCACATGCACGCGCGAATCGCAGCACGAGATGATCATCGCCCGGGGATGCTGGCCCTGCGAGGCGAGACGGCGGTACCAGGACTTGTTCTCGGCATATCCGGTGGCTTTCCAGCCGTGGTACCGACTGACGAGGGTATGCGGAAGCGGACGGGCGACGGTCATGGTGCACCTCTCGGGCGGCTGAACTGCTCCAGCGGTTCTAATGCAGGATCCGGGCCGATTGAAGCGTCGAGTTCCGGCGCCGCGCCGCAGACCCCGGATCGCGCGCCCAGGCGACATCGGCACTCCGGACTTCTACGCAGGATTTTGGCGAAATTCGAAGGATTTCTGTGCGCGCCGGAAACGTTTTCTTGAGGCCGTTCTGCCAGCTTGTTGGCGTGGGAACGAAGGGGAAAGAAGGGGTGGAACAGTGACTGCTGTTTTGAATCTGACACATGAAGAATCCGTGCGGCTCGACCGGTCGCAACTCGAAGTGCTCTATCAGAGCCTCGGACCGATCGGCGCCGACAAGGTGGTCAGCCACGCGCTCGAGGAGATCGCGGTCTCGCTGTCGCGGGCCGGGAAGGAATACCGCGAGGGCCGGCTCGACGATCTGCGGTTGTCGGTGCGCGGTCTCATCGCGGTGGCACAGCAGGTCGGCATGACCACGCTGGCGCGGGTCGGGCGCGACGTGCTCGAGCTTTCGACAAGCCATGACGCGGCCGCTTTCGGCGCGACGATGGCGCGGCTCGAACGGATCGGCGAGACCTCGTTGGTCGCGGTCTGGGATCTCCAGGACATGAGCCTTTAGAGCGGCGGCGCGCACCCGGGCACGGGCTGCGGTGATGCACGGGCCTTGCCCCCGGCGGCGGGCTCTGTAGGGTGGCGGCATTTCCAGTCGGAGACGCCGTCCATGCCGCTCACATTCGCCCCGTCCGAAGCCGCAGCGCTGCCGCTTCACCTTGTCGACGAAGCCGGGCTCGACGCCCTCGCCGACGGGTTGGACCCCGGCGCGCGCGCCTGGCTCTCGGCGTCTGGGTTCAAGGCCGGCCTTGGCGCCGCGCTGGTTCTGCCCGGCGCCAACGGTGCCCCCGGGGGCGCGATCGGCGGTCTCGGAGACGCCACCGCCCGCGCCCGCAAACGTTTCGGCGCGGCCGAGATCCGCGGCAAGCTGCCGGCCGGGACCTGGCGTCTCGCCACCGGGCCCGAGGGCGAGACCCTCGACGAGTTCGCCCTCGGCTGGTTGCTCGCCGGCTACCGCTACACCCGCTACAAGGATGCCCCGTCACCGAAGGCGGACCTGGTTGCCCCCGCCGGCATCGACACGCCGCGATTCGAGGCCATCGCCGCGGGCGAAGCATTGACCCGCGATCTCATCAACACGCCGGCCTCCGACATGGGGCCGCAGGAGCTGGAAGACGCCGCCCTCATGCTCGCGGACGAATTCGGCGCCGAGGCCCGGGTGATCCTGGGCGACGATCTGCTTGCAGGCAATTTCCCGATGATTCACGCGGTCGGGCGGGCCTCGCCGCGGCCGCCACGGCTGATCGACTTTGCCTGGGGCGGCGCGGGGCCGCGTCTGACGCTGGTCGGCAAGGGCGTCTGTTTCGACACCGGCGGCCTCAATCTCAAGCCGGGCGCAACCATGGGGCTGATGAAGAAAGACATGGGCGGGGCGGCGACCGTCCTGGGGCTCGCGCGGATGATCATGGCGCTGGATCTGCCGCTGCGCCTTCGGGTGCTGATCCCGGCGGTCGAGAACAGCGTCAGCGGCAACGCGATGCGGCCGAGCGACGTGCTCACCAGCCGCAAGGGTCTGACGGTCGAGGTCAACAACACCGATGCCGAGGGCCGGCTGGTGCTGGCCGACGCGCTGGCGCTCGCGGACGAGGAAACGCCCGACCTGGTGGTGACGATGGCCACGCTCACAGGTGCGGCCCGGGTCGCTGTCGGGGTGGATCTCGCGCCGTTCTACGCCAGCGACGAGGCCGGTGCGGCGGCGGTGAGACGGGGGGCGGCAAAGGTCGCCGACCCGGTGTGGGAAATGCCCTTCTGGGCCCCTTACGATCCGACGATCGAGCCGGGGATTGCCGATCTCGACAACGCACCGACGGGCGGCATGGCCGGTTCGATCACCGCAGCCCTGTTCCTCAGGCGCTTTGTCACCGCCACGCCGCGCTACCTGCATTTCGACATCTACGGCTGGCAACCGGCCGCCGCGCCGGCCCGGCCGAAAGGCGGTGTCGGCCAGGGCGCCCGGGCGCTGCTCGCGGCGCTTCCGGAGCTGCTGGACTTGTGAGCGATCCGCGCCTCACGCCGAGCAACGGTCGGGTCGCCCATGTCTCGCTCAAGGGCAAGGTGGCGGCCGAACGTTTCACCGATGGCCGCTGGCGGCAGGTCGAAACCGGCGTGCTGCCGGTGCTCGACGCGCCCGACGGATCGCGGATCCGCGAGCTGCTGCAAGGCGAGCGGTTCTGCGTGCTCGACGAAAGCGACGGGTTCGCCTTCGGCTTTGCCGGGCGGGATGGGTATGTCGGCTGGGTATTCGCGGAGTTTCTCTTCCCCGAGCAGGCGCCGACCCACCGGGTCGCGGCCATCCGGTCATTCTGGCAGGAGACGCCCGACATCAAACGGGCGATGCGGTTGTTTCCGCTCTCCTTCGGCGCCCGCGTCCGGGTGTCGCGGATCGAAGGTGCCTGGGCGAAGCTCGCGATCCAGACGCCGCCCGATACGGTCTGGTTCCGCGACGCCTGGATGCCCGCCATCCACCTCGCGCCGGCCGACAGCCTCGAGCCCGACCCGGTGACGGTGGCCGAGATGTTTCTCGGCACGCCCTATCTCTGGGGCGGCAACACCGGCTTCGGGATCGATTGCTCGGGCCTGGTGCAGGCGGCTTTCCTCGCCTGCGCCATCGCCTGCCCCGGCGACAGCGACCTGCAGCTGGCGCTCGGCACCGAGGTGGCCGGCGATCTTCGGCGCGGCGATCTGGTCTTCTGGAAAGGCCACGTGGCCCTGGTGGTGGACGAGACCCGGCTGATCCACGCCAATGCCCACCACATGGCCGTCGCCCACGAGGGGATCGAGGCGGCGATCGCTCGCATCGCGGCGCAGGGCGGTGGCCCGGTGATCGCCCGCAGACGGGTGCCGCTGGGCTGAGACGGTCCGCAGTCTTGCCGGCGCCGTGCCGGGGTGGCGCCAAGGCAAACGGCGCCCGGGGTGGCGCCACGGCAATCGGAGGTGGCGTGCGGGGGCCGGTTCGCCGGCACCTCATGAGACCGGGACCGCCGTCGTGCAGCCCGGCGGCAGCCAAGCCAGTTTCCTAGGAAACCAGCATAGCCACCGGATCAGAAACGCGCCCGATATCAGTGTGTTAGCCTGCCATCTGCGTTAACTTTTCGTCAATCTCTCAACCGGAAATCACCGCGCGCGGTCCAGCCGGGAACCGGAACCGCGCCGCGGCAGACCGCACCATCTCACCACTGTTTTCGCCGTCACGACGTTTCGCCGCCGGGCCACCGCCGACGGCGACCTGACCCGGGCTAGTCGACCGCGCGGATCAGCTTGCGCTCCAGCATCCGCAGCACCGTCCTGAGATCGGCACCGCGTTTGAGCACCTGCCCGTCGGCGCCGATCAGCGCATATTGCCCCTGGCGCGCGCGCAGCTTCGGGCGTTTTTCGATCCGGTAGAGCGGGTGCTCCGCGGTATGGCGAAACACCGCAAAGACCGCGTGATCCCTGCGAAAGGACATCGCGTAGTCGCGCCATTCGCCGGCCGCCACCATGCGCCCGTAGAGGCCGAGAATCACGCCCAGTTCGCCCCGGTCGAAGGCGATCTTTTGATAAGGGTCCGATCTGGGAAACGGCGTCGGTGTCGGCAGGTTCATCGGCGAAGGATGGGGGCTTGCGCCGGGCAAATCAACACCCCCGGCGACGGTCTCGATGGCACACCCGCGCGGGCGCCATGGTTTTGTCACAAAATGGTCGCCAAGAAGCCCGGACCGCTCCCTGAAGCCGCCCACTTCGGCGTCGATACAGTAGACACGTAGCGAGCAACTAGCTCACCCCCGGTGCCGTTATCAACAGCCCCCACCCAGTTCGCGGCACCGGGGGGCTACGTCGATCACCCCGCCTTGCCGGCGGGGTTTTTCGTTTTCGGTCTGACGACCGGTCGACAGCTCTGCGACGAGAACCCGTCCAATCCCGCCAACCCACTGGAAATCGTCCTGACCGGTTTGATGACCGAGCCGGGGGACCGGTGTTTCAGCCCAACGGAGATACGCGAGGCCTTTCAGAATGCGGTCGATGACCTTCCCAGGGACGCCGCCGGCCAAGACCGGCGATCCTGAGCGCCTGGTCGAAGGTCTGCTATGCAGCGGCGCCCTTGCGGGTCCGACGCGCCCCGAACCCCCGGCCGGGCAGCGTGACCGGAGGCTTGCGTTCCTCGGTGCCGTACAGTGCCAGAACCGGCGCCGGCCCCCATTGCGCGTTCCAGGTCTCTCGAAGCGTGCCGTATCCAGACATTCCCTTGTCCTTCCTGTTGCTTGAACCGGCGTTTTTGTCGTCCGCGGTTTTCCGACGGCGCCCCCCGGGTTTCATGGCCGGCGATTGGAAGGCGCAGACCCGATCGCGTCACGCGCCGGGCGGCCGACATTGCGCAACACTCTTGACCGCCCGGTCGGCTATATGCGAGCCTGCCGGCAGCAGGAGGAGAGGCCATGACCCCTCAGGAACGCGCGCGCCGATCGGCAGAGGCGATGTGGGCGGACGACCGGGCCAGCCAGGCCATGGGCATGGCGCTCAAAGATATCGGTCCCGGCCAGGCGACCGCCACCATGACTGTGCGCGACGACATGGCCAACGGCCACGGCATTGCCCATGGCGGCTATCTCTTCGCCCTCGCCGACACCGCGTTTGCCTTCGCCTGCAACAGCTACAACACCCGCGTGGTGGCCCAGCACAATTCGATCACCTATCTCACACCCGGGCATGTCGGCGAGACATTGACGGCGCGGTGCACCGAGGCGCACAAGGCCGGGCGATCCGGGGTCTACGACGTGACCGTCACCGGCGAAGACGGGCGCACGATCGCGCTGTTTAGGGGTCATTCGCGCCAGGTGTCCGGGGCGCATTTCGCAGAAGACACCGGCAGCACCGGTGCCTGACAGCGGGCACACAGGGAGGACGACATGAAGGATCTCACCCCTCACCATGAGGATCTGGAGTACATCGAGACGGCCTCGCGCGACGAGATCGCCGCGGTGCAGCTCGAGCGGATGAAGTGGTCGCTGCGGCACGCCTATGACAACGTCGCCCACTACAAGGCCAGGTTCGACGCGGCCGGCTTCCACCCCGACGATCTGCATGGCCTCGAAGATCTCGCCCGCGTGCCCTTCACCACCAAGCAGGACCTGCGCGACACCTACCCGTTCGGGATGTTCGCGGTGCCACGCGCACAGATCGCGCGCATCCATGCCTCGTCGGGCACCACCGGCCAGCCCACCGTGGTCGGCTATACCAAGAACGACCTCGACATGTGGGCCAAGGTGGTCGCCCGCTCGCTCAGAGCTTCCGGCCTGCGCCCCGGCGACGTCTTGCACAACGCCTACGGTTATGGCCTCTTCACCGGGGGTCTCGGCATCCATGGCGGGGCCGAGAAGCTGGGGCTCACCGTGGTGCCGGTCTCGGGCGGCATGACCCAGCGCCAGGTCCGGCTGATCGAGGATTTCGGCGCCAAGGGCATCACCGTCACCCCCTCCTACGCGCTCTCGATCCTCGACGAATACGCCGTCCAGGGCCGCGACCCGCGCAAATCGCCGCTCGAGGTCGGCATTTTCGGCGCCGAACCCTGGACCAACGCGATGCGGCGCGAGATCGAAGAGGCCTTCGACATGCACGCGGTCGACATCTACGGGCTCTCCGAGGTGGTCGGGCCGGGGGTGGCCAACGAATGCGTCGAGACCAAGGACGGGCTGCATGTCTGGGAGGATCATTTCTACCCCGAGGTGATCGACCCCGAGACCGGCGCGGTGCTGCCCGACGGCGAGCTCGGCGAGCTGGTTTTCACCTCGCTCACCAAGGAAGCCTTCCCGATCGTGCGCTACCGCACCCGCGATCTCACCCGCCTGCTGCCCGGCACGGCGCGCACGATGCGGCGGATGGAAAAGGTGACAGGGCGCACCGACGACATGATCATCCTGCGCGGCGTCAACGTCTTCCCGACCCAGATCGAGGAACAGCTGATGGCGGTGCCGGACCTCAGCCCGCATTTCCAGATAGAGCTGACCCGTCCCGACCGGATGGACGAGATGCATATCCATGTCGAGCTTTCGGAGGGCGTTGCGGCCGAACCGGTTCATGTCGCCCACGTGCTCAAGGGGCTGGTGAAGTCGAACGTCGGCATCAGCGTGAAGGTGCACGTCGCCAGGCCCGGTGGCGTGCCCCGCTCCGAGGGCAAGGCGGTGCGGATCGTCGACAACCGGCCGAAGGGCTGAGCCGATGCCCCGGGGGATTGCGCGCGACCACGACCAGAAACGCCAGGCGATCCGCAAGGGCGCCGCGGAATACTTCGCCGCACACGGGTTCGACCGCGCCTCGATGACCGGGGCCGCGCGCCAGTGCGGCGTGTCCAAGGCGCTGATCTACCATTACTACGATTCGAAGGAATCGCTGCTCTACGACATCCTCGACACCCATCTCACCGAGCTGGCCGAAACCGCCCGCGCCATCGATCCGGCCGGCGGGCTGCAGCCGCTGGTCTGCGCCATCCTCGAAGCCTACGAAGATGCCGACGCCGAGCACAAGCTGCAGATCGACGCGCTCTCGGTGCTGCCGGACGACCTCCAGGCACCGCTGATCGCGCTGCAACGCGAGCTCGTCGGGATCATGTCGGAAACGCTGGCCCGCGAAGCTCCCGGCCTCAAGGGCTCCGACAAGCTGCGGCCGGTGACCATGTCGGTCTTCGGCATCCTCAACTGGTTCTTCATGTGGCACCGCCCCGGCAAGGGGCTCACGCGCGAGGCGTATTCCGCGCTCGCGACGGGCATGGTGCTGAACGGGATCAAGGGGCTTTGACACCCGGTTCGCCCGCGGTTCGCGCGCGAAGTAGCCGTTAGCGATATCGGTAATGAAATCAGGGTGCTGGACCCCTGTCCGAGTTCGCCCACCCTTCGCCCGGCTCGCGCGGCCCGCCTTCTTCGGTTTCCAAATACCTCGGGGGTTTGGGGGTGGAACCCCCAAAAAATCAAACCTGCGCGGCGCAAGCCGCACCGCTTCACGGCTCGCAGAAGCTCTCCGCCCGGTAGCGCTGCACTTCCAGCGTATCGCTCCAGTGATCCTCGGCCAGCCCGGCCTTGCGTTTCAACTGCCGCCAGAAGTCCGCCGGGTCCGGCAGGCTCTCCCAGACCATCGGCAGGAAGGTGCCGCGCCGGCCCCGGTCGGTCAGGATCACCCCGTCCGCGCCGGGCCGCAGCTGGGCCAACAGGTCAGCCTCCGAGGCGAAGGTCAGCGGCGCCGGGGGGCCGAGCACCGCCAGCTTCAGCGTGATCTCGTCCAGTTCCTCTGCGGTCACCGGTGCAAACCGCGGATCGCCATGCCCGGCCTGGATCGCGTTGGCCGCGACATCCTGCACCAGTGGCCGGTGCGCCGTCAGCGAGCCGATGCAGCCGCGCAGCCGGCCCGCCCTGGTCAGGGTCACGAAAGCCGCGCCGTGGCCGCGCAAGCGCGGGGCGAAGCCCGCCTCGTCGATCTCGGGCGCGCGCCCCTGCCTGGTCCGCCCCTCCAGCGCCGCACGCCCGACCCCGAGCAGCGCCGCTCTGTCGCCCGGCGCGATCGCGTCGCCGTCGGGCCCATGCAGCGCCCAGGCGCCGTAGCCGACCACCCGCGACCGGTCGCCGCCGACATCCGCCGACGTGGCGCTTGCGAGCCGGGTGACCCGGGCCCCCGATCCCGCCATCGAGGCAAAGAAGCCGCGGATCGCCTTCATCCCGCAAGCATGCTGCGCGGTCAGCTCGCGCCAGCCGCCGGTCTCGATCAGCCGCGCGGTCTCGGCGTCCGCGGCGATGGCCGCGGCTTCGGTCAGGAAATGGCTGAGATCGCTCGACAGCACGAACAGCGGCCGGTCGAGCAGCCTGTCGAGCAGATCGATGGCCGCCGCCACCTGCGCGTCATCGACCCGGCCGAGCACCAGCGGCACCACCTCCGCCTGCGGATGGAGCGCGTCGAGGAACGGAAACTGCGTCTCGGCCCCGTGTTCGCGGTCATGGGCGGCGTCTTCCACATGGGCGAGCCCCTCGGCCACCAGCGCCGCGCGCGCCGCGGCGTTGATGGCAAGCTCGAACCCCGGCATGGCGAAGCGCGTGCCCGAAGGCAGCGCGATCCCCTCGAAGGCGTGCCGGTGCGCGGGCGAGAGCACCACGGCGTGGCGCACATCCGCCCCTTCCGTGCTGGCCCAGGCCGCGCCCGCGAGCCAGCCGGAATAGACATAGCCCGCGTGCGGCGAGATGATCGCGCGCGGCGGGGTTTCTGTGCGTTCCGTGCGGCCCTTGTCGAGGCAATCGCGCACCATCCGCGCGAGTTCCCCGGCTTCACCCGGATAGAACATCCCCGCCACCGCGGGTCGCCGACTTGATATCGCGCGCCCAGTCCTCATGTTGATTTCATATAACAACGAGAGAGCCCCCGTGTAGGGCACCGCCCCGAGAAAACCATGACCGCGCCGCGTCACCTCGCGAGATACTGGAGCCAGCAGCCCGACGGGCGGCTGCGCTGCGAGCTGTGCCCGCGGTACTGTTCCCTGCGCGACGGCCAGCGCGGCATGTGCTTCGTGCGCATGCGCGAGGGCGACCGGATCGTGCTCGACACCTATGGCCGCTCGTCGGGCTTCTGCATCGACCCGATCGAGAAAAAGCCGCTGAACCACTTCCTGCCCGGCACCCCGGTGCTCTCCTTCGGCACCGCAGGCTGCAACCTCGCCTGCAAGTTCTGCCAGAACTACGACATCTCGACCGCCAGGAGCGTCGACCGGTTGGCCGACCGGGCCGCGCCCGAAGACCTCGCCCGGGCCGCGAAAGCGCAGGGCTGCGCCTCGGTCGCCTATACCTACAACGATCCGGTCATCTTCCTCGAATACGCCATCGATACCGCCGCCGCCTGCCACGCGGTCGGCGTGCGGTCGGTGGCGGTGACGGCGGGTTACATCGAACCCGAACCCCGCGCCGAGTTTTTCGCCGCGATGGACGCGGCCAATATCGACCTCAAGGGGTTCACGCCCGAGTTCTACCGCAAGCTCACCGGCGCCCATATCGAGCCGGTGCTGGAGACGATCGCCTACGTCGCGCAGGACACCGATTGCTGGCTCGAACTCACCACCTTGCTGATCCCGGGCGAAAACGACAGCCCCGGCGAGATCGAGGCGCTGAGCGCCTGGGTCTTTGAGACCTGCGGCCCCGACACGCCGCTGCATTTCTCGGCCTTCACGCCCCAGCACCGCATGCCCGACCATCCGCCGACGCCGCTCGCAACGGTCCTGGACGCGCATCGCATTGCCAAAAAGGTCGGGCTGCACCACGTCTATTCCGGCAACGTCCACCACGAACCCACGCAGTCGAGCTACTGCACCGGCTGCGGACGACGGGTGATCGGCCGCGACTGGTACCGGCTCACCGCCTGGCATCTCGACGACACCGGCCATTGCATGCGCTGCGGCACGACGTTTGCCGGCGTCATCGAGGGTCCGCCCGGCAGCTGGGGGGCAAGGCGGCAACCGGTGCGGATCGGGGCATAGGCCGCGCCGGTCGTTCGGGGCCGGACCAGCTTCGAGAAGCCCGAGGCACAGGGGCGCCATCTTCAGACCTTACTCGGTCAGCGGTCGCGCCACCGGTCGGCGATGATCGCGCCGTCCGCCGCCACCCGCCCGCGGACTTCCGCCTGTTGGCCGATGCCCGGTCGGTCGTCGATCCGCGTGGCGCCGGTGATCGTGAAGCGGATGCCGTCGATCTCGCTTGGCCCCGTCATCGTACCGCGGTAGCGCACCTCGGCGCCGACGGGCACCGCGGCCGGGGTGCCGTCGGCATCGCGCGCACCCCCCGAGATCCAGTCGCGCAAGAGGGCGATCTGTTCGGGCGTCAGCCAGGGCGGCCCGTCGAACGGCATCCGCGGATCGGCCAGCCCCTCGACCCGGCGGATGATCTCGGAGGCCCGGCTGTTGCCCGGGATCACCGCCACCCGCTCGCCGCCCGCGAGGATCTCGGCAAGCGATGTCAGGCGCAGGCCCTCCGGCGGGCCGCCTGTCTTCGAATTGTCGGAATGGCATTCGATGCAGCGCTGGAGAAAGATCCGCTCGACTTCCGGGTATGTGATGATCCCGTCGGCATAGGGATCGGGCGCGGCAACGGCGGGCGGCGGCGCGGTCTCCGCCGCGGGCCCCGGCGCGCCGGCCTCGATCCAGGCGCGCAGCGTGGCGATCTCGGCGTCGGCGAGGAAGGGCGGGCCGTCGAGCGGCATCTGCGGCCGGATCGTGCCGGTGATCCGGCCGTAGAGCGGGCTGTCGGTCGGGCTGTCCGGCAGCACCACCGGGCCGGTCCAGGAGCCCGACATCACCTCGGCGTGGCTGGTGAGTGCAAGACCCATCGGGGCGAAGGCGCCTTCATGGCACAGGATGCAGCGCTCTTGGAAGATCGCCGAGACCGCCGCCCAGTCGGCAGCGGTGGCGGCAGCGGTGGGAAGCAGGGCGCAGAGCGCGAGGACGGGGCGGATATTCATGGTCCAGTGATCGCCAGAGTGCCCTTCTCGTGTCAAGCCAGCGCGGCAATGAGCCCAACCCGGGCGCGGCCGATTGAACCTTTGGCACGGGGCGCGCGCGCCTTCACGCGAATGCCCCGTGGCAGAACCAGCCCGCCGACAGCGCCGCGCCGTGGGCGAAGTAGAGCCACAGCCGCTCGCCCCGGTCGGTGGTCACGCGCCAGTAGTCGCGCTGTCCGCTGCGCCAGGCCGGCTCGTCCAGCCACCATTCGGGCGCGATCCGCTCCGGTCCTTCCGCCGCCGTCACGAGGTGGTCGCGGCCGCGCCAGCGGAAGCCTGCGGGCAGTGCCGGCCCCGGCGGCGCGGCCACCGGTTCGGGCGACCAGAGCCGCACCGGCCGGGGCGGACCGGGGCTCCAGCCCATGTCGGGCGCGGCGAAGGCGGCGGCCATCACCATGCCGGCCTTCTCCGGGATATGGCTCTCGCCCGGATGCAGGCGGGTGAGCGCCTCGAGCCCGAGCCGGGCGCCGATCCTCCCCAGCAGATCGTCGATCTCCTGACCGTCGTGGCGCCGCGCCGCCGCGCCCGCGGCCATGTGTCCGCGATGCTGCACGGCATGGACCGGCTCGTGCACCGGCACGATGAGGCGGATGAGGTCGATGCCGAAGCCCGGATCGACATCGCCGAGCTTCAACACCAGCAGCGGCCGGATCCGGTCGGGTTCGGCCGAGGGGCGGGCGAGACCGACCTCGATCGCCTGGAGCGTGTGATCGGTGCGGCTGAACTCGGCGCGCACCCGCCGGGCCCCGCGCCCCGCCCGTTCGAGCCGCGCGGACAGCTCCGGCAACAGCCGGTCGAGCGCGGCGACGAGGTCGGCCTCAAGCCCGATCGGTTCGGGCAGGCCCAGCCGCACCGCGAATCGCACCGCCGGACGCGCCGGCGAGACCGGTTCGGGCTCCACCCCAAGCGCCTGGTCGAGCCGGCGCACGAGATGGGTGCCGAAGCGGCGCGCGAGCCCGGCGCGCGGCGTGCCGAGGATGTCGCCGATCCGCCTGAGGCCCAGCCGCGCGAGCCCCTCCACCACCTCCGGTTCGATCCTGAGAGCGGCCACCGGCAGCTCCGCCAGCACGGTCCTGGCCCCGCCCACCGGCGCGATGCGCACCGGCATCCTGCCGGACGCCGCGGCGTGCGGCGGCGGACCGCCCCGGGTCCAGTGCCGTCGCTTGGCCGCGCGCGAGCGGGTCGCGCGCGCCTCCTGGTCGATGGCATCGCCACCCGGCCCCCGCCCCGGCGCCTGGCCCGCGAACCTGGCGAGGGCCCAGGCCGCGCCGACGGTGTCGGCAAGCCCGAGCGAGCCGGTGAGCCCCAGCGCGGCAAGGTCACGCTCCACCGCCGCCACCAACCCCGCCTCGCCGCCGAACAGATGGGCGCAGCCGGTGATGTCGAGCACCAGACCGCCGGGCGGCTCCTCGGAGACCCAGGGGGTGAATTTGCCCGCCCAGCGCCTGAGCCGGGCGAGAAAGGCCGCCTCGGCGAGCGGGCTCTCGGGCCGCGAGACAAGATCGGGACAGATCGCGCGCGCATCGCGCAGGGCCTGGCCGGACACCAGCCCGGCCGCACTCGCCTCGGTGTTGAGCGAGGCCAGGACCTGCGCGCCGCGCTGATCGGCCACCACCGCGAGCGGCCCCGACGGCAACCCGCGCTCAAGCCGCATCACCCGCTCGGCAGCGAGACGGGGAAACCACAGGCTGAGGATACGCTTCTGGGGCATGGGCACGGCGAATGCGGGAGTGTTCGCTTTATGTTCTCATTTCACCGGGCCGGAGTCGAGCCCCCCCATCCGCCTTTTTCCCGGGGGAAACATCGCCGGGGGCCTCGGGGCAGCGCCCGTCGGTACCTCCGGCTACATCGTCTCGATGCAATGGCGACGAAACGCGCGTTTGAGCATGTCGAGTTCCGCCCGAAGCAGCGCCATCTCGGCACGGATGTCTTCGTCGAGCGGCTGGCCCATCACCACGGTGAAACTCGCAAGCCGCTCGCCGGTGTCCGCCTGCGATACGACAAAGGTCTGCACCCCTTCGCTGAGCAGTGCCAGCGGAACCGCGACCCGCACCAGGAACTGCCCCGGATGGCTCGGATCTTCGCGCACCTTTGCCCCGTCGACCGGCTGGCCGAGATGGCTCACCGAGATCGCCGGCGCTCTCTCGGCTCCGGTCAGCACGCCTTCCCAGACCCCCTCGACAATCCGCGTCCTGGTCAGCTGCAACTCGCCCATACCCGACTCCTAGAGGTCCGCCCGGGGGCGGCGTGAGAAGGTGACATCGCGCAGGATCACCTGATTCATCGAGGGTTGTTCGAAGATCAGATCGACCCAGGCCTTTTCCACCCGTTTCTCGTTGAGATTGGAATAGGCGAGGTCGAACTCGACGACGATCTCGCCCTGGCCCAAACGGAGCTCGCGCACGAGTTGCTCGGTGTTCGGACCGTGGCGGACGTTGAGCCGGGCGAAGATCTCCAACCGCCGTTCGGTCTCGACCACCGCGGTCATCCGCACGAGGTGCCGGCGCTGCAGCCCGCGCACCGCCGCCTCGGGCAGGTCGATCACCAGCGACAGGAAAGAGCCGTCGAAATTGAACACATCCATCCGGAGGCCGAACGGTGCGACATCGGCCTCGCGGGTGTTGCGGATCTGGCGAACGGTCAGTTCGGAGATCCGGCAATCGTGAAACAGCGTCACCTCGTCGCCGAACCCCTGCTTGGTCTCGGCCGCCGCGACCCCGGGCGGATAGATCGGACCGCGCCAGAGTTCCGGCCGCCAGCCCCAGTCGCTGTGCAGGGGTTTGTGGAAGGCTTTCGAGCCAATGCGGGGCAGGGTCAGCCGCTCGTCGGCGATGAACAGCACCCGGTCGATCCGCGACCGCATCTGAAGTGCGCGTTGGCGAAGCTGCCTGAGCTGCGACAGGTCCATCGCCTGGGCCTGCGCGGCCGCGCTTTCCCAGCGGTGCAGGCCACGCCGGTGGAAGAACTGTGCGAGCAGGCTGGAAGTGGCCTTGGCCATCTGTTCTGGATTCGCCCTGGAATTGCGATTGTTCCCACTCTTAGAACAAATTGTTTCCCATGAGCAAATTGTTGAAGCCGCGGCCGGGCCCGGCGCGACGCTTTGCAGCCTTGTGCCACAGGCCGGAGGTGCTTGTGCAGGCAGGGTCGAACCCCGTGCACCGTGGGCGTTCTGTCCTGCGCCCCGGTGCCAGCTCCTCTGCCGGGTGCGAGATCCGGGCGCACGACATCCAGATCGCGGGACTCCGGGATTCCGGAATTCCGGAATCCTGGTTTCGCCGAAAAACCGTTCCGGTTCAGATGATTACGGGGCTCCCCTCGGGTAGAAACCCGCCCGGACTCCGTGAAATCGGGCGCTTGAGCCCGCAAGGCATCGAGCGGTCTGCCGCGTCGCACCACAGCTCTAGCCGGCGGGCACGGAGACCCGGCGCTTCGACCCGTTGGACAGCCGCGGCGGGAATGATAAACCCGCAGCAGCCAGACAGGGAGAACTGATGACCGATCCGGCTTTCTGGACACCGGCCGCCGACCGGCCGCAACTCTGGCGCACCGCGCTCGGCACCGTGCTCACCGGTGCCATCTGGACCGCGGGGGCTCTCGCCCTGGTCTGGCTGGGCGGACGGGTGAGCGGCCTGCCCTCCACCATGGTGATCGATACGACCCGATGGACCGGCGCGGCGATGTTCTTCCTGACGTTCATCGGGCTCCACCTCGGCCTCGCCGTGACCCTTCCGCTGCTGCACCAGCGCGGCTACGCCAGCCTGTTCGGCCCGTCCCGCCGGCTCGACCGCGCCCATCTCCGCAACGGCGCGCTGGTCATGCTGGGCACCGCCGCCGCCCTCTACGCGCTGCTCGGGGTCGAGCAACTCGTTCTGCCCGAAGGAGTTGCGCCCGAGATCACCCGGCTCCAGCACCCCGGCGACTGGATCATCGGCCTGGCACCGGCTTTGTTTCTCATCTTCATCCAGGTTTCGGCCGAAGAGGCGGTGTTTCGCGGATATCTCCTGCAGCAACTGCGCGCCCGGTCCCGGTCGCCGCTGGTCTGGGCGGTGCTGCCCGCCCTGATCTTCGGCGCACTTCATTTCGACCCGGGCAGATTCGGCCTCGTCAACGCCAGTGCCTATGTCATCAATGCGGCCACGATGGGCACTCTGGCCGCCTTCGTGACCATGCGCACCGGCAATCTCGGCGCCGCCATCGGTCTGCATTTCGGCAACAACGCCGCGCTCACGCTGTTCGGCCTCGAGGGCCAGCTTTCCGGCTTCTCGCTCTATGGTGTCGCGATGGACCCGGCTTCGGGCTATGCCACCTATTCCATCGTCACCCAGACCGTCGTCGTCGCGGTGATCTTCGTGGTCTGGTGGCGCTGGATGAACCGTCACCGTCCGATTGCAAATCCGCCACGCCCCGCTTAGGTAGGGCGGAAAGCTTTGGGGGAGCCCGATGAACTGGATCTCGAATTACGTCCGGCCCAGGATCAACTCGCTGTTCTCACGCCGCGAGATCCCGGAGAATCTCTGGATCAAATGCCCCGAATGCGGGCAGATGCTGTTCCATCGCGAGCTCGAGGACAACCTGCGGGTCTGCAGCGGGTGCGAACACCACATGGCGATCAGCCCGCGCGAACGGTTCCACAGCCTGTTCGACGGCGGCATCTTCGCCGAGGTCGATGTGCCCAAGCCGCTTGCCGACCCTTTGCATTTCAAGGATCAGAAGCGTTACCCCGACCGGATGAAGGCGGCGCAGAAATCCACCGGCGAGCGCGAGGCGATGCTGGTGGCCGAAGGCGAGATCGGGCGCACACCGATCGTTGCGGCGGCGCAGGATTTCTCCTTCATGGGCGGCTCGATGGGCATGTATGTCGGCAATGCGATCATCGCCGCCGCCGAACGCGCCGTGGCGATGAAACGCCCTCTGGTGCTGTTCTCCGCCGCCGGTGGCGCCCGGATGCAGGAGGGCATTCTCAGCCTGATGCAGATGCCACGCACCACCGTGGCGGTCGAGATGGTGAAGGATGCGGGCCTGCCCTATATTGTCGTCCTGACTCACCCGACCACCGGCGGCGTCACCGCCTCCTACGCGATGCTGGGTGATGTGCACATTTCCGAGCCGAATGCGCTGATCTGCTTCGCCGGCCCGCGGGTGATCGAACAGACGATCCGCGAAAAGCTGCCGGACGGCTTCCAGCGGGCGGAATACCTGCTCGACCACGGGATGCTCGACCGGGTGACCCACCGCAAGGCGCTGAAGGACGAGCTGGTGACGATCCTTCGCATGCTCACCGGTCAAAGCCCCGCGGTGAAGGGCGATCTGCCGGCACCGGAAGAGCCCGCGCCCGCGCTCGAAAGGATCGCAGCCCCCGCGCCGGCCAGGGCGAACCCCGAGGCCGCAAAAGAGTGAGCCGCGACGGAACGGACCTCATCCTCGAACGGATGATGGCGCTGCACCCCAAGATCATCGACCTGACGCTCGACCGGGTCTGGCGCCTGCTGGCCGCGGTCGATCACCCCGAACGGCGACTGCCGCCGGTCGTCCACATCGCCGGCACCAACGGCAAGGGGTCGACCCTGGCGATGATCCGCGCGGGGCTCGATGGCGCGGGCCAGACGGCCCATGCCTATACCTCGCCGCATCTCGCGCGGTTCCATGAGCGCATCCGGCTGGCGGGCGACCTCATTACCGAAGCGCATCTTTCCGAGGTGCTCGACCGGTGCGAGATGGCAAACGCCGGCGCGCCGATCACCTATTTCGAAATCACCACCGTGGCCGCGCTGCTCGCCTTCGCCGAGACCCCGGCCGACTGGACGCTGCTGGAGGTCGGTCTCGGCGGCCGGCTCGATGCCACCAACGTGGTCGACAAGCCGGCCCTCACGGTCATCACCCCGGTCTCGATCGACCATGTCCAGTATCTCGGCGACACCCTGGCGCAGATCGCCGGCGAAAAGGCCGGGATCATCAAGCCGGGCGTGCCGGTGGTGGTCGGACCACAGCCCGACGAGGCGCTCGAAGTGATCGAGCGGGTCGCGGCACGCGCGGGCGCGCCAATGCTGGTCCACGGCCAGCACTGGCAGGTCTGGCAGGAACGCGGACGCCTCGTCTTCCAGAACGAGACCGGGCTGCTCGATCTGCCGATGCCGGCGCTGATCGGGCCACACCAGATCGACAACGCCGGCGCCGCACTCGCGGGGCTGCGGTGTCTCGGGTTCGATGAGGGCGCCTGCGCAGCGGCGATGACCGACGTGACCTGGCCGGCCCGGATGCAACGGCTGCGGCATGGTCCGCTGGTGGACGCAGCGGGTGGGGCCGAGCTCTGGCTCGATGGCGGCCACAACCCGGCGGCCGGGACGATGATCGCGAGCCTGCTTGCGGATCTGCCGCCGCGCCCGACCCACCTCGTCTGCGGAATGCTGAACACCAAGGATGTGGCCGGATACCTGCGCCCGCTGGCCGGCGTCGCGTCGAGCCTCACGGCCGTTTCCATCCCCGGGGAAACCGCCACGCTAGCGGCTGAAGAGACCGCGCGGATCGGCGCCGCAAACGGCCACGACGCCGCTACCGCGCCGGATCTGGACACCGCAATCACCCGGATATCGGCCCGCGATCCCGGCGCACGGATCCTGATCTGCGGCTCGCTTTACCTCGCCGGCCAGGTGCTTCGCGACAACGGGTGAGGCGGTCGGACAAGGCAGAAATCTGCCGTTCGGCGAAGTGATCACAAAAAAAGAAATTTGCCGGACGGGGCGCATCTCGGGGCGCAGGCGAGTCAAACCATTGGACCGACTCGGTTTTTCGCGCTTAGCAACAAATCCGCCGACGTCAACCCGCTATATTGACCATATCGGCGTCAATCGGCTACATGTTGAGCAAGCGAACTACTCGGGGACCTACCCGGGATAACAGCAATTACCTGTCGAGCAGGACAGGGTACAGGGGACGGCTGATGATACGGCTGCGAATCTGCGCCTTTGGGGCACTAGTGATCACATGCACGGCGGCTATCGCGCAAGACGTGGATACACCGCCGGATACACCGAACCCGGTGACCGCGTTTGCAACAGAGCCTGAAGCGACCAGTGGCGTTTTTGCCACCGACGCCGCGATCCGGCTCGGGCAAGACAAGGCGGCGCCTGCTTGTCCAACCTTCTGCGCGCCACGGCGGGTCACCTCCCCCGAGCTGGCAACGGTCGGAGAACGCGAGGTGCTCACGCTCACCCTGGCAACCGCGGCCGCAAGCTCCAAGCTGCATGTCGATGGCAGCAGGTCGGCCCGGATCCAGATGGAAAAACTACCGAGCGCGGTGTCTGATGTGCAGATGCCCACAGTTGCAACGCGAAACGATTTCCGGCCCGCACTCGACCCGGTGCTGGCCCAGCCGACAACAGAACCACCGGAGTGATCGACCAAGCGATCTCCCGTCTGAACACGAACCGGATCGGGCCATTCCTGCCTGCCGCCGGCTAACATGTTCACAAGGTGCACCCTGCCGCCCCGGTTTCCCTCACCGGGGCGGTTTTTTCTTTGGTTCGCAGGTGCGCGCCGCCGCGAGTCGTCGCGGTCTGATCCGGTTCCGAATGGCCGCGACCAATAGGTAAACGGTTAACGGCGGAGTCCCGCGCGTTCACCCCTAACATACCGGTATTGATGACTATTCTGAGTTGGACCCCCCTGCCAGTTTCCTAGGAAACCGGGGGCAGTTTCCTAGGAAACCGGCAGCGACCTGGGGACGAGCGGGCGGCGTCGACAATAAACGCTCTTGCGGGTTTGGTATTTTTTTACGGTTGGCGCCGACGACACCCGCTCGCGAGATGCTCCGCCCCGGATGATCCCGACGCCCAGCTCCAGGAGCCGCGGAGTCCGAAAACCACACGCATGCGTTCTCGTGGCGGGTGCGGCCCTCCGGCCCGGCTCATCCGCCCCAGCTGGCCGACTGCATTTCACGCAGGCGCGACGCGGTACGTTCGAACTCGAAACTGCCTTCGCCCTCCAGGTAGAGGTACTCCGGTTCGGCGGCGGCCGAGGCGACCAGCTTCACATGGGCCTCGTAGAGCGCATCGATCAAGGTCACGAAACGGCGTGCTTCGTTGAAGTTTCCGCGCCCGAGCTGGGGGATGTTTTCGAGGATCAGCACCCGTACCGCCTCGGCGATCGCGAGGTAATCGCCGGGGCCGAGCGGCTTGGCGCAAAGATCGAAGAACGTGGCGCGGGCCACGCCCGAGCAGACCTGCGGCAGGACCACGTCACGGCCCTTTACCTTCAGAGTCATCGGTTGCGGCGCCCGCCCCTGGGCCACGAAGCTCTGCCAGATCGACTCGATTCCGTCGCGCGCGGTCGGACCCAGCGGTGTGAAGTAGGTCTGGGCGGCCACCAGCCGGTCGAGCCTGTAGTCGGTCGGGCTGATCAGTTCGTGCACAACCAGCCGCTCGCGCAACATGTCGATGAAGGGGAGGAACAGCTGGCGGTTGAGCCCGTTCTTGTAGAGGTCTTCCGGCGGCCGGTTGCCAGTGGTCACCACGACGACATTCGCCGCGAACAGTTTCTCGAACAGCCGGCCGACGATCATCGCGTCGGTGATGTCGGTGATCTGCATCTCGTCGAGCGCGAGCATCCGCAGATCCTCGGTGAGCGCCTTTGCGACCGGCTTGAGCGCGTCTTCGGCACCGGCCTGGCGCGCTCGATGCATGCCTTCATGGACCTCCTGCATGAAGGCATGGAAATGCACCCGCCGTTTGCGCTTGATGCCGAGATGGCTGACGAACAGGTCCATCAGCATCGACTTTCCGCGCCCGACCCCACCCCAGAGATAGAGCCCCATCGGCACTTCCTCGGGCTTGTGGAACAGACCGCCGAGAATGCCGCGGCGCTTGAGATGGGTGGCTTCGAGATGATGACGGACGTCTTCGAGCATCGGCAGAACGGCCATCTGCGCCGGGTCGGCGTTGAGCAGCCCCTCGGCGACCCGCGTGCGATAGACATCCTGAAGCTTGTCGGTCATCCGGCGTGAATAATGCGCGCGCGACGGGATGAAAAGAGCGGGCTCGTCCGGTCGGTCGGGGCAAGCACGGGGGCGAAGCGGGCCCGAAGGGTCCGATGAGCGGGGGTCACACCGGCAGCGCCGTCGTCTTGAACACCGTCCTCAGCGCGAAGCTCGACTGCATCCCCTGCACGCCCGGAAGGCGGGCGAGTTTCTGGCGGTGGACGCGGGCGAAATCTTCGGTGTCTTCCGCCACCACCTTGAGGATGTAGTCGGATTTCCCGGCCATCAGGTGGCATTCCAGCACTTCCGGCACCAGCGCCACCTCGCGCTCGAAGGCTTCGAGCAGCTCGTCGGCCTGACCCGCGAGGGTGATCTCGACGAACACCGTCGTCGCCTTGCCCACCCGCTTTGGGTCGCACATCGCCACGTAGCCGCGGATGTAGCCGTCGGTTTCCAGCCGCTGCACCCGGCGATGACAGGCGGACGGCGAGAGGTTGACCCGCTCGCTGAGCTCGGCGTTCGAGATCCGCCCGTTCTTCTGCAACACCCTGAGGATGCGGCGATCCGTGCTGTCGAGAGCCATGTCGGTGAAGATCCTTGCATGAATCGCGAAAAAATTCGCAGGTTCTGCCAGCAAATCTATCCGAGACCGGTCAGAATTCAATGCATTCGCGGCGCAACCCGGTCAAGCTCGGGCGAAACAGGAGGAACACAGATGCTCATCGGCTGTCCGAAGGAAATCAAGCCCCAGGAATATCGCACCGGCCTCACACCGCGCGCGGCGGCCGAGGCCATTGCTCATGGCCATGCAGTGGTGGTCGAGACCGGTACCGGCGTCGGGGCCGGCTTCCCGGACGACGATTACAGGGCGGCCGGGGCGCAGGTGGTGGACACCGCCGCGGAGGTGTTCGACCGGGCCGAGCTCATCGTCAAGGTGAAGGAGCCGCAGGCCGGTGAGCGCGCGATGCTGCGCGAGGGCCAGGTGCTGTTCACCTACCTCCACCTCGCGCCTGATGTGGCGCAGACCGCCGACCTCCTGAAGAGCGGCGTGACCGCCATCGCCTACGAGACGGTCACCGATCCCGCCGGGCGGCTGCCCTTGCTCGCGCCGATGTCGGAGGTGGCCGGCAAGCTCGCGCCGCAGACCGGCGCCTGGACCCTGCAGAAAGCCAATGGCGGGCGCGGCGTGCTGCTGGGCGGTGTGCCCGGGGTGGGACCGGCCCAGGTGGTGGTGATCGGCGGCGGCGTGGTCGGCACCCATGCCGCGCGGGTCGCCGCCGGGATGGGCGCGGATGTGACCGTTCTCGACACCTCGCTGCCACGTCTGCGCCAGCTCGACGATCTGTTCCGCTCGGAGTTTCGCACCGGTTACGCCTCCGCCTCCTGGACCGGTGAACTCGTGGCCGCGGCCGACATGGTGATCGGCGCGGTCCTGGTGCCCGGTGCGGCCGCACCCAAGGTGATCTCGAAAGACATGCTGGCGACGATGAAGCCCGGCGCGGCGCTGGTCGATGTCGCCATCGACCAGGGCGGCTGTTTCGAAACCTCGCGCGCCACCACCCACCAGGATCCGGTCTACGAGGAAGACGGGATCATGCATTACTGCGTCGCCAACATGCCGGGCGCGGTGCCGCGCACCTCGACGCTGGCGCTCGGCAACGCAACGTTGCCCTTCCTGTTGGCACTCGCCGACAAGGGCTGGCGCCAGGCCTGCGAAGACGACCCGCACCTGCTCGAAGGGCTCAACACCCACGCCGGTCACCTCACCTGCTACCCGGTCGGCCGGGCGCAGGCGATCGACGTGCTGAGCCCGCACCTGGCGCTGAAACAGTAGCCGCCCCGGCCGGTCGGCGTCAGCGGAGCCAGCCTTTTCGGCGGGCCAGTCGCGCATACCAGATCAGGAACAGCCCGACGGCGACCGGCATCACCACTGCTTCGACGATCTGGCGCGGTCCGGCACCCGGCACGCCGACGGCGTGGCTCATGGTCAGGACGGTGCCCAGCAACGCGGCGGCAAACAGATAGAGCGCGGCGGGTTTCCGAAGCAGAAGGAGGACGCACCCGATCCCTCCGCCGACCACCGCGACCAGCATGGCGGCGGTCGCCCAGGCCGGTCGGCTGGCCACGACGGCGCGCCACCATTCGGGCATGGCCTCGAGATCGGGGGCCGTCAGCTGCAGAAGGATGTTGGCCGAACCCATCAGGTTCCAGATCAGGGCAACGACGCCGATCACCCAGAAACTCCAGTGAACCTTGACCGCGCCCGTGTCGGACATGCCGTCCTCCCGCCGTTGATCCCGCCTGCGCGGCCCCGTCGTCGACTACGCAACCCGCAGGTTAGGTCAAATGGCCGCCCGGTCAACAGCGGTCGGTTCAACGCGGTCTTTCGGTGGGACTCCCCCGGAGCCGGCGCAATCCAAGGTGCGATGTGTCCGGCGCCGACGACCCCTGAACAGGGTCGTCGCGGCATCGGGTGCCGAGTGCGCGTCACCCCGGCCCGTGTCGGAAAATCGGCCGTAGTCCGGTGGTAGCGTGGGGCGGACTTGAACCGCCGACCCCAGCATTATGAGTGCTGTGCTCTAACCAGCTGAGCTACCACGCCTCGCACCGTGAGGGGGCAGATAGCTTCCGGGCTCCACAGTGTCAACGCCGAATTTGCCGCGCCCGATCGGGGCCGTTGCGGGCCCCCGGGGCCGGCGCTTGCCGCGACATGGATGGTGTCGTCGATGTCTGTCTGCATGCGGGGTCGGTCGCGCGCGCCCGGGCTGCGGCACAGGACGAGAGGGCGTGAAGCCGCTACCGGCCGGGCCTGGCGAGGTAGTCCGACGAACACCATCCGGTGTGACCGGAAACGTGGCGGACTCGCACCCAGGACCCGGACCATTCGAGCGTGTGAACCTCGGTGCCGTTGGGCATCTCGATGATGATATCAAACCCGCTCCCCGGTCCGGTGCGCAGGGACAGGAAACCGTCGCGCGGGGCGTTGATGATCAAGACATCGGCCCGCGCCGTGCCGGCGCCGAAGGTAGCGCCAAATGCCGTCGCAGCCGCAAGAAATGCTCTACGTTGCATGTAAGTCTCCGCTTCAGTTGAAGCATAGCACGAAACGGACGTGGAAAGGGCACAGCAAAGGGGCGCCGAAACAAGCGCCCCTCGCTGGTGGTCGCCGGGACCGGGTGGCTGCATCCTGAAGCGTCTCGCGCATTCCCATGAGCAGGTTCAGCTCGCCCGGGCCCGGGGCGCCGCGCATCGGCATTGCGGCGCCGGTCTTTCGGCGATCAGCTCACGAGGTAGGCGCCATGTGCCCAGCCGACCTTGCCGGAATGCTTGTGACGGACCTTGCGCCATTTCCCGGAGGAGGCGAGGATTTCCACCTTCTCGCCGTTCATCATCACCTTGATGATCTGGTAGCCGTTGCCCGGCCCGGTGCGCAGGTTCAGGCAGCCGTCATACGACTGGACCACAGCCCAGACCGCGTAGCCGCCGTGACCGCCCTGGGGCTTGACGAGGAATTGCGCCGAGGCCCAACCGACATGGCCGCTGGGAAGCTGGACCTTGATCCACCCGCCCGACCGCTTGATCTTGGTCACATGGGTGCCGTGGGCGATCGACTTGATGATGTGGTAATGCGTGCCCGGCCCGGTGCGCAGGTTGAGCGAGCCATAGGACGGCGCATGGACAACCAGTGTGACGCCACCGGCCTGCGCGGTACCGGCGGCGGCGACGGAAGCGCCGAAAGCGGCGGCGGAGACAAGGAAAGATCTGCGGTTCATGTTATTCCCCTTTGGGTCCAATTGTTGCATGGCCAGCGATTGGAAGGGGCAGAGCAAAAAGGGGCGCCGGTCTGGCGCCCCTGTCGTTTTTTTTTCCCGATTACTTCGCGAGCGCGTCGCGGATCTCGGTGAGCAGGTCGAGCTCGGTCGGGCCCGCCGGCGCTTCGGCGACCTCTTCCTTCTTCACCGCCATGTCTTTCACCTTGTTGACATAGCGCACCAGCATGAACACCACGAAGGCGATGATCAGGAAGTTGATGACCGAGTTGATGAACGCGCCATAGGCGAAGACGGCAGCCCCCGCGTCGCGTGCCGCTTCGAGGCCGACGCCCGCGGGCACCTCGCCGCCGAGCACGGCGTACATGTTGGAGAAGTCGATCCCGCCGATGATGAGGCCGATGATCGGGTTGATGAGGTCGGCCACCAGCGAGGTGACGATGGCGGTGAAGGCCGCGCCGATGATGATACCCACGGCCATGTCCATGACATTGCCCTTGGCGATGAAGTCTCTGAATTCCTTGAGCATGTGCTTTCCTTTTCCTTTGGCGGCATGGGGGAACCGCCGAGATCCGAGGATTTAACACGGGTTCGGGAACAAGATCAGGGGAAAACCGAGGGATTGTTCACCGGCGGGAAACATTCAGCGCGCCAGCATCCGGGCGACCGCCTCGTCCGGAACCTGGTCGAACACCCGGTAATGCGCTCCGACCGCAAAGAAAGGGTGCGGGGTTTCGAGGCAGACGACATCGTCACATAGCGGCGCGAGCTCCGCGAGGCCATCGGCGGGTGCCACGGGTACGGCAAGCACCACGCGCGAGGCCGCGCGCGTCGCCAGCCCTTGGAGCGCGGCTTTCACCGTCGCCCCGGTGGCGATGCCATCGTCGACAACGATCGCGGTCCTGCCGGCGAGCTCCACGGGATCGCGCCCGGTGAGCCAGGCCGCACGCCGCGCCGCGATCTCGGCCCGCTTGCGCGCGACTTCCGCGTCGAAATCCGCCGGGGTCAACCGATGCAGGGCGAGCAATGCCGTGTTGAACACCGGGGTACCGTCCTCGACGAGAGCGCCCGCGGCAAGTTCACGGTTGCCGGGCATACCGATCTTGCGCACGAGCAGAAGGTCGAGCGGTGCGGCGAGGCGCTGCGCAATCGGCAGAGCCACGGGCACGCCGCCGCGTGGGAGCGCCAGGACGACCGGGGCTGGCAGGTCCATCTCGGCGAGTGCGTCGGCGAGTTTCTCACCCGCCTCATTGCGATCATGGAACATGCGATCAGCATGCCACGACAGGTGATGCGTCACCAGCCGAATACCACCCGGCCACACCCGGACCATGCGCCCGGCCGCAAACTCGCTCGGGCGGCCCTGACAACCGGCGCGACCGGCCCCGGATCAGCTCCGCAGCGCCCCGCCGGTCGCCTTCGCCACCTTCGCGACGATCTTCTGGGCGACCGCTTCGATGTCGGCGTCGGTGAGGGTCTTTTCTGTCGGTTGCAGCCGCACGGTGATGGCGAGCGATTTCTTGCCCGCGCCCATCTGCGCCTCGGCCTTTTGCCCGTGGAATTCGTCGAACACGCGCACCGCGGCGATCAGGGCCTTGTCGGCACCCGCCGCGGCATTGACGAGCGTAAGCGCCTCGACGCCGGCATCGACCACGAAGGCGAAATCGCGCTCGACCGGTTGCAGATCGGAAGCCGAAAGCGCCGGCCTGGTGGCGGAAGTGCCTTTCGGGAAGGGCACCCGCTCCGGCCAGAGCGTGAAGGCAACCGCCGGGCCCTTCACCCCCATCCGCTCCAGCACCTTGGGGTGCAATTCGCCGAAACCGGCGAGGATGTTCTTGGGCCCGAGCCCGATGCGCCCGGAACGTCCCGGGTGCCACCAGGCGGGGGCATCACGCAGGATCATGGACTTCGCCGGTGCGCCAATGGCGGCCAGCACCGCCTCGGCATCGGCCTTGGCGTCGTAGAGGTCGACCGGGCGGCGCGAGCCCCAAGGGTCGCGCGGGGCCGAACCGCCGACCAGCAGGCCGGCGACCTGGAGGTGGCTTTCCTCCGGCTCGCCGCCATCGAAGGCAGGGCCGACCTCGAACAGGGCGAGGTCCATGAAACCGCGCGCCTGGTTGCGGGCGGCGGCCTGCAGGAGACCCGGCAAGAGGTCGGGCCGCATGTGAGACATTTCCGACGAGATCGGGTTTTCCAGCATCGTCGCGTCGTCGCCACCCGAGAACAGCGCCGCCGAAGCCTGGTCGATGAAGGAATAGGTGACGCATTCGTTGTAGCCCAGCGCCGCCATGGTCCGGCGCGCCATGTTCTCGCGTTTCTGGATCGGGGTCAGCACCGGCTTCGGCACCCCCACCGAGGCCCGCGACAGCGGCTTGCCGACCAGCTTGGTGAGCGAGGCGACGCGGGCGACCTCCTCGACCAGATCGGCCTCGCCCATCACGTCGGGCCGCCACGACGGCACATGCGCCATGTCGCCTTCCAGCCGGAAGCCAAGTGCGGTCAGCGTGCGGCGCTGTTCCTCGGCGGGGATATCCATGCCGACGAGCGATTGCACCCGGTCGGTGTCGAGCTTGTAGGCGCGTCTCGTGTCCGGCACCTCGCCGGCGGTCACCACGTCGGACGGCTCGCCGCCGCAGAGATCGAGGATCATCTGGGTCGCCCGTTCGATGGCCGGCGCGTTGAAGGCCGGGTCGATGCCGCGCTCGTTGCGGTAGCGCGCGTCGGAGTTGATCTTGAGCGCGCGGCCGGTCTTGGCGATCTGGATCGTGTCCCAGACGGCGGCTTCGAGGAAGACATTGGTGGTCTCGCCGGTGCAGCCGGTTCTGAGCCCGCCCATGATGCCGGCGATCGATTCGATTTCGTGGTCGTCGGAGATCACCACCGCGCCTTCGGGGAAGGTGTAGTCCTTCTCGTCGAGGCCGATCAGCGTCTCGCCGCCTTTGGTGCGATGCACCCGCAGATTGCCACGCACCTTGTCGGCATCGAAGACGTGCAGCGGACGGTTCATGTCGTAGGTGAAGAAGTTGGTGATATCGACCAGCGCCGAGATCGGCCTCAGCCCGATGGCGCGCAGGCGTTGCTGGAGCCATTGCGGCGATGGCCCGTTGTTCACGCCCCTGATGAGCCGGCCCATGAAGACCTCGCAGCCGTCGGTGCTCGTGTCGTCGTCGATGGTTACCTTGATCGGACAGGGGAAGGTACCGGCGACCTCGGCGGTCTTCTCCGGCTTCAGCGTGCCGAGCCCCCGCGCCGCGAGATCGCGCGCGACCCCGCGCACGCCGAGCCCGTCGGGACGGTTGGGGGTGATCGCGATGTCGAACACCGGGTCGACCTTCTCGGGCCGGTTCGCGGCCAGCCACGCGGCGAAACTGTCGCCCACTTCGCCCGAGGGCAGCTCGATGATGCCGTCATGCTCGTTCGACAGCTGCATCTCGCGCTCGGAGGCCATCATCCCGTGGCTTTCGACACCGCGGATCTTGCCGACCGACAGCGTGAGGTCGATGCCGGGCACGTAGTCGCCGGGTTTCGCCACCACCACCGTGATCCCCTCGCGGGCGTTAGGCGCGCCGCAGACGATCTGCTTGTCGCCCTCATCGGTTTCGACGATGCAGACCCGCAGCCGGTCGGCATCGGGGTGCTGCGAGGCCGACTTGACCTTGCCGAGGGTGAAGGTTTCGAGCGCGGCGAGCGGGTTTTCGATGCCTTCGACCTCGAGCCCGAGATCGGTGAGCGCCTCGGCGATCTCGTCCACGGTGGCCGTGGTGTCGAGGTGGTCTTTCAGCCAGGAGAGGGTGAATTTCATCGGGAAGCGCCTCAAATACTTCGGGTCGCGTGTTGCTTAGCCGAAAGCCGCGGCAGGGAAAAGCCGGTCCTCGCCGCGGCCCGGGCGTCCGCCCCCGCCGGTCACTCCTCGCCGCGGATGGTCCAGTAGGGCGCTTCGAAGCAATCGCCGATGACCATCGTCCAGCCGGTCGGGAAGGCCGGGCGGTCGAACGCGAGAATGACGCTGCCCCATTGCCGCGATCCGGTCCCCTCGATGCTGGTGAGCCCGGCCGGGCAATAGCCCTCGCCGGTGCCGAACCAGTAACCGGTGTGGGTGCCCCGGTTGTCGTAATTGCCCGCGAGCCCGGGGATATAGACGCGCATCATCCCGTCGGGTTGCGGCACGGTGATGACCGTGGTGTCGCCGATATCCGCCTCGTAGATCGCCTGGCCGAACGGGGTGAACCAGACTTCGTCCGCCACGGCGGGGGCGGCGAGGGTCAGGGCGAGAGGGATCAGAACGGCGCGCATGGGTATCTCCTGTATGTGTCGCGCCAGTATTGGGTGCCCGGGAGATTCGGGGAAGGGGTTTGGGTCGCCGACCTTCGGGGCGCGTTTTTCGGGTTTCCCTCTGGTCGGGTGGGTGCCAACCCGCCTGCCCGCGATCGGTGGGTTGGCACCCACCCTACGGGTCAACGGTCGCCCAGATCCTCGACCAGTTCGAAATGCTCGAACACCAGCATCATCTCGGGGTCAAACCCGCCGTTGCGAGTGAAATAGGCCTCGTGGTCGGCGCGCCAGCCGGCAAGGTCGTCGTTCTCGCCCTCGGCAAGGGCCATCTCCTCGGTGACGTCGCAAAACCGGATTTTCTGGACTTTCACGGTGCGGATCACCAGCGCCGGGGTGCCATCCCAGTTGGCCGCGATGTCGCAGCGCCCGACGACGGGCATGGCCTCGGGCTCGTCCTCGAACTCGGCGAGCGCGCCGCAGGTCGCGGTTTTCTGGCCGTTGCGGACGAGGGAGATCAGCCGGGCCGACAGCTCGGGGCCGTCGCCGAACTTGAAGGTTCCGGCGCCGGGGTAGGTTTGCTGGAGGTCTTCGTAGTCGTCGGTCATTGGGGTTGGCCTATAGGGTTGGCTTGGTCATTCAACCAGGAGACGGTGAGTTGCCTTTCTCCATTCCCTCGTCGGCTACTTCTTCAGCTCTTTTTGGGTGGATCTCGACCCATTGGTATCGGGCAACGGTTCTTTCAATCCCGAACTGTGCACGCAGTTTGTCGCGCAAAAGGTTCATCAGTGCATCCGAATTGACGTCGCCACCCTCTTCGATAATTCGGTAGATGTGGCCGGCGAGTTCTTCGTCACCAAATAGCAGTACATCGCCAAACGCGGGACCACGCTTCCTGATAATTTTCGAGAACTCTTCGAAAGAGAGTTTCTCGTGCTCGTTGTTGGCAAGGTACTCCAATCTCTTCGGTTCAGTGGCGTCCAGAGTTCTGTAGGCTTCCAGCAAGTATTCTCGGCGAGCTTGGCGCGCCGCTATCTCGGCTTCATAGTCCAGCTGCATTTTGTGGTTCTCGCGATCTCGTCGGGACGAGAGAACATGGGTTAGCAACGCGGCAATGAAACCCGCGGCAAGTGGGCCCAGAAACATCCACACGTCCCCGAATGAGAATCCGAGAACGAACGGAATCTCATGCCATGCCTGCGGATCAGGTGTCACCGGCTCAACCCACCCCGCATCGTCGGCATATCCAGTGCCGAAAACCCGTAGTGCCGCAGCCAGCGCAGGTCCGAGTCGAAGAACGCCCGCAGATCCGGGATGCCGTATTTCAGCATCGCCAGGCGGTCGATGCCGATGCCGAAGGCGAAGCCTTGCCATTCGTTGGGGTCGACGCCCGCCGCTTCCAGCACTTTCGGGTGGACCATGCCGGAGCCGAGGATCTCCATCCAGTCGTCGCCTTCGCCGACGTGCAACCGGCCGCCTTCCCAGGAGCAGCGCAGGTCGACCTCGGCCGACGGCTCCGTGAACGGGAAGTGGGAGGCGCGGAAGCGCAACTCCACGTCGTCGACCTCGAAGAAGGCGCGGCAAAACTCTTCCAGCACCCATTTCAGGTTGGCCATCGAGATGTCCTTGTCGATGGCGAGGCCCTCGATCTGGTGGAACATCGGCGTGTGGGTCTGGTCGTAGTCGGAGCGGTAGACGCGGCCCGGGGCGATCACCCGGATCGGGGCGCCCTGGGCGAGCATCGCGCGGATCTGGACCGGGGAGGTGTGGGTGCGCAGCACGTGCGGCGGGCGGTTATCGCCCTCGTCGCGGTGCATGTAGAAGGTGTCGAATTCCTGCCGTGCGGGGTGGTGCGGCGGGATGTTCAGCGCGTCGAAGTTGTGCCAGTCGTCCTCGATCTGCGGGCCCTCGGCGACGGCGAAGCCCATGTCGGCGAAGATCGTGGTGATCTCCTCGGTGACCTGGCTGACCGGGTGAATGGTGCCCGCCGGACGGGGCCGCGCGGGCAGGGTCACGTCGAGCCATTCGGCCTTGAGGCGCTCGTCGAGGGCGGCGTCGCCCAGCGCGTCCTTCTTGGCCGCCAGCGCCGAGTTGATCTCGTCCTTCAGCGCGTTGAGCTTCGGGCCCATGAGCTGGCGCTCCTCGGGCGTCATCTTGCCGAGCTCGCGCATCTTCAGCGCAACCTCGCCCTTCTTGCCGACGGCGGCGACGCGGATCTCTTCAAGCGCGGCTTCGTCGCCTGCGTTCGCGATCGCGTCCAGGTATCTGTTTCTGATCTCGTCCATTCCGGCACCTCGAATTCCTTGCAGGAGGTGCTAGCGGGGGCGGTGTGAAATGGCAAGCGGGGGGGCGCGGGTCAGGGCGTGTCGAGTGCGCCCAGGCGGCGGGTGAGGAAATCGACCTGTTCGGGCGCGCGGGCAAGCGCGATGGCGGCGCGGTAGCTTGCGGCGGCTTCCTCGAAGCGGGCAAGGCGCGAGAGCAGATCGGCGCGGCTGGCGTGGAAAGGCTGGTAGCGCGAGAGATCCTGCGCTTCGGCCACGGCATCGATCAGCGCGAGGGCGGGCGCGGGGCCCTGGGCATAGGAGAGGGCGACGGCCTGGTTGATGCGGATGATCGGGTTGGGGTCGAGCCGGGCCAGCTCGCCGTAAAGTGCGACGATCTGGGGCCAGTCGGTGGCGGCGAAGCTGGGCGCCTGGGCGTGGAGCGCGGAGATTGCGGCCTGCAGCGCGTAGGGCCCCGGAGGGCCGGCGGTGAGCGCCCGTTCGACGAGCTGCACGCCTTCGGCGATCTTCGCGCGGTCCCAGCGGGCGCGGTTCTGGGCTTCGAGGGTCACGAAACGCCCCGCCGCATCGGTGCGCGCGAGCCGGCGGCTGTCGGTGAGCAGCATCAGGGCGAGCAGACCGGTGACCTGCGGGTTGTCCGCCAGGAGCGCGGACAGGATGCGCCCGAGCCGGATCGCCTCGGCGGTCAGATCGGCGCGGATGAGCGTGCCGCCGGTGGCGTGGCACCCCTCGTTGAAGATCAGGTAGATCACCTTCAGCACCCCGTCGAGGCGGGCGTGCAGATCCTCTACCTCCGGCAGTTTGAACGGCACCCCGGCGGCGCGGAGCTTCTTCCTGGCGCGCGTCAGGCGGGCGGCCATCGCGGCGGGGGTGTCGACGAAGGCGCTGGCAATCTCCTCGGTGGTGAGGCCGCCGAGCGCCCGCAGGGTGAGCGCGACGCGCGATTTCTCCTCGAGTGCCGGGTGGCAGCAGGTGAAGATGAGTTCGAGCCGGTGGTCGGGGATGAGCATGTTGGTCTCCTCCGGCGCGTCCGCCAGCCCTTCCAGCCAGAGCACCAGCTCAGGGGCTTTCCTTGCGGCGGTTTCGCTGCGCCGGAGCCGGTCGAGCGCCTTGCGGCGGGCAACCGTGATGAGCCAGGCGTCGGGATCGCGGGGCAGGCCAGCATCCGGCCAGCGCTGGAGCGCTTCGACCACGGCATCCTGAAGGCTGTCTTCGGCCAGGGCGTAGTCGCGGATCGAAGAGACCAGTGCGGCCAGGATGCGCCCCCAGTCCTCGCGGATCAGGCGCGAGATCTGCGCCTCTGCTCGGGCCGGGGGCAGCATTGTCGCTCAATCCCAGACGACCACGGGACGGACCTCGATCCGGCCGTAGGTGGCGGTGGGAATCTCGGCCGCACAGGCGATGGCGTCGTCGAGGTTTTCGCACTCGAGCAGGTAGTAGCCGCCGAGCTGTTCCTTGGTCTCGGCAAAGGGGCCGTCGACCATTTCGGTCTTGCCGCCCCGGATCGAGACGGTGGTCGCGGTGGCCACCGGCTGGAGCGCATCGCCGGAGACGAGCTTGCCCGCGTCCTTCATCTTCTGGGTGAAGTCCATGTAGCTCTGCATGAACGGGCCGAATTCGGCGGTGCCGGGCTGCGGGCCGGTCCCTTCCTGGGCGTAGATCAGGCACATGTACTGCATCGGTCTTCCTTTCCTTGGTTGCTGAAAGGCTGTCGCCCTTCTGCATACCAGACGGGTGGGACGCGGCGAAATCGACAAGCCGTGAGGAAAAAATGCCAAACCGCGCGAAAATTCTTCGCGCGGCTGGCTTTGTTCGCAGGCCGGGGCAGGTTCAGGCCGAGAGCCAGACCTCCAGCGCATCCACATCCGGCAGGCCGCCGGCATGGACGAGCTTGCCGTCGACGGCGATACCGGGGGTCGACATCACGCCGGCCATGGCGATCCTGGCCATGTCGGTCTCCTTGATGACGGTGACGTCGACCCCGAGCTTGGCGGCCTGGGTCTTGACCAGTTCGGCGGTGGTTTCGCAGCGCTTGCAGCCGGGGCCATAGACGATGACGGTTTTCATGCGGTGTCCCTTCAGAAGATCAGGTTGAACAGGAAGCCGACGCAGAGGATGCCGGTGCCGACCACGCCGACGAAGACGGCGAGCAGGCGGATCGTGAGCACCTTGCGCAGGATGAGCATTTCGGGAAGCGAAAGCGCGATCACGGCCATCATGAAGGCGAGCACCGTGCCCAGCGCCGCGCCCTTGCCAAGGAGCGCCTCGACGATCGGGATGACGCCGGCGGCGTTGGTGTACATCGGCAGCCCCATGATGACGGCGGCGGGGACGGACCACCAGGCGCCGGACCCCATGATCCGCACCATCGCGTCTTCGGGCACGTAGCCGTGGATGAGCGCGCCGACCGCGATACCGGCGAGGATCCAGATCCAGACCCGGCCGACGATGTCCTTCACCGCCGCGATCCCCTCGCGGTAGCGGTCGATCATGGTCATGTCGGCGGACGGCACGGGAGGAGCGCCGGCACCGGTGTGGATGTCGCGCACCCAGGACTGGAGCCATTTTTCCAGCTTGAGGCGGCCGATGACCCAGCCCGCGACAATGGCCAGAAGCAGGCCGAAAGAGAGGTAGGTGACGGCGACCTTCCAGCCGACGAGGCCGAATAGCAGGACGAGGGCGACTTCGTTGACCATCGGTGCGGCGATGAGGAAGGAGAAGGTCACGCCGAGCGGCACGCCGGCCGAGACGAAGCCGATGAACAAGGGCACCGCCGAGCAGGAGCAGAACGGGGTGACGATGCCGAGGCTCGCGGCCATCGCGTTGCCCACCCCTTCGGCCTTGCCCGAAAGCAGGGCGCGGGTCTTCTCGGGGCTGAAGAAGCTGCGGACGACGCCCATGACGAAGACGATCAGCACGAGGAGCATGAGCACCTTGGGCACGTCGTAGAGGAAGAAAGCCAGCGCCTCGCCGGAATGGCTGGTGGGGTCGAGCGGGGTGAGGCTGACGAGCCAGTTCGCGAAGGGCAGGAGCTGGCGGTAGATGGCGAACCAGAGAACGAGACCGGCCGCGAGGGCGGCGTGCCAGACCCAGTCGGGCGTTGGCCGGGTGCTTGTGTCGACATCGGTGCTCATGAGGCGAGACTTTCGAGGCTGCGGGTTTCGGCGTCGTAGACACTCATGGCGGCGGCGACGAGGGCGCGGGTGTCCGGGGTGAGATCGGGGTTGATCCGGTAGCGCACCCATTGCCGGTCGCGCCGGTCGGTTACCAGCCCGGCGGCCTTGAGCGTGGCCATGTGGCGCGACATCCGCGACTGGGTGGCGCCGAGCCTCGGCATGAGTTCGCAGACGCAATGCTCTTCGCCGTCCCAGAGGAGGCGGAGCGCGGCGAGGCGGGTCGGGTCGGCGAGAGCTGAGAGGGTGGTTTGCAGCATTGTGGATGCCCTTTGACGCATATGCTGGTAAGCGCATATGCCTGTTTGTGGGGAACTGCCATCCGCCAGATTGCCGCAGGGCCCAGGTGCCCGAGATGTGTTGCCAGGAATACCAGCTGCGAAACCTTTGACCCGCCGCGTGGCTTCAAGGCCCCCGACATCCCGGTACTGCCAAGTTGCCGCCGAACGGAGAAGTTCTCCTGTCGCTGCGCCAGGCAATGTGGTGAGATTTCGGAGGGTATCCCCGGGCGCAGGAGGTCAAAAAAATGCTGAAGGGATCATGTCACTGCGGTGCGGCAAGCTGGTCGTTTGACGGCATGCCGGAATCCGTCACGGCGTGCAGTTGCACGCTTTGTCGCAGGTATGGCGTTCTCTGGGCATATGACTACGAGGGCGAGAGAATCCGGCTTGGCGGACCGACCACGTCGTACAAACGGGCGGATGCGTCCAGGCATTCACTGGAAATCCTGTTCTGTCCCACTTGTGGATGCGTTGTCGCCTGGCGCGGTCTTTCTCGAGACGAGGACGGTCGTCGTCGCGTCGCGGTGAACGTCCGCCTGACCGAACCGGAGAAAATCGCGGATCTGCCGATTGAACATTTTGACGGCCTGGAAAGCTTTGACGACCTCCCGCGCGACGGGCGGACCGTCAGGGATATGTGGTTCTGAGCGGGCGTTTGCCTTGCATTGCGGCCGTTGGCAGCCAGATCCCGCATTGCCGACCAACCCCAACTTCGGATTCCCCGAAAGAAAACCGCGCACCCATCAGGGCACGCGGTTCTGCAATTCCAAATCCCTTTCCGGGGGCGCTCAGGCCAGCGCGGTCTTGGCCTTGTCGACGATGGCGCCGAAGGCGTCCGGTTCGTTGACGGCGAGATCGGCGAGCACCTTGCGGTCGACCTCGATGCCGGCCTTGCTGAGGCCGTTGATGAAGCGCGAGTAGGTCAGCGCTTCGTCATGGGCGCGCACGGCGGCGTTGATCCGCTGGATCCACAGGGCGCGGAAGTTGCGCTTGCGGTTCTTGCGGTCGCGGGTCGCGTATTGATTGGCCTTGTCGACGGCCTGGGTCGCGGTCTTGAAGACGTTGGAGCGACGGCCGTAATAGCCTTTCGCAGCCTTGATGACCTTTTTGTGACGGGCGTGGGTCGTGGTTCCACCTTTGACGCGGGGCATATCCGGATCTCCTTAGCGCGAGTAGGGCATCATCGGCTTGATGATCTGCTCATCAGCCTTCGACATGATGGTCGTTCCCCGCGCCTGGCGGATGAACTTCTTGTGCCGCTTGATCATGCCATGGCGCTTGCCGGCCTGACCGGCCTTGATCCGGCCCGTGGCCGTCATGCTGAACCGCTTCTTGCAGCTCGACTTGGTCTTCATCTTGGGCATTTCGGTCTCCTTCGAGTGTCCCGTGAAACGCGACTCGGCATGCCACATCGGCCGGCCGCGCGGTTGGAATGGGCGATATAGGCCCGAAGCCCGCGTCTGGCAAGGCGAATCTGGCCGATGTGCAACAGCCGGAAACGACCTGCCGCGAAGGTGAGTCGCCTATGGGTGACAGGTTGCGGCAAATCGTCTAAGCCTCGGCCAGACAACAAGATCACCGCCAACTGTTGGAGAAAAGACAATGGCCGAACATCAGCACGGCACCATGGACACCCGGGTGCAGGAGAAAACCTTCGAAGGCTTCATGAAATTCACCGCCCGTTCGGTGGGCGTGATTCTCGTGCTTCTCGTCATCATTGCGATTTTCGGTGCCTGATCTCGCCCGCCGTTCGCGTCCTACCGGGTTTACAAACAAGGGATAACGCCTGCCCATGCGCCGACTAACGCTTCTGTTCATCGCCCTTCTCGGGCTGGCCTCCTGTGCGGGGGAATCGATCTGGGCGCCCGACGATCAGGTGGCAAAGGCGCGTGTGGTGACCTCCAATCCGCCGACGCTCACGCTGTTCACCGTGATCAACGTGAACTCGGGCAATGGTGGCCACTCGGCGCTGTTGGTCGATGCCAGCGAACGGGTGCTGTTCGACCCGGCCGGCAGCTTCTACCACCCGAATCTGCCGGAGCGGAACGACGTGGTCTACGGGATGACGGACCCGGCGGTGAATTTCTTCATCGACTATCATTCGCGCGAAAGCTGGCGGGTGGTGCGGCAGGACCTGGTGGTTTCGCCGGCGGTCGCGGCGCGGGCCCTGGCACTGGTCAAGGGCTACGGCGCGGTGCCGAAAGCCTTCTGCGCCAACTCGATTTCCACGGTGCTCGCCCAACTCCCGGGCTTCGAGGGAATCTCGTCGACGATGTTCCCGGTCGCTTTGATGGAACAATTCGCCACCTACCAGGGCGTCGTGACCAGCGAGTTCCACGACATGGATGTCGATAACAACGGCCAACTGGTCGCGCGCGGGATCTGAGCCGGACCACAGATTACCTGACCGGCGCGGTGGCCTTCGACGGCACCGCGCCGTTTTCGTTTCACCCGACGAGCCAGAGCATGACGAAGAGCGTGATCGCCCCGGCGAAGATCGCCCAGAGGGTGTTGCGTGCGATCATTCCGACCGCCACTGTCACCGCCGCCGCGGTCAACCGCGCCGGATCGGGCGCCCCGCCTGTCGCTTGCGGAAACAGAACCAGCGGCGCGACCAGGCCGGGGATGACCGCCACCGGGGTGTAGCGCAGCAGCCGCAACAGCCAGTCCGGCAATGGCCGGTTGGCGACCAGACCGAGGAACGAGAACCGGATCAGGAACGTGCCGAGCGCCAGCCCGGCAATTACGGTCCAGATCGATGTGCCCTCGGGGATCATGCGGCAGACCTCCGGCGGGCGAGCCAGTGTTCGGTGCCCGCCCCGACCAGCATCGCCGCGACCGCCGCGACCAGCAGGCCGGCCCCGTTGGGCAGACCGGTGAGCGCCAGCGCGAGGCCGACCGAGGTGAGCGCGGCGGCGACATGCGGCAGGGTCTTCAGCATCGGTGCGACCATCGCGAGAAACGCGATCGGCATGGCGAAATCGAGCGCGAACGTCTCCGGTATCGCCTGCCCGACCAGCGCGCCCGCCAGCGTCGCGATGTACCAGGCGGGCGCGGCGAACAGCATGGTTCCGAAATAATAGGCGTAGCGGCGCGGCGCCGGCAGATCGGGTTCGGCTTCGAACCTGGCGGAGGCGAGCAGGTAGGTCTGGTCGACGAGCAGATAGGCGGCCAGGGCCCGTTTCCACAGCGGCGCCTGTCCGAGCCAGGGGGTGAGAGCGGCGGAATACATCGCCATGCGCAGGTTCACCGCAAGGGCCGTGGCCAGCACCATCGCCACGGGTGCGGCATCGACCATCTGCTGCAACGCCGCGAACTGCGCCGCGCCGGCGATGACCAGCACCGAAAGCCCCATGACCTCGACCAGGTCCAACCCCGCCTCGGTCGCCACCACGCCGAACAGCATGGCGAAGGGCGCGATCACCAGCAGGAAAGGGGCCGCGTCGAAAGCGCCCTGCCAGAAGAGTGATCGGCTCTGGAAACGGGTCATGGCTCACCTTAGGGTCTGTGACGGTTGGGTAGGGGCAAAGCGGGAGAGATGCAATTGGGCGCAGGGGAACCGATCGTGGTCGGAACTGGGGACCGTGCGGGCGCGCGCTTCGCGATCCGGCGGCACGGGCCACAGGGCGCCAGCGCGGCGCACCAGGCATGAAGACCGCCGGTGTGATCCTCGCCGGCGGCCGCGCGACCCGGATGGGCGGGGCGGACAAGGCGCTCATTGCGCTCGGCGGTACGCCGATGCTCGCCCATGTGACCCGCCGCCTTGGCCCCCAGGTCGAAGCGCTGGCGATCAATGCGGCGGGCGATGCGGGGCGGTTTGCAGGTTTCGCCCTGCCGGTGTTGGCCGACCCGGTGCCGGACCAGCCCGGGCCGCTCGCCGGGGTGCTCGCCGGGATGATCTGGGCCGCGGCACAGGGTGCGAGCCATGTCGTGACCGCCGCCACCGACACACCGTTCCTGCCGGACGATCTCGTCTCGCGTCTGGCGCAGGCGGCCTCGACGGCCGACGCACCGATCGCGCTCGCCGAGAGCGCCGGCCGGCTGCACCCGACGTTCGGGCTCTGGTCGGTGACGCTGGCCGGCGAGCTGGCGCTGGCCCTCGAAGCCGGCACCCGCAGGGTCGGCGCCTGGGCGCTCGACCAAGGCGCGGTGCGGGCGCCATTTCCGGACCGGCCGCAAGACCCGTTTTTCAACATCAACACACCGGACGATCTCGTCGCGGCTGAACGCATTCTCACGGAGACACAGACATGAAGATTTACGGTGTGGTCGGCTGGAAAAACGCCGGCAAGACCGGGCTCATGGAGCGGCTCGTCGTCGAGATCACCAAGCGGGGCTTTCGGGTCTCGACGATCAAACATGCCCACCACGCCTTCGATCTCGACCGGCCGGGCAAGGACAGCCACCGTCACCGCGCCGCCGGGGCCGGCGAGGTTCTGCTCGCATCGCATCAACGCTGGGCCTTGCTGCACGAGACCGGCGACGCAGCGGAGCCGACGATGGCGGCGTTGCTGGCCAAGCTCGCGCCGGCGGACCTCGTGCTGGTAGAGGGCTACAAGCGTGACATGCACGCCAAGGTCGAAGTGTTTCGCGCCGAGGCCGGACATGCGCTGATCCAGCCCGACGATCCGACGGTGCGTGCGGTCGCCACCGATACGTCGCTCGAAGGGCTTTCGGTGCCGGTGTTCGATCTCGACGATACCGTTGCCATCGCCGACTTCATCCTGGCCGAGACCGGGCTCGGGGCTCCGGCTTCCCACGGGTTGGCATCCGAGGGTCTGGCGGACGATTGCTTCGAGCCGCAGGTCGCCGGCAAGCTGGCCACGGTCGCCGAGACCGAAGCCATGCTCAGGGCCGCGCTGCACCCGGTGACGGGCACAGAGGTGGTGCCGGTCAGTGGCGCTCTGGGCCGCATTCTCGGCGCCGACGTCGCCGCCCGGCGCGCCAACCCGCCGGCGGCCAACTCGGCAATGGATGGCTACGGATTTGCCCATGCGAGCCTGCCCGCGGAGGGCGCCGCGCGGCTCACGCTCGTCGACGGCCGTGCCGCCGCCGGGGAGCCGTTCCCGGGCGACGTGCCGGCGGGTGCCGCGGTCCGGATCCTGACCGGTGCGCTGCTGCCGCCCGGCGTGGACACGGTGGTGATGCAGGAGAAGGTGACCCGGGAGGGCCCGGCGATCCGGTTCGAGACCGGGCTCACGACTGGCGCCAACACGCGGCGCGAAGGCGAAGATGTCGCGGCCGGGGCGGTGGCACTCGCGGCCGGCACCCGGATCGGCCCGGGCGAGATCGCGCTGGCCACCGCGGTCGGTCTTGCCGATCTGCCGGTGCGCGCCCGGCTGCGGGTGGGCGTGCTGTCGACCGGCGACGAGCTGGCCGCCCCCGGCAGCACGACCGACCCGGCACGGACCTACGACGCCAACCGGCCGATGCTGCTCGGGCTGGTGTCGGGCTGGGGGCACGACGCCGTCGATCTCGGTCATGTCGCCGACGAACGCGACGCGCTGCGCGCCGTGTTCGACAAGCTCGGCAGCCAGGTCGATGCCGTGCTCACCTCCGGGGGCGCCTCGGCCGGCGACGAAGACCACGTTTCGGCCCTGCTCGGCGAGGAAGGGCGGCTAGCGCAATGGCGTGTCGCACTGAAACCCGGCAAGCCGCTGCTGCTGGCACAATGGAACCGCCTGCCCGTCTTCGGCCTGCCCGGCAACCCGGTCTCGGCTTTCGCCACCGCACTTCTGTTCGCGCGGCCGGCGCTCTCGGTGCTGGCGGGCGGGGCCTGGCTCGACCGGCAGGGCTACGATGTGCCGGCCGCGTTTTCGCTCGCGAAACGGGCCGGAAGGCGCGAGTTTCTGCGGGCGCATCTGACCGGCGACGGGCGGGCAGAGCTGTTCCGTTCGGCCAGTTCCGGGATGATCTCATCGCTGGTGTGGGGCAGCGGTTTTGTCGAGATCGGCGAGGACGCGCGCGAGATCGCACCCGGCGACATGGTGCGGTTTCTGCCGTTCTCCGGCTTCCAGGCCTGACCGCCGCCCGGCATTCGCAAGCCCGCCGCTCGCAGGCCCGACGATCCTTGGCCGGCGCCCGTCTGTGCCCGCCCAACGCGGCTGGTCTTTGGCCTTCACGTGATCCGATCCGTTGACACAGCGGCGCCAGACACACCGCGAATACCGGCCGGTTTCCCAGGAAACTGGCCCCCTTGGCGCACAGGTTTTCGGCCCGGATTCAACCTGTTGGACGTGCGGATGCGTTCACGGTTCGCGAGAGCGTTAACGCCTGCCTGGCGCTGAGACATCACCGCGCCGTCTGCGCGCAGGGCGGGCCGCGAACGGCTCGGGCCGGCCCGGGCAGTGCGCGGCGTACCCGGTCAGGCTCAGTCGAACGATCCCAACACCCGCCCCAGCAGCATGAAAGCGCGGGCGGTGCGGGTGGTGCCGAAGCGGGCCAGCTGGGCGTCGTTCATCCGCGGTTCGACATCGGTCAGGACGCCGTCGAACCGGTGCAGGAAATGCAGCGCGGCGTCGCGAAAGATCGGGTCGGACTTCATCCGCCCGGCCGACAGCGCGAGCGACGAACGGTCGCGGATCCCGCCCAATGCGGCCACCGCCTGACCGCGCTTGCCGCCCGCAAACCCGCGCCAGGCTGCGGCGGGCGCCGGTTCGGGATCGAGATCGTCCATGTAGATCCCGTCCTGGCTGAGCAGTGTCAGCACGTCCTGGGCGGCCTGGATCAGGGTCGCGAACTTGCGGTCGACCAGCGTGCGCCGCAGCGCTTCGAAACCCTGTTCGTCCTCGGCATTCTCGGGAAAGTTGATCGCGCGGATCAGATCGTCCGGATCGACCGCCCCGGGCGTGCCCGGCATCGTGTCGAGCTCGAGGCTCGGCTGATCGTCGGCCGGCGCCGGTTCCGGTGCGGCGGCCGGCGGTGTGGCCTTGGGAGTGGCGGGCGCTGCCGATTTCGGGCTCACGTCGCGCATCGGACCGTCGGCCGGCGCCTTGGCCGCAGCGGGAGGCGCGTCGCCTTGCGGCCGGCTCGAGGCGAACATCGCGGGCGCGGCGTCGGCCGGGGCCGTTTTCGCGGCGGGGTTTTCCAGCCGCGGCGTCCGCTCCTCGGGACGCGGCGCACCGAGCGCCTGAAATTCCTGCACCTCGATCAAGACCTTGCGCATCGCGCTCATCGACGCCTGCAGCCGGTCGCTTTCATCGGTCATGATCCGGGCCGAGCGCGCCGCGGAGACTGCGAGCCAGACCACGGCGATGGGCACGAGGACGGAGGACACCACCAGCACGAACCCGACCCCGTTCTTTTCGGTTCCGGCCTCGGTGCCGCCGAGACCGAAGAAAAAGATCACGCAGACGATCACCCACACGACCGCGAAGATCAGGGCACCAATTTCGGTCGGGCGCATCTTCCGGGTCGGGGACGGTCCAAACCGATCCGTATTCGTCCGTTCGTCGCGATATTGGTCGCTCATGCTCTTCCTCCGCGCGCCTCGGTTCTGCCGGCGCCTCAGACGTAGTCGATCGAGAGAATCTCGTAGCTCTTGGCACCGCCCGGCGTGTTCACCTCGACGCTGTCGCCTTCATCCTTGCCGATCAGGGCGCGCGCCAGCGGCGACTTGATGTTGAGCCGACCTTTCTCGATGTCGGCCTCGGGTTCGCCGACGATCTGGTAGGTCCGTTCCTCGTCGGTGTCTTCATCGACGAGCTTGACGGTGGCGCCGAACTTGACCGTGCCGGAGAGTTTCGCCGGGTCGATCACCTCGGCGCGTCCGACGATCGACTCGAGCTCTTTCACCCGGCCTTCGATGAAGCCCTGCTTTTCCCGGGCGGCGTGGTACTCGGCGTTTTCCGACAGATCTCCATGTTCGCGCGCCTCGGCGATCGCCCGGATCACCGCCGGACGTTCGATCGATTTCAGCGTCTTCAATTCGTCGCTCAGCGCGGTATGTCCCGCGCGGGTTATGAGGATTTTCTCCATGGAACCCTTTGTTTACTCGCTGCCCGGTTCACCCTGCCCCTGCACCAAAAACCGGCGCCGGGACACGACTAAGCGCCGCGTTTCGGCCGAAACGCGACTGTTCGGGGCGACAGAAAAGCAATTTCGCACATTTTGCAACGGATTTGTTGCGCCTGCTTTGACAAGGCCTTGCGCCGCCGGCCCGGCTCTGCTGCACTGCGGCAATCGGCTCTGGCGACGCGATTGACCGGGTTCCGCCGGGGGGCTATCGAGACGATGCAGATCGAGAGGGAGAAAACCATGGCCGAGATCGAACGCGACGCGATGGACGTCGATGTCGTAATCGTGGGCGCGGGCCCGTCGGGACTGGCGGCGGCGATCCGGCTGAAACAGCTCGACGAGGAGCTGATGGTCGTGGTGCTCGAGAAGGGCTCGGAGGTCGGCGCGCATATCCTCTCCGGCGCGGTGCTCGACCCGGTGGGGCTCGATACCCTCCTGCCCGACTGGACAGACAAGGGCGCCCCGGTGAATACCCGGGTAACCAGCGACCGGTTCTGGATGCTCACCGAAAAGGGCGGCTGGAAGATCCCCGGCTGGCCGATGCCGCGGTTCATGTCGAACCACGGCAAATACGTCGTCTCGATGGGCCAGGTCTGTCGCTGGATGGCCGAGCAGGCCGAGGCGATGGGGGTCGAGATCTACCCCGGCATGGCGGCCTCGGAGCTGGTGCTGCGCGACGACGGTTCGGTCAAGGGCGTGGTCGCGGGCGAGTTCGGCAAGAACCCCGACGGCACCCCTGGGCCGGCCTACGAACCCGGCATGGAGCTCAACGCGAAATACGTGATGATCGCAGAGGGCGTGCGCGGGTCGCTGGCCAAGAGCATCATCTCGCGGTTCGAGCTCGGCCGCGACCGCGACCTGCCGAAATTCGGTCTCGGCATGAAAGAGATCTGGGAGGTCGATCCGGCCCGGCACGCCGAAGGCACGGTCGACCACTACATGGGCTGGCCGCTCGGCAAGAACGCCCACGGTGGCGGCTTCGCCTACCACGCCGAGAACAACCAGGTGTTCCTCGGGCTGATCGTGCATCTCAATTACGCGAACCCGCATGTATACCCCTACATGGAATTCCAGCGGATGAAGCATCACCCGCAGCTCGCCGCCCTGCTCGAAGGCGGCAAGCGGGTGGCCTACGGCGCCCGGGCGGTCAGCGCCGGTGGCTGGCAGTCGATGCCCAAGGCGGCCTTCCCGGGCGGCGTGCTGCTGGGCGACAGCGTTGGCCTCGTGAACTACGCCCGGATCAAGGGCAACCACAACGCGATGCTCTCGGGGATCGCCGCCGCCGAAGCGGCCGCGGAAGCGATCAAGGCGGGGCGCGCGGGCGATGTGCTCGAGGCCTACGAGACGGATCTGCGGACCGGGCCGGTGGCGAAAGACCTCAAACCGGTTCGCAACGTCAAACCGCTGACCACCCGGTTCGGCGCCCAGCTCGGGCTGATGCTGTCGGGCTTCGACATGTGGACCAACGCGCTGTTCGGTTTCTCCGTCTTCGGCACGATGAAGCACGGCAAGTCCGACGCCGCCGCCACCGGCAAGGCGCGGGACTACCCGAAGATCGACTACCCGAAACCGGACGGAAAGCTTTCCTTCGACCGGCTGACCAACGTGAGCTTCTCGGCCACGAACCACGAGGAAAGTCAGCCCTGCCACCTGCAGCTGAAGGATCCGGAGATCCCGGTGGCGCTCAACCTGCCGGAATACGACGAACCCGCCCAGCGCTATTGCCCGGCAGGGGTCTACGAGGTGATCGACGGGGCGGATGGCCCGACCTTCCAGATCAATTTCCAGAACTGCGTCCACTGCAAGACCTGCGACATCAAGGATCCGGCGCAGAACATCACCTGGACGGTGCCGCAGGGCGGCGACGGGCCGAACTACGGCAACATGTGAGCTCGGCGTCCCGACCGCGCCGTGCCCACAGCCCCAGGTCATGATTGCGTCCGACCTGGGCAGGGGTCACGCCGCGGATTGATCCGGGGGCCCCCGACGCATAGGTTGACCGCAACCCTTCCGGAACGGAGCCAGTCCTTGCCCCTCACCCGCCACCTGCGCCCGCTCGGGCTCGCAGCCCTCCTTGCCGCCACCGCCCTGACCGCGCATGCGCAGGACGACGCCGCCGGCGCCTACCTCGCGACCCGCGAGGCAGACAGGGCCGGCGATTATGCCGCCGTCGTCGACTATGGCACCCGCGCCCTCAGCGCCGACCCGACCAACGTCGGGCTGCTCGAAGCCCTGGTCGTCGCCCATCTCGGGCTCGGCCAGGTCGACGCCGCCGTGCCCGTTGCCCGCCGCCTTGCTGCGCTCGGAGAGGGCAACCGGATCGCGGATCTCGTGCTGCTCGCCGAGGCGATCCGCGAAGAAGACTGGGACAGCGTTGCGACCCGGCTCGATGGCGACGGTTGGGTGGGCCCTTTCACCGATGATCTGATCCGCGCCTGGAGCGCCATCGGCAACGGGCAGATGAGCGAGGCGCTTGAGCTGTTCGACAAGATGGCCAACGACGGCCCGGCCGGCAATCTCGCCTTGACCCAGAAGGCGCTCGCGCTGGCGCTGGTCGGCGACTACGAGGGGGCGGCGGAGATCTTCAGCGGGTCCGATACCGTGCTTCGGCTCGACCGCGACGGCGTGCTCGCCTACGCGCAGGTTCTGAGCCAGCTCGAACGCAACACCGATGCCGCCGCCATGCTCGACGAGGTTTTCCCCGAGGCCGAGGATCCGGAACTGGTTACGCTGAAGGCCGAACTTCTCGCCGGCAAACCGATCCCGTTCACCGCGATCACGGGGCCGCGCGAGGCGATCGCGCAATTGTTCTTCGGGGCCGGTGAGGCGCTTCAGGGCGAGACCGACCCGGCGCTCGTGCTGCTCTACGCGCGGATCGCGGGCTATCTCGATCCCGGTCATATCGGCGCCACGCTGGTTGTCGCCCGGGTGCTCGAAGACATGGCCCGCTATGACCTCGCCGCGGAGGCCTACGCCGAGGTGCCGAAGGGGCACCTGAGCTGGCCGCAGGCGCAGCTCGGACGTGCCAGCGCGCTCAACGAAATGGGCCGGGTCGACGATGCGATCGCCGTGCTCACCAGTGCCGTTCAGGTCCATCCCGACCTGCCGGTGCTGCATGCCGCTATCGGCGACGCGCTGCGCAACGAGCAACGTTTCGCCGAGGCGACACCGCATTACGACGCGGCCATCGCCTTGTACGAGACCGATCGTCCGGGGCAATGGCGCGAGTATTTCCTGCGCGGGATCACGCTCGAACGGCGCGGGCTCTGGGACGCGGCCGAGGCCGATTTCCGCAAGGCTCTGGAGCTGAGCCCGGAACAGCCGTCGGTGCTCAACTACCTCGGCTATTCGCTGGTGGAAAAACGCCAGAACCTCGACGAGGCGCTCGACATGATCAAGCGCGCGGTCGGGGCGCGGCCGCGGGACGGCTTCATCCGCGACAGCCTCGGCTGGGTCTACTATCGGCTCGGACGCTACGTCGATGCGGTCGAAGAAATGGAGCGGGCCGTTGAGCTCATGCCCCTGGAGCCTGTGCTCAACGACCACCTCGGCGACACCTACTGGGCCGTCGGGCGCAAACGCGAGGCGGAATTCCAGTGGCGCCGGGCGCTGTCTTTCATCACCGACGACACCGATCTCGAGGAACTGAACCCGGACCGGATCCGGCGCAAGCTGGAGGTCGGGCTCGACGCCGTGCTCGCGCAAGAGGGCGGGGAGCCGATCGCACAATGATGTCGCGCACCTTTGCCCCGGCCAAGATCAACCTCACGCTGCACGTCACCGGCCAGCGCGCCGACGGCTATCACCTGCTCGACAGCCTCGTTGCCTTCGCCGATGTGGGCGACCGGGTCCGGGTGATGCCCGCCAGTGAGACCACGCTCGAAGTCACCGGCCCGATGGCCGCCGGCGTGCCCACGGACGCCTCCAACCTGGTGATGAAGGCGGCGCGGCTGTTCGATCTGCCGGTAGCGATCACGCTCGACAAGTACCTGCCGATGGCGGCGGGGATTGGCGGTGGCTCCTCCGATGCGGCGGCGACCTTGTTCGCGATTGCCGAATTGGCCGGCACGACCACCATTCCCGAAGGCGCCACCGAGCTTGGTGCCGACGTGCGGGTCTGCCTCATGCGCCAGGCCGCCCGGATGCGCGGGATCGGCGACGATGTGCAGCCGGTCGAAGGTATGCCGGAGCTGTCGGCCGTGCTCGCCAACCCGGGTGTCGAGGTGGCGACGCCGGCGGTCTTCGCGGCGCTCGACGAGAAGAACAATCTGCCGATGCCCAAGCGCATCCCGCGCTGGCGCGCCGGCTGGTCGGCCATCGACTGGATCGCCAAGCAACGCAACGATCTCGAAGCCCCCGCCATCCACCTCGCTCCGGTCATCGGCGATGTGCTCGCGGCGCTGCGTGCGCTACCCGGCGCCAGGATCGCACGGATGTCGGGCTCCGGGGCCACCTGCTACGCCCTGTTCGAGGACCGCGCCGAGGCCACCCAAGCCGCGGAACACCTGGCCGAGGCACATCCCGACTGGTGGGTCACGGCCGCAACGCTGCGGTGAGCGCCAAAGCCTTTCGAAAGGCTTTGCCAAGCGGTTTCGAAACCGCTTGCCGTAGCACTCAGTCCAGCCGCGCCACCACGTAGTCGGCGATATCCGAGAGCATGTCGCGGATCGGGTCCTGCGGCACAGCATCGAGCGCGACCTTGGCCTTGTCCGCCCAGCCGACCGCATCTTGCCGGGTGGCTTCGAGCGTGGCATGCGCCTCCATGAGCCGCATCGCCTCGTCGAGGTCGCCGTCGCCCTGCCGGCCCTGGCCGATCGTGCGTTCCCAGAAGCTGCGCTCGTCCTCGTCGGCCGCGGCGATCGCCTTGATCATCGGCAGGGTCAGTTTGCGGTCGCGGAAATCGTCGCCCTTGTTCTTGCCGATGCCGTCACCGCCCCAGAAGTCGAGCAGATCGTCGGCGATCTGGAAGGCGATGCCCATCGCGTCGCCATAGGCGGCAAGCGCCGCCACCTCCGGTTGCCCGGCTCCGGCGATCACCCCGCCAACCTCGCAAGCCGCCGAGAACAGCGCGGCCGTCTTGCCGCGCACGATCTGGAGATAGACGGCTTCGTCTGTCGTGATGTCGGTGGCCGCGGTGAGTTGCAGAACCTCGCCCTCGGCAATGGTCGCCGCGGCATGCGACAGGATCGTCAGCACGTCGAGGCTGCCGGCCTCGGTCATCAGCTGGAACGACCGCGCGAACAGGTAATCGCCCACCAGGACAGAGGATTTGTTGTCCCACAACAGGTTCGCGGTCGGCCGTCCGCGCCGTTTTTCCGACCCGTCGACGACATCGTCATGCAGCAACGTGGCGGTGTGGATGAACTCGACGGTCGCAGCCAGGTGGACGTGGTACGGGCCGGCGTAGCCCATGAGCCGCGCCGCTGCCAATGTCAGCATCGGCCGGAGCCGCTTGCCGCCGGCTTCGACCAGGTGCGCGGTCACTTCCGGAATGCGGGGGGCATGCTCGGAATGCATCCGCGCCCGAATCAACGCGTTGACCGCCGCGAGGTCATCGGTCAGGTACTCTGCCAACCTTTCGTGAGGCAGGTGGGCTATCTCGTCGCGCATCGTCACCGTTCCGTGTTCCATCATCCGCTCGGCGCCTCTCGACTTCTCCGGCCGCACCGGTAAGTCTCTGAGGATGAAAGAGCTTCTGAGAACCACCGACCCGACGGTCATTGCCTTCGCAACGGCGCTCCTCGACGGCGAAGGTATAACGGCCTTTGCCATGGACGTCCATATGAGTGCGCTGGAGGGATCGATAGGAATATTGCCGCGCCGCCTCATGGTCCGCGACCAGGATCTTCGACCTGCCCGGGCAATCCTCGGCGACAACGGAATCGACTTCGTGGAGGAATGACCATGGGATTCGCCCGGTCGGAGATCACCGAAGACAGGTTCCTCGGCGGACGGCTCACCCTGATGCAGCCGCGCGAAGGGTACCGCGCCGGGATCGATCCGGTGTTTCTCGCCGCCGCCGTCGCGGCGCGTGAGGGCGAAAGCGCGCTCGATCTCGGCTGCGGCGCCGGTGCGGCCGCGCTTTGCCTCGGCGCCCGCGTGCCGGGGATGAAACTGGTCGGCGTCGAGCGGCAGGCGGCCTATGCCGATCTCGCCCGGATGAACGCAATCGCCAACGACATCGACATGGATGTGTTCGCCGCGGATCTCACCGAGATGCCGCCGGAGGTGACCGAAGAGAGCTTCGACCATGTCATCATGAACCCGCCGTACCACCTGCCGGCGCGGGCGACGACCAGCGCCGATCCCGGGCGCGGGGCGGCGATGTTCGAAGACACGCCGCTGGCGGTCTGGATCGACGCGGCGACGCGCCGGCTCAAGCCGCGCGGTCATCTGACCCTGATCCAGAAGGCCGACCGGCTGCCGGAAATCCTCTCGGGAATGGACGACCGGCTCGGATCGGTCCTGGTGCAACCGCTCGCCCCCCGGGACGGGCGCGCGGCCGTTCTGGTGCTCGTTCAGGCCCGCAAGGGCGGGCGCGGCGCGTTCCGGCTGACGGCCCCGCTGGTGCTGCATGATGGCACGGAACATACCGCAGACCGGGAAAGCTACGCCCGCGACGTCTTGGCGATCCTGCGTGACGGAGCTCCCTTGCCGCTCCGGTAAGTCCCGGCTGGCATTGGAGGATTCACTGCGGCGCGTTCATGCCGGCGGGTGCAAGGTTTGCGTGACACGACTCAAAATCTGTGCTGCACTGACCTGGCGACGATCACAATAATAAGGAGACCGCCATGAACCTTGACGCGCATCTGAGCGAACTTCGCAAGAAGCATGAAGCGCTGTCCGAAAAAGTCGAGAAAGCACAGGCCAGTCTCGGTGTAGACGATCTCGATATTGTGGCGATGAAGAAAGAGAAACTCCGGATCAAGGAAGAAATCGCGCGGCTCTCGCACGGCTGATTCGGCCGCGAGGGACCCCACAGGCAGGGTCCCGACCTGTCGATCAGAGATTCCTCGATTTGCGGCTCGCCCGGGCCGCCAGCAGGGCGCCCAGGGTGATGAGGGCGGTTGCGAGCAGCAGTTCGCGGCGCGCCTCGGCCATACCGGCCAGGATCAACGCGAGCGTCGACAACAGCGGCGCCGCGTACGAGGCCGTGCCCAGAAGCTGGATGTCGCCGCGCTTCACGCCGACATCCCAGGTGTAGAAGGCGAGCCCGACCGGACCGAGACCGAGGCCGACGATGGCCGCCCAGCCGGGCGCGTCGTCCGGTGCGACGGTGTCCTCGAAAGCAAGGTGGGCGACAGCCGAGAGCGCGGCCGTCGCCAGGCAGAACACGGCGACGGAAGCGGTCGGCGTGGCCCCGAGCCGGCGTGACAGAACCGAGTAGCCCGACCAGGTCAGCGCGCAGGCGAGGGCGAAGCCGTAGCCGGCCAGCGCGCCGCCGTCGGCGCCGGTGAGGCCCCCGCCGAGGATCAGGGCCGCACCGGCCAGGCTCACGAGCGCCCCGACCACATGTCCGGCCCGCAGCCTCTCGCCCGGCAGGAAACCGGAAAACAGCACGATCAGCAGCGGCCAGAGATAGGCGATGAGCCCCGCCTCCGCCGGAGGGGCGAGGCGCAGGGCGGTGAAATAGAAGGCGTGATACCCGAACAGCCCGGCGGTGCCGAAGGCATAGACCCGCCAGCTCACCCGGGCGAGCTGGCCGAAGCCGCCGGTCGCCCCGAGCCAAACCAGCCCCACCGTGCCGCCGATCGCGAAGGCCATGGCGTTGAGCTGAAACGGCGGCACCGGCGCGGTGGCAACCGTGAACAGCGCAAGCAGTGCCCAGAGGGCGACGGCGGAGAAACCGACAAGGGTGGCGGTGGTGCGCGTCATCGCGGAACCTCTGCTGCGGGCGCGAATCGGTGCCCGGATCTGCACCGGCTCATGCCCGAAACCTCGCCAACGATCCAGTCGATGAAATGCGCACCATGGCCGCTCGCTGACCGCCTGTCAGAGGCGCGCAGCTTTGCTCGGACGGCCCGCGCGGCGGGGTGCCCGACACGAAAAAGGGGCCGCCCCCGGGAGCGACCCCTCGTAAACCCTGGACCGGCACCGCCCGACGTGTAGCGCGCAAGACCCGGCAACCGGGTGCGGTCCGAAATGCTTCAGACGAAGAACTGTGCGCCGTTGGCCGAGATCGTCGAGCCGTTGATGAAGCCCGCGTCGTCCGAGGCGAGGAAGGTCACGCAGCGCGCGATCTCTTCGGGCTCGCCGAGGCGACCGGCGGGGATCTGGGCGATGATGCTCTCGCGCACTTTTTCCGGCACCGCCATCACCATCTCGGTGGCGATGTAGCCGGGGCAGACCGCATTGGCGGTGATGCCGGCGCGCGCGCCTTCCTGGGCCAGCGATTTGACGATGCCGAGGTCGCCGGCCTTGGTCGCGGCGTAGTTGACCTGGGCGAACTGGCCCTTCTGGCCGTTGATCGAGGAGATCACGATCACCCGGCCGAACTTGCGCTCGCGCATGCCGGGCCAGATCGGGTGGACGGTGTTGAACACGCCGGTCAGGTTGGTGTCGATCACCTCCTGCCATTGCTCGGGGGTCATCTTGTGGAACGGCGCATCACGGGTGATGCCGGCATTGGCGACCACCACCTCGATCGGCCCGAGGTCGGCCTCGACCTGGGCGAGCCCGGCCTTGCTCGACGCATAGTCGCCGACATTCCACTTGTAGGTCTTGATGCCGGTTTCGGCGGTGAATTTCGCCGCGGCCTCGTCGTTGCCCGCATAGCTCGCGGCCACGCTGTAGCCCGCCGCCATCAGCGCCTTGGAAATCGCCGCCCCGATGCCGCGCGTGCCGCCGGTGACCAATGCAACCCTGCCCATGATATTCTCCCTGTCGCGATTCGATTTGGGTAACTCTATTGCCGGCGAGATACACTATTCGCAATTTTATTGCACAAGTTTTTTCTGCACCTGCGAAACAGATCGGGGCGCCGCAGCGCCCCGAGCGTAAGTCGTCCGGCGCCGTCTAGCTGCGCTCGATGCACATGGCGACACCCATGCCGCCGCCGATGCAGAGCGTGGCGAGACCCTTCTTGGCGTCGCGCTTTTCCATTTCGAAAAGCAGCGTGGTGAGGATCCGCGCGCCCGAGGCGCCGATCGGGTGGCCGATGGCGATGGCCCCGCCGTTGACGTTGACGATGTCGGGGTTCCAGCCGAGCTCCCGGTTCACCGCGATCGCCTGAGCCGCGAAGGCTTCGTTCGATTCGACCAGATCGAGGTCGGCAATGGTCCAGCCCGCCTTTTCCAGCGCCTTGCGCGACGCCGGGATCGGTCCGGTGCCCATGATCGAGGGTTCGACCCCCGCGGTGGCGTAGGAAGCGATCCGGGCGAGCGGCTTCAGACCCTGCTTCGCGGCCGCGTCGGCGTCCATCAGGATGAAGGCCGCGGCACCGTCGTTGATACCGGAGGCGTTGCCGGCGGTGACGGTGCCTTCCTTGGCGAAAGCGGGCCGCAGCTTCTGCATCGATTCGATGCTGGCGCCGTGGCGGACGTATTCGTCCTGGTCGACGAGGATGTCGCCCTTGCGCGTGTGGACCGTGAACGGCACGATCTCGTCGGCGAAACGGCCGGACTTCTGCGCCGTTTCGGCCTTGTTCTGGCTGGCGACGGCGAAGGCATCCTGATCGTCGCGGGTGATCTGGAACTGTTGCGCCACGTTCTCGGCGGTCTGGCCCATGTGATAGCCGTTGAAGGCATCCCAGAGCCCGTCCTTGATCATCGAATCGATGAACTTGGTGTCGCCCATCTTGTGGCCGGCGCGCAGATGCGCGACATGCGGGCTCAGGGTCATGTTCTCCTGGCCGCCGGCGGCGACGACGCGGGCATCGCCGAGCTGGATGTGCTGGGCGCCGAGGGCGACGGCGCGCAGCCCCGAGCCGCAGACCTGGTTGATCCCCCAGGCGGCGCTTTCGGTCGGCAGGCCGGCATTCAGGTGCGCCTGGCGGGCCGGGTTCTGGCCCTGGCCATGCGTCAGAACCTGCCCGAGGATGGTTTCCGATACGTCGGCCTTGTCGATCCCGGCGCGGGCGACCGCGGCTTCGAGCGCGGCGCGGCCGAGGTCATGTGCCGGCGTGCTCGCGAACGAGCCGTTGAAGCTGCCCACCGGCGTACGCGCGGCAGAAACGATTACGACGTTGGTCATGTTTTCCTCTCATGTCGTCCGGCGTCTGCCGCCGGCCACTGTTCCGCTCGCGGTATTTTTCCCGGTTGCCAGTCAAAGCTACCGGGCGCCTTTCGATAGGGCAACCACGTCGGTTGTTCCGTAGGGTGCCAGGCCTGCCAAATCAACCCGCGATGGCGCGTTTCGCGGTCCATGACCCAGTATCCACCGACCGCATCCGCCGAATCGGGTGCCGCGCGGGCAAGGTTGCAGGCAAGGGCGCGGGGTGATGCGCGGGGAGATTCGCCGGCAGCCGGACAAGGGCGCACAGGGCGCAGGAGTCTCGCGGCGCCGCAGCCGGGCTTGGCCCGCGCGCCAAGGGATCCGGACTGTCGCTCAATCGGGTTGCGGGCGGCGCTTGGACGTCAGGCGCGTGCCGGCCGGGCCGCGTCGCGCCACCACGGGCGGACGGTGGCTGCGCCGAAGAAATGCCCCTGAAGCATGTCGCAGCCGGCGCCGATCAGGAATTCGGCATCTTCCCAGGTTTCGACGTATTCGGCCACCGTCAGCATGTCGAAATGCTGGGCCATCGACAGCATCGCCTGGGCGATGACCTGGTTGTCGGGGTTGCTGGCGATGTTCTTGATGAATTCGCCGTCGATCTTGAGAATGTCGAAGTAGAAATCGCGCAGGTAACGAAACGCGGTATAGCCGGCGCCGAAATCGTCGAGCGCGAAGGAAACCCCGTAGCTCTGCATCTCCGACATGAACACCTGTACGAGGTCGGGCATGACGATCGCGGTGCGTTCGGTGATCTCGAGGATCAGCCGTTCGCCGACGGTCCGGTTGCGTTCCAGACCCCGGCGCAGAACCTTCATCCAGCGGTGGTAGCCGATGGAGCGGGCCGACATGTTGATGGCGAGGCGCAGATCGGGGTTTTCGGACAACGCCTGAAAGCCGAGGTCGAGCGCACAGGTATCGATCTGGCGGCCCAGTTCCTGCGCCTCGACCACATCGATGAAGTCGCCCGCAGGGATGATTCGTCCGTTGTGATCGAGTACCCGGATCAGCCCCTCGTAGAAGGCCGGGATCTCCGGATTGGCCGCGCGCACGATCGGCTGGAACGCGAGCATGACCTGCCCGGTCTCGACCGCGCGGCGCACCATCTGCATGGTTTCCTGATCGCGCCCGGCAATCGCTACCGAAAGCGGGCTGCCGTACTCGGGCTTCGAATCGATTTGGTCGAAAGACGTCAGATCATGCATGGCCAACTCACCGGTTTCGAAGCCATTCAAACCGGTAGCAATGAAAAAGCTGTGAAATCCTGCATTTACGGATAATTCTAGGGAATATCCGCGGCCGGGAGGACGAGATGCAGCCAGCGACCAACGGGAAGAGATGCGGCTGGAGTGGCGACGACCCGCTCTACCATGCCTACCATGACACGGAGTGGGGCGTGCCCGAATACGACGGGCGGGCGCTGTGGGAAAAGCTCGTGCTCGACGGCTTCCAGGCCGGCCTCGCCTGGATCACGATCCTGCGCAAACGCGACGCATTCCGCGCCGCCTTCGCCGGGTTCGATCCGGCGGTGATCGCCGGCTGGGGCGAGCCGGATGTCGCCCGGTTGCTCGCGGACCCCGGGATCGTGCGCCACCGCGGCAAGATCGAGGCCACGATCGGCAATGCCCGCGCCTATCTGGAGCTGGGCGGGGCGGAGGCGTTTTCTGCGTCGATGTGGGACTACGTCGACGGCGCGCCGCTCGTGAACCGCTTCGCCTCGCTCGCCGAGGTGCCGGCGTCGACGCCGCTGTCGCAACAGGTATCGAAGGATCTGCGCAAGGCCGGTTTCCGGTTCGTCGGCCCGACCATCGTCTATGCCTGGATGCAGGCTTGCGGGTTGGTCAACGACCACCTGCTGGGGTGCCCGGCAAGACGGGTCTGATGCCCCCGGTCTGCTTATCCGTCGATCACCGCCTGGATCACCGCCTTGGCCTCGTCGCCGGCCCAGTCGGCGCCGCCGATGAACCGCGCCACTTCGCGCCCCTCACGATCGAGAATCACCGTCACCGGCGGCGCGATCACCCCCATCTGGGCGGACAGCCGGCGGTCGGGGTCGAGCAGCACCGGCAGCGCGTCGATTTCGTAGTTGGCGATAAACCGCGCGAGCCCGCCCGGGTGATTGTAACCGAAGGCCACCGGCACCACCGCGAAATCCTCGCCGCCGATGTCCTTTTCGAGGCTGTTGAGGCTCGGCATCTCCTCGCGGCAGGGCACACAGGATACCGCCCAGAAATTGAGCAGCACCACCTTGCCGTGCCAGTCGGCGAGATTGTGCACGCCGCCCTCGCGGTCGGTGAAATCGGCAGTACCCGCGGGCCTCGGCGTCGAATGCACCGCGAGCTGCTTCATCTCTCCGGTCTTCAGCGCTTCGAGCACGCCCGGATCGGCCGCCATTGCGGCATTTGCACCCGTCAGAAGGGCCGCGTAGAAGAGGGCGAAACGCAACATCCAGAGACTCCCGAGGCCTGTGCCCCATGACCGACAAGACCAGCGCAAACGCGATGTGGGGCGGACGCTTCGCCGCCGGACCCGATGCGATCATGGAGGCGATCAATGCCTCGATCGGGTTCGACAAGCGGCTTGCCTCCCAGGACATCGCCGGTTCGCGCGCCCATGCCGCCATGTTGGCGGCCCAGGGCATCATCAGTGATAGCGATGCGGAGACGATCCGGGAAGGGCTGCTCACGGTACTGTCAGAGATCGAAGCGGGAGATTTCACCTTCTCGACCGCGCTGGAAGACATTCACATGAATGTCGAGGCCCGGCTCAAGGAGATCATCGGCGAACCGGCGGGGCGATTGCACACCGCACGCTCGCGCAACGACCAGGTGGCGACCGATTTCCGCCTCTGGGTGCGCGACCAGCACGACGCGGTCGTCCTCGGCATCGAGGCGCTGATCGGCGCGCTTCTGACCCAGGCCGAGGCGGGGGCCGACTGGGTCATGCCCGGTTTCACCCATCTCCAGACCGCCCAGCCGGTCACCTGGGGCCACCACATGATGGCCTATGTCGAAATGTTCGCCCGCGATCTGTCGCGGTTCCGTGACGCGCGCAGCCGGATGAACGAATGCCCCCTGGGGGCTGCGGCGCTCGCGGGCACCGGCTTTCCCATCGACCGCCATGCCACCTCCGAGGCCCTCGGCTTCGACCGGCCGATAGCCAATTCGCTCGACGCGGTGTCGGACCGCGATTTCGCGCTGGATTTCCTCACCGCCGCGTCCGTGTGCGCGATGCATCTGTCGCGGCTTTCGGAAGAACTGGTGATCTGGTCCTCGGCGCAGTTCCGCTTCGTGACCCTGTCGGACCGGTTCTCCACCGGCAGCTCGATCATGCCGCAAAAGAAGAACCCCGACGCCGCGGAACTGATCCGCGCCAAGATAGGCCGGATCCTCGGCGCGACCGTCGGGCTGTTCACGGTGATGAAGGGCCTGCCGCTGGCCTATGCCAAGGACACCCAGGAAGACAAGGAACCGGTGTTCGATGCCGCCGACACGCTGATGCTGTCGCTCGCGGCGATGACCGGAATGGTGTCGGACATGGCGGCCAACCGCGACGCGCTCGCGGCCGCCGCGGGTTCGGGTTTCGCCACCGCCACCGACCTGGCCGACTGGCTCGTTCGGGAGCTGGGGCTGCCGTTCCGCGACGCGCACCACGTGACCGGCGCGCTGGTGGCGCTTGCCGAAAAGAAGGGGTGCGACCTTGCCGGGCTTGCGCTTGCGGACATGCAAGGCGTGCACGACGGCATCACCGCCGGCGTCTTCGAGGTGCTCACCGTCGAGGCCTCGGTCGCCTCGCGCCAAAGCTACGGCGGCACCGCACCGGTGCGGGTGCGAGAGCAGATCGCGCTCTGGCGGGCGCGTCTCGGCTGATGTCGGGGCTGCGCCGCGCCTATCTCGCCCTCGCCGGGGTCGGTGCGGTCTGGCCGATGGCACATTTCCTCGCCTACCTGACGGCGGAGGGCGGCTCGCTGCCGGGCATGTTCGCGCTCTGGACCGCCAACGACGCCGTCACCGGTCTCGCGCTCGATCTGATGATCGCGGCCACGGCCCTCATCGTCTGGTGCCTGGCCGAGACGATGGCGCGGCGCAACTGGATCGCCCTGGTGACCATCCCGGCGACGCTATTCGTCGGCGTCTCGTTCGGCCTGCCGCTCTATCTCTTCCTGCGCACCCGACCGGTCACCTGAACGCGCACCGCGCGGCCTGCCTTTTGTTCTTGGTGCCAATACTCCAGGGGTCCGGGGAAATGACTCGGCTGTCATTGACAGCCCAAGGCGCCGGATCCGACCCGGCTGTCGGTGTTCCCGTCGACTTGCCGGCCCCGGAATTTTTCATGCCGCCGCTCCGGGGTGACGGACAAAGCTCAGCCGTCGTTTACGACCGCGAAGGCGGCACTGATGCCCCGGGCCCCGGTCAAGGGTGCAACACTCCCTCTTCTTTGGTTCACAAATACCTCGGGGGGTCTGGGGGGCGGAGCCCCCCAGCCGGTCGCCCGGGCGCAAGCCGGGCGAAACCCGATTGATCCATGCGCACCGCGTGTTATCACGGCCCGACCGCAGCACGAGGCCCGCCATGGACCATTTCACCTACCGCGCCGGCATCCTTCATGCCGAGGACGTGGCCATCCCCGAGATCGCGGCCACCGTCGGCACGCCGTTCTACGTCTATTCCGCGGCCACGCTCCGGCGCCACTTCCGGGTGTTCGACGAGGCGCTCGACGGCATGGATCACCTCGTGTGCTACGCGGTGAAAGCCAATTCGAACCTTGCGGTCCTGAAGCTTCTGGGCGACCTGGGGGCCGGAATGGACGTGGTGTCGGCGGGCGAATACCTGCGCGCGAAGGCCGCCGGGGTGCCGGGAGACCGCATCGTCTTTTCCGGGGTCGGCAAGACGATGGCGGAAATGCGCATCGCCCTCGAAGGCGGCATCCGCCAGGTCAATCTCGAGAGCGAGCCGGAGATGCTGGCGCTGCAGGCGGTCGCGGCCAGCCTCGGGGTGACGGTGCCGGTGACGATCCGGGTCAACCCCGACGTCGATGCGAAGACCCATGCCAAGATCTCGACCGGCAGGAGCGAGAACAAATTCGGCATTCCGATCGCCAAGGCACGGGCGGCCTATGCCGAGACCGCGACCCAGCCGAACCTGCGGGTGATCGGCATCGACGTCCATATCGGGTCGCAGCTCACCGAGCTCGCGCCCTACCGCGCCGCCTACACCAAGGTGGCGGAGCTCACCGAACAGCTGCGCACCGACGGGCACGAGATCACCCGGCTCGACCTCGGCGGCGGGCTCGGCATCCCCTACGAGACCACCAATGCGGCGCCGCCGCTTCCCGCCGACTACGGCGCGGTCGTGCGCGAGACGGTGGGGCACCTCGGCTGCGAAATCGAGATCGAGCCCGGGCGGCTCATCGCCGGCAACGCCGGTCTGATGGTGGCGCGCACGATCTACGTCAAACAGGGCGAGGGGCGGAAATTTCTCATCCTCGATGCGGCGATGAACGATCTCGTGCGGCCGGCGATGTACGAGGCGCATCATGACATCGTACCGGTCATCGCGTCCGAACCCGGTGCGGAAAAGGAGCCCTACGACATCGTCGGCCCGGTCTGCGAGAGCGGCGACACCTTCGCGAAGGGGCGCAACCTCGCGCCCGTCGCGGCTGAGGACCTGATTGCCTTCCGCTCGGCCGGGGCGTATGGCGCGGTGATGTCGTCGGAATACAACTCCCGCCCGCTGATCCCGGAAGTGCTCGTGGACGGCGACCGGTTCGCGGTGGTCCGCGCGCGGCCGTCCTACGACGAGATGCTCGCGCGCGACACCGTGCCCGACTGGCTCTGAGACCGCTTGATCGGGGGTTCCACCCCCAAGCCCCCGGAGGTATTTTCGGACCAAAGAAGAGGGGGTGTCGCGCCTTTGACCCGGAACCGGGGGGCCATGCCGCCTCCGGGGTGGCGAATAGACTCAGCGACGCCCCGTCACCCCCCGGGGTCGTGCTACAGCGAATGGGGCCGTTGTGCGGCTGAGCCGGGAGACGTGCCCCGGTTGCCGCTGCGAATGCCGGCTGGGTTGCGCGCCCGGCCCCCTGTAGGGGTGCCACAGGGAAGAGCGGCGTTGCGCTCCTGACCCGGAACCCGGGCGTCAGCCCTGGCCCGACCCCCGAGGGTGCACGTGACGAGGGGGGTACGCCTCTAACTCCTGAGGTATTTCCGAACCGAAGAAGAGGGCGCGGGCGAAGGGTGGGCGAACTCGGACAGGGGGTCAAGTATCTGACTCTGTTGACGTTAGCGCTAAAGGTGTTTTCGGCGGGCGAAGCCGGGCGAGGTCCGGGCGAGGATCAGGCGGCGGGTTTCTTCACTTTGCCGCCAGTTGACCGCATCGGCCTAGGAAGATGGCGCGGCGCGGGGTAGGCTGGAGGCGAAAAATCCTGTGAAAGGTCTGCGAAAGGTCCCGATGACCGACCCCCATCTGACCGAAGCGGCGCTGAAGCGTCTCAGGTGGCCTCTGCGTCTGACCTACGCGGGGCTGGTGGTCGAGCATATCGCCCAGGCCTTCTGGCCGTTCCTCACCGCCGCGATGGCGCTTGCCGCGGTGCTGCTTTCGGGCGGACTTGCCCAGTGGCCGACATGGCTGTCGGGTCTCTTGGTGGTCGGGCTCGGGCTCGCGTCGGCCGTGGCGCTCGTCATCGGGATCCGGCGCTACCGGGGGGTCGGCCGCATGGCGGCGCTCGCCCGGCTCGACGCCACGCTCCCGGGCGCGCCGATCGCGACCCTGGCCGACGAACAGGCGATCGGCGCCGACGACCCCGCGTCGCGCGCCGTCTGGGCGGCGCACCAGGACCGGGCGGCCCGGCGGCTGGAAGCTGTGCGCGCGGTCCCGCCAAGGCCGCGGCTCGCGGCGGCCGACCCTTTCGCCCTCCGTCTCATCGCCGCAACGGCGCTGGCCACGGCACTGCTGTTCGGCGCCGGCACGCAACGGGGCGATCTCGCCCAGCTGATGCCGGGCGGCGCCGAAGCGGCGATGTCCGAGACCAGCTGGGAAGGCTGGATCGAGCCGCCCGCCTATACCGGGAAGCCCACGCTCTACCTCTCCGACCAGCCGCCGGGCAGCCTCGCCGTGCCGGTCGGCGCCCGGGTGACGCTGCGGCTCTATGGCCGCGTCGGCGCGCTCGAGATCGACGAAAGCTATTCCAAGGCCCTGCCGGAAGAGCCGGCGCCGACGCGCGCCTTCAAGATCGATGGCGACGGGTTCATCCAGATCGGCGCGGACCGCTGGGAGATATCCGCGACCCCCGACCGCGCACCCCGGATCCAGCCTGCGGGCGAACTCACCCGCACGCTCGACGGCGAGATGCGCCTGCCCTTCGCCGCGCATGACGAATACGGCGTCACCGCCGGCAGCGCCGAGATCCTGCTCGACCTCGACCGGGTCGAGCGGCGGTATGGCCTCAGCGCCGATCCCGAGCCGCGCGCGCCGATCGTGGTCGATCTGCCGATGCCCTACCGCGGCGACCGGGCCGAGATTGCAGAGCTGCTGGTGGAGAATTTCGCCGAACACGCCTGGGCCGAACTGCCGGTCGCGCTGACCTTCACCGCGATCGACGCCGCCGGGCAGCAGGGCCAGAGCGCGCCGGTGGAGATCACCCTTCCCGGCCGGCGCTTCCTGCACCCGCTGGCGCGGGCGATCGTCGAACAGCGCCGCGATATCCTCTGGGCCGAAGTGAATGTGCCGCGTGCGGCCCGGCTGCTGCGGGCAATTTCGAACCGGCCCGACGGGCTGTTCCCCGGCGACGGGCAATACCTGCGTCTGCGCGCCGCCATCCTGGCGCTGGAGGAGCCGTCATTGGCGGCCGTCCGGCGCGACGAGGTGGCCGAGGCGCTCTGGGAGCTTGCCATCGAGATCGAGGACGGGGCGCTGGCCGATGCGCTGGAAGAGCTGCGCCGCGCCCGCGAACGGTTGTCCGAGGCCATGCGCCAGGGGGCGACGCCGGAGGAGCTTCAGCAGCTCATGGACGAATACCGCGAGGCGATGCGCAACTACATGGAAGAGCTCGCCCGGCGCGAGCCCGAGAACCGGACCGACGAGCCCGATCGCGGCGAGACGATGGAGATGAGCCAGGCGGATCTGCAGGCGCTGATGGACCGGATCGAAGAACTGATGCAGCAGGGCCGGATGGAAGAGGCGCAGCAGTTGCTCGATATGCTCCAGCAGATGATGGAGAACATGCAGATGACCGAGGGCGCCAGCGGCCAGCAGGGCCAGAGCCCCGGTCAGGAAGCGCTGGAAGGGCTCGCCGAGACATTGCGCGACCAGCAGGGCCTCTCGGACGAAGCCTTCCGCGATCTTCAGCGCCAGCAGGGCGGTGGGCAGCAGCCGGGCCAACAGGGCCAGCAAGGGCAGCAAGGCCAACAGGGGCAGCAGCGTGAGCCCGGACAACAGGGGCAACAGGGCGACCAGCCGGGCGACGACACCGGTGTCGGTGGCGACGGGCAGGACGTGGACCCCGGCGCGCCCGGCAGTCTGGCCGACCGTCAACGCGCGCTGGAAAACGAGCTGCGCCGCCAGCGCAATGCCCTGCCGGGGGCCGGCACCCCCGAGGGCGACGCCGCGCGCGAAGCGCTCGACCGTGCCGGGCGGGCGATGGACGGGGCCGCCGAGGCGCTCGAACAGGGCGACACCTCGGGTGCGCTCGACCGCCAGGCCGAGGCGATGGAAGCCTTGCGCGAGGGCATGCGAAACCTCGAGGAGGGCATGCGACAGCAGGCGCAGAACAACCAGCAGGGCGACCAGGGGCAGAGCGGCGGCCAACCGCAGGGCCAGCGCCGCGCCGACCCGCTCGGGCGCACCCCGGGCGACACCGGCTCACTGGCCGACGACGGCCCGCTGGCCGAGCGCGAAGATGTCTACCGGCGCGCTCAGGAGTTGATGGAAGAGCTCAGGCGCCGCTCCGGCGAGACCGACCGGCCCGAGCTGGAACGCGAATACCTCAAGCGGCTGCTCGATCTGTTCTGAGGAAGATCCGTCTTGCGATCGCCTCGGCGGATCGCCGGGCACATGTGCCTCTGGCCTGCCCGGCCGAAGCCGCTTTGCTGCAAGAACTCTGTAGCGCGGCGCTCGGCGATCCCCCGCCTCCGGCCGCACGCGGGCGCCGGTCTGGCGCGCGGATCGCAGTTTGCACCGGCCGAAACGGTTCGCGACAGTCCAAAATGGAGGATTTCTCGCGAAAGCGCGACGCACCGAGATTGCCCGCGTTTCGAAATCAGCCCTTGTCTCGAACCTGGCCGGAAAGGCTCTACTCTGCGGAATCGATCCGGCTGGTCACGCCCTGCAACATCGCGTCGAGCCATTCCCTGGCCCCGTTGACCGCGCCGACATAGGCGGTGAGCGCCGGTTCGAGCGCCGGGACGGTTTCGGCCAGCCGCGGGGCGACAAGATAGATCGCCAGCGCCAGCGCGGCGATGAAGATGATCGCGAAGAACCCGCGACCGAAACCGCCGCGCCCTTCCGCCGTCTCGTCGATCTCGACCTCCTCTTCCGGCCCATGGCTGTCGAGAGTGGAGTTGATTTCCTCGATATCCGGGAACAGGTCCCGGCGCGGCGCCTTGTCCGCGGTCGCCCAGGCCGGTGCGCCGGAGCCCCCGGCGCCGCGCTCGCTTTCCGGCGCGGGACCGATGTCCGGCATCGTGTCATCGTCGAACCCGTCTTCGGGTTGCTCGGCGAATGCGTTGCGCGCAGCGGCCGCCGCCGGCACCGCATCGCGGCCGGGTTGGGCCGTGTCCGGCTGCGGTTCCCGGGCCGACGCCCGCGCCGCCAATTCACGCGCTGCCTCTTCCTGGAGGATCGCGCGCAGGTTTTCATCAAGATCGCGGCGCGGCGGCGGGGCACCTTCGCCCGCGGCCGGGTGCGGCGTGTCGTCGTCCTGCGGTGCGGCGTCGTCGACTTCGGGCGCCGCATCGGGCACGGCGGGTTCCGCCGGCGGTTCGGGTGCGGGTTGCGGCGGGCTGGCCGCTTCGACCGGCTCGGCAGGCGCGTCCGGGACGGCCACCTCGGCCACCTCGGCCTCATCCGCCGCGGAAGCTTCGGTTTCGGCGTCGCCGTCTGGCCGGGTCTCCGGCTCGGGTTCGACCTCGCTCAGGATATCGTCGTCGGTTTCCGCGATCTCTTCGGGCTCGGCCGAGGCCGGGTCCTGTGTCGCTGCCAGATGCGCAGGCATCTGATACCAGGCATGCCCGCAGGACGAACATTGCACATCGCGACCGCCGTCAGGAATGACGCGATCGTCCACTTCGTACTGCGCACCACAATTCGGACAAACCAGACGCATCCAAACCTCGCTCCTTCGGCATTCGCCCCCCACAGCACGGATCCACGCCCCACGGGTTTATTATGTGCAGGGAAACACTCAAAATCAAACCTTTGCAATCCTCCGATTGCAACAAATCGCCCGCTGGGGCAAAACAGTCGCGACCGGCGCAAGACCGGGGCAGTCCAAACAGGGGAGCCGGGGCGCGTGATCGAGTTGGACGAGGTCTCCTACGGCTACGGCGGCGCGCCGATCCTGGGAGACGTATCGCTGACGCTCACGCCGGGCTCGTTCCACTTCCTCACAGGGCCTTCCGGCGCCGGCAAGACGACCCTGCTCAAATTGTGCTACGGCGCCCTGACCGCTCAAAAGGGGCGGGTCTCGATTTTCGGCCAGGACGTGCGCGAGATGAGCCGTGACGAGGTGGCCATGATGCGGCGCCGGATCGGCGTGGTTCATCAGGATCAGCAGTTTCTCGACCACCTCTCGCTCGCCGAGAACGTGGCGCTTCCGCTCACGGTCTCCGGACGGCCGACCGAAGCGGAGGAGATCGAGGATCTGCTCGCCTGGGTCGGGCTCGGCAACCACAAGGACGCGCGCCCGCCGGCGCTTTCGGGTGGCGAACGGCAGCGGGCGGCGCTGGCGCGGGCGATCATCATGAGCCCCGAGGTGATCCTCGCCGACGAGCCGACCGGCAATGTCGATTGGGAGATGTCGATCCGGCTGTTGCGACTGATGGTCGAGCTCAACCGGATGGGAAAGACGATCATGATCGCCACCCATGACCTCAACCTGATCCGCTCGGCGAAGGCCCAGGTGCCGGCGCGGGTGCTGCGCATCGCCAACCACGGGGTCGATCTCGCAGGGGCGACGCTGTGAGCCGGATGCCGAACCCGTTCGCCCTGGTGGCCGGCGACAAACAGGCAGACCGGGTGGTGCCGCCCACCGGCTTTACCGCCCGGTTGACCATCTTCACCTCCGGCGCGATGGCGTTTCTCGCCGTCTTCGCCCTCGCCCTCTCGATTGCCACCGGGCGGGTCGCGCAGGACTGGAGCACCTCGCTGGCGCAGAGCTCGACCGTGCGGGTCTCGGCACCGGACGGCCAGGTCGAGGCGCAGGTCGCGGCGGTGATGGCGGTGCTGTCGGCCACGCCGGGTGTCGCCGAGGCGCGGGTGCTCGGCGACGACGAGCAGCGCGCGCTGCTGGAGCCCTGGTTCGGCCCCGACCTGCCGCTCGACGCCCTGCCGGTTCCGAGGCTCATCGCCATCACCGAAACACCGGACGGTTACGATACCGAAGGCCTGCGGGCGAGGCTGGCGGGCGAGGCGCCGGGGGCGGTGCTCGACGATCACACCCGGTGGCGCGAACCGCTGGTGCGGGCCGCCGACCGGCTGCGGCTGTTCGGTCTCGTCTCGCTGGCATTGATTGCCGCCACCACCGCCGCGATCATCACCCTCGCGGCCTCCGCCGCTCTCGCAGCCAATGCGCAGGTGATCGGCGTGCTGCGCCTTGTCGGCGCCCGCGACACCTATATCGCGCGCGCTTTCGTGCGCCGCTACACGCTGCGCGCGCTTGCCGGCGCGGGCGTGGGCACGCTTGCCGGCATGATCGCGGTCTGGCTGATGCCGAGCCCCGACGATACCGGCGGTCTGCTCACCGGGCTCGGCTTTGTCGGTGTCGAATGGCTGCTGCCGCTCCTGATCCCGCCGCTCTCGGCCGTCTTCGCCTTTCTCGCGACCCGCCGTGCAGCCTTTGTCACGCTTCGAGAACGCCCATGAAAACCGCACTTCAGGCCGTCCGCTCCATCCTGTTCATCCTGGTGATGTATCTCTCCATGGCAGTGCTCGCCCTGGTCTACCTGCTGCCCACCCTGCTGACGGACGACGGCGCCTTTCGGGCGATCCACACCTATTGCAATTTCGTCCGCTGGGCCGCCCGGGTGATCGTCGGGCTTCGGTCCGAGGTGCGCGGGCCGGTGCCGGTCGACGAGGTCATCATCGCCTCGAAGCACCAGAGCTTTTTCGACATCCTGTTGATCGTCTCGGTCGTGCCGCGGCCGAAGTTCATCATGAAGAAGGAGTTGGTCCACGCCCCGATCGTCGGCTTCTTTGCGCGAAAGACCGGGTGCATCCCGGTCGATCGCGGCAAACGGGGCACCGCAGTCAAGAAAATGGTGGAGGACGTGAAGGCGGGCCGGACCCGGCCGGGGCAGCTCATCATCTTTCCGCAAGGCACCCGGGTCGCCGCCGGCGGCTATCTTCCCTACAAGATCGGCACCGGCGTGCTCTACCGGGAGACCGGGCAGAGGGTGATCCCGGCAGCGACCAATGTCGGGGTGTTCTGGAAACGGCATGGCATCATGCGCTGGCCGGGCACGGCGGTGGTCGAATTCCTGCCCGCGATCGAGCCCGGGCTGGAGATGTCGGCATTCATGGCCCGCCTGGAAGCCGCGGTCGAGACAGAGTCCGACCGGTTGATGTCCGAGGCCGGGTTCGAGGGGGCCCCGATTGAACAGGATTGAGACCGTCGCGGCTCTGGAAGCGCTCTACGGCACACCCGGGGAGGCCGCGGTGGTCAAGGTCACCGACCGGCTGACCCCTGCCTACCGAAGCTGGATAGACCGCAGCCGGTTTCTGGTGATCTCCACCGTCGGCCCCGAAGGGGTGGACGGCTCGCCCCGGGGCGACGCGGGCCCGGTCGTCGAGATTGCCGACGAAACGACGCTGCTTCTGCCCGACCGGCGCGGCAACAACCGCATCGACACCCTGCGCAACATCGTCCGCGACGGTCGGGTGGCGCTGATGTTCTTCGTGCCCGGCTCGGACAACGTGATCCGGGTCAACGGCGCGGCTGCCGTCTCGGCCGACCCGGCGATCACGGCGCGGTTCGAACAGGGCGACAAGCACCCCCGCAGCGTGATCGTGGTGACGATCTCGGAGGTCTATTCGCAATGCGCCCGGGCGCTGATGCGCGCCGAACTCTGGACGGCGGGCGACTGGTCCGCAGGCCTGCCCAGCGTCGGCGACATGCTGGCCGAGGCGAAGGCCGGGTTTGACGGCGCAGGCTACGATGCGGGTTGGCGCAAACGGGCGAAGGACAGCCTGTGGTGAGCGCGCGCCAGTCGACCGTGCGCCGGGCCGGCGCCAACCGGCGCGGCGGCGGGTCCTGCCCGTCGCGACATGTGTCGCCCCCGAACCCGGGTCAGCGGATGACCTGGGCCAGCACCCCGACAAAGATCTCCGGGATCTCGGTCAGGGCATAGCCACCGGGCTTTTGTGTCACAGCCCAGGTCACGAGGCCGCCGCCGATCAGCACCAGCACCGCCGCCGTCCGCGGCGCGCGCCCGTCGGAATAGGCCGACACGACCGACGGGATCGCGAAGATCAGAATGATCGCGCCGATGGTCAGGTAGAGGTCAAACGGCATCGTCCGGTCCCCTTCTGGTCGCGCTCCCCGGGCCGGTCCTATTCCGGGTCGGTCGCGTAGATCAGGCGCTCGGCGCAGGGCGCCACGCGCAGAATATTGGTCGTGCCCGGCACGTTGAACGGCACGCCGGCGATCAACACGATCTGATCGCTGTCACCCGCCACGCCGGATTCCCGCGCCGCGCGCGCGGCCGAAACGACGGCGACCTTGAACCGGTCGACCTCGCCGTGGATCAGGTAGCACGAGATCCCCCAGGACAGGCACAGCCGCCGCGCGGTGCCTTCGAGCGGGGTCAGCGCCAGGATCGGCACCAGCGGGCGTTCGCGCGAGGCGAGCAGCGCGGTGGTGCCCGATTGGGTGAAACAGCAGATCGCCTTCACATCCGTCGAGACGGCGATTTCACGCGCTGCCGAGACGATGCCGTCGGCGACGGTGTGGCGCTCGAAGATGCGGCTGTTTTCGAGCACGCGGCGGTAGGTGTTGTCGCCCTCGACCTCGATCGCCACCGCATCCATCATCGAGACCGCATCGACCGGGTAGTTGCCGGCCGCCGATTCGGCCGAAAGCATCACCGCGTCGGCGCCTTCGTAGATCGCCGTGGCCACGTCCGAGACCTCGGCACGGGTGGGCACCGGGCTTTCGATCATGCTCTCGAGCATCTGGGTGGCCACGATCACCGGTTTGGCCGCGGCGCGGCAGGAATGAACCAGGCGTTTCTGGATCGGCGGCACGTTTTGCACCGGCAGTTCGACCCCCAGATCGCCGCGCGCGACCATGATGCCGTCCGACACGGCGAGGATCTCGTCGAAGGCTTTCACCGCCGACGGCTTTTCGATCTTCGACAGCACCGCGGCACGGCCATTGGCGAGACGCCGCGCTTCGGCGACGTCGGCGGCGCGCTGCACGAAGGAGAGCGCCAGCCAGTCGACGCCGAGTTCGCAGGCGAATTCGAGGTCGCGCCGGTCCTTTTCGGTGAGGGCCGCGATCGGCAGCACCACGTCGGGTACGTTGACGCCCTTGCGGTCGGAAATCGTGCCGCCGACTTCGACCTCGCAATTGGCGAAATCCGGTCCCAGCTCGACGACCCGCAGGCGGATCTTGCCGTCGTTCACCAGGATGTGGGTGCCGATCTCGAGCCCGTCGAAGATCTCCTTGTGCGGCAGTTGCACCCGGTCGTGAGATCCGGGCTTGTCCTCGAGATCGAAGCGGAAGATCTGTCCTTCCTCGAGGTCGGCGCCGTGGGAAGCAAAGGTTCCGCAGCGCAGCTTCGGACCCTGCAGGTCGGCCAGCACGGCGATCGGGCGGCCGGTGTCGGTCTCGACCTGGCGAATGATGTCGTAGCGCGCCCGGTGCTCGTCGTGGGTGCCGTGGGACATGTTGATGCGGAACACGTCGGCGCCCGCCTCGAACAGCGCTCGGATCGTCTTGTAATCGTCGGAGGCCGGGCCGAGGGTGGCCACGATCTTGACGTTGCGGCGGCGGTACATGCCTTCGTCCTTCGTTTTGGGCGCCGGTGTTAGCGGTCACGGCGGGTCAGCCGCTCTATGCCCGAAAAACCTGTGCCTCGCAACTGGCGCTTTGGCCGACACTCGCCTACAACGCCTGAGGTTAGAACGAAATTACCTCCATGACCCACCCGCCCTTTCACGTCCTCGGAGAAGATCGCGACAGCCGCTGGTTGATCACCTGCGACCACGCCTCCAATGCCGTACCGCCCGAGATCGACGGCGGTTCGCTGGGCATTTCCGATGCCGACATGGCCCGGCACATCGCCTGGGATCCGGGCGCAGCCGGCGTCTCGATCGGGCTCGGCGAGCTGCTCGGCGCCTCGGTGGTGCTCGGCAATTTCTCCCGCCTGGTGATCGATCCCAACCGCGGCGAAGACGACCCGACGCTGCTGATGAAGCTCTATGACGGCACGATCATCCCGGCCAACCGCCATGTTGACCAGGCCGAGATCGAACGTCGGCTGAACGCCTATCATCGGCCCTATCATGGCACCGTCGCGAGGCTCGCGGCCCGGCGTGACGACACCGTCTATGTCGCGATCCACTCCTTCACCCGGCAATTGCGTGGCCGCGAACCGAGGCCCTGGCACATCGGCGTGCTCTACGGCCACGACGCACGGTTCGCCCTGCCGCTGCTCGACCGGTTGCGCAAGGAGCCCGGCCTCGCCGTCGGCGAGAACGAGCCCTACGGCGGCCACCTCGAAGGCGACAGCGTCGACCGTCACGCGATCAAGCCGGCCCGGGTCAACGTGCTGATCGAACTGCGCAACGACCTGATCCGGACCGACGCCCAGCAATGGGCCTGGGCCCGGCGGCTGGCACCGATCCTTGAAGAGGTGCTCGAGACCTCCCAGCTCTGACGCACAAGGAGACGCACATGCCCCATGACATCGACCCGCAGACCCGGCTCGAACTCGAAGCCGCTGCCTTCCGCCGGTTGCGCAAGCACCTGATGGAGGATCGGCCCGAGGTGCAGAACATCGACATGATGACCCTCGCGGGGTTCTGTCGGAACTGCCTGTCGCGCTGGTACCAGGAGGCCGCCAACGCGCGCGGCATAGCGATGACCAAGGCGGAAGGGCGCGAAGCCTTTTACGGCATGCCCTACGACGACTGGAAGGCGCAGCAGCAGACCGAGGCGAGCCCGGAGAAACAGGCGGCGTTCGAGGTGGCGTTCCGGGAGAACGTGGGCAAGGAAGGGGCCTGAGCGTCAGCCGGGCGCGATACCGGTGACGCGCGGCGCGGCGGGAACGCGGCCGCAGTAGCCCGGCAGGGCGAGGGAAACGCGGACATACCGCCGCAGCAGGAGCTGACGTTCGGCGATACAGACCTGCCCGCCCGGTTCGGCGCGGATCATCCAATCGCCCGTGCGCACCAGCCGCTGGCGCTCGCCGAGATCGACGACGACCGCGCGCACCGGCATGTCGCTCCCGGGCACCTGCTGAACGCTCACCACCGGCACGCGCCGATAGCTCACCGCGGTAGCCTGATCCCATCGCACCAGCGCGACCGCGCTGACCAGCAGCATCACCGCCACGGCTTCGACGAACCAGTGGCGCTGGATCCAGTGCCAGAATGTGTCGGTGTCCTGCAAACCCGCGCTCCGATCTTCCCGCAAGCACACTGGAGGGTGAAACGGGCAAATCGCGGGCATCGATCGGGAGGATCTGGGGCGTGGTCTGTGACTGATTGCACAGATCCTGTGTTTTTATCTGTACTTCCGTGCGAAAAACCGCGGGCGTATGCTGTGGGCACAGTCTGAAAGGATCGACCCGGATGCGCCAACCCAGCTATTTCATCTCGCACGGCGGCGGCCCCTGGCCCTGGATCGACACCATGCGCGCCGCCCTGGCGCCGCTGGAGGCGAGCCTGGCGGCGCTGGCGTCGGAGCTGCCGGAGCCGCCGAAAGCGGTGCTCATGATCTCGGGGCATTGGGAGGCGAAGGAGGTGCGGGTGATGCATTCCGCCCGCCCGCCGATGCTCTACGATTATTCCAATTTCCCGCCCGATACCTACGAGATCACCTACCCCGCGCCCGGGGCCCCCGCGCTTGCCGAGAAGACAGCGCAGCTGATCGCCGAGGCGGGTCTGCCGGTGGCGCTCGACGAGACCCGCGGCTTCGACCATGGCACCTTCGTGCCGGCCTTCGTGATGTATCCGCAGGCGGATGTGCCGCTCTACCAGGTTTCGATGCTGGAGAGCTATGATCCCGACGCGCACTTCCGGCTCGGACGCGCGCTGGCGCCGCTGCGCGACGACGGCGTGCTGATCGTCGGCTCAGGCCTCAGCTACCACAATCTGCGGCTGTTCGGGCCGGGGGCGGAGGTGCCCTCGGTGGCGTTCGACGGCTGGCTCACCGAGACGCTCGCGCTGCCGGCCGCGGACCGGACCGCGCGGCTGCTCGACTGGGAAAGCGCGCCGCATGCCCGCACCTGCCACGCGCGCGAAGACCATCTGGTGCCGCTCTTTGCCGCGCTCGGCGCCGCCGAGGACGCGCCGGCGACGCGGGTCTATCACCAAGAAGGCGTGTTCGGCGGCGTCACCGCTTCGAGCTGGCGCTTCGGCTAGAGCCGCACCGGGTAAGACAGATCGCCCGCCCGGCCTTGAGGAAGGCCGGGCGGGGACCGAGGGACGGGCACCGGTTTGGGGCCGGCGCCGGTCAGGTCATTCGTAGACGCCGCCCTTCTTCACCTTGTTGGAAAACGCGGTGGTGCCGCCCGAGGCCAGAACCGCCGCCTGGTCGACCCAGTTGTCGCGGCTGACCCGGCCCTTGAAGCCCTTGAGATTGGCATCGACCCAGGCAACCTCGTCCGCCGTCCAGGCCGCGACCTGGTCGAAATGGTAGAAGCCAAGCTCGTTGCAGAGGCGCTCGAGCTTCGGCCCGATGCCCTTGATCTGTTTCAGATCGTCCGGCGTGCCACCGCGGGCTTCGGCCAGGGTCGCGGGTTTCACACCCTCGTCGGTGCCTTCGATCACGCCGTCGCCGTCGTAGTCCTGCGCTTCGGGATCCGGCGCGGCTTTGGCGACCGGCGCGGGATGCACCGGATGCCTGCCGTGGTCGGCTTCGACGGCCTCGGCCACCGCAACCACTTCCGCGGCCGCTTCCATCGCCGCCACTTCGGCGGCCTCCACCAGGGCCTCGGCCTTTTCGATCTCGCGCTCGAGCTCGGCGATGCGCTTGTCCTTGGCCGCCGCTTCGGACCGGCAGGCCTCGTGATCTGTCTTGGCCGCTTTCAGGTCGGTGCGGGCCGCCTTGAGATCGGCCGCGCATGTCCTGGCATCGTCCCGGCAGGTGTCGAGTTCGACCCGCAGCCGGTCTGCCGCCCCGGCGTCGCCTTGGCGCCGCCCCCAGACGATCCAGCCGACCAGCAGCCCAAGCAGCGCCGCAAGGACGATCAGCACAAGCATCTCGCTGATCAGAAATCCCCATTCCTGAAACATGTGTCTCTCCTTTCGCCGGCCGCGCTCAGTTGGGCCAGGTGAAGGTGGTGCGCCGGTTCTGCGCCCGCCCTTCCTCGGTTTCGTTGTCGGCGACCGGGCGAGAATCGCCGTAGCCGATCGCAATCATCCGCCCCGGCGGCACGCCGCGCGCCGCGAGCGCCTCTTTCACCGCACGGGCGCGCTGCGCCGACAGGACATAGTGCGAATTGGTGTTGCCCTCGGTATCGATGTGGCCGCCGATCGTCACGAACATGCCCGGACCCCGGGTGCAGAGATTCACGATCCCCGCCAACCCGTCGATGACCGCCATCGAGACCGGATCGAGCTCCGCCGCGCCGGGGACGAATTGGATCGGCGCCGAAGCGAGCTGCTCCGTCACCTTTTCGGCGCAGACCGCGCCGGTCGGCGCCTCGAGGCCGGCGGGCAGGGTGATCCAGCCGCCGCCATGGGCGAACTGGCGGATGCCGGTCACCCGATTGTGCCGTTCGACCCCGTCCTCCGGCAGCACCGCGACCTGACTGACCGCGAGCGCCACCTCGGGGCCGAGAGCCGCGCCCAGCACGGCCTCGACCGCCTTCGGTTCGATCCCCGCCAGCGCCTCGGCCGTGGCCGAAAGCCCGTCGTTGCGACCGCTGACCGTGAGCGTCTCGACCTGGCCGAGCGCCGTGCCGAGCCCCGCCAGCGCCGTCTCGAGACCGGACAGATCTGCGAATGTAGTGTCTAGCGTGCCGACAGACACCTCTGCACCCAATGCGGCGGCGAACTTCTCGACGCCGAAGCTTTCGGGCAGCGTACCGTCCAGGGTGAAGCCGGTGTCGGCATCGTAGTCGAGGGTAAATTCGATCCGCCCGGGGTCGATCACGTCGAGCGCAATCACCGTCTCGTAGGGGCCCGGCACGTCGATCGCCGCCCGCGCGGCCTTGTCCTCGACCGGGGTCGCGGCGGTGCCTGCAAGGGTGAGCGTGTCGCCGGTCATCGCGAAGCTGCCCTGATCGAGCGGGGCGAGCGCCGCCGCCCCGGCGCTGACCGCCATCGCCCAGTCTTCGGGGGCACCGGAGGCAAGCGGCAGATCCGCGACCGGAAGCCCCGCCTGCACAAGGGCCGTCCTGGCCGCTTCGCTCGGCGCGTAGCCGGTGGCCTCCATCGCGCCGCCCGCGGCTTTCGCGAGCGCGGTCTCGAAGGGGTCGACCCGCGGCAGGACAGCGACGCCGTCGAGGGTCACGACACGGCGGCCGCGCACCCCTTCGAGCCGTTCGACAATGGCCGCGCGGTCCGCCTCGGTGTCGGCGATGCCGGTCACGGTGATGTCGCGTCCGCTCACCCGCAACTCAAGCGGATGCACCGCGTCCGCCACGGCGGCCTGCGCTGCCGCGGCGATCTGGCGTTCGATCGATACCGCCTGCCCCTTCGCACCCCAGAATGTGAGGCCCGCGACCCCCGCGACGAAGACAAGCGCACCCAGGCCCTTGCTCATGATGTCCCCCAATGCTTTTCGAAAGCCAGCACTCACAAGAGGCCAAAGCCCCTTGATATTGGCAAGGGGGAAAAGCCGAGTGATTTTGTCACGGGGGAAGCCGGGATACCGACGCGGTCGGCGATCCGGTCAGAGCGCCGCCTTCAGGCTTTCGTCGATGTAGATTTCCCGCAGGCGCCGGGCGACCGGCCCCGGTTTGCCGTCGCCGATCTGCGCCCCGTCGATCGAGATCACCGCGGTGACGAAGGTCGTGGCGGAGGTCACGAAGGCCTCGTCGGCGCTTTGCGCCTCGGCGATGGTGAAGGCGCGTTCCTCCACCTCCATCTGCGCCTCGGCGGCGTAGCGCAGCACCGCGGCGCGGGTGATGCCGTGCAGGATGTCGTTCGACAGCTCGCGGGTGACGATCTTGCCGTTCCTGACGATATAGGCGTTGTTCGAGGTGCCCTCGGTGACCTGGCCATCCTCGACGAACCAGGCGTCGCCGGCGCCGGCCGCTTTCGCCGCCATCTTGCCCATCGACGGGTAGAGCAGCTGCACGGTCTTGATGTCGCGCCGGTGCCAGCGCAGGTCGGGCACCGAGATCACCTCGATGCCGGCGGCGGCGACAGGGCTGTCGATCAGGTCGGGCTTCGACTGGGTGAACAGCACCACGGTGCCGGGGGTTTCCGTCGGATCGGGAAAGACGAAGTCGCGGTCGCCCGGATTGCCGCGGGTGACCTGGAGATAGACCAGGCCGTTGTCGATTTGGTTGCGGACCACCAGCTCCCGGTGCACCGCGAGCAGGTCTTCGTAGGTAATCGGCTGTGCCATGTCGAGCTCGGCGAGCGACCGCGCGAGCCGCGCCGCGTGACCGTCGAAATCGATCAGCTTGCCGCCTAGAACGGAGGTCACCTCGTAGACCCCGTCGGCCATCAGGAAGCCGCGATCGAAGATCGAGATCGTGGCGTCTTCTTCCGGCAGGTACTCTCCGTTGACATAGACTGTGCGGCTCATGATGCTCCTAACCCCAGAGTGCCGCGCTCGGCGGATGCACCCCGGCTTCGTCGTATTGCAAAGGTTCGGCCCGGTCTTGGGCGAGAAGCAGGGGGCCGTCAAGGTCCGTCACCATGGCACCCTGGGCGACCAGCAGCGCCGGCGCCATGGCGAGCGAGGAGCCGACCATGCAGCCGACCATGATGCCGAAACCCGCCGCTTGCGCCGCGCGTTTGAGGGCCAGGGCCTCGGTCAGCCCGCCGGTCTTGTCGAGCTTGATGTTGATGACATCGTACTTGCCTTTCAGATCCGGCAGCGAGCTGCGGTCGTGGCAGCTCTCGTCGGCGCAGACCGGCACCGGGCGGTCGAGCCCGAGAAGCGCCTCGTCGTCGCCTGCCGGCAGCGGCTGCTCGACCAGCGCGACACCCAGCCGTACCAGATGCGGCGCGAGGTCGGCATAGACCTCGGCGCTCCAGCCCTCGTTGGCATCGACGATGATCTGCGATTTCGGCGCGCCGGCGCGCACCGCTTCCAGCCGGGCCATGTCGTCGGGTGTGCCGAGCTTGATTTTCAGCAGCGGCCGGTGGGCATGCTGCGCGGCTTTCGCGCGCATCTGGTCCGGTGTGCCGAGCGACAGGGTGTAGGCGGTGATTTCCGGCGCCGGCGCGGGCAACCCGGCAAGGTCCCAAACCCGCTTGCCGGCCTGCTTCGCCGCGAGATCCCAGAGCGCGCAATCGACGGCGTTGCGGGCCGCGCCTGCGGGCAGATGCCGCTGCAGGTCTTCACGCGTGAACCGCTCCGGGAGGCCCTCGATTTCGGCGGTCACGCTGGCGAGCGTCTCGCCGTACCGGGCGTAGGGCACGCATTCGCCCCGGCCCACCGCGCCGCCGTCCTCGACGGTCACGGTCAGCACGGCCGCCTCGGTTTTCGAGCCGCGCGAGATGGTGAACACCTCCGCCAGCGCAAACCGCTCTTCGGTCACCGAAAGGCGCATCGTCCCTCCTTCTCTGGTTCCAGAATTCCTTTGGGGGTCGCCATTGTCGCCACATTGGTCCGAGTGACACTGGCGACGGGCCGCGCCCCCGGTCCTGGCCGCGACGCTAGCCTATCGCCTCCAGCGCATCCACCAGCTTGCCCGCGCCGAAGCGGAACGGATCGGTCGCCGGCAGACCCATCCGCGCCTCGACCTCGGCGAGACAGGCAAGGGCTTCCTCGTCCGAGAGGGCGGCGGTATTGACCGACACCGCCACCACCTCGCAGGCCGGGTTCGCCACGCGGGCCAGCGGCAGGGCCATGTCGCGCAGGGCTTCGAGCGACGGCAGCGCGTAGCCCGGCAGACCCCGCATATGGGCGCGGGTCGGCTCGTGGGCAAGGATCAGCGCGTCGGGCTGGCCGCCGTGGATCAGCGCCATCGTCACGCCCGAAAAGGAGACGTGAAACAGGCTGCCCTGGCCCTCGATATGGTCCCAGTGATCGGCGTCGTTGTCGGGCGTCAGCCATTCCACCGCGCCGGCCATGAAATCGGCGATGACCGCGTCGAGCGGTACGCCGTCGCCGGTGATGAGAATGCCAGTCTGGCCGGTGGCGCGGAAGCTCGACTTCAGGCCGCGGTCCTTCATCTCGCGGTCCATGGCGAGGGCGGTGTACATCTTGCCGACCGAACAGTCGGTGCCGACGGCGAGCACGCGTTTGCCGCTGCGCTTGACGCCATTGGCAATCGGGTATTTCACCGCCGGCACGCGCACGTCGTGCAACGCCCGGCCGGTCGCCTCGGCCACCGCGGCGAGATCGGGTTCGTCGCGCAAGAGGTTGTGCAGGCCGGACGCCAGGTCGAACCCCTCTTCCAGCGCCGCCACCAGCACCTTCTTCCAGGCCGGGCTGATCACGCCGCCGCGGTTGGCGACCCCGATCACCAGGGTCCTGGCCCCTGCCGCTTTCGCCTCGGCGAGCGTCATGTCGGGGAGCCGCAGGTCGGCATTGCAGCCCTCCATGCGGAACTGGCCAACGGCATTCTCCGGGCGCCAGTCCCGGATGCCCTGAGCCACTTTGGCGGCCAAGGGGTCCGGCGCGTCGCCAAGGAAGAGGAGATAGGGGGTTTCGATCATCGCCATGTCGGCCTCCGCAGATTTGTCCGGCGCAGATTGCGTCGCCAATTGCGCAATCGGATCGCGTTTTCACCGAGATTTCCCTCTCCGACACAAGTTCCTTCGACATTTGGCGGGAAACCCGGGATATCCTGCGAATCCGGCCGCTCCGATCATCAGAATCGCCGCGCCGATATGTCGACCCGCCCCCGGGTTGGGGTCCCCGGATCTTCGCCCGACAGCGCATCCCGCATGTGCCACCCGTCCGCGCCGAGCACGCGGCCAACCCGGTCGGCGGCCACCACGGTACGCGCAAGGGCTACCGCGGGCGCTTTGCCGATCATGCCACGCCGGGGATGGAGCTGCCTGGTCTCGTGGAGCCGGAACGCAGGGCGCGCGGCGACCGCATCAGGGCGACATAGCGCGCCCTTGTCTGCCCTGCGGCATTGGACTAGGCCTTGCCCGATTTCTCGCAATTCGGAAAGGCCCGTCATGTCCTTCATCAAACAACCCCCCGCCCCGGCCCGTCCCAACCGGTGCCAGCTCTTCGGCCCCGGATCGCGCCCCGAGCTGTTCGAGAAGATGGCCGCCTCCGCCGCCGATGTGGTCAATCTCGACCTCGAAGACAGCGTCGCACCGAACGACAAGGACAAGGCGCGCGCGAATATCGTCGCCGCGACCCATGACATCGATTGGGGCAACAAGTATCTCAGTGTGCGGATCAACGGGCTCGACACGCCGTGGTGGTACAAGGACGTGGTCGAGCTGCTCGAGAACGCCTCCGACCGGATCGACCAGATCATGATCCCGATGGTCGGCAACGCGATGGACATCTACGCGGTCGATGCGCTGGTGACGGCGGTGGAGCACGCCAAGGGGCGCACGAAGCCGGTCAGCTTCGAGGTCATCATCGAGACCGCCGCGGGGCTCGCCCATGTCGAGGAGATCGCCGCCGCCTCGCCCCGGATGCAGGCAATGAGCCTCGGCTACGCCGATTTCGCCGCCTCGATGGGCATGGCCACGACCGGCATCGGCGGCACCCAGGCCAACTACTACATGATTCACGAGGGCCAGACCGACTACCCGGACCCCTGGCACTACGCGGTCTCGGCCATCGTCGCCGCCTGCCGGACCCACGGGGTTCTGCCGGTCGACGGGCCGTTCGGCAATTTCTCCGACGACGACGCCTATATCGCCCATTCCCGGCGGGTGGCGACCCTCGGCATGGTCGGCAAATGGGCGATCCACCCTCGCCAGGTGAAACTCGCCAACGAGGTGTTCACACCCTCGCCGGAAGCCGTTGCCGAGGCGCGCGAAATCCTTGCGGCGATGGAGGAGGCCAAGGCCAACGGGCTCGGCGCCACCACCTACAAGGGCAAGCTCATCGACATCGCGTCGATGAAGCAGGCCGAGGTGATCGTGCGGATGGCCGAGTTGGTCGGAGGCTGATCCACGGTACGACGGAAACCCGGCCCGGTCGGGTTTCCCTTTGCGGCGCAGAACGGTGGCGCACGGCCGGATGTGGTCGGTGCCAACGGGTGCGAATATCAACAGGGTGTGAACGCTGAAACCTGCCTAAACAATTGAAAAGGCGTGGTCATCTCCGACACGCAGGGGGTCGGTTTCCTAGGAAACCGGCCTGGTTGGCGAGCTCGTGAGAGCGGTCTTCATGGGACGGGTGACACCGCCGGGTGCCTTGCCCCGCTGGCGCCGTTTCGAGACAGGTTGTCGGCGCGGGGCGATGCCGAAACGCGCATATCGCAAACACCGCAAAGCGCCGCGACATCTGCGGCGGCGACAGCGAGCGGGGTCTTCGCGCGAAACGCTTCAGCGCCGCGCCACCGCATCGTCTCGCAGCAGTCCGCCCAGCGCCCGCATACCCTCGGCGACGGCCAGGAAAGACGACGGCAGCGGCAGGGCATCGAAGCTGGCGGCCTCGACCGGCAATTGGCCGAACCGGTAGCTGAGGTCCGTGCGGGTGTCCTGAACACTCACGTCGCACAGCCATCCGCCGCCGGCACCGTCGCGGCAGACCGCCCCGATGCGAAAGCCGTCGCGGTGAACCCCTTGCGTCACCATCTGCGGCCAACCGAGCTCGGCGTTGCGGTGAAAGACCACCAGCTCGGTTGCCCGTCCCCGCGGCGGCGGAGCGCCGGGCAGGAACATCTCCGCTTCGCCGATTTCGAGCATCGGCCCGACGACCGGAGGCAAGCCGGCGCGCTCGGCCGGGGCCCGTGCCGCATCGAGGGCAAGGGTCACAGACCGCACGGGGAGCGGCGCGTCCGGTACTTCTGCGAGGCAGAAACCGAAATGCGACGGGACGGTGCGGTAACCGCTGACCTCCTCACCGCCAATCCATCTTTCCCCGGTAAAGACCGTCGTCCAGGGGGTCGCCGCGATGGAAAGCTCGTGCCCCGAGACAGACACCACCAAGGGGTCCACCCAGGCACAGCGGGCGCGTCGCACCCGGTCGCTGATATCGACGGCCTCCGCCACCAGCGCCGACCAGCCGATCACCACGGCGACGCCGAGCGCAAAAGCGCCCAGCACGATCGCAGCAATCCTGGTGTATGGCTTCAACGGGGGCGCTCTTTCGGCATGACGGTGCCATCGTACCCCGGTCGGCGGGAAAGGTCACGCGGGTGAACCGATTGCGCGCACCGGTTGGCGCAGGATCGTTTTCAACCTTGCCGGCGCAACCCGGCGCGGGTCGGACAGATAGATCTCGTGATGCGGCCCGGCGAACGCGAGACCCTGTCCCGGCATGACCCTGTCATGCAGCCCGGCGAGCACCGGCGCCTCGTCTGCATAGGGTCCGAGGTGCAGGGTTTGCAGGCAGTCTCCTTCGGCAAACCGGGTGTGGGTCACCTTTTCGACCGGGCCCTCCCTGCGCTTGGGCCGCGCCGCCGCACGGGCCGTTTCCACCGCCTCGGGTGTCACGCTGTCGGGCAGCCGGATCATCGCCTTCCACCGCCAGGCCGCGCGCGCCCCTGCGACGAAAACCCGCGGATCGTCGGCCCACCACAGGGCCTCGAGCGGCGGCACCACGAAATCGGCGCCGTCGGCCTTGCAGGCGAACTTGACCGCGTAGGCCAGAGGGTAGAGCGCGGCCAGCGCCGCCGCATAGGCCGGCCCATCGGGATCGCCCTGCCCTTCGATGGCGACGAAGGTCATCTCGGGCAGGGTCACCCTGTCCCAGCGCCCCGGCTTGCCGGTGTAGAAGGCGCGATCGCTTTTCCTGAAGTCGAGCTTGTCCATCACCGCGTCCGGTGCCCCCGACGATGCCAGGTGAGCGCCCGGGCAATGAGGATCGCGAGGGCCGCCTCGTCGATGTCCTGGCCCGGGCCGAACAAGACCGCGCGGGTGCCTTCGAACCGGCTGCCCGCCGGGGCGAGCGGGCGGAAATCCTCGATCAGCGAGGTGCGGCAGTTGACGAACAGCGCCGCTTCGCCGGTTCCTGCCTGGCCGAGCCGGATCGTCGAGCCTTTCGGCGCGAGGTAGGCGGGCGCGCCCCAGCGCAGCGCTTCCTCGACCGGCCCGGCACCCTCCGCCTCCGCCACGGCGAAGATCAGCGCGCGCAGCCGGTCGAGCGCCGAGCGGATCTCGCCCGGCAGCGCGGCGAAGGCGCGGGCGACTTCGGCAGGCATGGCGGGCGTCATGCGAGGGCCACGCCGATCAGCGTCAGCAGGTCGTCCGGCGCGGTGTCCATCGGCGTGTTGACATAGAGCTCGAAGGGCGGCGTGTCGCGCGGCACTTCGCCGGACCTCGGCAGCCAGTCGCCGAACAGGTAGGTGTAGGCCGTCCTGAGCCCGGTGTAGGGGCCTTTGTAGGTGAGCACCGCGTGTTTGCCGCCGGGCAGGCGCGCCTCTTCCAGTGGCGCCGCTATCTCGGCGCTTTCGGCGATCTCGAAACCGGCGGCGCTGCGCAGCTCGGCCTCGGGCACCGCGTCCGGGTCGTCGAAATAGAGCCCCAACATCGCGCCGAGCTGCGGCCCGAGCCCGCGCGCCATGACCGTGGCGCCGGCCTTCTCGAAGGCCTCGCCGATGGTGATATAGGGGCCGCGGTGCGCGATCACCGCCAGCCGGCGTTCGGGCTCGTCCTTGATGGCGACATCGTACATTTCGAAATTTCCTTTGCTTCCTATGCGCAGCGGCGGACGGGGGAGGCCGCGTTTGCGAAACGCATCCGGCGTCTGGCCGAAAGCGTCGCGAAAGGCACGCGAAAAGCTCTTCGGGTTCGGGTAGCCGCACTTTCTCGCCACGTCCGCGAGGGGCGCGTCGGTGTCGAGCAGCTCCGTCACCGCCCGGTAGAGCCGGACCCGCCGGATGAAGGCCGCGACCGTCTCTCCGGTCATCGCGGTGAACACCCGGTGGAAGTGGAACCGGCTGAGTGCGGCCACGTCGGCCAGGGTATCGAGCGACAGGTCGCCGTCGAGATTGGCATAGACGTGGTCGAGCACCCGCATCAGCCGTTTCTCGTATCCGTTCGCCATCGCGCATTCCTTCGTCTCGCTGCCCCTCGAGTATCACATGGCCCCGGGGAACAAATCTTGCCGAGTTGCATTCGCCCGCCTGCGCCCCTTATATCGGCCTGAGCACTGGCAAGGGGCGCCCACATGACCAACTACCTCGAGTTCGAAAAGTCGCTCGCCGAGATCGAAGGCAAGGCCGAGGAATTGCGCGCGATGGCGCGGGCGAACGAGCAGATGGACATCGAGAAGGAAGCCTTGGGTCTCGACAAGAAGGCCGCGACCCTGCTCGCCGACCTCTACAAGTCGCTGACCCCCTGGCAGAAGACCCAGGTGGCCCGCCATCCGGACCGGCCGCACGCCAAGGACTACATCGAGGCCCTGTTCACCGAATACACGCCACTCGCGGGCGACCGCAATTTCGCCGACGATCACGCGGTGATGGGCGGGCTTGCGCGGCTCGGCGACGCGCCGGTGATGGTGATCGGCCACGAGAAGGGGCACGACACCAAGTCGCGGATCGAGCGCAATTTCGGCATGGCGCGGCCCGAGGGCTACCGCAAGGCGATCCGGCTGATGGACCTTGCCGACCGGTTCGGCCTGCCGGTGATCTCGCTGGTCGACACGCCCGGTGCCTATCCCGGCAAAGGCGCCGAGGAGCGCGGCCAGTCCGAAGCGATTGCCCGGTCGACCGAGAAATGCCTCCAGCTCGGCGTGCCGCTCATCTCGGTCATCATCGGCGAAGGCGGCTCCGGCGGCGCCGTGGCCTTTGCCACCGGCAACACGGTGATGATGCTCGAACACTCGATCTACTCGGTGATTTCCCCCGAGGGTTGCGCCTCGATCCTGTGGAAAGACGCCGAGCGGATGCGTGAGGCGGCCGAGGCGCTGCGGCTCACCGCGCAGGATCTCAAGACCCTCGGTGTCATCGACCGGATCATCCCCGAACCCGTGGGCGGCGCGCAGCGGGGCCGGAGCCAGACCATCGCGGCCGTCGGCACTGCGCTGGAAGCCGAGTTGCAGTCGCTGCTGAAGAAAAAGCCGCTGACGCTCAAACAGCAGCGGCGCAAGAAATACCTCGACATGGGATCGAAGGGCCTCGCGGCCTGACCCGGGAAGCCGCTTCGAAGCGGCTTTTTAAAGCGGTTTGGAAACCGCTTGGTCGCGCCCGGTTGTGCCGTCTGCCTATCCATGACCAGCGGAGGCGATCCCTGGCACGGCCCGACGACGGGACCCGCGACATCGGCCTCCCGGGCGGTACCTGACGACCGGCGGGCGCCCGGGGGGCCGAGACGGCGGCGTTGGTTGCGCCCCCCCCGGCGGGCGCGACGTCAAGGTCGGCATCGAAAGCACGTCGGCGCGAACGCCGGCAAGCAAGGCGGGCGGCGCGAACGGCAACCGGTGGTGACCGGAACCCGAGCCGAACTGCTTTTCCGCCCCCCGAAGACAATCCTCATCGCCGTGGCGCGCCAGCTCCTTGTCCTCACCGATGTCATGATCCGAGACAACCAGCCTCTCAGGCACGGGTGAACAACACAGTTGTCCCCTTGTGAAGAGACGCAGCGCGCCGGCGCCTAGCGTGCGGGCGCGGAGGAATTCGCTGCGGAGACGATGGCGGCGGTAACCGCGTCGTAGAGCGCTTCCGATTGGCGGGCATGGTCGCGCCACTCGGCCTCGTCGAGCTTCAGCTTGCCCCAGATCTCGAGATTGTCGAACACCCAGCCGCGTTGACAGGCGTGAAGCAGCCGGCGCGCGGGCTCCGAGAGCGTATCGGCGGGGCCGGCGGGGTGGTCGATCGGCAGTGGATCGGGCGCGCCTTCGAGCAGCGCCAGCGCCGATGTGAAGCGGAGGTTGGCCTCGCGGGCCTGGCGTTCCCAGGCAAACTCGCTCATCTCGGCGAGCGCGTGCCGGAGCTCTACCGTCGCCGCGGCGACGTCGCGCCCCGGGTCCTGCGGCTCGGCGGCGGTGGCGGTGTAGCGCACCGCCCAGGCCCGGCCGTCGCGCGCATTCGGATAGGCGACTTTCCAGGCCCCATGCCAGCCGAGCGCACGCCCGTCATCGGTCTCGGTGGTCATCGTCCACAGGCTGCCGCCGCCGGCGAACCCCGCGGCGATCCGGTCCGGGATCGTCTCGCCCGGGATGACCTCCTCGTCCTGCCGGGTGAAGCCCAGGCGCACCCGCGCGGTTCCCGACCGGGCAAGCTGGTCGAGCCAGGCCGGCGGGGTTTCGGCCATCGTGGTGCGCGCGGGCTTGCCGCCGCTGCGCTTGGTGGCGATGTCGAAGCTGATCGACCCGCAGCGGGCAAAGGCGCGCTGGCCGGCAAACCAGCGCATCGGATCGTCGGGGTGGGTGAGCCGGTGATTGGCCGAGATGACCAGGGCTGCAAGCTGTGCGACTTCGCCGTCCAAGGGGGCCTCGATTCAATCGTGCAGGACACAGGCACTGAACACTTCTTTATGCGATTTCGTTCAAATTGTCCTCACCGCGAATCAACGCGGCAAGAAGAGGTGATGAGGCGGAGCGACAATCGCATCCGAAATGGACGGCGACACTGGCCGGAGCTTCCTTGCAGGTGGCATTCCTCCGGCTCCGGATCGGCGGGTAGCGGCTTGACAGGCGAGCCCCGCGGAACCGCAGATCCGCGGGGCACCTGATGCCGCTGGCGACACCGTAACCGCTTCGGATACCCGATCGGACCCCAGAGGGGGTACGATTCGGTAAAGATCGCCCGGGTCAGAGCCGGTTCAACAGCTCCCAGGTCGGCCAGGCGTCGGGGATCAGCCCGAGACGGGCCTGTTCCTTCTGCACTGCAATCCGGGTGTTGTAGCCGAGGATTCCGTCGACCTCGCCGACATCGTGGCCCAGCGCCTCGAGTTTGCGCTGCAATTGTTTCATCGACCCCTGGTCGAGCGGCGTCCCTGGATTGCCGGCGTCGAAGACCTGCGCCCCCTCGAGACGATTGGCGAAATAGGCCGCCGTGAGCACGTAGGTGAAGCTCTGGTTCCACTCGAAATAGATGTCGAAATTCGGGTAGGCGATGAAGGCCGGGCCGCCGTGGCCGTTGGGCACGATGATCGACGCCTCGGCGGTGTCGAACAGCTGGCCTTCGCGCGGCTGCACGCCCATCGCGGCCCATTGACCGGTGGAGAACTTCTGGTGGGTGCCGGTCGTGGAAAAATCGAAGCCGGACGGCAGGGTCACTTCCTGGAGCCAGGGCTCGTTCGGCCGCCAGCCGAGTTTCGACAGCATGTTGGCGCCCGAGAGCAGCGCGTCCGGCGCCGAGCCCTTGAGATCGACATGGCCGTCGCCGTCGCCGTCGATCCCGGAATCGCGGATGTCGGCCGGCAGCATCTGCACCATGCCGATCTCGCCGGCCCAGGCACCGGTGGTGCCGGTGGGCGAGAAATCGCCGCGCTTGTAGAGGTCGATGGCGGCCAGCACCTGCGGTTGGAAGATGCCGGGACGGCGGCAGTCATGGCTGAGGGTCACGAGCGAGTTGAGGGTGTTGAAGTCGCCCTGGAATCCGCCGAAATCGGTCTCGAAGGCCCAGAAGGCCGTGAGCACGCCGCGGCTGACGCCGAACCGCCGTTCGATCTCGTCGAAAACACCGGCATATTGCTGGAGTTTCTGCTGGCCAACGGAGATCCGGTTCTGCGAGATCAGCTTGCGCGAGAAGTCGACGAAGCCGGAATTGAAGATCCCCTGCGCCCCGTCGGCGCCGAGCGTGCGGCCGTCCTGGTAGACGCTGGCGAAAAACGTGTCGACGGTGCCGCGGTCGTGCCCCTGAGACACGGCGAGATCCTTCATCCGGCCGACGAAAGACTGGAACGAGCCACCGCATTCGATGAGCGGCGGCGGGATCTCGCCCGCACCGGCCGCCAGCGCACCCGTCGCGGTGGAAAAGCTCAAAACAATGGTGGAAAGCAATCGGCGCATGTCGGTCCCTCAACGTGATTTAAAGCGGCACAATAATCACCAAACAGGCGCGTGGAAACTGAAATTGTGGGAAAAAGACAAGAACATTACCGTTTGTGACCGCCACCCCACCGAAGCGACCCGGCAGAGCGGGAACACCGCGCCGTCACAGCACCACCATCAGCGCCAGTCCTGCCGCCAGGGCGGCCCAGGCCCGCCACAGGCTCTGCACCGCGTCGTCGATCTCGGCGGCTCCGATCCGGTGGCGACCGCTTTCGTTGACGAATGCCTCGTCGCGCAGCGCACCGTGGTAGCTGCGCGGGCCCGACAGGGCCACCCCGAGCCCCACCGCCATCGCCGCTTCCGGCCAGCCGGCGTTGGGCGAGCGGTGCAGCCGGGCGTCGCGGGCAATGATCTCCCAGCCGCCGCGACGGTGGCGGGTGACGAACAGGGCCAGCGCCGACAGGCGGGCCGGGATCCAGTTGACGAGATCGTCGAGCTTTGCCGCCGCCTTGCCGAAGTGTTCGTGACGGGGGGTGCGATAGCCGATCATGCTGTCGGCGGTGTTGATCATCTTGTAGGCCATGAGGCCGGGAAGACCGGCGACGAGGAACCAGAAGGCGGGGGCGACCACACCGTCGGAGAAGTTTTCGGCCGCCGATTCGATCGCCGCACGGGCGACGGCGGTCTCGTCCATGTCCTGCGTGTCGCGCCCGACGATCCGGCCGACCGCAGCGCGGCCGTGCTCGACGGAAAGCGAAAGGGCCTCGGCGACGGCACGGACATGGTCGACCAGCGAGCGCTGTGCCAGCAGCACCGCGGCGGCCAGAACCTCGACCGGCCAGCCGAACCGGGCGAGGAGGGCACCGACGAGCCACGCCAGCAAGGTGAGCGCCCCGATCGCCACCGCCCCGGTCACGACACGCCCCTGCCCGTGGTTCATCATCCGGTCGACCCAGCCGACCGCCCGCCCCATCAACACCGCCGGATGCGGCAGGCGTTTCCACAGCACGTCGGGCTCGCCGAAGGCGGCATCGAGCCCGAGGGCGATCAGAAGGACAAGGGCATGGCTCATCCGAATGCTGCCTCGAGCTGGGCCCAGCCACCGGCCGGCGGCAGGCCAAGGCGGATCCAGCCCGGCTCATAGGGAAAGATCCGGCTCCAGACCCGGCCTTTGGCAAGCCGGGCCTGCCAGGCCGCCGCGTCATCGACCCGAAACAGGCGAAACAGAACGGTGCCGCCGATCATCTCCGCGCCTCGGCTCTGCAACAGCGCATCGAGCCTTGCGGTTTCGACCGAGAGCAGCTGCCGGGTCTCGTTGGCCCAGACCATGTCTTCGAGCGCCACCGCGCCGACATGCTGGGCGACGCCCGAGACCGGCCAGGGGCCGAGTTGTTCCTTGAGCCGTGCGACCAGATCCGGATCGCCGATTGCAAAGCCGAGCCGCAGCCCGGGGAGACCCCAGAACTTGCCGAGCGACTTCAGGATCAGCGTGCCGGGGCGGGTGGCGAAATCGCTCACCCGGGAATTGGCGAGAATCACGTCGGCGAAGCTCTCGTCGATCACCAGGAGGCCGCGGCGCTCCGGCTCATCGAGACCTGAGAACATGTGCCCGGTCGGGTTGTTGGGGTGCACGACCACTCGGGCCTCGGTGGGATTGTTGCGAAGGACCTCCCAACCAGCGGCCAGGAAGGCCGCCTCGTGTTCGTTGTAGGTGCGCGCCGGGATTCGGACGCGACCTCCGGCGAAGAGCCGCGGAATCGCGGCGATGAGCGCGGACGCCCCCGGCGCTGCCAGCAAAGCGGCCTCGTCCGGCACGCCCCAGAAGGCCCGCGCCGCCCGTTCCAACCGTTCGCCCGCGACCCGGTCGGGCAGCGCGGTCCAGGCCTCCGGCGGGATCCCGGGCAGCGGGTAGGCATGCGGGTTGATGCCGGTCGAGAGGTCGAGCCAGTCTGCGCGCCGCCCGCCGTAGAGCGCCACCGCGTCGTCGAGCCCGCCGCCGTGGTCGCGCGGCGGCGGAACCGTGGTCGGGCTCATTGCGCGGCCTCCGCCGTTGGCGATGTCTCGGGCGATGTCTCGGGCAGCGGCGGATGGCGGGTGACGAAATGCCCTTTCACCGCCTGCGGCCAGTCGCGGTAGGGCACCTGTCCGGTCGCGCTGGCGGCATGGCCGAGGGCGTAGCCGACGATGCCCTCGGCGGCCTCGACGCCGGGCTCGAAACGCCCCAACGTATAGGCAAGCTTGCCGGGCGCCTGGATCGCGACGTTGCACGAATGATCGCAGCCCATCAGGCAGGCGGTGCGGCGGGTCCGCAGGCCGGTCCCCGCGGCCGCGACCTCGACCAGGCGCGCGAGCGCAGCGCCGTCGGTCTCTTCGACCCCGCGGGCCTCCCAGTCCTCGCGTTTGCAGGTGTCGCAGATGGTGATCCAGGTGGTCGTCACGCGCCTCTCCTCTCGGTCTTGCGCGTCCCATGAAGCGGAAATCGCCGGCGTTGGCAACTGATCGACGGCGCCCCCGTGGCGCGCCGGTACGTGGCCGCCGCCGGCCCGGGCACCGCGCAGGCAGGGTCGAAACGCAGTTTCCCCTTCCATCGTGGGCACTTGAGCTTAATCTCGACGCATGAGTCGTGCGCAGCCCCCCCGCCCTTCCGCCGTCGTTTTCGATATCGGCAACGTCCTGATCGAATGGCAGCCGGAACGGGCCTACGAAGCGATGGTGGGGCCGGAACGCGCCCGGGCGATGTTTGCGGCGGTGGACCTTCACCGGATGAACGAGCGTGTCGACCGGGGCGAGGATTTTCGCCAGACCGTCTACGACGCGGCCGAGGACAGCCCCGAATTCCGCGATGAGATCCGGATGTGGCATGACCGCTGGCTCGACGTGGCGGGGCCGGAGATCCCGCGTTCCGTCCGGCTTCTGCGGGCGCTTCGGGCCCGGGGCGTGGCGGTCTTTGCACTGTCGAATTTCGGCAAGGGTTCGTTCGCCGTCGCCGAAGCCGCCTGGCCGTTCCTTGCCGAGTTCGACCGGCGCTACATCTCCGGCCACCTCGGCGTGATCAAGCCGGGAGCGCGGATCTACCAGATCGTCGAGGAGGACAGCGGGGTGGCACCGGAACAACTGCTGTTCGCCGACGACATGCCCGCCAATATCGCCGCGGCCGAGGCGCGGGGCTGGCAGGCGCATCTGTTCGATGGGCCGGCGGGTCTTGCGGCCCGCCTGGTCGCAGCCGGATTGCTCGACCCGGAGGAGGCGGAATGAGTGTCGCGTTCATCCCCTACGAAGCCGAGGCGTTGCTCGACTGGGGCGAGCTTGCGGACGCGATCATCGACGGCCACCAGCGGCCCCGCGCCCAGATCGCCGACAGTTTCATCTACCGCGAGCCCGATACCCTGCTGAACCGCTCGGCCTGGATCGACGAGATGGGAATGGCGGTGAAGACCGTGACGGTGTTTCCCGAGAACCCGGCCGACCGGGTTCCGGCGGTGAACGGCGCGGTGAGCCTTTACAGCGACGACCACGGCACCCTGGAAGCGATCGTCGATTTCCACCTCGTCACCAAGTGGAAGACGGCGGCCGACTCGCTGGTCGCGGCCCGGCTGCTCGCACCGGCGGACGCCGATTGCATCCTCGTCGTCGGTGGCGGACAGATGGCCAAGGCGATGCGGCAGGCCTATGGCTGGCTCTTTCCGGGCGCCCGTTTCATGGTGTGGAACCGCACGCCCGCGGGCGCGGAAAACATCGCCGCGCATTTTCCCAACACCCTGGTGGCGACCGACCTCGAAAGCGCGGTGCGGGCCTGCGACATCGTCACCACCGCGACGATGTCGCGCGAACCGCTGATCGAAGGCGCCTGGCTCGCCCCCGGCCAGCACATCGATCTGATCGGTGCCTACCGGGCCGACATGCGCGAGGCCGACGACACCGCGCTGAGGCGCGGGCGGATCTTCGTCGACAGCCGGGTGACGGTGCTCGAGCATATCGGCGAGCTGAAGATCCCGATCGAGGAAGGCGTGGTGACAGCGGCGGAGGTGGTGGGCGATTTCTACGACATCGAGGCTGGGGCCTTTGCCCGGGCGCCCGAGGACATCACCCTGTTCAAGAACGGCGGCGGCGCGCATCTCGACCTGATGACGGCGCGCTACATCCTGGAGAAGTGGCGCGCGCGGTGAGGCCTGGCGCCGCCCGTTGGTCCTCTCCGTTGCTCCCGGGAGGCTGGACGTCTGGCGGGGGCACCTGGACCCACAGGACGATTGGGGGTTCCACCCCCAAACCCCCGAGGTATTTGGAGACCAAAGAAGAGGGCGCGCGAAGGGTGGGCGAAGGGTGGGCGAAGGGTGGGCGAACTCGGACAGGGGGTCAAGTGTTTGATTTTGATACCGATAGCGCTAACCGGAGGTCGCCCGGGCGAAGCCATGCCCCGCCCGGGCCATCTGGTCAGGCCGCGAAGGACGGGGACAATTCCTCGAGCAGCTGGAAGCAGGCCTCCATGCCGTCGGCCATGCCCGTTTCGAGCATCGCCGCGCGGGTTTCGCTGCTGGGCAGGCTCATGCGCATCGTCATCTTCGTGCCGTCGCCGTCGGGGTCGAACCGGGTGTCGACGTTGTTGTCCGGGGTCGGGTCGGGCAGGAACATCCGTTCGACGTGAACGATGCGCGCCTCCGGTTCGAGCGAAACGAACGTGCCTTCGATCCGGAAACCGGGGCCTTCGTCCGGTTCGAACACGTAGCGGAAATGCCCACCGGGCCGGGCATCGACCTCGCAGGTCGGCATCGACCAGTCCGGCATCGGGAGCATCCATTTCACGATCAGTTCCGGATCGATATGGGCACGGTAGACCAGCGCCGGCGGCGCCTTGAAGCGCCGGGTGACGATAACGTCGGTGTCGCCGTCGAGAACGAGCTTGAGGGGGGCGGACATCGTTACTTCTCCTTGTTGGGATTGCGTTTCTTCCTGGTAATTCCGGTCGCTCTGGCTGCCTTGGTCGGGGGCGCCGGCTCGGCCTGCATCGCGGCCAGCACGTCGTCGAGCCTGTCGTAGCGCTCGGTGAGCGTGGCGCGCAGATGGCCGAGCCAGGCCTCGACCTCGGCGAGCGGGGCACCTGCGAGCCGGCAGGGGCGCCGGGTGCCGTCGACGCGCCGGGTGATGAGACCGGCGCCTTCCAGCACCTTGAGGTGCCGGGAGACGGCGGGCTGGCTGATGTCGAACGGGGCCGCGAGGTCCATCACGCCCGCCTCTCCTTCTGCGAGCCGGGCGAGGATCGCGCGGCGGGTCGGATCGGCGAGCGCGGCGAACACGGCGGTGAAGTCGGGGGGGTGCGGATCGCTTGATAACATGCTCATTATATAACATATCAATTATGTATTGGCAATCTCTCCGCCGCGACCCTGCCGGATGGGTCGATCCGGCCTGCCTTCAGGGCGGAAGTTGTCACGAATTCAACATATTGCGACCCATATGCCGGGGTAGGGAATGCCAAAAGCGTTTCTTCACTGCCGCCGGCAGCGCCCGCGCCCCCGGCGCAGCCCTTGCCAGGTGAACCAGGCGGCGGTTTGGACGCAGGAACAAAGGCTGATCGAGACCCATGACCGCTGCACTCATCCTTCTGGCGGCCCTGCTGATCCTGGCAGGGGCCGTCTTCGTCTGGCCCTGGGTCGCCGAGGCGATGCGCCGCCCGGTTTCGGAGCGGATGCGCGGGCGTGCACCGGGCGAGTTTGCCGCCCTCGAAGGCGGTGTGACACATTACAAGTGGCACGGATCGCGGTCGGAACGCGTGCTGGTGCTGGTCCACGGGCTCACCACGCCGTCCTGGGTGTTCGACGGGTTGATTCGCGGCTTTCTCGGGATGCGCTACCGGGTGCTGACCTATGACCTCTACGGCCGCGGCCATTCCGACCGGGCACCGGGGCCGCAGACGCTGGAATTTCACACCCGCCAGCTCGGCCAGCTGCTCAACGAGCTCGGGATCCAGGTGCCGGTCACCCTGCTCGGCTATTCGATGGGCGCGGCGATCGCCACCCGTTTTGCCGCGACCGAGAGCGACCGGGTCGAACGTCTGATTCTGCTGGCACCCGCCGGAATGGGCTACGAGCCGGCAAAACTGCTGGCCGTCGCCCGGGTGGCCGGCCCGTTCGGCGACTGGCTCTGGGGGCTCGTCGGCCCCGGGATGCTGCGCCGGGGCGCGAAGACCGACGCCAGCGGGGCAAGCGTGATCACCGATCTGCCCGACCGGGTCGGGGCGGAGCTGAAGCGCAAGGGCTACCTCGCCGCGATCCTGTCGTCGGAGCGCAACGCGCTGCAGGAATCGGTCGCCGACGACCACCGCGAGATCTCGGCGATGTATATTCCAACGCTGGCGATCTGGGGCGAGGCCGACGAGGTCATCCCGATCTCCGGGGTCGGACAGCTCGCGATCTGGAACCGGCAGGCGCACCAGGAGGTGATCCCGGGTGCGCCGCATTCGCTGGTCTATACCCGTCCGACCCAGGTGCTGGAGGCGATGCGCGCGTTTTTGCGCGACGTGCCCGAGTGAGGCCACCGGAGCGATGGCACCGGGTTGTTTCCGGCGGCGCAGGCAAGGCCCGCAAAATGTTGGAAACGCCAGGGCCTTGGTCTAGTCTCGGAGCCGGGGTATGGCAGCAGGCGATGGGAGGCGTAACGCTATGGGCAATCCAACGGCCGCGATGCTGGTGATCGGCGACGAGATCCTGTCGGGGCGCACCCACGACAGCAACACGCACCATCTGGCCGGTCTGCTGACCGCCAACGGGATCGACCTGCGCGAGGCCCGGGTGGTTGCCGACGACAAGGCGGCGATCGTGGCTGCGGTGCGGGAGCTGTCGGCGACCTATAGCCATGTCTTCACCTCCGGCGGGATCGGGCCGACCCATGACGACATCACCGCCGACGCCATTGCCGCGGCCTTCGGGGTCGGGATCGGCATTCGCGACGATGCCCGCGAGATCCTCATGGCGTTCATCGAGGCGCGTGGCAGCGTGCCGACGGAGGCGCGCATGCGCATGGCACGCATTCCCGACGGGGCGACGCTGATCGACAACCCGATTTCCGCCGCCCCGGGCTTCACCCTGGGCAATGTGCATGTCTGTGCCGGCATCCCGAAGATCTTCCAGGCGATGGTCGCCTCGGTCGTCGCCGGGATCGAGGGCGGAACGCCGCGGCTCAGCCAGACCTTCCGGGTGGCGAAGCCGGAGGGCGACATCGCGGGACCTCTGGCCGATCTCGCCGGATCCTACCCGGAGCTCGCCATCGGCTCCTACCCGTTTCACGAACGCGGCGTCTTCGGGTCCAACATCGTGGTGCGCGGCACCGATGGCGCGGCGGTCTCGGCCGCCATGGTCGAGCTTGCCAGACTGTTTCCGGAGTCGACCGCATGACCAAGCCGATCCCGCTGCCCGGAGCTCTGAGGCTCGCCGAGGTCTGCGAGGCCACATGGCCGCCCGCGTCGCAGAAGGCGCTCGGCGCCTGGACCATCCGCGAGGGCCGTGGCGGCGGCAACCGGGTCTCGGCGGCGACCGAGGCCTGGCCGGTGACCGACGCCGATCTGCCGGTCGCCGAGAAGGCGATGCGGGCGCTGGGCCAGGTGCCGCTGTTCCAGATCCGCGAAGGCGACCACAAGCTCGACGCGCTGCTCGAGAGCCACGGATATACCGTGCGCGATCCGGTCAACCTCTGGGCCGTGGCAACCTCCCGGCTCACCACGACCCCGATCCCGCGCGGCACCGTCTACACGATGTGGCCGCCGCTCGAACTGGTCCGCGACATCTGGATCGACGGCAATGTCGGCCCGCCCCGCCTGGCGGTGATGGAGCGCGCCAAATGCGAAAAGACCGCGATTCTCGCGCGCAGCGGCGATTACCCGGCCGGCGTGGCCTTCGCCGGGATCCACGATGGCGTGGCGATGATCCATGCGCTCTACGTGAAGCCCTCGATGCGGCGCCAGGGGGCCGGCGGCATGATGATCCGGGCGGCGGCGAAATGGGCCCTGAACCGGGGGGTGGAGGTGCTCGGGCTGGTGGTGACGCAAGGCAATCACGCTGCCAATCCGCTCTATGCCGATCTCGGGATGACCCGGGTGGGGCATTACCATTACCGGGTGCATCCCGACGGGTAGGCGCAGCCGAATCGCTCGCGCCGCTTGGCTGGAATCCGCCGCCGGGAGTGCTGCGGAAGGCGGTTTTGGCGGTGAAAGCGCCGGTTGCGCCCGCCGTTCCCTATAGAACGGGCTTTTTTGCCGGGCGGAAACACTGTATTTTTGCGATCGAAACCGGCGCATCCGTGACGCCGGGATAATGCAGAACGCATTGGCAGGTCCCGTGCAAAACGCACATCGAACGACACGTCTCGGCGCGGTTTTCACGCTTTTCTCGCTTCTCGCGGGGATCGTGCCCGTCGCCGCGTCGGCCGCCGAGGTGCGCCTGCCGGACGGGGCGAGCCTCACCGTCGAGACGGTAGAGCTGGAAAGCGTCTACGCGATGCCGATCGGGGCCTGGCACGAAGACAGCGCGGTGCCGACCGCGGCGATGGAAGGCCGGGTGACCCGGCAGGCCTGGCGGATCGGCGGGACCGGGATGTCGAGCTACCAGATCCTGCTCAACCTGCGCCAGCAGATCCTCGAAGCAGGGTACGACATCGTCTTCGAATGCGAGGACAACGCCTGCGGCGGGTTCGACTTCCGCTTCGGCACGGATGTGATCGGCGAGCCCGACATGCATGTCGACCTTGGCGATTTTCAATTCCTGTCGGCGACGATGCCGGACCGGCCCGAGGCCGTCAGCCTGCTGGTCAGCCGGTCGACCTCGGCCGGCTTCGTCCAGGTGATCCAGGTCGGCGAAGCGGATGTGACGGCGGCCGCGGTCGCGCCGACCGCCTCGACCAAGGCGGAACCCGGCGCCGCTTTGCCGGCGACGCTTGCCGGCGACATCGGCACGGCGATGGAAAGCGTCGGCCGGTTCATCCTCGCCGACCTGGTCTTTGCCACCGGCTCCTCCGATCTCGGGCCCGGGAGCTTCGATTCGCTCACCGAGCTTGCCGACTATCTCAAGGCGAACCCCGAGAAACGCGTGGCCCTGGTCGGTCATACCGACGCGGAGGGCTCGCTCGGGGGCAATATCTCGCTTTCGAAACGGCGCGCCGCCTCGGTGATGGACCGGCTGGTTCGCGATCTCGGGGTGAATGCGGCGCAACTCGAAGCCGAGGGCATCGGCTACCTCGCCCCGATCGCGTCGAACCAGACCGACGGCGGCCGCACCCAGAACCGGCGGGTCGAGGCCATTCTGGTGTCGACCGAAAGCGCTTCGGACTAGGTTTGTGACACAAACCGGTTTCGTGACCGGCACGACACTTGCCTGAGGTTTTTCGCAAAATGCGCGTGGTGCGTGTTACCGGGCGCCCCATGCCGCGACGGCGGCGCGGGCCGCTTCGGTCCAGGCCGAAAGGGCACGTTGCTCGTCGCGCGGCAGGCTGCGCCAGCGCGCGGGTCGCACCTCGGGGATCTGCGCCGCTTTTTCCAGCCATCCATGCGGGGCGGCGATCCCGAGAAAGCCCGCGAGCCGGTCGATCTCGCCCCGCGGGTCGGCACAGAGGGCTTCGTAGCCGAGGGCCAGGCGCCTTTCGCGCGGCAGCGCGTGGTATTCGGGCATGGCCGCGAGGGTCATCTCGCTCCAGAACCCGGCGCAGGCCCTGAGCGGCGGCGGCGTTGCGAGCGCACGGCGGATCGGGAAGACCGGGGTGAACAGGCGCTCGAACAGCGCCAGCCTGCGGCTCGCACCGGTCGGGCTGTGGATCGCGATCGGGTTCGATCCGAGCTTTCGAAACAGCGTCCAGCTCCAGATGATGAGCCGCGCGGGGACGAAATCGCGCAAGGATAGAGCCACATCGCGGCCGTCACGGTGGAGAAAGACGAACTTCGCCGCCGGAAAGCCCTGCCGCAGCGCCCGGGCCTGCATCAGCGACAGCCCGGAGCGTTCGACCCAGAGCCGCGCGCCTTGTGTGCGGGCAAGTTTCTCGAACAGCGCCCGGTGGTGCGCAGGCATCGTCCGGGACGGCTGTTGCGGCACCCAGTCGGCCAGGCGGTCGAACAATGCGTCGGGCCGGCAGGTGAGGTGAGGCAGGGTGGTGGCGAGGAGCGGCGGCACGTCGTCTGGCGGAAAACGCCCGCCAACCCCGGGGTAGAGAAACTCGCGCGGCGCGGTTTCGGCGGTGAACAGGTGTCGGTAGAGCGGCGTCTGCACCGACAGCCGGCGCCAGTATTGCGCGCCGCTGGTCCGGCCGGGGAGAAGCGACCGGGTGCCCAGATAGGTGAGAAACTCGGACAGGCTGGCGATATCGGGGTGGGTCGCGAGGATGTCGGAGACCAGGGTCGATCCACAGCGACCGGTTCCGAGAACGAAGGCCCCGGATGGGCCAGAGCCTGCGGTCGCGCGGTCAGCCGTCATCCGAGACGCCGATGCCCGGGGCAGCCCTCTGTGCAGCGGCCGATCGTACGGGCCGCTGCGGGCCGGTCTGCGGGCCGGCCTGCCGATGGGTCCGACGTGACAGCCGGACAGATCGGCGCACAGGGTTCAGCTGGCGTGGGCGATGCCTTCCTTGATCTGGTAGATGACATGCTCGAGATGTTCGATCGCCTTCTTGCGGTGGCCACCCTTGTTGGTGTTCGCCTTGCGCAGCTCGACGAGCCCCGCTTCACAATAGGCCAAGGCATTGCGCATGCGCGGTTGATCTGCGCGGGCGGGCGTCGCGGCGAGCGCGGCGGCGCCGGCGGCGAGGCCGGCGATCTCGCGACGGCTCAGGGTCTTGGGCGTGGTCGTGTCGGACATTTGATCTTCCTTTCTTCATCATGGCAAGGCGTGCCGCGGGGGG
>SWCD01012025.1_pt1 | contig 182937 bp, 159 predicted proteins | sample 4693011 | NCBI WGS metagenome assembly SWCD01 (sample SAMN10267278, study PRJNA491770) | bioreactor metagenome | isolation source: DHS bioreactor inoculated with marine | place: Japan: Omine Ridge, Nankai Trough
TGCCAGAACCCTGACATCGCGATCGTAAAGACTGGCGTATTCAATGATGAAAATCAGAACGACTGCGCGGATGTGGATGAGACAATCAGTTACATCTTCACCGTCACAAATGAAGGTAATGTGAGTCTAAGTAATATTGTAGTCGATGATCCATTATTAGGTGGGCCAATTGCAGGTCCAGATAGCGGAGATACTGATGGCGATAATGAATTGGACGTTACTGAAACTTGGATTTATACAGGAACTTATGCAATTACTCAAGATGATATTGATGCTGGCGAGGTTATTAACCAAGCAACTGCAACAGGTACTGCACCGGACCAGACCGTGGTAGAGGATCTTTCGGGATCAACTACAACAACTGATGATACAACTGTTATCGAGCTTTGCCAGAATCCAGCTATTGCAATCGTGAAAACGGGTATCTTTAATGATGAGAACCAGAACGACTGTGCTGATGTGGATGAGACAATCACGTATACATTTACAGTAACAAACGAAGGCAATGTAAGCTTGAGCAACGTAGTAATAACTGATCCATTAATTGCTACAATTTCTGGCCCAACAGGTGATGTCGATGGCGATGGTGAACTTGATGTTACCGAGATATGGGTTTACACAGGAATATATACTATCAATCAAGATGATATAGATCTCGGATTGGTAAAAAACCAAGCAACTGCAGAAGGTACGGCACCTGATACTACAGTAGTTAGCGATCTGTCTGATGAAAGCAGTGTGCTCGAAGATGATCCAACAATTGTAGATCTATGTCAAGATCCAGTTATTGCAATTGTGAAAACAGGTATCTTCAATGATGAGAACCAGAATGACTGTGCCGATGTGGATGAAACAATCAGCTATACCTTCACTGTGACCAATGAAGGAAACGTAAGCTTAAGTTTTGTTGAAGTAACCGATCCATTAATCACTACAATCACTGGACCAACTGGTGATACCGATGGCGATGGTGAACTTGATGTTACCGAGACTTGGATTTATACAGGAACCTATGCGATTACACAGGACGATATAGATGCTGGCGAGGTTGTAAACCAAGCTTCAGCCAAAGCGAATGATCCAATGGGTAATGTAGTTTCTGATCTTTCTGATGAAAGTAGTGTTCTTGAAGATGACCCAACAATTGTAGATCTATGTCAAGATCCAGCTATTGCAATCGTAAAAACAGGTATCTTCAATGATGAAAACCAGAATGACTGTGCTGATGTGGATGAAACAATCAGCTATACTTTCACTGTGACCAATGAAGGGAACGTGAGCTTAAGCACTGTGGTTGTAACCGATCCATTAATCGCTACAATCACTGGACCAACTGGGGATACCGATGGCGATGGCGAACTTGACGTTACCGAGACTTGGATTTATACAGGAACTTATGCAATTACACAAGTTGATATAGATGCTGGAGAGGTTATTAACCAAGCTACTGCTGAAGGTACAGCGCCTGATGCTACAATAGTTAGTGATCTATCTGATGAAAGCAGCGTTCTTGAAGATGACCCAACTGTAATTGAGTTGTGCCAGAACCCCGTTATAGCTCTTATTAAAACTGGAGTTATTAATGACACAAATGGTAATGGATGTGCTGATGTTGGTGAAACCATTGAGTATAGCTTTACAGTGTTCAACGTTGGAAACGTTACATTAACAAACATAACTGTAGCCGATCCATTGGTGACAGTAGCCGGAGGTCCAATTACACTGGAACCAGGAGCTACAGACGGAACATCGTTTACAGCTATCTATACTATCACGCAAACTGATATTGATGCTGGATTTGTTGAGAACCAAGCAACAGCTACTGGTACTGATCCTTCAGGAAATTCCGTAAGTGATTTATCTGATGATAATAGTGAGTTTGAAGATGATCCAACGCTTACCGAGCTTTGTCAGAACCCTGCTATTGCATTAATAAAAGTAGGTGTTCCTAATGATGAAAACGGTAACGGATGTGCTGATCTTGGTGAGACAATATTGTACACCTTCAGTGTTAAAAACACCGGAAACGTTGCATTGACTAATGTAATAGTAACTGATCCTTTGGTAAGTGTTGTTGGAGGACCAATCAACCTAGCTGCTGGAGAAGAGGATACAATGACTTTCACTGCTGTATATACAATAACTCAAAGTGACGTAGATACAGGCTTTATTGAAAATCAAGCTACAGCTGAAGGTATTTCACCAAACGGTGATTCAGTATCTGATCAGTCTGATAACAACAGCTATCTTGAAAATGATCCAACTGTAACCGACCTTTGCCAGAACCCATCTATTTCCTTAGAAAAAACCGGCGTGTTCAACGATGAGAACGGAAATGGATCAGCTGATGTTGGAGAAACTATTTCCTATGCTTTCACTGTAACCAATACAGGGAATGTGACATTGTATAATATAATGATAACAGACCCATTGCCAGGTGTTGAAATCTCTGGAGGTCCAATTGCTCAATTGGAGCCAGGTGAAGTAGACAGTACAACGTTTACTGCAATCTACATCATTAATGATCAAGATATAGGTAACGGTGAGGTTGTAAACCAAGCTACGGTTACTGGAGAGGATATTGAAGGAACTATTGTGGAAGATGATTCTGATGATCCAACAGATTTAACGAACAACGACAACAACGGTGATGGTGACCCTGATGATCCAACAGTAGTTACGCTTCCTTTTGTATTGGATACTACTTTTGAAATATTCAACGGTATAACACCAAATGGTGATGGACTTAATGATTATTTCCAGATTGTTGGAATTGAGAATTGGCCAAACAATAACGTGAAGATATTTAACAGATGGGGTGTATTGGTCTTTGAAACAGATGGATACGGAGGTTCAGATGGTAAACAGAATGTTTTCAGAGGTATTTCTGAAGGTCGTACAACAGTTCAAAAGAATGAAGAGTTGCCTACAGGTACATACTTCTACATTCTTACCTTCCCAGCAGATAACCCTGGTAAGGCTGACTATACAGGATACTTATATATTAACAGATAGAAAAATCAAAAAAATTCCTGGGAGGAAATTCCCTCCCAGGATTAAAAATACATAACTATGAAACACAGTTATCTAACGCTAATAATTTTGATTTTACTTGGCACGTTTTCAAGTAAAGCGCAGCAGGATCCACAGTACACACAATATATGTACAATACGCAGGTGGTAAACCCTGCATATGCCGGAAATCGTGAAGCCTTAAGCTTTGGTTTACTTTACCGAACTCAATGGGTCAATTTTGGTGATGGAGCGCCCAATACGGGCACCTTCACTGTAAATTCGCCAATAGCGAGCAATATGGGTTTAGGTCTATCTGTAGTAAATGATCGTATAGGTCCTGCAGTAGAAACCAACTTTAATATAGATTATTCCTATAGTATCAATACCTCTGAAACCGGGAAAGTATCTTTTGGTCTTAAAGCAGGTTTAGACATACTAGATGTTGATTTTTCTAAATTGAACATTTACGATTCAAATGACCCTTATTTTCAAGAAAATAATATAGACAATAAACTTCAACCACAAATAGGTGCTGGTATTTACTATAATACTGAGAAATTTTACGTAGGTCTTTCGGTTCCTAATTTCTTGAGTACAAAACATTTTGATACCGGTAGCATAGAAAACACACAAGTGGAAACTACTGCTGCAGAACGTATGCACTATTTCTTGATTGCCGGTTATGTATTTGACCTTAGTGATAATTTAAAGTTCAAGCCAGCTACGCTTTTCAAAATGGTAAGTGGTTCGCCTTTACAGGCAGATGTGTCGGCAAACTTTCTCTTATATGATAAAGTTACGCTTGGGGCAGCATATAGATGGAGCGCTGCAATGAGTGGACTGGTAGGTTTTCAAGCTACGGACAATATATTTATAGGGTTTGCTTATGATTATCAAACAACAGATATTGAGGCTTATAGTGATGGTTCGTATGAAGTTATGCTTCGCTTTGAATTGTTCAACAGACCAGAACGAGTGCTAACACCAAGATTCTTCTAAAAAATAAAGACTATGAATACAATAGTACGTAACATATTTATTTTCGCATTGGTAGTTTTTACTGCCGGAAGCGCCTTTTCACAAAAAAAGGATATCGAAAAAGCAAACAAGGAGTTTGATAAGTTTGCTTATATAGATGCCCGCGAAATATATTTAAAGGTAGTTGAAGACGGATACGAATCTGCAGAGATTTTTAAGAAATTAGGGGATACCTATTATTTCAACAGCGATTATACTAACGCTGCAAAATGGTATGATAAACTCGTTAAGCAGTTTCCTGATCAAACAGAGGCCGAATATTACTATCGGGCAGCTCAATCTTTAAAAAGTTTAGGAAACTATGCTGAATCTGATGCCCTAATGAATGATTATGTTGCTAAAGGAGGTAAGGGCCTTGTAATAAAAACGTATGAGGATGATCCTAACTATTTAAAAAGTACAGTTTTTAAATCAAGAGATTTTACGCTAGATAAGGTAGGGATAAACTCATCTACTTCAGATTTTGGAGCTTCTTTTTATGGAAAAGACAGAATAGTTTATGCGTCTGCATCAAGAACAGATGGAACGAAGGTTTCAGATTGGACAAACCAACCTTTTTTAGATTTGTTTTTAGCCGAGCGTGACTCCACAGGACAACTTTCAAATTCAATGCCTTTAGGTGGAGACATTAACACTCCTTACCACGAATCCTCAACTGCTTTTGCAAAAGATGGCATTACAGTTTATTTTACTAGAAATAACTTTCTTGATGGTAAAAAGGGAAAGGACAAAAACAAAACAATTCGCTTAAAACTATATAAAGCTACAAAAACAGGAGAGTATAATTGGACAAATATTGTTGAACTTCCTTTCAACAGTAAAGAATATTCTGTTGCACACCCTGCATTAAGTCCTGATGGGAAAAGATTATACTTTTCTTCCGATATGCCTGGTACCTCTGGTATGTCTGACCTTTGGTATGTTGACATTCTTGGTAACGATAAATATGGAGTGCCAGTAAATTTGGGCCCCGAAATAAATACAGAAGCTAGAGAATCATTTCCTTTTATAAGTGAAAATAACAATCTGTATTTCTCTAGTGATGGTCGTTCAGGCCTTGGAGGGTATGATATTTTCGTAACTCCACTTGATAAGGACGGAAAGCCTGGAAAAATTACAAACTTAGGCTCTCCTGCGAACAGTGCTCAGGATGATTTCGGTTTCATTATAAATGAAAACGATCGCATCGGTTACGTTACCTCAAATAGAGGTGGAGATAGTGGCAGTATTGATGACGACATCTATCTGGTAAAAGAAATTTGTTCCATAACTATACAGGGAAAAGTATTTGACAAAGAAACGAAAGATCCTCTTCCAGGGGCACAGGTAAGCTTATTGGATGAGAACAATCAATTGGTAAGTCAAACTTCAGCTAAAAATGACGGCACGTATAGTTTTGTTGGAGACTGCGGAACACAATATACCGTTAGAGGGGTAAAAGAAGGATACAAGCCTTATGAAAAAATCATTGAAACTCCAATGCTATCTGGTAATGTAGATGTACCCTTGCCATTAGAGAGAATTGGTCCATGTCCTCCAAACGACTTAGGCTGTAAATTGAACCTTCAACCTATCTATTTTGATTTTGATAAATCGAACATTCGTCGTGATGCTGAAATAGAACTTGCTAAAATTCTTGCTGCAATGAGAGAATATCCAGAATTGATTATCCATATTGAATCTCACACAGATTCACGTGGTAATGACAGTTATAATATGGCTCTTTCAGAACGTCGCGCACAATCTACACTCAAATGGTTGGTTGGCAAAGGCATTGACGCTAATAGGCTTACCGCAAAAGGGTATGGAGAATCACAACTTGTTAACCAGTGTTCAAATGGTGTGTCTTGTACATCAGAAGAACACCAGCTTAACAGAAGATCAATGTTTATAATAAAGAATTAAATTAACCAAATTAAGTTATCTTAAAGCGTTCAATACTTGCTATTGAACGCTTTTTACTTTTAAAACATTTTCGCTTTTCGTACTTTTGAGCCAAAAGGGCTATTAATGGAAGAAGAAAGAGTAATTCTCGTAAACGTAAAGGATGAGAAAATTGGGTTGATGCCCAAACAGGAAGCACATGAAAAAGGGGTTCTTCATAGAGCATTTTCAGTTTTTATTTTTAACAAAAATAATGAACTGATGTTGCAACAACGTGCACTACATAAATACCATTCACCAGGACTTTGGACTAATACGTGCTGCAGTCATCAGCGTGATGGAGAATCATCACTTGAAGCCGGTAAACGTAGGCTTTTTGAAGAAATGGGCTTTACCACAGATCTAAAGGAAACAACTTCATTTATATATAAAGCGCCATTTGACAATGGTCTCACAGAGCATGAGCTAGACCATATTCTTGTCGGAAATTTTGAAGAAGCGCCCAATATCAATAAAGAAGAAGTGGATTCTTGGAAATGGATGGATCTGGAAGAAGTAAAAAAAGATATTGAAATCAATCCCAAAATTTATACAGCATGGTTTAAAATCATATTTGATAAATTTTACCAACATTTACTTGTATGAGTCTCACCGTATATAGAAAAGCACACTTCAACGCAGCGCACCGGCTTTTTAAAAAAGAATGGAACGATGCTAAAAATCTTCAAGTATTTGGAAAATGCAGTAATCCCAATTATCACGGTCATAACTATGAATTGGAAGTAGGTGTTTCAGGTGAGATTGATCCAGAAACGGGTTTTTTGATTGATCTCAAGATTTTAAGTGATATAATAAAAGAGGAAGTTGAAGATTCCTTCGATCATAAAAATTTAAACATCGAGGTTCCAGAATTTAAAAACCTCAATCCCACAGTTGAAAATATAGCTGTGGTAATTTGGAATAAAATAAGGGATCGAATAGATTCAAATTATGGCATTTCGGTAAAACTTTATGAAACACCCCGTAACTTTGTTTTTTATAACGGTAATTGATGGTTACAGTTTCCCCCTTATATCCTTTAAAATTTCAACCAATACTTAAACAAAAAGTATGGGGAGGTAATAAACTGCAGGAATTGTTTCAGAAAAACGCCGAAGGAAATGTTGGGGAAAGCTGGGAAATTTCTGGAGTTGAAGAAAACATTTCTGAAATTGCGAATGGCCCCCTAAAAGGAAATACACTTAATTGGGTCTTGGAAAACTATAAAGAAAAGCTTGTTGGTGAAAAAGTTTTTAAAAATTTCGGAAATCACTTTCCGCTTCTCTTCAAATTTATAGATGCCCGTGAAGACCTTTCCGTTCAAGTTCACCCTGATGATTTATTAGCGAAAGCCAGGCACAATTCCTTCGGAAAAACTGAAATGTGGTATATACTTGAAGTTGAAAAGAATGGTAAACTCATCCTTGGCTTTAATCAACAAATGGATTCAAAAAAGTATTTGCATACTCTTTCTGAAAAAAGAATAACCGAAATTTTAAATGTTGAAGCCATTAAGAAAGGTGACGCTTTTCTTCTTAAACCCGGAACCGTACATGCCATCGGCGCAGGCGTTTTATTGGCGGAAATTCAACAATCTTCAGATATTACCTATAGAATTTATGATTGGGACAGGCCCGATACCAATGGAAAACTACGGGACCTGCATACAGATTTGGCTTTGGAAGCGATAGATTTTAATCCGCCAGAATCCAAGTTAAACTATTCCGAAGTCAAAAATTCACCTTCACCCATCGGAACCACTAATTTCTTTGCTGTAAATAAATTAGTGCTTTCTGAAAATTACCTCAAAGACTTGGAACAAGTACCTTCATTTACGGTTTATATGTGTTTGGAAGGAAGTGCTGTAATTGAAACCGATGATTATTCGGAAGAAATCAAAAAAGGCGAAACATTTTTAATTCCCGCCCAAATACCCGAACTGAAATTCATTACCAATTCAGCTTCCTTTTTAGAAGTGTACATTCCTTAAATGTTCGTACCTTTGCCAAAATTATAAAATTTACAATAAATTAAAAAATACCGCTTTAGCGGGAAAAATTATGGCAAACGTAAGAGATTTAAAAAAAGATATCAACTATGTTTTGGGTGATATTATTGAAGCAGTTTACATTTGGGAACTGACCAATGCAGATAAAGACAATAAAAGGGCCGAAGCTATTATAGATGAAGCTATTGTTACTTTTGATGACTTAATTACAAAAGTGAATCAAAAAGATGTTGAAAACAAAAAGAAGCATTTTAAAGCCATAAATTCCGAACTTGAAGAACGTGGCAGAAAGCTTATAGACAAAATAAACGCCTTATAGGAGCGTATCTTCTTTTTTACGCTTTACAATAAAAGACTCCAATTCCTTACCGTATTTGGAGTCTTTTATTTTTGGGGCCAACGAATTGTAAACGGTATCCAGATATTTCACACTTGAATTGTAAGCTTCACTTAAAATCAAATAAGGGGCTACCTCGTATTCCTTGTTGTTTAACGCAAAATTGATTGTAGTTAAATATTTACTGGAAATAAGCGCTTGTTGTTTGCGGTTTAAATCTAACTCTAAGGAATCGTTATTCTTCTTTCCTTTTTTGAAACGTTGCTCAATATATTCTAGGTTTTTAGCTACGTAGCGTTGCTTCAGTTTGTCGTATTCCTTTAAAATACTATCATTGGCAGAACCTCTCACGGTTGCAGCACTTCCGAAGTTTTTTAAATTGGTTTGAATGCTTATTGTCCCGTTTTCGGCGAAAAAGGTAATGCGATCGTCCCGAAGACTTCCATCCTTTAACCTTACATACAAGTAATAAATTTCCGGACTCTCCACTTCTTCGGAAAAGGAAAAATTTGAATTTCCGTCAACGATTACAGAATCTACGGTAACCAATACCGTGTCTTCAAATTTCTGTAGGAGCAATGTACCTTTTTTAAGCCCATTGACAGTTCCTGTAAGATTCATTTTTTCCGTATCGGTTGAACAACCTACCAACGTCAGGAATATTATTGCAATTGAAAGAAAATAGCGCATTCAGTCATTTTTTAAAAATTCAAACCTAGCCTATAATAGCCTCGGTTTGCAAAGGTGCAAAGATGATTATTTTTTTTAAATTTTTATGCGCCAGAAGCCAATTGCATTAATACGGTACACAAAATTGCGGCAACCGTTCCGATGGCATACCCAAACACGGCCAAAAGTACTCCAACCGTTGCCAGTGATGGGTGAAAGGCAGAAGCAACAATTGGTGCAGATGCCGCGCCACCAACATTGGCTTGACTTCCTACGGCCAAAAAGAAATAAGGTGCTCGAATCATTTTTGCAACCAAAATCATTAATCCTGCGTGAACGGCCATCCAAACCAAACCGATAACAATAAGCCACATATTGTCGAAAATAAGGGTAAGATCCATTTTCATTCCTATGCTTGCCACCAAAATATAAATGAAAACGCTACCAAACTTACTTGCCCCGGCACCTTCATAGGTTTTGGCTTTGGTAAAAGAAAGCAGCACTCCAATAATTGTGGTTATGGTTATCATCCAAAAGAAGCTTGAATCCAGAAATGTAAATATATTGCGGGTTATTCCTTTAGGAATCCCATCTACTACCGAAGTGAAGAAAGAGCTTAAAAAATCTGCACCAAAGTGTGCAAAACTTACCGTTCCGAAAGCGATGGCGGCAAGAATCATCAAATCTGTCAACGTAGGATTTCTATCTACTTTTTTGGCATAGTCTGAAACTTTATCCTTCAAATTTTCTATAGCCGAAGTATCAGCTTTCAACCATTTATCAATTTTTGCAGATTTTCCAATTCCGAAGAGAATAATGGCCATCCAAATATTGGCCACTACAATGTCCACAAATACCATCCCGCCATAAAGCTTTTGGTTGTAACCGTAAATTTCGAGCATTGCGGTTTGGTTTGCGCCACCGCCAATCCAGCTTCCTGCAAGGGTAGAGAGTCCGCGCCATACAGCGTCAGCACCTTCGCCGCCCACAGCTTCGGGGTGGATGCTTCCTACTATCAAAACAGCCAAAGGTCCGCCAAGGACAATACCTATAGTTCCTGCAAAAAACATAACAAGGGCTTTAGGCCCCAAGTTTAGCACGCCTTTCAAATCTATGCTCAATGTCATCAGTACCAAGGCGGCGGGCAATAAGTACCGGCTAGACATATAGTATAAACTGGTACTTCCCTTAGTGGCTTCGCCAGTTTCCGAAACTGTAGTCCATTCTGGCGAAATGACTCCTGCGGTAGTCAGTAGTGCAGGAAGAAAATAGGCCATGAAAAGTGCAGGTACAATTCCGTAAAATTTTTTCCAGAAACCTTCTTCACGGGAAGAGGTATAAAAAATGAAGCCAAGGGCTATCATTAAAATTCCAAAAACAATGGTGTCATTGGTAAAAAGGGGAGTGGTGTCCTTTAGTATTTCGGTAGTTGTATCTTGCATTTTTGATGGTTTTGACGCAAAATACAATTATTTTTTAATTTTGATTATTTTTTAATGAAATCACTTATAACGGTAATTAATTTAGGGGCTACAGGCAAATTATAAATATTATAGGACTTGCTGTTTTCTAAATCATTTCCTTCAATTTCTTTTAAAACGTGATTCATGTTTTCAATAATTTCATATTGCGAATCAGGTTTGGCATTCTTTAACAGTTCGGCTTCAGAAATCTGTACCTGAATATCCTTATCACCGTTGATTATAAGAACCGGTATGTTCAATTTCGTAATTTCAATCTGGGGGTCAAACTGCATCCAGGTAAATATGAATGGTTGTAGTTCTTTACGAAATATAGAGGCTAATCCCGGACTATAATTGTAAGCAATTCCATTGGCGCGTAAATCGTCAAAAGAAGTGCGGGCATTATCTACCAATCCCGGGGCTTGTTCAGCCAACTGAGCTACAATAACATCATCAATTTCCTGTCCTGCTCCCGCAATGGAGACAAAACCATCTGCGCCATTTTGTGCGGCCACCATTCCAACAAGCGAGCCTTGTCCATGGCCTATGATATATATCTTTGAAAAGCGTCCATCTTTTTTAAAATGCTCCAATATTGCAACTGCATCATCATTAAAATGATCAAACCGAATATTTTTTTCATTCAGCGATCGCAGCTTCATCTGTTTTACAAGTCTTTTATCATATCTAAAGGAGGCTATATTGTTCGCATAAAGTCCTTCCGCCAAAAACTTTAAGGAATTATTTTCCATCATTTGTTGATTGCCGTTTCGGTCCGTGGGGCCACTATCGCCAATTATTATAGCCAATGCAGGTTTTTTATCAATTTGGGGAACTATGAGCGTTCCTTCAATCAAGGGCGTAATGTTTATCTCTTCAGGATTATATTTTTTGTTTTGGGCAGAAGCAATTCCGAAGAGAAAAAGAAAAATTATAAGAAGGTTTTTCATCGATGACATTTTAAATGCTATTTAATCGCTATGCTTTAACAGAGAAATTGCGGGTATATTGTTTTTCAATATCACTGTTTAATACTTAAATATTTTTCAAGCCTTTCTAAATGTAAAAAATTCTTTTGAACTGTAATTTGTTGTTTAATTTGAAAAGTTTAAATCAGTTTTAAAAATAGGAAGTTATCTTTGCCCGATATTGCAATCTTGTTTCAGTATAAAAAATATCTACTATGAAAAAAATTATAATAGCACTATTAGTTTGTGTATCTTCAAATGCTTTGACCGCTGCAGAAGATTGGGGAAAAACGGGCCACAGAGTGGTGGGTGAGATTGCAGAAAACTATTTAAGCAAAAAGGCAGAAAATGAAATTTCAAAATTGCTGAACGGGCATTCATTGGCATTTGTGGCAAATTATGGCGACGATATTAAAAGTGATCGCCAGTATGACTCTTACAGGCCGTGGCATTATGTAAACTTTCCTTTTGGCGAAAAATATGAAACGCATTCCAAAAGTGAAAAAGGAGATATTATTCAGGGAATAGAAAAGTGTATTTCGGTGCTGAAAAATGCCAACAGCACAAAAGATGATAAAATCTTTCATTTAAAAATGCTGATTCATTTTATGGGAGATCTTCACCAGCCGCTTCACATTGGTTTGGAAGATGATAAAGGAGGTAATGATTTTCAGGTGCGTTGGTTTAGTGATGGCACCAATTTGCATACGGTTTGGGACTACAAAATGATAGATTTCTACGAGATGTCTTATACCGAATTAGCAGCAAACACCGATGTGCTTTCAAAAAAACAAGTTGAGGCGATTAAAAAAGGCAATGTTTTGGATTGGATGTACGAAAGCCGAGCATTATGTGAAGACGTTTATGAAAACACGGAAATTGGTGAAAAGCTTGGTTATGAATATATGTATAAGTATATGGATACATTGCGTTTTCAACTTCAAAAAGGAGGTATTCGGTTAGCGGAAGTTTTAAATAAAATTTTCAGTTAGTTAAAATAATCTTTTGCATTAAGTATATAAATAGGCCCAATACATTAACCCAAATTGCAACGGAAGGCGGAGAATAAGCATCCATTTTGGTAATTTCATAGCTGCTTCTTTATTTCGGAGCATATAAATATGTACGGGTATAAAAGCTATAAGCATAGTAATTATTCCCCAAGCAGCTTCTTCTTGGGTGTTTTTATTCATTATCATAAACCCCAAGATCATTTCAGCAACTCCGCTCAACATCACTAAAGTGCTGTGCGCAGGAAGGTAGGGAGGGATAATGCGTTCGTATAGTTTCGGTTTGCGGAAGTGATTCATTCCTGCAAGTACATAAAGCACTCCCATTAAATATTGATGCCAAGGTAACATAGCTTTTTTTTTAAAACTTTAAAAGTAATCTTTTTGAAGGTTTTGTCAAGCTTGAACTTACTAAAAAGTGAAAGCCTCCCTTGTTTAGAAGGAAGGCTTTCTTTTTTAACTAATTATGTATGAGAAAAAATTACTCTTTTATCAAGCGCTTCACAGTGCTTGCATTGTCACCAATAATCTGAACAACGTAAACCCCGGCAGCAAGCGATGAAACATCTACCGCTCTTTCACCTTGCATGGTGCGAAGGTCTGTCTGGTTTACTAGTTTGCCGTTTATGTCATAGATCATCATTTTCTCTAGGGAAATGTTGGTCTTGTTAACAAGGTTCACAACATTGCTCGCCGGGTTTGGATATAGTGCCACGCCAGCGTCCAAAGAGTTTTGGCTCACACCAAGTACAGACTCAACCGTAAGCTCAAAGCTACAGGTTGAAGTGTTTCCGTACTCATCGGTAGCGGTGAACGTAATGGTGTGGACACCATCAGGCAACGCCGTACCGGGAGCAGGGTCTTGGGTCGTATCTGTTACAGGATCTGTACAGTTGTCATCCGCGATAGCTTCGCCAGTTGCGAAATAATCCGGTAATATATAGAATATGTTACCTGGTCCTGGATCAACTGTCTGGTCTGCTGGACAGGTTAGTTCCGGGGCAAGCCTGTCTACCACACTTACCTCTGCAATACAAGAAGCAATATTGCCGCTGGTATCACTAACAAATACAGTAACCATAAAGGTACCTCCTATATCTGCACAACTTACTGTTGGCACATCTACAGCAATTGTAGCGATACCACAGGCCTCATCTATATTAGATACAAGACTGTAGGGATCTACAGAGGTAGTTCCGTCAGGACCCAATTCGATTTCCACTACGTTGCTCGTTGGAACAATAGAATAGTTAAGCTCGAAATTGTCCACACCGGCACCCCAGGCCCAACCGCCTTCATCGTCATATGTAAAACGAACTTGGAAGTCAGCATTTAGGTAAGCCGCCAAATCAATGGCTCCTGTATTGACAGGATTAGTATCAACATCAACAAAAAGAATCTGTTGCCATGCGGCCCCATCATAAACCTCAACGGTAAGTGTACCATCACCGGCAAACTCCTGCATTGCATAGTCAAAAGACAGCGAGGCAGTAGAAGCAGCGCTTATATCGTATACCGGAGAGATAAGCGTAGCATTGTTTACCTCACCGCTACCAGCTGCGTCGTCATCAAAGATAGCTGCGTTTGAGGCGAAGTCAGTTCCTATTGGCATATCGCCAGAACCGAAGGCCCAGTCCTGAGAACCAGAATTAATCTGGGTAGTCCATCCAGAAGGTATAGAGCTACCTTCAAAATCTACTGTTTCTGATACAGTAGTCACAGGAGGACCACAGGTAATCACAGGTGCAATGTTATCAATCACATTTACCACTGCCATACAGGTAGAAGAGTTTCCACTGTCGTCGGTAACGGTAACCTCAATGATGTTCTCGCCCAGGTCAGCGCAAGTAAAGTCAAGACCGGAGCTGGCTGCCACTGTATAGTGAACAGTACCGTTCCACACACGTGGAGAGAACACAGATCCGGTAAACAATCCTGCAACGGCAGAACCTAACGATAATGATAGGTCAGCGTTCGAGAAGTTTTGGTTGGATCCATCCCCATTGGTGTAGTTTTGACCGGAATCGGTCACAATGGCGATACCGTATGTGGTGTTCGCGCTCAAGACAACCGGGGTCGCAAGAACTGCATTACTCGGCTGGTCAATGCCCAGACCGGTTCCGGTTCCCGAAGCCGCGGGAGCTCCCCAGGCAGCAGCATTCTGCTCGTTGCCCACGTAGGTGCCTACCAAGGTATACATATCAAGGTTGAAGGCAGCGGTACCGTCAATGTTCACATCGATGTCCGTTACCTCGATGTCATTAGGTCCTACCGTAAGATCATACATAACTGTCCATCCGGCCGATCCACCGTTGTTTGAGGTGAAAAGGGTAGAAAGTGATCCCATTGTTCCACCACCAACACCGCCAGCGGTAATTGTGTAGCCACAAGCTTCATTAACACTTGTAACAAGGTCGTTAGGGTCTATACTTGCCATACCGTTTGCATCAAGGAAAACGTCAAGTCCTCCACCGGAGGCAGCCTCATAGCTCAATAGGAAGTTGTCAACACCAGCTCCCCAGTTCCAACCACCATCTTCGTCATCATAAGTGAAACGAACCTGGAATGCTGCGTTTGCATAAGCTGAAACATCTATATCCCCAGTATTTACAGGGCTCACATCAACGTCATCAATAATAAATACTTGTTGCCAAGCGCTTCCGTCCCATACTTCTGCATAGAGCACGCCCGCCCCAACAAAATCTTGAAGGGCATAGTCAAAGGAAAGCTGTACGTTACTTCCACCTGTTAGGTCATATACAGGAGATAAAAGTCTTGCCATGTTTGCTGGACCAGATCCTGCTGCATCGTCATCAAAGATCGCTGCATTGGTAGGGAAATCACCGCCGGTTGGCATATCGCCACTTCCAAATGTCCAGTCCTGGCTTCCAGTTTCAATTACCGTTGTCCATCCTGTTGGGATTGTAGCACCCTCAAAGTCTTCAGACTCCGTAAAGATTCCAAATCCGCCCACGCAGAATACCTCAGGAGCTGTAACGTCCTGAACGGTTACGGTAGAAGTACAGGTAGAAATGTTTCCTGAGTCATCGGTAACTGTCATAACCACGGTGTTTGCACCGGTCATTGAGCAATCAAATGAGGAAACATCAAGGGTCATTGAGGCAATGCCACAGTTGTCAGTAGAGCCGTTGTCAATATCTGCAGCGGTAATGGTAGCCATTCCGGTAACGGGGTCAAGATCTACGGTAATATCCTGGCAAACCGCCACTGGCAGCTCATTGTCTATTACGGTTACGGTAAAGTCGCAAGTAGAGGTGTTTCCGTCGCTATCGGTAACCGAAAGGGTTACGGTGGTCACGCCAACAGGGAAGGTACTTCCGCTTGGGTGCGTGGACACGATGTCGCCGGTAATGTTGCCGTCCTCGGTATCAATGGCAAGGGCCGAATAGTTGGCCACGGCGCCACAGGTTCCGGGAACGTTGTTCGCCGTAATGTCTGAGGGACAGACGATAACTGGAGGGTCGCCAATAGTTGTTATTGGATTGAACGTGATACAGTAACTATTTAAGGTTCCTGAGTCACCACCTGCATCATCATTAATTTCTAATGTCCAATTTCCGTTTATAGATTCTCCGGCAAATATAGTATTAAGATCCACGCCAGGTCCATCGCCAAAAGCAACAGGAAAAGTATTTCCGCCTCCTTCTGCGCGATAATTAGCCAGAGGGGCGCCAGAGTCCCATCCAGTAATATTATTAGCAGATGCATCGGTAAAAATTAGATTTGCAGTTGCATCAAGTCCTGTAGATCCACCATTATCGGTACATAATGCTACTCGGGTTCCCGCTGGAGAAACTAAGATAATTTCTAAGTCACCAGCAAATGTATGAATGCCATTCAGGGTAATATTATCTAAAGTATAATTGGTGCCTATTAACCCTACATCTGCAACTGAAGCAATTGCGGGTGTCATTAATCCACTTGTGCCAGCTGCTGGAATTGGGCGAGGGTTTCCAGTGCTACAAACTGAGAGAGGGCCAGATGTCACTTCTTCGCCAACTACATTCATGATCATCATAACGTTGGGAAATCCTATGGAGGAAAAATTTGTTGGTACTGAAATTCCGCAAGCGGGAGCTGCAATCCAAGATACACCAGTCTGTCCAGCGGCATTTGACCCAGGGAAAAATGAGTTTGTTGCGCCTAAATTAATTCGCAATTCGTAGACCATTATTGATCCTGCGGGAATAGTAGCGCTCAACGGGACTGAAACTATTGTAAGATTGTCAGGAACATCGACAATATAATTTGAAGTGCCTTGTAAGGTTAAAGATCCCGGAAATCCACTAGGAAAGGGACCAGCCGTGGAGTAGATGTTCAATGTAAGGGACACTGGTCCTAAAATTTGTTCTACACCAAACTCCACACTTGAAACTGTAAAGTCATTCACAATACCAAAATCATTGGTAAGATCAAAATCTCTGTAAAAACTATTTTGATCAGGAATTCCTCCTGCATTGCAAGTGACTGTTCCGGGCGTGATAGTTTGAGAGACACTATGCGTTATGACTACTGGAGCCATATTATTGATGTGGCCTAGTTCTATAGAAGAACTACCTGCAGGGCCATTGATCACGGGAAGTCCTCCATAATGGCCAGAATTTGACAGTGACGTCTGCCCTAAAGCAATCGTAAATGTCAAAAGCATAAATGCAATGGAGAGTAACGTAATTTTTTTCATAATTAAAATGATTTATAGTTAGATCATTAAAAGTATGTTAAATTTTTTAAATAAATACTCTTATGATTAAGTTTTTATGTTAATTATTAGATTTATAAAAAATATTTTAATATAACATTGAACTATCAATAAAAAAGGCCATTGCGAAATATTTCGCAATGGCCTTTTTTATTTTTATTTAATTGATTTCTATTTAATCATCTCATAACTACGCTTTATGAAAGCCGTAAGTTCCTCTCCCTTCAACAAATTTTTGCTCAATCTTGCCAAATCGAGCGCTTGGTTTACCAAACGTTCTTTTTTCTTTTCGGTTTTCGTATTTAAAATTTCGCTTACCAATTCGTGATTGGTATTCACAATTAAGTTATACATTTCAGGAAATCCTCCCATCCCAAACATACCGCCACCGCCAGTTTTTTGCATATCTTTCATTCTACGCATAAATTCGGGCTCGGTAATAATAAACGGATTGGCATTACTGTCCATTGCTTCTAATTGTACGCTAAATTTTTCCTTCGGAATAACGCCGTCCAAAAAGGTTTTCAGCGTTTCCTTTTCTTCGTCGGAAAGTTTTGAAATCTGTGCATCGTCTTTTTTGATGAGGTTTTCCACGTGATCGCTATCCACGCGTACAAAGGAAATTTTCTCCTCCTTGCTTTCTACTTTTTGAAGCAAATGTGCAACTATTGGCGAATCCAAAAGCAATACTTCATAGCCTTTGTCTTTTGCGGCTTCTATGTAGCTGTGTTGCTCTTCTTTGTTGGAAGCGTAAAGAATTACAAGATTGTCGTCCTTATCAGTCTGAACGTCTTTTATTTTTTCCTTAAATTCCGAAAAGGTGAAATATTTGTCATCAACTGTTGGATACAGCGCAAAATCCTGCGCTTTTTCGAAGAACTTATCTTCGGTCAGCATTCCGTATTCAATAACGATTTTAATGTCGTTCCATTTCTTTTCAAAACCTTCGCGATCGTTGTTGAAAAGACTTTTCAGCTTATCCGCAACTTTACGGGTAATGTAACTTGAAATCTTTTTCACCGCGCCATCGGCCTGCAAATAGCTTCGCGATACGTTCAGCGGAATGTCCGGACTGTCAATAACCCCACGGAGCATCGTCAAGAATTCTGGCACGATTCCTTCCACGTTATCGGTTACGAAAACCTGGTTTTGATAGAGCTGGATTTTATCCTTTTGGATGCTCATATCGTTCGTCATCTTCGGGAAATAAAGTATTCCGGTAAGATTGAACGGGTAGTCAACGTTCAGGTGTATGTGGAAAAGCGGCTCTTCGAACTGCATTGGGTACAATTCGCGATAAAATGAATTGTAATCCTTGTCTTCCAATTCAGTGGGTTGCTTGGTCCACGCCGGATTTGGATTATTGATGATATTGTCAACTTCCTTTGTTGGCGCTTTGTCCTCTTCTTTTGCGTCTTCGGGTTTTGGAAGGGTTTCGGTGCGCGTTCCGAATTTAATCGGAATTGGCATAAACTTGTTATACTTCACCAGCAATTCACGGGTGCGGCTTTCTTCCAAAAACTCGGTAGAATCGTCGGCTATGTGAAGGATAATCTCAGTCCCTCTTTCCTTTTTATCGGCTTTTTCAATAGTAAATTCAGGCGAACCATCGCACGTCCAATGAACCGCTGGCTCATCTTTATAGCTTTTGGTAATAATTTCCACTTTTTTGGCAACCATAAAAGCCGAATAAAAACCAAGCCCAAAATGCCCGATAATACCGGCATCCTTTCCGTTTTTGTCCTTGTACTTTTCAATGAATTCCTCGGCGCCGGAAAAAGCAATCTCGTTAATGTATTTTTCAACCTCTTCCTTGGTCATCCCAATTCCCTGATCTATTATGCGAAGCTGCTTCTTCTTTTTGTCCAACTTTACTTCAATCATCGGATTGCCGTATTCTACTCCTTCGGCTTCACCAATATTGGCTAAATGCTTCAGTTTTAAGGTTGCGTCGGTAGCGTTCGAAATTAGTTCACGCAGAAATATTTCGTGATCGCTGTATAAAAACTTTTTTATCAGAGGGAAGATATTGTCCACTGATACATTAATAGTTCCTTTGCTCATATTTCTTATATTTTATTTAATAATTTTATTAAGTCATTTCCTAATAGTCAAATAAAATACCAAGCCTCTCATTTCTGCCACGTTGTCACTTTAAAATTGAAAACTTTTCCGCAAAACTTTAACACAACATTTTGTTTAACCAAATTGCTATAACCTTAAACAAATGTTATCTTTGTGATCAGATAACGACCTATCCTACAATAATTAATACCTATATACAATGACCGCAACAAATACAGGAAATACCAAAAAAACAGCTTCCAAAAAAAGTGTGAGTGCCGAAAAGATAACCACAGCCTATATGGAATGGGTGCTAACCAAGGAAAAAGCACCGCTCAGCGTTTTTAAATTTTGTAAAGAGAACAATTTTACCGAAGCGGAATTCTACGAACATTTCGGCTCTTTTGAAGGACTGCAAATGGAAGTTTGGAATTCGTTTTACAAAAAAACAATTCTTTTGGCGAATAAGGACGAGCATTATTCCGCCTATTCCAATCAAGAAAAAATGCTTACGTTTTTTTATACCTTTTTTGAACTGTTAACCCTAAACCGCAGCTATATTCTTTTTACCTTAAGGGAACATCAAAATATGATGAGGAATTTGAGCCAGTTAAAAGGACTTCGGCAGAATATAAAACATTTCGCGGCAGATTTGATTCGTGAAAACAACGAGGATAAAAAGCTGAAAATTCTGAAACAATCGGTAACCGTTTTTTCCGAAGGGGCTTGGATTCAAACCCTTTTCCTATTGAAATACTGGATGGACGATAACTCTGCAGGTTTTGAAAACACAGATATTGCCATCGAGAAATCGGTTCGCGCCATTTTTGATGTTTTCGATACCCAGCCGCTGGAAAGCGTGCTTGACTTCGGAAAATTTTTATGGAAAGAAAAAATGGCCTAATGAAGACGATAGACAAGATTCCCACGAATAAAATACAGCGTGCTTCAAAATTGATGACCACCGGCGTAAAAGTTGGCGGCAATTATTTGAAGTATTACGGCAAAAAGCTCGTCAATTCTGAAACGACAAAAGACGAATTGAACGAAAGCAACGCAGAGGATATTTACGACGGCCTGAAAAACCTGAAGGGCAGCGCGCTGAAAGTGGCGCAAATGCTGAGTATGGAAAAAAACATTATGCCAAAGGCCTATGTTGAAAAATTTTCGTTGGCGCAATTTCAGGTGCCGCCGCTCTCCGCGCCTTTGGTCCGCAAAACTTTTAAAAGATATTTTGGCGATACGCCCGAAAGCCTTTACGACACTTTTAATGCCGAATCGGTTGCGGCGGCGAGTATTGGTCAAGTGCACAAGGCCACGAAGGACGGTAAAAACTTGGCGGTAAAAATACAGTATCCCGGCGTTGCGGAAAGCATCAGCAGCGATCTGGCCATGGTGAAGCCGGTTGCGATGAAAATGTTCAATATAAAAGGAAAGGACAGCGACAAATATTTCAGGGAAGTGGAAGATAAATTGCTGGAAGAAACCGACTATTTGTTGGAGGTGGAACAAAGCAAGGAAATTACGGATGCCTGTAAAAACATTCCAAATTTAAAATTTCCGAAGTATTACGAAGAACTTTCCGGCGAGCGCATAATCACGATGGATTGGATGACGGGGCAGCACCTCTCGGAATTCACCCAAACGAATACAGATAGGACAAAAGCCCAAAAAGTAGGGCAGACGCTGTGGGATTTCTATATGTTCCAAATGCACCAATTGAAGCGCGTGCACGCCGATCCGCATCCCGGAAATTTTTTGGTGGACGAAGATGCAAATTTGATTGCGATAGATTTTGGTTGCGTAAAAACCGTTCCCGAGGAATTCTATGTGCCATATTTTGAGTTGGCAAGACCAGAAAATATAAACAATCCCGAAGTGTTTTTGGAAAAAATGTACGCTTTGGAAATTTTAAAGATGGAAGATTCACCCGAGGAAACAAAGTTCTTTTCAGAGCTGTTCCACGAAATGCTGAGTCTGTTTACCCAACCTTTTCACAGCGAAAGTTTTGATTTTTCCGACGAAGAATTCTTCGGAAAGATTGCCGAATTGAGCAATAAATATTCAAAAGACACCGAAATTAGAAAAATGAATGGCAATCGCGGTTCCAAACATTTCCTATATATAAACCGAACTTTTTTCGGCCTTTATAATTTGATGAACGATTTGGGGGCAAAGGTCACGATAAATAATTATAAGAATTACGTTTAAACTTTAACAAAACTTTGTTTAATCCTTTAACAATTTCACTAAACAAAGAATAGTATCTTTACAGGGAGTAATCGAATATTAAATTGCTATGAAAAAGTAAAAATATTCTATTATTTAATTGGTTAGGTTGTTTAAGAAGGGCGCATTTTATGCGCCCTTTTTTTGTATTTTAAGCTACTGCTTCATTTCTTCGGAAACATTGACCGGGTTTTCATTTTTGTTTTTCACATATTTATCGAGCCACTGGTCCTGTTCCCATAAAACGTGTAGCACGCTTTCCTTTGCGCTGTAACCGTGGCTCTCTTTTGGCAACATTACCAGTCTGGCGGTTGCTCCCAACCCTTTTAAGGCATTAAAATATCGCTCACTTTGCAGCGGATAGGTGCCCGAATTGTTATCTGCTTCGCCATGGATGAGCAATAGAGGCGTTTTCATTTTGTCGGCATGCATAAATGGCGACATGGTATAATAGGTTTCCGGCGAATCCCAATAGCTTCGCTCTTCACTTTGGAAACCAAAAGGCGTAAGCGTTCTGTTATAAGCGCCGCTGCGGGCAATTCCGGCTGCAAATAAGTTGGAATGGCTCAAAAGATTCGCAACCATAAACGCGCCGTAGGAATGTCCGCCCACGCCCACCCGATTTCTGTCTATATAACCCATTTTGTCAACAGCGTCAATTGCCGCTTTGGCATTGCCCACCAATTGGGTTCTAAAAGTATCATTGGGCTCTTCGTCGCCTTCGCCTACAATTGGGAATGCTGCATCGTCCAACACCACATAGCCCTGGGTTACCCAATAAATAGGCGATCCGTAATAGGGGTAAATAAATTCATTGGGGTTTGTTGTGTTTTGCGACGCGCTGTTTTTATCCTTAAATTCGCGCGGATATGCCCAAAGAATCATTGGCATTTTTTCTTTGTTTTGCATATCGTAACCTATTGGCAGATATAGAGTTCCTTCCAATTCCAGTCCGTCATCGCGCTTGTAGGTAATTACTTCTTTGTGTACGTTTTGGATGCTTTTAAATGGATTTTCAAAAGAAGTTACAGGCGTTAAATCATTTTTCTTTTTAATATTTCTGAAGTAATAATTGGGGTACTCATTTTGCGATTCTATGCGCACTAAAACCTTCCCTTTCTTCATATCGATTGCCGAATTTAAGTTTTCGAGCTTATCGGTATATTCAGATTTATAGATGCGTTTCGTCTTTTGTGTTTTTAAATTGAATTCATCTATAAAAGGAAATTGTCCTTCGTCCGAAAAGCCATCGCCCATCAAAAATGCATTGCCGTCAACTATTTCGAGCACTCTTTCGTCAAAATCGTTTCGGGTGGTTACAAAATTGCCGGGATCGTTATAACGGTCCTGATAATTTCTGTCGAAAATGATCTTCGGCGTTTCCGAAGCATTTGAAGGATTAAAAATATATGATTTTGTATTTCGGTCGTTCCACCAATAATCTGAAGCAATGGCAAGATTGTCATTTCCCCAGTTAATTCCGGAGTACCGGTTTTTGGTTTTTATAAGCAGTTTTTCGTTTCCGCTAAAAGGTGCAGGCAATTCATAAACCGCATCGCGATAATCTACTTTTACTTCCGGATCGCCTTTGTCCAAAGCTTCGGCCCAATAAATAGTGGCAGGTTTATCGGCGCGCCAATTCATTCTTCTTTTTCCCATTCGGGTTGCCATAAAACCTTTGGGTTCTACTTCGTTCAACGGTACATCATTCACTTTTTTAATTAGTTTGCCTTCATTGCTATAAATATTGGTTTCAAATGGAAAACGGCTGTACGGCACTATGTAAGAAAAGGGTCTTTTAATTGTTGATACCATTACATAATTGCCGTCTGGCGAAAAATCAAGTTCGTCGTACATGGCCGTGGGAAGAAAATCTTCTACCTTTCCATCCACCGAAATCTTCTTAATTTCCGAACGTGCCAATTGTTCAAAATTATACTCGTCGTTTGGGCTGCTCAGCAAATCCTGATAGGTTCTATTTTGCGCCTTTTCGCCATCGCTAACGGTAATAGTTGGCCCATCGGGCACGGCTTCATCTGTATTTATTAAATCTTTTCTATCTATCGGAATAACGTTTACCAATAGTGCGCTGCCATCTTTAAACCAGTTGAGAGGGTTGCCCATATTCGCATTTACTTTTAAAGTACTAAGCTGTCTGGCGGAGACACTTTCAATATCTGCAAGCCAAAGCTGCACCCCACTATCGGTGGTATTTAAAAAAGCAACCATTTTTTGGTTTGGTGAAATTGTAAAACTAGAAAGTCTCGGATTCTCGGGTATCCCCAAAACTTGCCGCGCATCTTTTTCAGTAGCTTTCTTTACTTTTAAGTTGTTAAAAAACCTTGTACGGCTACCAATATTGGTATTGGGGTTTATGCGAAGTCCGCCCAAACGCATTTCTGGTTCCGATAGTTCGGCAATAGATTTATAGGCATCGCGATAAAAAAGCACTACATTTTCGCCGTTACTATCAATCCAAACCGAAGGCGCCAATGGAGCGTCCACCAGTTCCAGAATTTCTTTTGGGGGCTTTTGATAGGTTAGTTTTTCCTGTGCAATAAAATTTGCACACATTAAAAAGAATACAACAATGGCAATGGTTTTTTTCATGATAAAATTTTTAAGAGCCTAAAGATATTCAAAATTAATAGAAGTTATTTGTTATGCATGCATACTATATAAACTGTATTTTGTTTCCTTTAAAAGCAGTATATGGTTATCTTTCCAAATTATTTTAAATTGAAATAAATGTACACTTCAAAAATTACCGGTTTGGGATATTATGTGCCCGAAAATGTGGTTACCAACGACGATCTTTCAAAATTAATGGATACCAACGATGCGTGGATCCAGGAACGTACTGGCATTAAGGAACGCAGACATATTAAAAAGGGCGATGGCAATTCCACTTCGGTTATGGCCGTAAAGGCGTCCACCATTGCCTTGGAACGCGCCAATCTTCAGCCAAACGATATAGATATGATTGTTTTTGCCACACTGAGTCCAGATATGTATTTTCCGGGCGGGGGAGTGGAAGTGCAGGAAATGATGGGTATGCGCACCATTCCGGCTTTGGACGTTCGCAATCAATGCAGCGGTTTTGTGTATGCGCTTTCGGTGGCCGATCAATTTGTAAAAACGGGAATGTACAAAAACATCTTGGTAATTGGTAGTGAAAACCACAGTGGCGGACTCGATTTTACCACCCGCGGAAGAAATGTTTCCGTGATTTTTGGCGACGGTGCCGGGGCGGCTGTTGTTTCGAGAAATAAAACAGGAAAAGGTGGGATTTTATCTACACATCTGCACAGTGAAGGGCAACATAAAAACGAGCTTTCATTGCAGGGGCCGAGCACCGCTCATTGGGTGCCAAAAATTATTGCAGAAGACCCGAAGGAAAATATTCCATATTATCCGGTGATGAACGGACAGTTTGTTTTTAAGCATGCTATTGTTCGTTTTGCCGAGGTAATTCAAGAAGGATTGGAAGCAAATAATCTGGAAGTGAAAGATATTGATATGCTTATTCCGCATCAGGCTAATTTGCGCATTTCGCAGTTTATACAGCAAAAAATGAAATTGAAAGACGAGCAGGTTTTTAATAATATTCAAAAATACGGAAATACTACTGCAGCATCTATCCCAATTGCATTGACCGAAGCTTGGGAAGAGGGTAAAATAAAAGAAGGAGATTTGGTGGTATTGGCAGCCTTCGGGAGTGGTTTTACTTGGGGGAGCGCAATTATTAGATGGTAAGCCCCAAAAAAAAATGAAAAATATAAAAAGCCTTTCAGCAAAACTGAAAGGCTTTTGTTTTACCCAAAAAAGGTATAATTTTTTAAAGGCTAATTCAAATAAATTATAAAATGAAATTTTAGGTATTGCATTATAATAGACGAAATGAAATTGCCAATAGTTTCACTACTAATGGCTTTTTAACAAAATAATAACGGACTAGAAAATTCCTCCGCCTCCAGATGAGGTGTTATCGTCTCTATTTTTTCGGCTCTTTGCACGATAATTGCTTCCTCCGAATCTATAGGCCAATCCTACATAAATGGTATTGCTTTCATTTTTAAATTCCCCGCTCTGTGGATAGGGGGTGTTTCCGCTAAATGCAAATTTCATGGAATTAAAAACGTCATTATAATTTACACTAAAGGTTCCGCGGCCTTCCCATAAACTATATCGCGCGCCCAAATTCACAAAATAGAGGGGTTCAGATTCAAACTGAATTCCCTTGTTTTTTGCTCGGTAAAGTCCAAAGGCCGATAAAGTAAGGTTTTTGGTAACCGTAAAATTATTCGACATTCTAACATTCCAGGCAACGTTATCTGTTTCTACAACTTGTGTTATTATATCGTCCTCAGTTGGAGTTCCCGTAGCGTTTTCAAAAGTTTCGGTAATACCTTTTTGGGTTTGTTTGTAAAGCTCAAAACTGGTATTAAAACTCCACCATTTTGCGGGTTTGTAGTTTGAGGAAAGTTCAATTCCGTATAAATCGGTACTGCTGAAATTTTGAAAGGTAAGAATAGACCTATCTAAATTTGTGCGATCTACGAGTATTGCACGGTTTATTTCGTTATCCACCAATCGGTAGAACAATCCGCCAGTGAAACTTCCCATTTCAAAATTACGGGTGTAATTGGCCTCTATTGAATTGGTAAACTGAGGCTCCAAGTTTATGTTTCCGAAAGAAGAAATTAAGGGTGTACTAAACTCTCGAATGGGGTTTACCTGATCGAGTCCCGGACGATCTACCCTTCGGCTGTAACTAAGCTGATACTGGTTTTTTTCGCTGGGAGAATACGTTACAAAAGCACTGGGATACACCTGAAAATAATCATTGGTGAAGGCACGCACTTTGTTTGTATCGGCTTTTACGCTAACGTTTTCAACTCGTGCGCCTAGCTGGTAAGACCATTTTTCATAGGTTTTTCCGAAAGTGGCATAAAATGAATAGATATCGCGAACGTATTCAAAGCGCGTTGACGGCGTATCTGTTAACTCGCCATTGGCATTGTAACTTTTGCCGTTGGAGGCATAATCTATGGTAGTTTCAAAAAGCCGTGCCTCGGCCCCTGCTTCAATTTTTATACTTTCTGAAATTGGATTTACATAATCAAGATTCACGGTTAGTTGATTGCGGTCCGTTTCATCATTGTCCGAAAAATTTTCTAAAGGTGAAGCTCCGCGAAATTTATATTTTCCGATGGTTTCATTTGAAAATATATTATAATCTGCTTCTAGCTCAAGACTGTGATCCGCTTTTTCAAAATTTACTTTATAGTCGAAATTATATTGTGATGATACATTTTCATTGGCAAAATAGAATAATTGTTGTTGGTTGAGAGATGGTTGGTCCAAATAAAAAATTGTGGAACTTCCGTCGCCTTTTCCTTCGTATAAATTTTGATTGGTAAAGAAGGATATCGTGTTTTTGTCATTTAAATAATAATCCATTCCCACTTTAAAAAGGTTGGATTTACTATCGTCCAAAAAATGTATCACTTCTTTTGAGTTGTTCAGGGAACGTGTAATGAGTCCGTCATTCTCGTTTTTGGAAACATTATTACTAAGGTTGGCATAGAAATTAAATTTTCCATTTCTGTAATTCATATCCAAACCCGCATTGAATTTTGCGTTTTCCCTATACGTTAGCCCAACGGAAGCATTCCCGTTAAAACCCACGTTCACATTTTTATGAAGAATAATATTAATTAGACCGCTCATGCCCTCAGGATTGTATTTTGCCGAAGGATTGGTAATAAGTTCAATTTGCTTTATGGATGACGACGGAATCTGCTTTAGCAATTGTGCTACGGGAATGTTTGAAAGTTTGCCATCTACCATTACGCGTACGTTTCCGTTGCCTCGCATTGATAGTTCACCTGTTTGTTGGTCAATGCTCACTGTGGGTAAGTTGTTCATGATGTCTGAAGCAGTGGGGCCAGCCGTAGATAGGTCTTTGCCCACGTTTATTACCTTTTTGTCCAAACGTTGTTCAATGGTGGACCTTTCGGCTACAATATTTACCTCATCTAGCGATGCTATATCTTCCTCAAGCAATATATTGCCCAAGTATATATCTTCATTTCCTTTCGTGATGTTTATTTCAGTTGTAAAAACTTTATATCCTATATACTGAATAATTACCTGGCTTTTGCCTTCCGGTATTTTGTGGATTTCAAATTTACCAGCATCGTCAGTTACTGCACCGGTAATAATTTCGCCATTTAAATCTTTTACCACTACAGTTACGTAGGGAAGTGGTTCATTTAGAACTTTGTCCGTAACACTACCGTAGATATTGCCCGGTTTTTCTGTAGGGTCAACAAAAGCGTGTAACGTGCCAAATGTGATGAATGTGATTAATAAAAAAATGTTTTTCATTTTGTGATTGATTGATGTTAATGATAAATGAATTAAATAAGAGCGGTATGTTCCATTAGATAGTATCTTGTATAACATACTAAAAGCGCAAATGTTACCGAGCTTATATATACAAGACGAAATATTTTTTCTTCTGTTACACCTAAAGTGGAGATTTTTATATAAAAAAACAAACCCGAAGCGAGCGCTTCGGGTTTGAATCTTTACTGCAATTATTAACACTAACCATCAACGTAAAAATTGTCGCAGTAAAGAATGAAATTCTAACTACTATATAGACGCTCAAACTTTAGTAATGTTTCATCGCTCTTTTCATTTTAACGAACATTTATGAAATGTTGCTGAAGAGTATTGTATTTTCATAAAAAAACTATCAAAATGAAGAAAACACTAGTATTGGGCGCTAGCCTAAATCCAGGACGCTATTCCAACCTTGCAATAAACCGATTGGTAAGTAATGGACATGCCGTAGAAGCAGTGGGTTTAAGAAAAGGTATTGTGGCGGGTGTGGAAATTTCCACGGAAAAGAAACAATTTGAAAACATTGACACCGTAACACTCTATTTAAACCCCAAGCGCCAAGAGGAATATTACGATTATATCGTTTCGTTAAAACCAAAACGCGTGGTTTTCAATCCGGGCACTGAAAACCCTGCGCTTTATGAAATACTTAAAAAAAACAATATTAAAAGTGAGGTTGCCTGTACCTTAGTTCTTTTGGGAACGAATCAATATTAGACCGAAAAAGGTAAGCGCTCCGTTCAAAATAAGTATAAAAAACCCAAATTCGAAATTTAAATAGGCCGCACTAAGGGCACTGATTAAATATCCTAAAAAGGGAGTCGATATTGCCACAATAGGCACTAACCTGTCTTTTACGGTCCACTTCGTAAAAAGCCCATAGGCATATAAACCCAAAAGCGGGCCATAGGTATATCCGGCAAAAACAAACAGCTTCGCAATTACCGAATCATCAGCAATTACATATTTAAAAATGATGATAACAGCTATCAGCACCAATGAAACCAAAATGTGTATTAACTTACGTACGCGTATCTGCTTGGCCTCGTCATATTTTTTTTCAATTTCAAGTATATCAATACTGAAAGAAGTGGTGAGGGCTGTTAAAGCACTATCTGCACTACTATATGCCGCAGCAATCAATCCTAGAATGAAAAGCACGGCCACTCCAATCCCAAATTCGTTTTGCATTGCAAGCGTTGGGTACAATTGGTCCTTGTGGGCATCTATCCCGTTCTGTGCTGCGTAAACAGTCAGCAACAAACCGAGTACCAAAAACACAAAATTCACGATGGTAAGGACAATGGTAAACCAAAACATGTTTTTCTGAGCGTCTTTCAAATTACGGCAGGTCAAGTTCTTCTGCATCATATCTTGGTCCAGTCCCGTCATTACAATAGCGATGAAGGCTCCGCTGATAAATTGCTTCACAAAATGATCGGCAGATTTCCAATCTTCAAAAAAGAAAATCTGGCTCATATCGCTATCGGCAATAAAAGTGAATAGTTGACTTCCCGAAAGCCCTAAATCTGTAGAAACATAATATACCGAAACCCCAACGGCTATAAGCATGAAAAGAGTTTGCAGTGTATCTGTCCAAACAATTGTTTTTATCCCGCTTTTGAAAGTGTAAAGCCAAATCAACAAAATAGTGATGGTTACGGTTACCCAAAAAGGGATGTTCATGGCGTCAAAAATCAAACTTTGCAGTACCACTGCCACTAAATACAGTCGAAAGCTAGCCCCGACAACTCTTGAAAGTAAGAAAAAGGAAGCACCCGTTTTATATGAAGCATTTCCGAATCGACCATCCAAATAGGTGTAAATCGAAGTCAAATTCAAGCGGTAATAGAGTGGAAGCAGCACGGTGCCGATCACCGCATATCCCACAATATAACCCAATACTACTTGAAAATAACTAAACTTTGAAGCCTCCACCCAGCCCGGAACCGAAATGAAGGTTACACCACTCAGCGAAGCTCCTATCATTCCAAAAGCTACTAGATACCAAGGTGACTGTTTCCCTGCCTTAAAAAAATCTGCATTACTGCCGCCTTTATTGGTGAAATAGGAAATTAGAATTAAAACCAAAAAATATCCAAGAATAAGTAGCAGAATGTGTAAGGATTGCATAAAATTTAAGACTTCAATATTATTACAGCAGTTTTTTTGGTAAAAATACAAAGAATGGGTACTTCAACATTTTAATTTTTAATACATTTGAAAACTTTGATTAAATAATTATACAACTTCCTTAAAATTAAAAAGATGCGTTTTAAATTACTTCTACTTTTTACATTATTTTTTGGTTCTTTTGTCGTTCAGGCACAGGAATACCTTGAGATGATTGATGCGGGTACCTATAAGGTACAAGAGATTATTGACAGTGCCGAAGCTTACTTTGCCGATAAAGACAAAGGTCGTGGAAGTGGGTACAAACAATTTAAAAGATGGGAGTACAACGCTCTCAGAAGAGTGAAAGAGGATGGATATCTTCCTACAACCGAGGAACGTTTAGACGAACTTCAACAGTGGAATGCTTATTTAAATGAAACGGCATCCAGCCGTCGTGTGCTTCCGGATAACTGGCAAGAATTAGGTCCAACATCTTGGAACGCTACATCAGGGTGGAACCCAGGTGTAGGTAGAATTACGGGTCTTGCTATAGACGAGGGAGATGCAAATCATATGATTGTTGGCGCAAATACCGGCGGTGTTTGGAGAACCACCGATGGCGCCCAGACTTGGACGCCTTTAAGTGATTATTTCTCTAACTTATCGGTTTATTCAGTTGCTATAGATCCAACAGATTCTGACACCTATTTTTTTGGTTCAAATAGTGGAAAAATATTCAAATCAACCGATGCCGGAGCCACTTGGAATGTGCTGGGAACTATTGGAAGCAGTAGGGTAAACAAGATAGTAATCAACCCGTCTAATACTAATATGATATTTGGTACTTCTGAAAACTCTGGAATTTATAGAACCACAGATGGCGGTGCCAATTGGGTGAAAGTAGTTTCAGGAGACAATAGCGGTTATGATGTCGAATTTAAACCAGGCGATCTTTCAGTAGTATACGCTTCAGGAAGCGGTTTTCATAAATCTACAGATGGTGGAGCCACATTCACTACAATTGGCGGTTTTACCTCTGGGGCAAAAATGATTGGTGTTTCTGCAGATGACGCAAACGTGGTGTATGTTTTGGAAGCAAACGGTGGTAGATTTGGTGGGTTTTATACTTCCAATGATAGCGGTAGTTCCTTCACAAAATTAAATCACGGAGGCCTTAACTTTTTTGGTTATAGTACTAGCGGAAATGACAATAGCGGTCAAGCTCCTCGCGATATGGGTATTGCGGTTAACCCAACTGATGTAAACGAAGTGCATATAGCAGGAATCCTTACTTGGCGCTCCACAAACGGGGGTGTTAATTTTTCGTGTACTTCAGATTGGATTCCAGGAAACGCTTCTTCTCAAAATATTGGTTACTGCCACGCCGATGTAGATGATCTTCAATTCTACGGAACTTCTTTATTTGCGGTTACCGATGGAGGTGTTTTTAAAGCTGCGAATACAGGAACAGTTACTGCCAATTATTACGAAGATTTAACCGATGGTTTAGGAATTCGTCAATTTTATAAAATAGGAGTTTCACAAACAGCTGATGTTATAGTTTCAGGAGGTTCCCAGGATAATGGCACCTCGTTTTATACTGCCGCTACTGGATGGAGAGATTGGTTGGGAGCAGATGGTATGGAATCATTTATAGATAAAACCAACAATAATTTATTTTACGGTACTACCCAGGGAGGTCAACTTTATCGTTCCAATAACGGAGGAAGTTCCTATACCGGCCTTAACGAGCCTGGAAATGGATCAGGAAATTGGGTTACTCCATTTGAGCAAGATCCAATTACTGATAACGTAATATATGTAGGTTACAATGTTGTTTATAAATCTACAACTTTTGGAGGAAGCTGGACAGCAGTTTCACAAAATCTAGGTGCAAATCTTGATAATTTAAAAATCGCACCATCCGATAACCAAATAATGTATGCTTCCAGAGCTGCATTTCTTTTCAAAACAACTGATGGGGGAGCAACCGATTGGGTGCAAACTACAAACGCTGGTGGAGCAATTAATTCAATAGCAATACATCCTACGGATCCTAATAAAATTGCCGTAGCCGTAACTTCAACAAACCGTGTAATGGTTTCAAATGATGGAGGCGCAACTTGGATAAACTATAAAAAGAACCTTCCAAATTTTAGTGCTTTTGCGGTAGTATGGGATGATAATGGTCAAGATGGACTGTATCTGGGTATGGATTACGGAATTTATTATATAGACAATACCTTCACAGATTGGCAGCCTTACAGTAACCTGTTGCCAAATGTATATGTAAATGAGTTGGAAATTAACAAAGTTGATGGCTTGCTGTATGCAGGAACTTACGGAAGAGGCCTTTGGGCATCTCCATTGGTGACTGGTGTTGCGGGAATTGAAGATAGAATTTCTGAAAATAACGTGTCTTTATATCCAAACCCAGCAAACTCTCAATTTACCATTGCCTTACCAAAGGCGATGAAAGCTGAAATCAGGGTTTTTGATATTTCCGGAAAACTTCTCCTTAAGGAAGCAAAACAATTAATTTCAAACAAACATTCAATTGATGTTTCGTCACTTTCAAGCGGAACGTACTTTGTTCGCATTAACAGTGAAGAAGGGACAGCAACCAAAAAACTTCTTATAAAATAAAAGGTTTTTATTATAATAGGAATGCTTCAGGAAAAGTCACTTTTTCTGAAGCATTTTTTTTAACTTGCCAGCACGAATTAAGCTATGGAATTTTCTTCAAAACTTCTTGAAAATGCGGTGAATGAAATGTCCCAACTCCCTGGAATTGGCAAGCGTACGGCACTTCGTTTAGTACTTCATTTACTTAAACAGCCCAAGGAGCAATCACAAAAATTAGCAGCTGGATTGGTAAAAATGCGCGAGGAAATAAACTTCTGTGCAAATTGCCATAATATAAGTGATACAAAACTCTGTGAAATTTGTGCAAATCCGCGTCGCGATGAACAACTGGTTTGTGTTGTTGAGGACATTCGCGATGTAATGGCCATAGAAAATACGAGTCAATATCGTGGACACTACCACGTTTTGGGCGGAAAAATTTCCCCGATGGACGGCATTGGCCCAGGCGATTTGACGATTCCTTCCTTAGTTGAAAAAGTAAAGACCGGAAACGTCCGTGAGCTTATTTTTGCGCTCAGCTCCACAATGGAAGGCGATACAACCAATTTTTACATCTATAAACAAATTGAACCCTACAATATAACCACCACCACCATCGCCCGTGGAATTTCGGTAGGCGATGAACTTGAGTATGCAGATGAGGTTACCCTTGGCCGAAGTATTTTACATCGCATTCCTTTTGAATCTTCATTAAAAAACACCTGAGTTTTGAAACTATCTGTCGTTATACTTAATTATAATGTGCGTTATTTTTTGGAACAATGCATTCGTTCGGTTCAAAAGGCTACCCAGTATTGGGATGCTGAAATCATAGTTATTGACAATGACTCAAAGGATGACAGTTGCCAAATGGTGAAAACCCTCTTTCCAAATATCGTTTTAATTGAAAACAAGGAAAACGTTGGCTTCAGTAAAGCAAACAATCAAGCCGTAGCCGTTGCAAAGGGCGAGTACGTTTGTATTCTGAACCCAGATACTGCCGTCTCTGAAGACACCTTCAGAAAAACCATTGAATATTATGAAAGTATAGAAAATATTGGTGTGCTCGGTGTTTATTTGATGGATGGAACAGGAAACTTCCTGCCTGAAAGCAAAAGAAACCTTCCTACCCCAAAGGTTTCTTTGATGAAACTTACCGGTTTTACACAGAAATATTATGCAAATCATATAATTGAAAGTGAAAAAGGCTCGGTTGAGGTGCTCGTGGGAGCTTTTATGCTTTTGAAAAGAAGCATTTACAACCAAGTGGGCGGGTTTGATGAAGACTATTTTATGTATGGTGAAGACATAGATTTTTCATATAAAATAACAAAGGCAGGATATCAAAACCATTATTTTGGTGACACTACCGTGCTTCACTATAAAGGCGAAAGCACCAAGAAGGACGATGCCTATTTTGAACGTTTCTATGGCGCAATGCAGATTTTTTACCAAAAGCATTTCAACAAAAATTTTCTGTTGGGAAGTTCCGTTTCTGCCGGGGTTGCCTTGGCCAAAGCGGCACATAAAATCTCTTTCGATAAAAAAGTGGAACCACTTCCAAATTTGGAACGGAATTACTTCTTCACCGAAAATATTGAATTGCTGGAAAAGCTTTCAGAATGTACAGCCACTGTTTTCCAAATGGTATCAAAAAATATGCATCCCCTGATTTCCTTACAAAATAGCTTGGTGGTGTTTGATGCAGAATGTATTTCTTATGCTGAAATTTTCAAATTGATGAAACAATTGAAGAATAAAAACAATCTTTTCCGCATACGTCCTTCGGGCTGCAACTTTATAATAGGGAGCGACCAAAGCGACGAAAAGGGCGGCGTGGTTGTTTTTTAAGAAATTTGAAACCCAGAACGAACAAATTTTAACTAATTTTGCAAGGTTTTTAAAACAAGCGCATTTGTGCTTACCAAATTCGACATTGAAAAAGTATTATGGCAAAATTTGAATTGAAACTGCCCAAAATGGGTGAAAGCGTTGCAGAGGCAACTTTAACCAACTGGCTAAAGGAAGTGGGCGATACCATTGAGGCTGATGAGGCCGTTCTTGAAATCGCTACCGATAAGGTGGATAGCGAAGTGCCCAGCGAGGTAGATGGCGTTTTGGTTGAAAAACTTTTCAACGTTGATGATGTGGTGCAAGTGGGCCAGACCATTGCCATAATTGAAATTGCCGGAAGCAACGGCACTGAGAAAACGACTGCTGAAAGCACTCCTTCCCCAGAAGTTGTGAAGGAAGTTGAAAAGCAAGTGGAAACCGCCAAACAAGCTACCCAAGCTCCAATCGAAAATACGGGCGACCGCTTTTATTCGCCTTTGGTGAAAAACATTGCCGCTGCCGAGAATATTTCACAAGCAGAACTTGATGGGATTTCCGGTACCGGAAAAGACGGACGTGTAACCAAAAACGATATTTTGGAATATGTTGAAAACCGTTCCTCTTCAAAAACAGAAACACCCCAGCCACAAACAGTAGTGGAGGCCAAAAATCCTGAAACTGCAAAAGCACAAACTGCTGAACCCGCAAAACCAAAAGCTCCGGTTTCGGTTAGTGGTGAGGATGAAATAGTTGAAATGACCAGAATGGGCAAACTTATTGCCCACCATATGGTTGAAAGTACGCAAACTTCAGCACACGTGCAGTCTTTTGTGGAGTGCGATGTTACCAACGTTTGGAACTGGAGAAATAAAGTGAAGAATGCCTTTGCAAAACGCGAAGGAGAGAATTTAACCTTCACGCCAATATTTATGGAAGCGGTTGCAAAAGCGCTGAAAGACTTCCCGATGATGAATATTGCGGTTGACGGCAACAATATTATTAAGCGTAAAAACATAAATCTGGGAATGGCTGCGGCCTTACCTGACGGAAATCTAATTGTTCCGGTAATAAAAAATGCAGACAGATTAAATCTAGTTGGAATGAGCAAAGCGGTGAACGACCTTGCTAACCGTGCGCGCGAAAACAAACTGAAACCAGACGAGATACAGGGCGGAACCTACACGGTTACCAATGTTGGAACCTTTGGTAGTATCATGGGAACGCCAATTATCAACCAACCGCAAGTAGGTATTCTCGCATTGGGCGCTATCAGAAAAGTACCCGCGGTTATTGAAACCCCAGAAGGTGATTTTATTGGTATTCGCCATAAAATGTTCCTTTCGCATAGTTATGACCATAGAGTTGTGAATGGTGCTTTGGGAGGACAATTTGTAAAACGTGTTGCCGAATATTTGGAAGCATGGGACGTGAACAGAGAAATTTAATTTCACATATATTATAATGTAAAAGGGGATTTTGGAAGCAAAATCCCCTTTTCTTTTTTAAAGTTCCTTCAAAACTTCAATAAAAAGTATCTTTGCAAAACAAAAAAAAACAATGGAACTCAATTTAAAAAAACCAATCTGTTTCTTCGACCTTGAAACCACTGGAATCAATGTTGCAACAGACAGAATTGTTGAAATAGCAATCTTAAAAGTATTTCCAAACGGAAACAAGGAAAGCCACACTTGGCGTGTAAATCCAGAAATGCCCATTCCCGCAGAATCTTCCGCAATCCACGGAATTACTGATGAAATGGTTGCCAACGAACCAACCTTTAAGGAATTGGCGCCAAAAGTTTACGGTTTAATAAAAGACAGTGATCTAGGTGGTTTTAATTCAAACCGTTTTGACATTCCATTGCTGGCCGAAGAATTGCTTCGTGCTGAGGTGGATTTTGATATGAAAAAAGCACTTTCGGTAGATGTGCAAACTATTTTCCACAAAATGGAAAAGCGTACTCTGGAAGCAGCCTATAAATTTTATTGCAACAAAGATTTAACCGATGCGCACAGTGCCGCTGCCGATACAAACGCAACCTACGAGGTTTTAAAGGCACAGCTTGACAAATATCCTGATTTGGAAAATGATGTAAATTTCCTTGCAGATTTTAGTTCGCACCGTGACCATGCAGATTTTGCAGGTTTCATAAGTTACAACGAGGATGGCGTTGAGATTTTTTCCTTTGGAAAATACAAAGGAAATTTAGTTACCGAAATTTTGGAAAAAGACTCCGGCTACTTTGGCTGGTTGCTGAATGCCGATTTTCCTTTGTACACTAAGCAGGTGCTCACCCGCATTCGGCTTCAAAAGTTAAATACAAAATTCTAAATTTATAATGAAGATAATCTGTATAGGTCGAAATTATGCAGACCACATTAAAGAACTGGACAACGCAAAACCAACCGACCCGGTTATTTTTTTAAAACCCGACACTGCAATATTATTAAAGAAACAGCCGTTTTTTATTCCAGAGTTTTCAAATGATGTACATTACGAAGTAGAATTGCTAGTTAGGATTAATAGGATTGGGAAACACATTGACCAAAAATTCGCCCATAAATATTACGATGAAATCGGTTTGGGAATTGATTTTACGGCACGCGATTTACAGACAGAATTAAAGGAAAAGGGGTTGCCCTGGGAAAAAGCAAAAGCGTTTGACGGTTCTGCAGTTATTGGAAACTTCATGGATAAGGAGCAATTTGCAGATATAAATAACATAGATTTTAGCTTAAAAAAGAATGGAAAAAATGTTCAAAATGGCAATTCAATGCTGATGATGTGGAAAATTGATGCTTTAATCGAATATATTTCAAAATATTTTACCTTGAAAATTGGGGACATTATCTTTACGGGCACTCCCGCAGGCGTTGGTAGCGTTAAAGCTGATGATATGTTAACGGGATACATTGGGGAAGCAGAAATGTTTTCCATTAAAGTTAAGTAAGATGACCAAATATTATGCAAAGGAAAATCTAAGTGAAATCGCTGATGGGGATCAAGATTTCTTAAAGATTTTGGCACAAACATTTTTAGATGAAATCCCTCCTGATTTACATTCCATGGAAGAAGCTATTGAGAATGAAAACAGGGAATTGGCATATCAATTTGCCCATAAAATGAAACCAAACATTGAAATGTTCGGTATAGATGCGCTGAAGGATATTACAAGTATCGAGGCGTGGTCAAAGACATCCAAAAGCAAAGCTACAGTTCTTCCGCACCTGGAAAATGTGCTTGGCACATTAAACCACGTGTTTGACGAACTGAGAGAAGACTTCCAACTATAACATGCTCGCAGAAATTATTACCATAGGCGATGAGATTCTCATAGGCCAGATCGTTGATACCAATTCGGCTTATATTTCAAAAGAATTGAACAGGATTGGGGTAAAGGTCTATCAGATTACCTCGGTACAAGATGATAGGCAACATATTCTGCAAGCATTCGAGGATGCAAAAAAGCACGCTGATTTAGTTATTATCACTGGGGGTTTGGGGCCTACCAAAGACGATATAACCAAGCAGACCTTCTGTGATTTTTTTAGTGATACTTTGATCGAAAATCAAAGTGTGATTGAAAACGTAAAGCATCTTTTTGAAAAATACCAGCTCAATAAGCCTTTGCCTGCAAATTTTCGCCAAGCAATGGTTCCTTCCAAAGCTACTGTGTTAATGAACCTTTATGGTACCGCTCCAGGAATGTGGATGGAAAATGATGAAAGTGTTTTTGTGTCACTCCCTGGTGTGCCCTATGAGATGAAGCATTTGTTACAGGAAGAAGTTTTGCCGCGAGTAACTAAGCGTTTCAATAGGCCGCATATTTATCACAAAACTCTTCTAACCTATGGATTGGGCGAAAGTGCTATTGCTGAAAGAATCGCCGATTGGGAAAACAGCTTGCCAAAAAATATAAAACTTGCATATTTGCCCTCCTTGGGGAAAGTTCGTTTAAGATTGTCATCTAGCGGAAATAATGAGTCGGATTTACAGGAAAGTGTTAATTCAAGAATGGAAGTTTTAAGTGAAATGCTTTCGGATATCGCCATTGGCTATGAAGACGAAACCAGTATTGTTGGCAGAATTGCGCACATTCTCAATCAAAAAAATCAGACTTTAAGTTTAGCTGAAAGTTGTTCTGGAGGCGCTATTGCCGAACAGATTACTTCCGAAGCAGGCGCATCATCTTTTTTCTTGGGAGGTATTGTTCCGTATAAAACAGAACTAAAAACACAGATTCTTGGGGTTCCTTCTTCCTTAATAGAAGAATATACTGTTGTGAGTATTGAAGTGGCAGAAAGCATGGCGGCGAATTGTTGCAAGCTTTTCAACACAGATTTTGCTATTGCAACCACTGGAATTGCTGGCCCAACAAAAGGCGATGCCGTAGATGAAGTTGGCACGGTATGTATTGCTATTGCTTCGCCCAGAGGAATTGTTTCAGAAAAGTTCAGCTTTGGAAATGACCGTTTTCGCGTTATTAAAAAGACAATAAATAAAGCTTTCGAAATGCTTCTAAAAGAAATTTCAAAAAACTAATTTTCTTTTGTTGTACATCACAAAAGAATTACTTAAATTTGCACCCTGTTTTAAAAATAACTTAAAAAGGTTAAGGAATGTCAAGAGTTTGTGAACTTACCGGAAAGAAAGCGATGGTTGGAAATAACGTATCGCACGCAATGAACAAAACCAAACGTAAGTTTGATGTAAACTTGCTTAAAAAGCGTTTTTATATTCCAGAAGAAGACAAGTGGGTGACCCTTCGTGTTTCAGCTTCTGCTATAAAAGACATTAATAAAAAAGGTATTTCTGCGGTTATGAAAGAAGCCCGCGAAAAAGGCTTTTTAACTAAATAATTGCAATAATCAATAAAGTCTGTTACAATGGCTAAAAAAGGAAATAGAGTACAAGTGATTTTGGAGTGCACAGAGCACAAGGAGTCTGGTCAAGCTGGAACTTCACGTTACATCACCACCAAAAACAAAAAGAATACACCGGACAGAATGGAGTTGAAAAAATTCAACCCAATCCTGAAGAAAATGACGGTTCATAAAGAGATTAAATAATATAAGTCATGGCAAAGAAATCAGTAGCATCGTTACAAACAGGTTCAAAGCGTTTAACCAAAGCAATAAAAATGGTTAAATCGCCAAAAACAGGAGCTTATACATTTACTGAAGCTATCATGGCTCCAGAATTTGTAAACGACTGGTTGAACAAAAAATAACCAGCTTAAAATATTGAGAAAAAGCCACTTTTTTGCGAAGGTGGCTTTTCGTATTTTTGCTGACCCCTTCCGTCTTTGAAATCGTCCTAAAGGCAATTTCAAAGCCACCTTCCCCTTTTTTAAGGGAAGGAACGCGAGATTAAACTTTGAAAAAGTTGCGCAACCGAGTAAACAACTTGGAACTTGAAACCTGAAACCTTGAATTTTTAATATGAGTTTATTCAAAAAAATATTTTCTAAAGAGAAAAAGGAAACCCTCGATAAAGGGCTTGAAAAATCCAAAACTTCCTTTTTTGATAAACTAAGCAAAGCTGTTGCGGGAAAGAGCAAAGTTGACGATGATGTTTTGGACAATTTGGAAGAAGTTCTTGTTTCCAGTGACGTTGGCGTAAACACAACCCTTAAGGTAATTGATAGGATTGAAGGTCGTGTTGCCAAGGATAAATACGTTGGAACCGATGAGTTGAATAGAATTCTCCGTGAGGAAATAGCTGGTCTTTTAAGCGAAATAGATTCCGGAAACGCCACAGATTTCGAAATTCCAATAAACAAAAAACCATATGTTATTATGGTAGTGGGAGTAAATGGTGTGGGAAAAACAACCACTATCGGTAAGCTTGCATATCAATTTAAAAAGGCTGGAAAAAAGGTAGTGTTGGGTGCTGCGGATACTTTTCGTGCAGCGGCAATTGATCAATTGCAGATCTGGGCAGACAGAACTGACGTTGAAATTGTAAAGCAAAGTATGGGCAGTGACCCTGCCAGTGTGGCTTTTGATACATTACAAAGCGCTGTAACCCAAAATGCCGATGTTGTTATCATTGACACCGCAGGACGACTACACAACAAAGTAAACCTAATGAACGAGCTTACAAAGGTGAAACGCGTAATGCAAAAGGTGATTCCCGATGCGCCGCACGATGTACTTTTGGTATTGGACGGCTCTACGGGTCAAAATGCTTTTGAACAAGCCAAGCAATTTACCGCTGCAACCGAAGTTACCTCCCTTGCCGTTACAAAACTTGACGGAACTGCAAAGGGCGGAGTGGTCATCGGAATTAGTGACCAATTTCAGATTCCGGTAAAATATATTGGAGTAGGAGAAGGAATGGAGGATCTTCAGGTATTCAACAAGTTTGAGTTTGTAGATTCATTCTTTAAATAGATGAAAACAGAAACCCCTAACAAAGATAGTAAGCTCTTTAAATATATAATATGGGTTTTAACGGGCTACATTGGTATTCTTACGGGTTATCACGCTATCAAAATACTTCAATATTATATTAAACCTCTTCCAAATCCGTTGATGCCTTTGGATTTGTATAAATATATTGCCTTTCCTTATTTGTCTTTTATTCCACCTCTTTTATTCTTAATTTCTTTAGGACTTTATTTTATTAAGAAGGAATATTTTAAAAAAGGGTACATTATTTTTTACGTTATTCTCATTCTAATTTTTCATTTATCACAAACCAGCCTTCTCAATCTTTTTGATACCTTCAATCCGTATGGCGGATAAATAAAACCACGAATTCGCGAATAGATATATTCGTGAATTCGTGGCTGTTTTTAAACTTTTGTCTAACGTCTATTTAAAGGGTTTCCTTCAGCCAATTAAAAAATTCACGTTGCCAAACCAGTGCATTTTGTGGCTGCAACACCCAGTGGTTTTCGTCGGGAAAATAAACCAGTTTGCTCTTTATTCCCTTTAATTGTGCTGCTTGAAAAGCACCCAAGCCTTGTTCAATAGGTACACGGTAATCCTTTCCGCCCTGCACAATCATAATCGGGGTGTCCCATTTATCAACATAGGTTGTAGGGTTGAATTCATTATAGGCTTTCTGTGCCTTGGCATTGTCTTTTTCCCAATAAGCACCGCCCATATCGTAGTTTACAAAGAATAATTCCTCAGTTGTTCCGTACATAGCACGGGTGTCAAAAACGCCGTCGTGGGCAATAAATGTTTTGAAACGGCCATCGTGGTTTCCTGCCAACCAAAACACGGAATAACCCCCGAAACTTGCACCAATAGCGCCCAATCGGTCCTTGTCAACATATGGTTCTTTGGCAACATCATCAATCGCATCAAGGTAATCCTGCATCGCGCCGCCGCCCCAATCGCCGCTGATGGCTTCATTCCACTCCACGCCGTGCCCGGGCATTCCGCGACGGTTGGGTGCCACAACTATATAACCTTGTGAAGCCATTAACTGGAAATTCCATCGCGTAGAATAAAATTGGGAAAGCGCCGATTGCGGTCCACCCTGTGCATAAAGCAAGGTCGGGTATTTTTTGTTTTTATCGAAGTTTGGCGGAAGAATTATCCAAACTAACATCTGTTTGCCATCCTTAGTAGTAACCATTCTTTTTTCAACCGTTGGCAAATCAAGTTTTCCGTAGAACTCATTGTTCACTTGGGTAAGCTGTCTAAAAGTCCTGTTCTTTAAATCAAAAGAAAAAATTTCCGAAGCATGGTTCATATCGGTGCGGGTAACAATCAGCTGCCCATTATTTTCCGCAACAATGCCCGTAACATCAAATTGCCCTTTTGAAAGTTGTTCAACAACTGGCATTTTTCGGGTTTTCCCGGGATAATCAACCTTAAAAATTTGCTTTGTTCCATCTACGGGAGCGGTAAAATAAATGTCTTTGTTATTATCTGCCCAAATAAAACCATTTACAGTTCCATCCCACTGGCTGGTTAGGTTTTGTTTTACACCGCCCTGCAATACTACAATATCATTTTTATCTGCTTCATAGCCATCGGTTGCCATCTGTAGCCACGCCAAAGCGTCTTCTTTTGAAAATGCTGGCTGGGTGTCATAGCCTTTGTTTTCTTCTGTAATATTTTCGGTCTGTTTGGTGCTTAGATTGTATTTATATATGTCGGTATTTGTACTTACGGCATAATCGGTTCCTGCTTTCTTTTTGCTTACGTAGTATATATTTTCACCCTTTGGACCCCAAATGTAATCCTCGTCGCCACCAAAAGGTTTTTGGGGCGTGTAATACGGCTGGCCTGGTGTAATGTCGGTTTCGGCACCGGTGTTTACATCTTTATAAAAAACGTGATTGTAGGTACCGTCGTTCCACGTATCCCAATGGCGATAATCCAAGGAAGTATAAACATAGGCATCACTTTTTGGGAGGTCGTTATAGATATCCTTTCCGGTCACCTCTTTTATCTGAACGGGTTTGTCTATTAAAAGGTACTGTCCGTTTGGCGAAAGATTTTTGTCGGTTACCTTTGCTTCTTCTTTGGAAATTTCAGTAAAATTACCACCAGTAACGGGCATCTTATAATACTTGGAATCAAAACTGTTTTCCTCCATATTTGGAATTGAAACTTTATAAAAAAGTTCTTTTCCGTCAGGAGAGATCCCGATAGGGCTAACTTTTTTCACCTGCCATAAAAGCTCGGGTGTCATTGTTTTTTGTGCGAACAGGAAGCCGGCACAGAGAAAGGCCAGCAGGAATGTTATTTTTTTCATTTTTAATTATTTTTTTGAAATGTAAAGTTACTTAAAAAGTCGTAGTGTTCAGTCGCAGTTGGCAGTAATTGGAATTTGGCATTTGTTTATTTTATTTAGTCGTATCTTTGCTCGCTTTTTGAAATTCAAAAATCGTAAATCGTAATTCGTAAATCCAAAATTCAACAATGCGTACCAAAACCCTAAAGAAAAACAAGATAAACGTAGTTACCCTGGGCTGCTCCAAGAATGTCTATGACAGCGAAGTTCTGATGGGCCAGTTGCGCGCCAGCAATAAAGAGGTAGTGCACGAAGAGGAAGGGAATATTGTGGTAATAAACACCTGCGGGTTTATAAACAATGCAAAAGAGGAAAGTATAAATACCATTCTTGAATTTGTGCAGAAAAAGGAAGAAGGTTTGGTGGACAAGGTTTTTGTTACGGGCTGTCTTTCCGAAAGATATAAGCCAGATCTGCAAAAGGAAATCCCGAATGTGGATGAATATTTTGGCACTACCGAACTTCCCGGACTTTTAAAAGCGCTTGGCGCCGATTACAAACACGAATTGATTGGCGAACGAATTACAACTACCCCAAAAAATTATGCCTATTTCAAAATAGCCGAAGGCTGCGATCGGCCGTGTTCGTTCTGCGCAATCCCCATTATGCGCGGAAAGCACCGAAGCACCCCAATGGAGGATTTGGTAACGGAAGCCGAAAAACTTGCCGCAAAAGGGGTGAAAGAATTGATTTTGATTGCACAGGATTTAACGTATTACGGATTGGATTTATATAAGGAACGTGCATTGGCGAGGCTGCTTCGCAAGCTCGCAGGGGTTGAAGGGATTGAATGGATCCGTTTGCACTACGCCTTCCCAACGGGTTTCCCGATGGATGTGTTGGAAGTGATGCGCACCGAGCCCAAGATTTGTAATTATCTGGATATTCCGCTGCAGCACATTTCAGATTCTATTTTGAAATCGATGCGTCGCGGTACCACGAAGGCGAAAACTACCAAATTATTGGAAGAATTTAGGGCGGCAGTTCCAGAAATGGCAATCAGAACCACGTTAATCGTCGGCTATCCGGGGGAGACTGAAGAAGATTTCCAAACCCTAAAACAATGGGTAAAAGAGATGCGCTTTGAGCGTTTGGGCTGTTTCACCTATTCCCACGAAGAAAATACGCACGCCTACAATCTTGAGGATGACGTGCCGGAAGAGGTTAAAATGGATCGCGCCAACCAGATTATGGAAATACAGTCGCAGATTTCTTGGGAATTGAACCAGCAGAAAATAGGAAAGGAATTCAAAGTAGTGATAGACCGAAAAGAAGGCGGCTATTTTGTGGGAAGAACCGAATTTGACAGTCCCGATGTGGACAACGAGGTTTTGATCAATGCCGAAGAGGGCTATCTGCGAACCGGCGAATTCTGTACTGTGAAAATTACGGCCGCCGAAGATTTTGACCTTTACGCGGAGGTGGTTTAATTGCCACTCCCTGCAGATAGTATTTAGCGAATTTGAAGAGATGCGGAATGGATTTTTATTTGGAGGGTTTAAAATAACTTCCTTTTCCGCTGTAGTTTTTGATTGTACTTATCTATTTAAAGCGAAGCATGGTTTCCAGAATCTCATTGATCTGTATTCGCTTCTGTCTGGATACGGGTATTTCAATATTATCGCTCATAATTAAACTACCGCCATCCTGTTTTAAAATTCCTTTTACAAACTTGGGGTTTATAAGATGTGATTGATGCACTCTTATAAACTTGTGCTCTGAAAGTATATCATCTATTTCTTTCAGGGTGCGGCTAATCAAAATTTTTGTACCGTCCTGTAAGAAAAAGTTGGTGTAGTTATTATCAGACTGGCAGCGCATTATGTTCTTTATCTCTACAATATTAAAACCTATTCCCGTGGGGAGTGCAATTTTAGTACATTCCTTATTCGATTTTTCAAAGCTGCTTTGAAGCAATCGCCACTGTTCAGTACTGATTTTCTTTCTTCTCTTTTCCCAATTGGCGAGTGCCGCCACTATATTTCGCTCCGAAATGGGTTTTAAGAGATAGTTGATGGCGCTATAATTAAAAGCACGAATGGCATATCGGTCATAAGCCGTTGTGAATATAATGTCAAAATCTATGGGCAAAAGTTTGTCCAGCAACGCAAAACCGTTTAAGTTGGGCATTTCAATATCTAGGAAAAGCAAGTCTGGCGGGTTGTTCTGAATATATAGCAGTCCCTCGATCGGGTTGGTGAAAATGCCCAATATTTCATAATCTGAATGTACCTTTTTGATGAGATTGGCAAGGACCTCCGTACAATGTGCCTCGTCGTCAATAATGATTACTTTAGTCATTTTATGAATAAAAATAGGTTAATACAACTTTTGTCCCCAAGGGTTTATTTTCACTTTCCAGATCTATTATTTCAAGCTTTATGGACGTTTCATTTGAATGGTTGAACAACGCCAACCGTTCTCTGGTAATCTCCATTCCCATGGATTTATGCATCTTATTTTCAGTGCTGCTCGCTTTTCTGCCTATGCCGTTATCTTCAATTATTATTTTTAAAATATCGCTGGTATCAAAGGTAATCTTCAGCAACTTTTGGCCGCTCTGGCTCGGCCTTAACCCGTGCCAAATCGCGTTCTCAACAAAAGGTTGGAGTAAAAGGGGCGGTATGTTGAACTGCGAGAGTTCTTCGATTGAAGATACATCGATGGTATAGTTGAAGGCATCGCCCATTCTATTTTTTTCCAAGGAAAGATAAAGTTTTATTATTTCAAGTTCTTCTTCCACCGAAATGATTTCACGGTTGCTGTTGTAGAGGATGCTGCGTAGTAAGGTTGAAAAATCATCTAAATATGAAATGGCATCCTCATTGCGCGAGGTCATAATTAAATGTTTTATGGAATTGAGACTATTGAAAAGAAAATGCGGATTCATCTGCGATCGAAGGGCAAGCATTTCCATTTCCTGCAACTTTTGGGTAAAAGAGTTTTTAAGTTGTTCTTCTTTTTGTTTTTCAATTTTTGAATAGAGTTGGATCAACTCCTCGGTCTTTTGGTTTATCTTTCTGTCCAGCTCCACGCGCATATTCTCTTGAAGCTGTTGGTTTTTTTGTAATTGTGTAATTAGGTTTTGGCTGGTGGTTTCCTTTTCTTTTTGAAGCAGGAAAATATTTTCTCCCAAAGCAAATGCAAAACAGAAAACTTCGGCAAGTAAGCCTGCTTGAAAAATTATAGTGGGTGCATAGGGAAAATTAAAAATGCTCTCTGGGTGGTGATTGCTTTTGGTTATCATAACATAGGAAGCCAGCACCGCACAAATAAAAAAGAAACTGTGGCCCACTACAAAGTACTTCAATAAAGGATGCTTTACTTTATAAATGATCCAAATGAGCATTACCAAATTCAATGGCAATACTATCAACCGTACGGTGGTGGTTATGTCACTAGAAATGGTAGCATCTTTCCAGAATATTAAGTAAATAAAAATAGTTAATCCGTAGAGCAAACAGAACCATCCAAAATAGTTAAGGGCCTTAGTGAGGGATTGGTTATACTTTTTGATTTCCAGTAGATTGATGATAAAAAAGATGTAAAAGCCAATAAATAGAAACTGGGAAGCCTCTGGTAACGTACCCGCACGATAGGATATATGGAGAAAGAAATTGCCAACGCTAACGGTTGTTCCTCTCAAGGCAGCAAATGCAAAGACCAATTGAAAGAATATGTAGGCCAAATAATAGGCGTAGAGGCTATGACGCGTCCGCAACCAAAAAACCACTCCAAATAAAAAAATGGTGAATAAGGAGAGTATATAAAAAACCATAAACGCTACCGAATGCTTTTCGGATTCGATATAGTTATTGGCAAATTCTAAATAATATGCTTTTGTAAAAAGCGCGACATTTCCATTTCTTATTTTTCTAGTACTGTTGACTCTTATGAAAACTTGCGATTTTTCGGAAGGTGGCAGCACGAGTTCAGTGATATAAAATTCCCTCTTATTGCTGCGTTTATAGAGGGGGACTAAATTACCATTCATAAAAGTTTTAAAATCCGTACCTACTTGTTGATACACGTAGGCATAATCGTGTGCGGTAAAGCAATAGATGGGCAGCGTATCATTTGATCGGTTCTCGAGTTCAAATTTTAACCAAATGGCGGTTTCGGGTTCATTTTCGTAATTCGCATCATAAGGTTTCCATTCGGGAGTATTTTGTACTTCTTCAAATGTTGCTTGAAGAGAAGTACGCTGTGCTTTTACTTCAGAATTATTAAGTAGCTTCAATTCTCCCACGATAGAATCGGCTGCTATCTGTGCAGAAAGTTGCCATAGATTTCCTAAGACAATGAAGACTATTAAAAAGGATTTTTTCATCAATTAGCTAAAATACCATTCTATTTGCTAAGGTTTTTTGAAATTTTAGTATTTGGTGGTTTTTATTGAGTATTTGGTATTGCTAATAGCTTTTTTCCAAATTCTAACCCACAGCCGTCATATGCTAAGTGGCTGTTTTTTCCTGTACGGGCGATGAGTAGGTTTGTGCAAAGAATATTGAAAACCTTTAAATATTAAAACACTTAATTATGAAAAAACTACTGAAAAATGCTTCCGAAAAGCTAAGCCTTTTAGTGTTGTGTTCACTTGCCTTGATAGCGGCTTCCTGCTCCAGCGACGACCCTGTTGAACCGCCCGTAAACGTAGATCCTATCCAGTTGGACTGTGATTATTTCCTCGAGAACAGAACTTTGGTAGACAATCCAAACGCTCCAATAGATTATATCGTGAGCTGTGTTTCACAGGTTCGAGCCAATTTAATTGTAGAGCCGGGTGTTGTTATTGCTTTCACCCCAGATTCCGGACTTATTTTGAGAGAAAATGTATCTTCAATCCAAGCAGTGGGTACTGCCAATAAGCCCATCGTATTTACTGGAACCCAGCCAACCCGTGGTTCATGGCGTGGGATTTTTGTGGAAAGTGAAAATTCATCAAATATTATGGAATTTGTCACCGTTAGTTATGGTGGCGGTCAAGCTTTTAATAGCAATGGCGACCGCGGGAATGTTATTGTATATGCCGATGGAGCTCTAACGTTAAAAAACTGTACTGTAATTAACAGTCAAACCTCTGGCTTAAATGCGGTATATAGAAATACACGTCTCACGCTGCAAAACAACGTCTTCAATGGTAATGCAAATCCATTGCTTATAAATACCGTTTATGCCACCCAGACTTCGGCAACCGATAATTATTCGGGTAACGATCTGGACAGGGTCTTGCTTTACAATTATTCCGCTGAATTTGAGAACTCAAGCGTTTGGAAGAAAGTAAATGTACCCTATCGGGTGCTCAATACCGGTATTAGTGGCGTAAATGCAAGAGGCGAGTTGACCATTGAACCGGGAGTAACCATAGAAATGTCGCCCGGCACCGAGATAAACATCCGTGATACAGGGGGATTGAAAATGGTAGGAAATGCAGCGAATCCCATAACCATTAAAGGGGTGTCCAATACCCCCGGCTCTTGGGTGGGCATTAAGATTGACGGCACCAACCCGATGAATGAAATCGCATTTGCTACCATAAGCAATGCAGGGGAAGACCCAAGTACCAACAAAGGTGCAATTGATCTTTGGTACAATGCCAAACTGAGCGTACACGATACCCAATTTAAGGATCTTGCATCCTGCGGTGTGTACGGCAGATTGCTTGGCGGCCAAACTTCAAACCCCAATTATTCCTCCTACAATCTTACCTTTACCAACACCCCGTGTTCTGAATTTTTTGAATAATAGCCCATATAAGTCGCAACAATAGGTTTCACTATCCTTTGTTAAGAGCCTTTCGGAAGATTTACTTCTCCGAAAGGTTTTTGTTTTTTGGCGATACTTACGTTTAATAATTATCTTTGGATAAAACCTTGCGCTATGACCAACTCCCAACGCTTCAAATTTCCAAAAACAGTCCTTTTCGGAATAACAGCACTATATATCGTATTGATGGTGGCCACTTATTTTCTTTACTACAAAGAACCCGTAATTGTCTGTGCCCAGCGTATGTTGTCTGCCCAGGCAATTGCACTGTTATTTCAAGTGGCGCTCAATTATATAAATTACCACTCAAAAAATAAAATCGTAATATTGGCCACGCTTTTTGTAAGTGCCATGTTTTTTCTCGGAGCACTTACGGCTTTCTTCAATCTCGGAATGATGTGTGAGCTTTACGGATTTTAACCAACTGATATTTTTTTATTCCGAAACCTGTAATTCGAAACCAAAAACTTGAAACAACTTTTAATAATCGGCCATACCTTTCCCGAGCCCAGCACCACTGCTGCGGGAAGCAGAATGTTGCAATTGGTTGAAGTGTTTCAGGAAGAAAACTACCAAATCACTTTTGCCAGTACTGCGGCTGTTTCTGAAAAAACCGCAAACCTTGGGGCGCAAAATATTTCCGTAGAGAATATTAAACTGAACGATGCCTCTTTTGATGAATTTATAAAAGAATTAGATCCCGAAACTGTACTCTATGACCGTTACATCACCGAGGAACAATTCGGGTGGCGGGTTTCCGAAAATTGTCCGGATGCATTAAGAATACTAGATACCGAGGATTTACATTTTTTGCGAAAGGCTAGGGAAGAAGCTGTAAAAAAAGATCTTCCCGTTTCCGAAGCGAAACTTTTTTCAGAAACGGCAAAGCGGGAACTTGCGAGTATCTTGCGCTGCGATGTGTCGCTCATTATTTCGGAATATGAAATGGAGCTGCTGCAAAACACTTTTAAAATCGCATCAGAAATACTTTTCTATTTACCTTTTATGGTAGAAGCGGGTGCGGAAAACACCCCTGCTTTTCAAGAGCGCCAAAACTTTTTCGCCATCGGCAATTTGCTGCACGCACCCAATGTAGATTCGGTATTGCAATTGAAAGAACTTTGGCCTGAAATAAGAAAACAGCTTCCCTATGCAGAACTGCACATTTACGGAGCCTACGCCCCGCAGCAAATACTTCAACTTAATAATAAAAAGGAAGGTTTTATCATAAAAGGTTGGGCGGAGGACTTGGAAACCGTGATGAAAAACTACAGGGTGCAACTGGCCCCACTTCGTTTTGGCGCCGGATTAAAAGGAAAGCTTTTGGACGCGATGCGGTTTGGTTTGCCTTCGGTTACTACGAAAATTGGGGCGGAAGGAATGTGTGGAAAACTTGCTTTCGGAGGAACGATTGCAAATTCAAATGAGGAATTTATAAATGCTTCGCTAAAATTATATTCCGAAGAAAATCTATGGAGCCAAGCCCAGCAGCATGGTTTCACAGTCATTGAAAAACGTTTTCAGAATAAACTATTTTCTTCCGCTTTCAAAAAGCACCTCCACAGCCTTGCTGCTTCTTATAAGGATCATCGGCAACAGAATTTTATGGGACAGATACTGCAGCACCACACCTTGCAAAGCACTAAATATTTGAGCAAGTGGATTGCTGAGAAGAATACAACCTAAAACCAATAAAACCATGACAACCCCTTCAAAAGACATTTCTGCATATAACAATTCGCAAACAGCAACGGACAAAACAATCTGCGAACTGCTCGCAAATGAAATCAGCACCCACTTGCCCGAGGCCGAAAACAAGATCTGGCACGGGCACCCTGTTTGGTTTTTGGACGCTAACCCAATAACGGGCTATAGTAAAGAGAAAAGAGGGCTACGGCTTATGTTTTGGAGCGGAGCAGATTTTGGCGAAGAGCTTTTGGACGTAAGGGGCAAAAAATTTAAGGATGCCTCCAAGTTTTACAAATCAGTAAATGAAATCAATACGGAAGATTTAAATCGTTGGCTCGAAAAGTCGAGAGACATACAATGGGATTATAAAAACATAGTAAAACGAAAGGGCGTTTTGGAAAGATTAAAATAATTATTTAAACATTTCTTCTTAAAAAAAACTAGAATAACTTGAAGCCAAAACACACTTATCTACAAGGCCAATTCGTTTTTATAGTCTCCCTTCTTGTAATAGGAGTCACCTTTTTAACAGTCTATCTTACCGGCATAAACTATAACCGCAGCATATCCTCAAACCTATACATTTCATTAACCATAATAGGCTCGGTGCTTTTTTTATTTATAACGTATGGGCTTTATAAAGGAATCAATATAACAGATAACTATCCAAAATTTAGAAATTTTAAAACAGGCGAGTTTATTCCTTCCTCAGGAGAATTGCCAGATATTGAAATGCCCAGCATCGTTTCCGATGAGGGCGTTAGTGGCTTCATAATTTCCATTTTGCTGTGGCTAGCAATGGCTATCCTTTTTTTCTTTCTTTTGCTGGTTCTGGAAGCCGTTTTCTGGATATCTATATTTATCATACTGGCAATGCTTTATTGGGTTTTTTTTAGAGCATTGAGATTGGTATTTTCCCAATCATTGGAAACAAAGGACAATCTTGGTATTTCTGCAGTATATGCGGTTGGCTATACCTTTTTATACCTCGGTTGGATTTTCGCCATTGTATACTTAATGGAATTATGGCGGTAACGGTCCGTTAAACCGCCCACATCTACCCCCAACGCCCCAGACCTCGAAGAGCAAAAACCGATAAGAATTAATATTCGAATCACTTTGCCCTATAAAATATACATTGGTTGATGGCACTATACTATCACAGTGGGCAAAACGTTTATGGCGGTAGAGGAGAAGTAGGTGAGTTTTTATTTATATTTGGAGCTAAACAGTATAGCATATAATTGGAATAAAAGCAAAAGTTGCCTTTATCCGCATATCGGCGGTAATTTAAGAACCGATAGAATACAATGAAAATTAAATCCTTACTATTAACCTTATTAACGCTCACTTTAGTGCCGTTTGCTTTTGCACATCCAACGGGCAATATGATAACCGTAGGAGAGAATGTTCTTTGGTCTTATATCAACCCGATTAACGACCCCAACCACCACGCCTGTATTATGGTTTGGAATAAAAAATCAGAGCCGAAAGTCTTTATCCAATCAGAACATCCTGCAAGTGATTATATGCTTTACAATAAGCAAAACGAGATTTATATCATTGAAAGAAGGCATATACAAGCTACCCAAGAATTTGAAGTAAGGTTGATGAAAACAACAATCGGTAAAACGCCAAAAATTATTTGGAACTGGTTTAAAGACGATTGGCGAATTGGAGAAGGTGGCTTTTTTATGCTATCCGACAATCAAATGGTTTTTGGAAAATATCCTGAAATTCACACTCTAAAAAAAGGCGAAAAACCCCAAAAATATTTCGACTTTGATCAACCCGTAAAGAGAATTAGAGCGGTTGAAAACAATCAAATTCTCTTATTAGGAAATAACGCATGTTTTTTGACTCGACAAGACGGAAGCATAGTGGAACAATGGAATCAATTAATAGACAACAATATTAGAGACGCACCTTTGAACAGAAACCAAATATTTGATGCCGATTATAAAAACGGAAATCTGCTATTTGCCTATTGGGGAAAAAGGACTTTTGAGCGGATAAATAAAAGCGGAACGCGTCAAACACTACTTGAGCAATCAAAACCGTTCACGCCACATTGGGTAGCATTTTGGAACGATGAAAAATTACTATTTTCATCCAAACTGGTTTTTGATGGAAGTACACCAAAGCCTTTTTTGGTTTCACTTAATGATAAAAATCAAAGTCAAGTAGTGTGGAATTGATAAATAAAAACTACCGCCAACAAAGAACTAAGCTAAAAAAACAACACATTTCTGATAGTATTATTTTAAGCTTACAGATATTTAAAAAAGATCTGTAAGCTTTTTTTTGGTGTTCATTCCTCTGAATATTTACATTTTAGTAAAATGCTGTGTTTTTAAGGTGTTGCCGTCATGTATTTTCAGGATGTAATTGCCTGTTGCCAAAGTAGAAACATCTATTGCGTTTGCATCCAATGGCGCACCCATCACTTTTCTGCCCTGCATATCAAAAATGGAATAGGAAGGGTTTGTAAAATCTGTTGTATCGCCAAGGTTTAGAACGTGCTGTGCCGGATTGGGATAAAGGATAAGGGTGTTGGTAACACTCTCGTTCAAACCGAGTACGGTAGAGCCTTCCACCACCGAAATAACCTGATCTACCGCCACGTTTTCCAAAGTATCAACGATGCCAGAAGGCCAAGTAATGGTAAGGGTGGCAATCTCGGTATCTTGGCCAAGACCGAAATGTGTATTGAGCGTGCTCATATATTTAAACCCTTCGCCACTGCGCACTTCGCGAATCTGTGTTCCCAATGCTGAGGTTATGGTAACCCGCGCCCCAATACCGTTAATATTGCTCTCCACGCCTATGGTATTGATGGTAAGCCAGTGGTTTGAGTTTCCGTCGTTATAATAAATCTGTCCGCCCGTAAAGGAATCAATAAAACCATCATTGTTCAGATCGCCCAAGGAACCGTTGTTGTTGGGCAATGCAAGTGGAATCAAGGTAAAGGTAAGGTCGCCATTGTTCAACAGAATATTTCCGTTAGAGGCAATGTCCGCATACCCATCATTGTTGAAATCATAGGTGCAGTTTTCAATTCCGGTGGTTGTCAAGGCGTGTATGCCCGTGGATGCCGAAATATCCGTAAAAGTGCCGTCGCCATTATTTCTGTTTAGTTTGTGGGTAAAGTTGGCGCTGCTGCTGCCTACAAATACATCCAAATGGCCATCGTTGTCAAAATCTGCCCACGCCGAAGACCACGTTTGCATATTGTCCTTCAATCCTGCCGTTTCTGCCACTTCCACAAAATTGCCCGCGCCATCATTTTGATACAGTTGGTTTTCACTTCGTTCGTTCACATCACCATTTACGTTACATTTCGCAATAAAACAATCCATATCGCCATCGTTGTCATAATCTACCCATACGGAACCATAATTGCCGCCGGACGGATAGTCCCCAATGTCGCCCTGGTGAAAGGTAAAAGTACCATCCCCATTGTTGATATAGTAAACACTCGGCGCCACGTCGTGACAAACAAAGGCATCCAAGTGGCCGTCATTATTTATGTCAACAAAGTTGGAACGCTGTGAAAAGACATACTGCGGAAAGCTGATTTCATCAAAACCATCACTATTGTTGGCCTGCATAAAAGTAACGCCGTTGCCGCCGGCATACAGTAGGTCGGTTTTGCCATTCTTGTCAAAATCAGCGGCCGAAAGGCTCCAGGAAGGTGTGTTGTCCGCAGGAGTGGTAGTAATATTCCGCTCCACGAAACTGCCGTCCGGTTGCTGATAATATATTTGAACGTTGGTTGCCGTTACGGAAACCACATCATCCAGAAAATCGCCGTTCATATCAACGGCGGCGCGTTCTGCACCGTTTGTTGAAATGGGGGACGGGGTAAAAGATACTTGGGCATGTGCCATTCCAAAGAACAGCAACAGCATTGATAGGGTAGAAATTTTATTCATAATAGTTAGTTTTTAGTTTAATCACAAGGTTCTGCAAGCGAGTTGATCCATTCCTCCAAGATAGGCAGAAAATTCTCATCGGTTAAGGTTCGTCCATTCATGGGCATTCGGTATTCCTCCAAAGTGGTAGCTACTCTAAAATAGAGGATGGAATTATCGGCATCGCCGGGGGTAATGAGCTTGGCGCCGTCATAGCCCGGCACCTGCAGATCGGGCTCTACGCACACGCCCAGATTATCGTGTTCGTGGCTTTCCCTAAACGCCAAGCGCAGCGACCGTGCGCCGCAATGGCCGCCATATACGTGGCAGTGGGCGCAGTTGATATCAAAATAGGAACGTACCCGAGTTTCCAGGGTTTGGGAAATATCTTTCCAACTGGGAACGGTCTCCACATTTCCGGGAATTTCATCAGGTGCAATGTAGCCCAGTGCCTCCCATTTGGCAAGCTGGTTCTCCATGCCGTCGGCGTAGCTGTAAATGGAATTTAGGTTTTGCGGCTTTGGCGCTATGGGAATAATTTCGTCAAAGGACTTATGGCAGATAAAACACTCGGTTTCGGAAGGGATACGGTAGTTTACCGATTTCGTTTCCCCGTTCTCAATCCATTCAATGGGCACGTTAAAGCCATAGCCCGTAGTATTCAATAGGGCCTCCTGCTGCGCCTCATCCCAGATGTAGTTGGCAAAAATCCAACCCGCTTCCTTTTTAATCAGCAAGCGCGTTTCTATGTTTTGGGTTGAATTGTTGGGCAGCACGTTTTCGTAATAAAAAGTTTTTATCAATACGCTTCCGGTGGGAAAGTTTAGGTTGTCGCCATCAGAAACATAAGTTGCCGAAACATTGTACGGCATCCACACAAAGCGTTTTTTGTGGGCATAGTCGGTAAAGAGCGTGTTTATGGGCTCGTAGGGCAAAACACCATATACGGGCGATTGAGCGGCAAGATTGCTTTCAAAGAAATTATAGTCCGAAAGCTTTTCATACGGCACCGCGGCAAGGTCAAAATTCACCGGTGAAAATGGCAGGACATTTATTGTTACCGTCGCGGTAGCACAACTAAGGCCCGATGGATCACAAACCGTATAATCAAAAGTAATCTCCCCCACAAAAGTTCCATCAGGTCGGTATTCCACGGTATCATCCAGAATATTCGTTGGCGTTCCGTTGTCTTTTACAGATACTGCTCCGCTCTGCGGGGCCGTAAGCGTAATGATACCATTGGTGGGCACGTTGCTGTCATTGGCCAGAACGGGAATTTCCAAAGTGGCATTCTGGAAAACCTCGCCGCTATCTGCATTGGCAACAATGTTTAGGGGAATATACCCAGGGCCTTCATCGTCTTTACAGGCCTGCAGCGCAAGAACCGCGACAAAGAGAAGGGTGATTCGGGAAAGTAAGGATTTCATAATAAGGGTAGGTAGTTTTAGAATAATAGGCGAATTATTTTTTTCGGAAGTGATAAATGTAAGAAAAACTTATTGTTCCGAAACAAAAGTTTCTAAGGTTTTAAAAATTAGTACCATAAAGTCAAGGATTTAAGAGAATTGCTTTAATTGCCATAATTACTGCACTTCCATTCCCGCTGCCGCCACACTTTACCGCAGAAACCCCACGCTGCCTTGGCATCAACGTATTGCGGTAGAGGAGAAGAAGGTGTTGAAAACTAAGGTGGAAACCTTGATGGCGGTGGTGGGGAAGTAGGTGGGATTTTGTTTATATTTGGAGTTAAAGAATATTACTATATCTTGGGAATAAATGCAACAATGGTGTTTATCCCAATGCTGGCAAGCATTAGAAAAAAATGAAATATGGAAATTGAATTAAAAGAAACGTTAGAAAAAAACCTAAAAACTGGAGTTAATCTTTTTTTAGGAGCAGGGTTTTCGGTTTATGCTAAGGATAAAAACGACAATAATTTACCAGTTGGGTCTGAATTAGCATCTGAATTAGTTAGTAAATTTGATTGTCCAAATTTAAGTGATTTAACTAAAGTTTGTACCATAATTGACTCCCAGGATAGTGAAGGTTTAAAATTGTTTTTAATAGACCGGTTTAGAGTCAAAGAATTTTCTGAGTTTTATAATCTTTTAACCAAAATAAATTGTCCAAGGATATTTACTACCAATATTGATAATTTGGTTGATAGAATATTTGAATCAACTAATTACAAATACCTTAATAACGTTTTTATTAATGGTGCATGTTTTCAAGATAAAAATTGTATTGATTTCATTCCTATTCATGGTTCGATAGATATGCCAGAAATGAAATTTCTTTTCAATAAACAAGAAGTTTCGGGCTCATTCAGAACAGAATTGAATGCTTGGGTTAATTTAAATCATTCAGCAAATCAACTGCCTTCAGTTTTTTTAGGATATAGTTTAGAAGATGTAGGTGCAATTGAATCTCTTTTTGGCTCTAAAGGCGGAACTGCTACACAAAAGGATAAATGGATTTTATTGCGTAGTAATGACCCAGGTAATATTGCATATTTTCGTGCTTTAGGATTTAAAATTATTATCGGGGATATTAAAGATTTCTTTGAATTTTTAAACACTATAACATTTGAAAAAACTGTTTTATCGGGTAAAAAAGATGATATTGAACAAATTTATCCAGAGGCGTGTGTTCCAAGAAATAAAGATGCTGGTAGAATAAGACAAATTGATGAATTCTTTTTAGGATCTGCTCCGATATGGTCAGACATTCTCTCAAATAGGGTTTACAGAACTCACCATTTAGATAATATAGCCAACTTGTTGGAAAAATCAAAAAATTTGATCATTACAGGAATTCCCGCCTCAGGAAAGTCCACATTATTATTACAACTAGCAAAAAAAGTTTCAAATTCAAAGAGGGTTCTTTTTTTTAAGGATCTCAGCCCAAATAAATCAAATATTATACGAAACGAAATAAGAATTCCAACTGTTATATTAATTGACAATTTTACCTCTGATATTGATTCTTTTATCAATCTTTCATATAATGATAATATAAAGCTTGTGGGATTCGATCGATATTATAATGTAGACATTTCAACCCATAAAATTTCTGATTCTAAGTTCGAAACTTACGATGTATCGGATTTAGACCTACAGGATATTCAAGGTATCTTTAATTCTATTCCTTTGTCCATTCGAAAAGAAAAAATGATAAGAAAAAAAGAATCACATGAAGTTCCATCAATTTTTGAAATTGTTAATTATAATATCAATAGACCGGATCTTAATGAACGCTACAAGGATATTTTATTGGAATTGGATGAAAGCGATCCTATCTTGCTAGAACTATTGATAATGACGTGCTATGTTCACTCTTGTCGTATCCCAGTATCATTTGAAGTGATTAATTCCTATCTTACAGATGAAATTTCAACATATGATGAAGTAGATAATTTTATGAAGTCATTGAAAGGAATGGTCAAAGAATCGTTGGGAGACCTATTAAGTGAATTAAATGCTGATCAAGATTATTATCAACCACGTTCTCAAATTTTAGCAGAAACAGTTATTCAACAGACAAAAAATACACATTTTAAAAGAGTTTTTGAACGATTCCATGAACTTGTACCTAAACATCAAATACCAAATTTTTACGTTTTCAAAAGGAATGGTTATGATGCCTTTTATGTAACTAAAGCATTTTCTAACTGGCAAGAAGGTTTAGAGTTTTATGATAAAGCTTATCAAACTGATAAGAACCCTTTCCTATTGCAACAATGCGCATTATATCTCCTTAGAAAAAAAAGGTATTCAGAAGCGGCCTTAAAAATAGACAGAGCTTTACAAACGAGTTTTAAAAGATTTTTTTCAATAGAAAATACACATGCGATAATTTTGTTTAAAGCAAATATTAACGTAGTTTCAAATGATTCAAGTATACAAGATACACTTGACAAAAGCATGCAAATTTTAATTGAATGCTATAAAGAAGATCAACGAAAGACTTATCATGCTATGGTTTTCGCAGAGCAATCTATTGAATACTATACTAAATATCCTAATGAAAAAGCAATAGAGTATTTAAACCTTGCAAAGAATTGGTTAGCAGAAATTAGAAGCGATAGGAAGTATAATTCAAGGTTCAAGGATTTATACAAGCAAATATCAGAACTTGTATAAAAATAAGCGCTTGCCTTACTGATTATCCCCCGCTAGTGCGAGTGTCCTGCTCGTGCACAAAACACTAAAATTATAACACAAATGAAAAAAATAGGCACTATAATAATCTTCATCGCTTTATTCGCCTACATCTTTTATTCCGAAAAAAGAAATGACGAACTCTCGCAAGAGTATATGAATTTATACCAAAAGTATATGGATTGCAATTCAGAAGAAAAAGCAACAACCTTTCATGCAGATGAACACTGCCCAGATATCGCGAGCCTACCGCTCGTGCACAACTAATAAAACTTCTCACGCCACACTGCTCACATCTCACGTTCTATTTTAGTACTTTTGTAAAGCATTGAAAAAGAACAAATGAATTTTAAATTAGCTACAGAATACACCCCCTCCGGCGACCAGCCCGAGGCAATAAAAGCCTTGGTAAACGGCCTAAACGCAGACGAAAAATACCAAACCCTCCTCGGCGTAACCGGCTCCGGAAAAACCTTTACCGTGGCAAATGTGGTGCAGCAAGTGCAAAAGCCAACCCTGGTGTTGGCGCACAACAAAACCCTCGCGGCACAGTTGTACACAGAGTTTAAAAACCTCTTCCCCGAAAATGCGGTGGAGTACTTTGTGTCCTATTACGATTATTACCAGCCCGAAGCGTTTATTCCCAGCAGCGGCACCTATATAGAAAAAGATCTTTCCATAAACGAAGAGATTGAAAAAATGCGCCTTAGCACCACCTCGTCCCTGCTTTCTGGCAGGAGGGATGTGCTGGTGGTTTCCTCGGTTTCCTGCCTCTACGGTATCGGAAACCCTGCGGAATTTCAGAAAAACGTAATCAGTTTGGAAAAAGGGCAGATCATCTCCCGCACCAAATTGTTGCACCGTTTGGTACAAAGTCTTTACTCAAGAACCGAAGCGGAATTCAATCACGGCCGTTTCCGCATCAAGGGCGATACGGTAGATGTGTACCCTGGATATGCGGATGATGCATTTAGAATCCACTTTTTCGGAGATGAAATTGAGGAAATAGAAGTCTTTGACCCCTTGAACAACAACATAAAAGCCAAATACGACCGACTGAATATCTATCCCGCAAATATGTTCGTTACCTCGCCAGATGTGCTGCAGGGCGCCATCCGCCAGATTCAGGATGATTTGGTAAAACAGGTGGAATATTTTGGCGAAATAGGAAAACATCTGGAGGCAAAACGTCTGGACGAACGAACCAATTTCGATTTGGAAATGATACGCGAACTCGGCTATTGCAGCGGGATTGAAAACTATTCGCGCTACCTGGACCAGCGACTGCCCGGCACGCGCCCGTTCTGTTTGCTGGATTACTTTCCCAAGGATTATTTGATGGTAGTAGATGAAAGCCACGTGACCATCCCGCAGGTAGGCGCAATGTACGGCGGCGACCGTTCCCGGAAGGAAAATCTTGTGGAATATGGCTTTAGATTGCCCGCCGCGATGGACAACCGTCCGCTAAAGTTTGAGGAATTTGAAGCCCTGCAAAACCAAGTAATCTACGTAAGCGCCACGCCCGCCGATTACGAACTTGAAAAAAGCGGCGGCGTGTATGTGGAACAAATTATCCGCCCCACAGGTCTGCTGGATCCACCCATTGAAGTACGCCCCAGCCTAAACCAGATTGATGATTTATTGGAGGAAATCCAATTGCGCGTGGAGAAAGACGAACGCGTTTTGGTAACCACCCTTACCAAAAGAATGGCAGAAGAACTCACCAAATATTTAACCAGAGTACAAATCCGTACCCGCTACATCCACAGTGATGTGGATACCTTGGAACGCGTGGAGATTATGCAGGATTTGCGTCTCGGACTCTTTGATGTGTTGGTAGGTGTAAACCTGTTACGGGAAGGATTGGATTTACCGGAAGTTTCCTTAGTAGCCATTCTGGATGCCGATAAGGAAGGATTTCTGCGAAGCAACCGCTCGCTTACCCAGACCGTAGGCCGCGCCGCCCGTAACCTAAATGGAAAGGCAATTATGTATGCCGATAAAATAACCCGAAGTATGCAGGAAACCATTGACGGCACCGAGTACCGCCGCCAAAAGCAGATTGCCTATAATGAAGCGCATGGCATTACGCCAACGCAGATAAAAAAGTCATTTGAAAACTCATTGACGAAATCCAAGCAGGAGGCTTATACATTTGAAAATGCCGAAACCCTCGCCGCGGAATCGGAGGTGGAATATTTGACCAAGGCACAGATAGAAAAGAAAATCCGCGACACCCGAAAAGCCATGGAAAAAGCCGCAAAGGATTTGGACTTTATGATGGCCGCCAAATTGCGGGATAAGATTAAGACGTTTCAGAAACAATTGGAGGAGGTTTGAGATTAGTTGGAAGTTTTCAGTCACAGTCTCAGTCGCAGTTAACACTTAACACTTAACACTTAACGTTTAACCCCAAACCCAAACTCCAAACAATAACTTTATAATGCCTTTAACGTCCCTCATAAAACCTATTTTGTACTTTACCATTTCTATGGTTTCAGCGCAAAATATTAATTTGGACAATAAGATTATTCCCGAGAGCATCAAAAAAGAAGTTATTGAGGCGATTTCCTTTTATCCTGAACTGTACGATACCGCAATTGAATTCAAATTCAAGGATAATATTAAAAAATCCACCATGCAGGCCCAGCCGCGGTTTGCGAGTTTTTTTAAGCGGAAGGAAAACCGGGAGTACGTAATTTTAATAAGCCGAAACATTCAGATTGAAGGCGAACATTTCACTATGGAGGATATACCGTCTGATGTAAAAGTAGGTTGGCTTGGCCACGAACTGGGCCACGTAATGGATTATAGGGAACGCACAAATTTTGGGATGCTTATCTTCGGAATAAAATATCTGTTCTCTTCAGCACATATTAAGGAAGTTGAGCGCACAGCAGATACCTATGCCATTGCCCACGGGATGGGGGATTATATTTTAAAGACAAAAAACTTCATACTCGACAACGCCAGCCTTTCCGAAAAATACAAGGAGCGCATCCGCCGCCTTTACATTTCCCCAGAGGAAGTAATGGAGCTCATCAATGAAAATAAAGTAGAGGAGGAGCCAGAGATTGTGGGGGAAGAGGGTAGCTGATATGTTTTATTGTTGAAGCGATAATTTGTTCAATAGACCCTTCGGCCGCGCTATTAGTTTTACATTTTATATTTACAAGAAGTTTAACCTTATTAAATTTCTGAAAAACCAGAGGGCAAGGTGAACTATTTCGGCTTTTGAAATTCAAGTTTCATCCTGAGCATTAGTCCTTACCCTCTTTTAGGTTTTGGTACCATTTAGAATGTAAAGCTTAAAGGCTTATTAATAGCGTTAGTACACAGACCTATTGGTTCTTCAGGTTTTTAATAGCTAATTCAAAGTTATGAAAAATTTAGTAACAGGAATCGACATCTCTAAAGACACTCTAGATTATTGCTCTTTAGGGAATAATGATGTACAAGTGAAAAATAGAGGAGTTTTAGAAAATCATCGTAAAGCTATCAATAAATGGCTTGACGATTTTGATAAAACCAATACCGTTTTTGCTTTGGAGCACACAGGACATTATGGTGCAGCTTTAATAGACTGTTTGAGTCAGAAAAAATATGCTTTTTATCTTATAAATCCCTTAGAACTTAAAAAATCTCTAGGTATTCAGAGAGGTAAAAGTGATATAAAGGACGCTTATCGTATTGCAGAATATGCTATTACAAATAAGCACAAGTTAAATCCATACCATTTACCTGCAGAAAACTTAGGTAGACTTAAAGCGCTAATCACAGCACGGGAACGTTACGTTAAAATGTCCGTTCAAGTTCAAAATAGTTTAAAGGCCAATGAGATATTAAACCGAACCATAGATGTGAAGATGTTAATTAGAGAAGAGAAAAAACAATATAAATCTCTACAAAAGAGTATAAAAAATATAGAGGATGAGATGCAAAAAATCATTAAAGCTGACCAAGAGTTGAAAAGTAGCTATAAAAAAGTGACAGCGGTAATCGGAGTAGGTCCGGTAATCGCAATAAAGTGCATCACAGAAACAGCTAATTTCACCAAATTTCACAATCCACGTAAATTTAGTTGTCACTGCGGCTTAGCTCCTTTTCCATATCAGTCGGGAAGTAGTATAAGGGGTAAGACAAGAACTCATTTTTTAAGAGATAAGTCATTAAAAGCAATTTTAATAAAAGGAGCTGTTACCGCTGTCCAGCACGATCCTCAATTGAAAACTTATTATAACCGTAAAGTAAAAGATGGAAAACATCATATGAGCGTAATTAATGCTGTAGCTAATAAACTTGTATTAAGAATATTTGCAGTAGCCAAAAGAGAGGAACCTTTTGTAAAATTATCTGCTTAAAAGTTTGTTTTTAACTTAGAATGCTCAGAGCAACAAGATTTGTGATTTGAAATTTTCAATTTGTATTTTTAAAACCTAAAACCTAAAACCTAAAACCTAAAACCTAAAACCTAAAACCTCAAACCTCAAACCTCAAACCTCACACCTCACACCTTAACCTGAGTTTTTACAAACCTTTCCCACTCCGCAAACTTTTCCTCGTCCATAACCTTTTCCATTTTTACCTGTCCGCCCTTCTTTTTGTTTTTGGCGTTCCATTCGTGGAAAATTTCAGGATTAACAGTATTCACTTTTACGCCCTTCAACGCTTTTGAACGTGCGACTGCGTAGTTTTTATTTGCTTCCTTTAAGGCTTCATCCAGCGCGTTCGCTATTTCTGCTGCGTCGATTTCGGTTTCCGTACCCAAATACCAATGATGGTAAAAATCGTCCTCTATTTTGACCGCTGCTAAAGTAAATTCAGGGATTTTTATATCGAATTTCTCCTCCATTTCACGCAAGGCAACTTCCATTTTGTTCACAGATAATTGTGAACCAACCACATTTAAAAAGAATTTGGTGCGCCCCGTGATTTTTATTTCGGCCTTTTCCACATCGGTAAAAGCAATGGTATCGCCAATCAAATAGCGCCAAGCGCCCGAGACTGTACTGATTATCAAAACATAATCCACACTCGGTTCCACTTCGGCGAGGGTTAGGGCAGGGGCGTCCTGTGCAAGGGAACCATCATCGTTGATATACTCGGGTTTGAAGGGAACGAATTCAAAATAGACTCCATTGTCGGTAACCAACTTCATTGAAGTGGTATCGGGCCTATTCTGAAACGCCAAAAACCCTTCCGAAGCCAAATAGGTGTCAATCACAATAATGGGATGCGCCAATAATTGGTTAAAACTCTTCTCATACGGCTGAAACGCAACGCCGCCAGTGGTATAGACCTGCAGGTTTGGCCAAATTTCGTGAATGTTTGCCGCGTCGTGGTATTCAATAACCTTCTTCATCATCAGCTCCATCCACGAAGGAATGCCGCTAAGGGCTCCAATGTCCCAATTTCGGGCATTTTTGGCGATGGTTTCCACCTTTTGGTCCCAGTCGTCCATTTGGGCAATTTCCTCTCCCGGTTTGTAATAGCCCCGAAACCAAAACGGAATGTTGCTGGCGCTGATACCGCTTATTTCTCCCTCCAAAAACTGATCCTGTTCCTCCAGATTGGTGCTGCTGCCCAGCATCATGATTTCCTTTTCGTAAAAATCGGAAGGGATTTCAAAATTGGTCAATGCGCCCACTTGCTTGATGCCCGTGGTGCGAATGGCCTCGATCATCTCGTCGGTAACGGGAATGCGTTTTGAGGTCTTTCCGGTTGTGCCGCTGCTTCGGGCAAAGTAGGTAGGCTTTCCCGGCCAGCTTATATCGTCCATTCCTTCCTGGGTCTTGCACCACCATTCGGCCTCCATTTGGTGGTAATCAAAATAGGGAACTTTCTCGGCAAACTCTCTTTCAATCTCGGTTGCTTCAAGAATTTTTGAAAAGCCGTAATACTTCCCAAAGGCGGTATCCTTTGCCTTTTCGAGCAGATTTTTTAGGACTTCCCGCTGCGATTCCACGGGAGATTTTTCTGAAACGATCGCTCCCCGAAGATCGATCGCGGTTTTTATTATTGAGCCGAGTATTGCCATTGTTGAAATTTTTGTTGAAACTACAATTTTTTAAAAAGTTGGATAGGGCGTTTAAATCAAATTTAACCTTTTCGCTATGCGCTGCAATAATGGTATCTTTGTTGAAAAATTAGAAATGCACCATCCAGATTCCGTACGATTGAACAAGGCGATAAGCGATAGCGGTTACTGCTCCCGCCGCGAGGCCGATACTTTAATTGAAAAGGGACGCGTAACCGTGAACGGTGAAAAAAGCGGGCTGGGCGATAGGGTAATGCCCGAAGATGAAGTGCGCGTGGACGGAAAACTCATTAAGGAAAATACTGCCGAAGTGTATATAATGCTGAACAAGCCCGTAGGCATAACCTGTACCACCGACACCCGTTTTGACGATAACGTAGTTGATTTTATTAAACATCCCGAACGTATTTTTCCGGTCGGAAGATTGGACAAACCCAGTGAAGGGCTGCTGTTGCTTACAAATGAGGGCGATATTGTAAACAAAATCCTACGCGCGGGGAACAAGCACGAAAAGGAATACATAGTAAAAGTAGATAGACCCGTTACCGATGAATTTATTAAACGCATGGGTTCCGGGATTCCTATTTTGGATACGGTAACCAAGCGCTGCAAGGTGGAACGAATCAGCAGGTTTGAGTTTCGGATTATTTTAGTGCAGGGACTAAACAGGCAGATTCGCAGGATGTGCGAATATTTGGGGTATGAAGTTGTTGCTTTACAACGCATCCGCATTATGAACCTTGAGTTGGGAGATTTACCCGTGGGCGCGTGGCGCGATCTTACGGCGGAAGAACTTAAAACGCTGAAAGACTCCGTTAAGGATAGTGATGGTCTCCCCAAGGCTTATCAAAAAGATGGCCGGGAAAAGGCGGTAGAAACCGTAAAACCTGAAAAGAAAAGACAAGAGGAGCGAAATTTAAAAAGAGCCCAGAGAAGTACAGGTGGTCGAAAAAGGAGAGGGCCCAATTAACCCCATGAAAAAACCGCGCACCGATTGAGTAGCACGCGGTCATTTTCAACTAACTAACCAAATTAAATTTCAATTATGAAATCTCAACCATTTTCTTCAATGCTTTCTTTTCTTCCATCTTTGGAAGCGTAACCCTTAGGATTCCATTTTCGTAATTAGCCTGAATATCTTCAGTTTTAATGTTTTCGGGAAGTTTGAAAGAACGCTCAAAACTTTGAAAATTGAATTCCCTTCTTCTAATTTGGGAACTGCTACTTTCTTCCTTCTTTTCTTCTACCTTCTTTGAAGCGATTTTTAAGGTATCTTCCTCAACCTCAATGGTAAAATCTTCCTTTTTCAAACCCGGAACGGCCAATTCGACTACAAAATTCGGGAAATTTTCAGTAATATTTACTGCTGGAATGCTAAATGTTTCATAATTGTTATTAAATACATCTAACTTGTTGTCAAAAAGCAGGTTATCCAAAAGTCCCGGTAACCAAATACTGTTTTTATTAACTGTTTTCATAACTATATATTGTTTAAAATTCTGACTTATTTTTCAATCTATTAGTCAATAATGATTCCATAGTATTTTTACAGACATTTTGACCGTAAAGAGAGAGTTTGAAATGACTTTTTGGCACTAGACAATGGGACGCTTGGAAGATTTAATTCATTTTTAAGAATTTTGAATAGTGGTTTCAGTACTTTTAAAAATCACTAACTGACATTTATGAAAAAACTTTTCATCCGCATTTTTGATTTCTTCAATACCATTGAAAGCAAAATTGCTTTTTACCCTACACTATTTGCCATTTCCGGTTTTTTTGTTGCCCTTTTAATGATTTATTTAGAGCAACACGGAATATCCAGAAAAATAATGGACGTTTTACCGTTGTTAATGGTAGAGGATGGAGATACCGCGCTAACGGTACTTAGTGCATGTTTGGGAGGGCTTATTTCGTTGATGGTTTTCAGTTTTTCCATGGTAATGCTACTGCTTAGCCAGGCATCCAATAATTATTCCCCGCGATTGCTTCCGGGTTTGATTAGCGATAGGCGCCACCAAGTAATTTTGGGAATATATCTTGCCACGATTCTTTACAATATTTTTATTCTTTTTTCTATTGAACCAAGTGAGGATAAATATACCCTACCGGGATTCTCGGTACTTTTGGGAATTGTTTTTACCATTGTTTGCTTGGTTGCCTTTATCTATTTCATCCATAATATTTCACAGAGTATACAGATAAACAACATTTTGGATGCCATTTTTGAATATGCCGAAAAAAGACTTCAAGGCTTAATTGATTCTGAAAAAGGACAATTTAAAAAATTTCCAAATACAGATAATTGGTACGAGTATAAAGCGGGAAGAAGCGGTTATTTCCAGAATATATCCATAAAAAATATTTTGAGAATTTGCGAAGATGAAGAAACCAAGATTTACATAACAATACCAAAAGGACTTTTCGTGCTGAAGAATTCAATTTTTCTGAAATCTGAAAAGCAATTGGATGAAAAAGTAGTGAATTCAATTATTTCCAACATCAGCTTTGCACGTGGCGAATTGGTTGAGGACAATTATATTTTGGCATTTAAGCAAATTACCGAAATAGCTGTTAAGGCAATGTCACCTGGAATCAATGATCCCGGAACCGCTATCAATGCCGTAGATTATTTGACGGATTTGTTTGCATTACGGATGCAGAAAAATGATAATGGAATTATCATACATAAAGAAAATGCAACACTTAGAATGGCGGTTGTCACCTTTAAGGAATTGATGTATAATGTAATGGCTTCGCTGCGCACCTATTGTAAGCACGATCCGGTAATGGTTGAGAAACTGTTGTGGATGATGGTCTATCTTCAAAAGCAAACTGCCGCAGAAGATAATTACATAGCAGTGATTAAGGAAGAGATGGGAACGCTATTGGAGCAGGCTAAAAACGCTTTCGACTCCGAATGGGATGTTTCGGTGATTGAAAAAATGATTGCTGACTAATTGTAATATATTTTGAAAATTTTCAGTAGTTCTTCAGCGGGTACCATCTTTTCTTCAGATTCATCCATTTTTTTCAAAATCTGATCGGCAACAATGGGGCGAATGCCCATTCTAAGCCCAAAATTCTTTAGCGCAACAATTTCAGATTCGTGAGTTTCGTTGTCCACATTCATCATCAAGATTAATTTATAGAAGTGTGTAATGCGCTCCACCTCATTAAAGACTGGGCGTGAGGGTTGAGGATTCTCAAATAAATCAACCAATTCCTTATCCGAAATTTCCATACGTCTGGCCAGCTTCTGGATAAAGTCTATCTCGGAAGGTTTTATTTTCCCGTCGGCCATTACCATATTTATTAAATCACTAAGAAGGGATTTGGGGTTCCTTTCCATACTTTATATTTCAAAAAAAAGCCCTTGCAAATGCAAAGGGCTTTTGCAATTATAAATTAGGTTTATGAAAGAACTGCTTTTACTTTATCGGCAGCCTCTTGAAATTCAATAGCGCTCTGTACGTCCAGCCCGCTATCGTCAATTAGTTTTTTTGCAATATCTGCATTTGTTCCCTGCAAACGTACAATAATTGGAACATGAATAGTTCCCATATTTTTGTAGGCATCAATCACGCCCTGCGCAACACGGTCACAACGTACAATTCCCCCGAAAATATTTATCAAGATTGCTTTTACGTTCGGGTCTTTCAAGATTAATTTAAATGCAGCCTCAACACGCTCGGCATCTGCAGTTCCACCAACGTCAAGGAAGTTTGCGGGCTCACCGCCAGCTTGTTTAATCAAGTCCATTGTTGCCATTGCGAGTCCGGCACCGTTAACCATACAACCAACGTTTCCGTCAAGGTCAACATAGTTCAAGCCTTTTTCCTTTGCTTCAACTTCCACAGGGTTTTCCTCGCGTTTGTCGCGCATTTCCATATAATCTTTGTGGCGGTAAAGGGCGTTGTCATCAATACTTACCTTGGCATCCACGGCAATAATTTTATCATCACTGGTTTTTAAAACCGGGTTTATTTCAAAAAGGGAAGAGTCAGATTCATTGTATGCTTTGTATAGCGCAGTAACAAATTTTGTCATTTCCTTAAAAGCCTTTCCACTCAAACCAAGATTGAAAGCGACCCTTCTTGCCTGAAAGCCCAATAAACCAACGGCTGGATCAATTTCTTCAGTGAATATTAAATGTGGAGTTTCCTCGGCAACAGTTTCAATATCCATCCCGCCTTCGGTAGAATACATTATCATATTTCTTCCTGTGGAACGATTTAAAAGCACGCTCATATAATACTCTTCCGGTTCGCTATCACCTGGGTAATAAACATCTTCGGCAATCAAAACCTGGTGAACCCTTTTTCCTTCCGCAGAAGTTTGCGGGGTAACAAGGTCCATCCCTATGATTTTTCCAGCAATATCCTCAACTTCCTGTAAATTCTTAGCAAGTTTTACACCACCACCTTTTCCACGACCACCGGCGTGAACTTGGGCTTTTATCACGTGCCAGCCTGTTCCGGTTGTCTCTGTTAATTTTCTTGCAGCTTCCACAGCCTCTTTTGGAGTGGTTGCCACGATACCGCGCTGTATTTCAACGCCAAAACTGTTTAAGATTTCTTTTCCCTGATATTCGTGTAAATTCATAGTAGCGGTTTTGTACTTGTTTATGGAAGGCAAAAATAACAAATGTTGCAGGAATGGACTAATGTTTTTTAAAGCTTTGCATTACAGAAATTTTACGGATTTCAAAAATCTAAAAATTTAAGTGTTTATTAATGAAGTAATTCGAGTTACATCCCTATTTTTGCGCCTTAATTTTTAAAAATTTATTCTTAAAATAATGAAAAATCAAGACCTTTTGGCGATAGCCCAAGAATTCGGAAGCCCTGTTTATGTTTATGATGCCGCTAAAATTGAAAGGCAGTATAAACGGTTAACCAGCGCTTTTGATAAGGTGGAGAAACTGAGAATAAATTATGCGGTAAAGGCACTTTCCAATATTTCAGTGTTAAAACTGATTATAAAAATGGGTGGTGGCCTAGATACCGTCTCTATACAGGAAGTGATGCTTGGTTTGGAAGCTGGTGCAAAACCTGAGGATATAATCTACACTCCCAACGGAATTTCTTTGGAAGAGATAGAAAAGGCTGCAAAGCTTGGGGTACAGATTAATATTGACAACCTTTCCATTTTGGAACAATTTGGAACCAAGCATCCTAAAACACCAGTCTGTATTCGTATAAATCCACATGTAATGGCTGGCGGAAATGCAAATATTTCCGTGGGGCATATTGATAGCAAGTTCGGGATTTCAATACACCAAATGCCCTTGCTGAAAAGAATTGTTGAAAATACCGGTATGAATATCAATGGTATCCATATGCACACCGGAAGCGATATTCTTGATATTGATGTTTTTCTTTATGCTTCGGAAATACTTTTTAATGCCGCAGAAAACTTTGACAATTTGGAATTTATTGACTTCGGAAGCGGTTTTAAAGTTCCCTATAAAGAAGGCGATATTGAAACAAACGTTGAGGAACTCGGAAAAAAACTGAGCAAGCGTTTCAATGATTTCAGCAAAAAATACGGTAAAAAACTAACCTTGGCTTTTGAGCCTGGTAAGTTTTTGGTAAGCGAGGCCGGACAGTTTTTGGTAAAGGTGAACGTGATTAAACAAACTACTTCTACGGTTTTTGCTCAGGTTGATAGTGGTTTTAACCACTTAATTCGTCCAATGCTTTACGGGTCTCAGCATGAAATTTCAAACGTTTCTCGCCCTCACGGCAGGGATCGCTTTTATACCGTAACAGGTTACATTTGCGAAACTGATACGTTTGCAAACAACAGAAGAATTCCCGAGGTTCACGAAGGAGATGTTTTATCATTCCACAATGCAGGGGCATATTGCTTCACTATGGCAAGTAATTATAATTCACGTTATCGACCCGCAGAAGTGCTTTGGTATAAAGGAAAAGCACATTTAATAAGAAAGAGGGAAACGTTTGAGGATATTCTAAAAAATCAAATAGCTATTGATTTGTAGTGATGATTGGAATTTGTTTTTTTGATATTTAATCAAAAATGTTAATTTTTTACTGAAATTTTAAAAATTTAAGTTTTTAAAATAAACAATCTTAAAAAGTGTATTTGTCAATTATAATACTATCTTTGCCACTTATTATAAATTTTTTAATTAAATACAATGAACAAAGGAACAGTAAAATTCTTCAACGATACCAAAGGTTTTGGTTTTATCACTGAAGAAGGAACCAACAAAGAACATTTTGTACACATTTCAGGCCTTATCGACGAAGTTCGCGAAGGTGACGAAGTAGAATTTGATCTTCAAGAAGGTAAAAAAGGATTGAACGCGGTTAACGTAAAAGTACTTTAATACACACAATTTTTTTAAGACAAAGCCTCCCATTTGGGGGGCTTTTTTTATGGATAAAATTTTACAGTAAAAAATTTTATTTTGAAATATATGATGACAATTAGTTGATAATAACGATTTTATCATACATTTATAGAACTAACTAAATCAAATTTCAAAATGAAAAAATCAACACTACTCTTGATGGTGTTGTGCATGTTGACATTTCAATTTTCGGCGCAACACAAAAACCCAGAAAAAGAAAAAGAAGCGGCGCGATTAGCCACAGAACCTTCAAACATTTCGCTAAAAAACCTTATTACACAAAAAAGTGATTCCTATGTAATTACTAAGGAACACGTAAGTAGCATTAGCGGTATTCGCCATGTCTACATACGGCAAGCCATCAATGGGCTTGAAGTATACGGCACCGAATCCAGTGTGCATTTTGACAAAACTGGAAAAGTAATAATGGAACACAATAAATTCTTGGCAGATGTGAAAGCAACCGTTAAGAATAGTTCTCAGGGAATTTCAGCAAGACAGGCAATAACTTCTGTTGCTGGGCAGATGGGATACCGTATTGCAAATCTCCAAGAAATAAAAAGTATTGGAGGTAAAAATAAAGCTGCCGTATTTAATAAGGCAGGAATTTCTTCTGAAGATATCCCTGTTAAATTAATGTACTATTATAAAGAAGGGGTTGGCACCCAACTAGTTTGGGAACTTTCTGTGGCCGAAACAACTTCCTCTGATTGGTGGAATTTTCGAGTAGATGCGGCCTCTGGTAAAATTATAGATAAAGATAATTGGACTATATCCTGTAATATATTAGGAGATCACGAAAACCATATACACGCAGCCAAGGATACAGCTCCTTTTGTAGGACCTATGGAGGAACCAATTACCTATAATATGGCCAACTCATCAAATATGGCAGCACCCCCGGCCGCAAGTTACAGGGTGTACGCTATGCCAATTGAAAGTCCAAATTTCGGAACTCGTACATTGGTTACCAATCCAGAAAACTTGACGGCTTCACCCTTTGGATGGCATGATACAAACGGTGATGATACCCCAGAATTTACAAATACCCGCGGAAATAATGTGGATGCGTATGATGATGATAATGCTAATAATAGTCCAGATGGTAAATATGCTTTTAGTCCAGGCGGAAATTTAATTTTTGATTTTCCACTGAATACAACATATAGTGCTGGGGATCAATCTGAAAATGCCGCAATCACTAATTTGTTCTATTGGACAAATATTATTCACGATGTTACCTATCAGTATGGTTTTGATGAAGCCAGTGGAAACTTCCAACACAATAACTATGGAAATGGTGGTGCAGGAAACGATCCTGTAAATGCCGAGGCCCAAGACGGCTCAGGAACGTGTAACGCAAATTTTGCTACTCCGGGAGATGGCAGCAGACCAAGAATGCAAATGTATGTTTGTGGCTCACGTGATGGTGATTTGGATAATATGGTAATCATTCATGAATACGGCCATGGAATCTCGAATAGATTAAGTACCCTAGGAGGCCAAGAGCAGATGGGGGAAGGCTGGAGCGATTATTACGGCTTAATGCTTACAATGGAAAGTGGAGATGGCGGACCAGATTCAAGAGGTGTGGGTACTTGGTTGATTGGCGAAGGTCCAGGAGGTCCGGGTATTAGAACTTGGCCGTACAGTACAGATTTTGGAGTAAATCCACATACTTATGACGATATTAAAACTGAAGTAGCTCCCCATGGTGTTGGTTCAGTTTGGGCTGAAATGTTGTGGGAAATGACTTGGGAACTTATAGCCATCCATGGTTTTGATACTGATTTTTATAATGGCACTGGAGGAAATAACATTTCCTTGGCCTTAGTGACCGAAGGCTTAAAATTACAAGCTAGCCAACCAGGTTTCGTAGATGGCCGTGACGCTATCTTAGCAGCTGATATGGCAATGTACGGTGGGGCTAATCAATGTGCTATTTGGGAAGCCTTTGCAAGAAGAGGTCTCGGTTATAGCGCCATTCAAGGTTCTTCGGGAAGCAAAACTGATGGAACGGAGGCTTTTGACTTACCACCATCTTTTTCAGGTTTGGATGTTATTGATGAAGTATGCCTTTCTGATGGAATACAAACAGGTCTTTCAGGCGGTAACCCAACAGGAGGTGTTTATAGTGGTTCCGGTGTAACCGATGATGGTAACGGTACGACTTTTACTTTCGACCCAAGCGTTGGTGGTCCAGGTTTGGTAACTATAACGTATATAGTGAACGATTTCTGTACTGGAGCACCGACTACTTTAACAGATGATATCATCGTAACCAACAACCCGCCAGAAATTATATGCCTGGGTACCGGAAACGTGCCAATGAGTGGTTCTTCAAGTATTAGTCCTGGGACTCCAATTACCAGTAATAATACAATTACAAGTACGTTGACTGTTACTGATAACGTAAGTATTACCGATTTAAATGTAGATTTGAATATTAACCATACTTGGGTTGGTGATTTGGTAATTACACTCGAATCCCCGGCAGGAACGGTAATTACAATTTTAGATCCTGGTTCTTGTAGTGGGGACGATGTTGTTATTCTTCTAGATGATGAGGCACCAACAACCTCCAGTGCCTGTTATGGAACAGGAGCAAATCAAGCGTATCCAGACCCAAGCTATCAGCCATTTTCACCACTTTCTATCTTCGATGGCGAAAATACGATGGGCGATTGGATTCTTTCAGTTTCAGACACTGCCGGAGGTGATGAAGGCACTTTGAATAGCTGGAGCTTAAACTATGATTATGAAGTAACTGCTCCCGTATTGGACGTTACCCTTGACGGAAGCGGAAATGCCACGGTAAATGCAGAAGATTTGCTATTTAGTGTTACTGTGGATTGTGGAGGTTATACAGTACTTGCTGGAAGCCCATTAGCCGCCACGGTGAGTTTTACCTGTTCTGACACAGGCTTGAATACAGTTGCTGTTGAGGTAACAAATGACAACGGTGCAACTTCAACCTGTTCTGCCATTGTAAACGTTATTGGCGGCGGAGGTGGTGGTGGTCCCTTTACTTGCCCTGGCAATATTACCCAAGACAATGATCCGGGAATTTGTGGTGCCGTTGTGACTTATACCGTTGAGTCCCCTACGGGATGTGGCGGTTCTGGACCTTTGGCAACAGGAATAGCTACACTGGAATTGGTTTCTTCAGCAGGGGGAACTGGAAACAGGTCTGGAGTTAGCTATAATCCTTCAACAGACAGGTATTATAGTGTAAATGCAGGATCTGGTGGATATCCAATAGATTGCTTTGATGGTACTACAGGAGGTATTATTAGTAGTATTGCAAGTGGTTTTGATTATAGAGGGGCTTGGTGGAACCCTTCCTTAAGTCAATCTGAAGGAAATGGAATTAGTGCAAACGGAGTAGTACTTACAAATTTATCAGGTGATTGTCCATCAGGGACTACTACACCTATTTTGCCTGACAATCAACCCAATGCTCAATCATGTGGTGATTTAGACTATGATAATAATGAAATTATCTACTATAATGCAGGTTCCATCACGCAAGTTGATAGAGCAACAGGAATTACTAATGGTACCCTGGCACTTTCTGGAGTGCCTGGAGGTTCAATCTATGCAGTAGTTTCTGTGGGATATACAGGTGTAGTGGGTTATGAATATGCAATCTATGATAGTACTACCCAATCTGTCCATTTATATGATCGGGCAACGGGAGCGTATGCGGCTACAAGTTCAATAGGTTTAACTACAACTAATTTTGGTTTTGCTTATGAAAATGATCAAGCATGGGTGTATGCTAATGACAGATGGAACGGCTTTATCATTTTTGGTGCACCAAGCGGAACTATTACACAAACAGCCGGTTTGCCAAGCGGAAGTACTTTCCCTGTGGGAACAACCACAAATACTTTTGAGTATGACGATGGTGTAAACCCGGTGCAAACTTGTTCTTTTGATGTAACTATTAATGACACCGAAGCTCCAGTGGCAGTTTGCCAAAACATAACCGTTCAGTTGGATGCTTCTGGAAATGCTTCAATAATTCCTGCCGATGTTGATGGCGGAAGTACTGATAATTGTGGAATCGCTTCCTTAAGTGTTTCTCCAAGTATTTTCACTTGTGCTAATGTAGGCGCAAACAATGTTACCTTTACTGTAACTGATGTTAATGGAAACTCAAGTACCTGCACCGCAGTAGTTACTGTGGAAGACAATGTAGCTCCAGCGGCAGTTTGCCAAAACATAACCGTTCAGTTGGATGCTTCAGGAAATGTGTCCATAACTGCTGCTGATGTTGATGGTGGAAGCACAGATGCTTGTGGAATTGCAACTACTTCAATTGATGTTACAGATTTCACTTGTGCAGATATTGGTCCTAATAACGTGACCTTAACGGTAACTGATGTAAATGGAAACTCAAGCACTTGCGTAGCTGTGGTAACTGTGGAAGATGACCTCCCACCAACAATAGTTTGTCCTGCAAATATTACTGCAAGTACAGATGTAGGAATGTGTAGCGCAGCCGTTAGCTTTCCAATGGCAATTGGCCTGGATAATTGTAGTGTAACCGTTTCACAAACTGCTGGGCTAGCTAGTGGCAGTGATTTCCCTGTAGGTGTTAGTACTGTTGAATTTACCGCAACAGATGGCAGTGGAAATACAACAATATGTAGTTTTACAATTACGGTAACTGATAATGAACTTCCAACAATGGTTTGCCAAAACATTACAATTCAATTGGATGCCTCAGGAAACGCTTCAATTTCGGCTTCCGATATAGATGGCGGCAGTTCAGATCCTTGTGGTATTGCAACCATTTCGGTCAGCCCGAGTACTTTTGATTGTAGCGATGTAGGTGATAACCCTGTTGTACTTACAGTTACAGACATCAATGGAAATTCCAATACTTGTACAGCAATCGTTACAGTAGAGGACATTACACCACCGATAGCAGTTTGCCAAAATATTACAGTTGAATTGGATCCCGTGACTGGTACAGTAACTATTGATGGTACAGACGTTGATGGCGGAAGCACAGATGCTTGCGGCATTGATACCTATGTGCTGGATATTGATACGTTTGATTGCTCAAATATTGGAGATAATACGGTAATTTTAACCGTTACAGATGTAAACGGAAATGTAAGTACATGTACAGCTGTCGTAACTGTGGAAGACGATACAAGTCCAGAACTTGTTTGTCAGGACTTTACGTTAGAACTTGGTACTGATGGAACCGCCACATTGGATCCAAATGATGTTATAGCAAGTAATACAGATAATTGCGGCATCGCAACTATTGCAGTAGATATTACTGAATTTAGCTGTGCCGATATCGGTACCCCAGTAACTGTTCAAGTATTTACAAGTGACGTAAATGGAAACTTAAGCACTTGTACTGCGGTGGTTACGGTTGTAGATCTTTTAGCGCCTGTATTAACTTGTCCTGCAGATCAAACCGTAGACCCGGGAGCTGGTAATTTATATTATATTGTTCCGGATTATTTTGGAACAGGTGAAGCTACCGCAATTGATAACTGTACAGATCCTGTAACTATTACTTCACAAGACCCTGTTGCAGGTACTCCACTATCTGATGGTACTTATACTATTACTCTTACCGCTGAAGATGAGTACGGGAATTTAGCAACTTGTACTTTCGAACTTATTGTTGAAAGTGTATTGGGTATAGGAAATAACAACGCTAACATCGGTAGTGTTCAATTGTATCCAAACCCTGCTAAGCATACAGTAATGATTGGAAATCCACAAAACCTTTCTCTTGAAAAACTCAACATATTTGATATTAGAGGAAGAGTTGTGAAAACAGTAGATTTAAGAAATATGGGAGCCGAAAAAGCTATCAATGTTTCAGAAATGGCCGCTGCTACCTATATAGTAATTATAGAAAGTGAAACTGGTCCAATAACCAAAAGGCTTATCAAAGAATAGACATACGTTTTAATTCAAAAGAAAACCCTTCCGATTAACTTCGGAAGGGTTTTTAATTTAGTGTAGGTTGATATTAAATATCTTACAAGTTATCTATTTCTTTCTTTGCCTTTTCAAATTCGTCAATCATATCCTTGAGAATTTGCGCTGCTGGTTTTATATCGTGAATAAGCCCTGCAATTTGCCCGATTTCCAATTCTCCTTCTTCCAAATCGCCTTCAAACATACCGCGTTTTGCACGTGCCCGACCTAAATGCTTTATCAGGTCTTCTTTTGTGGGGTTGGTGGTATAAAGCTGTATAACACTTTCGAAGAATTTATTTTTTAGCATGCGCACGGGCGCCAACTCTTTCAAAGTAAGTTGTGTGTCGCCTTCTTTGGCATCGACCACCATTTGTTTAAATGCACGATGCGATGAGGCCTCTTCCGAAGCAACAAAACGACTTCCCACTTGTACGCCATCAGCTCCTAAAACCATAGCGGCTAACATCCCCCGGCCGGTTGCTATTCCGCCGGCAGCAATCAATGGGATCTCCAACTGCTCTTTCACCATTGGAATCAAGGTGAAAGTTGTAGTCTCTTCACGGCCGTTATGCCCTCCTGCTTCAAATCCTTCGGCAACTATCGCATCCACTCCAGCTTCTTGTGCTTTTAGCGCAAATTTTACACTGCTCACTACATGAACTACCATAATGCCATTTTCCTTCAGTTTTGAAGTATATGTTCTTGGGTTTCCGGCAGAGGTGAAGACAATTTTCACACCCTCTTCAATAATGATATCGATAATTTTATCAATATCGGGGTATAGCATCGGCACATTGACACCAAAGGGTTTATCAGTCGCATTTTTGCACTTTAAAATATGCTCGCGAAGCACTTCAGGATACATAGAGCCCGCTCCCAATAGTCCTAATCCACCCGAATTCGAAACTGCACTGGCAAGTCGCCAGCCACTATTCCAAATCATTCCAGCCTGGATTATTGGGTATTCAATATTAAAAAGTTCGGTAATACGGTTTTGCACTACTTCTTAATAATTTTATAGCTTGTTGTTCTGTTGTTTGAAGTAATTGAAGCTATATACATTCCTGAAGAAAGCCCAGACACATCGATACTGTTTTTTAAAGTTGTAATATTTGTTTGAAGGACTTTTTCTCCTAAAATATTGAACAATGAAAATTCAGCACTTTCCGAATTTTTAGGAAATGAAATGTTTATGTGAGTACTCACTGGGTTTGGATAAAGTGCAAAATGGTAATCCTGCATCTGCTCTTCTACGCCCAATAAAAGTAATGCGTTTAAAGCATCTCCAAAATCTGGAATACCATAACCCATTTGGTTTGTAGGGTTGTTGTATTTATCTGCAGATTCACGAATAGCCTGCATAACAACGCTATTCTTTAAGCTGGGGACAGCTTGCCATAATGAAGCAACGGCTCCAGCAGTAATCGGTGAGCTAAATGATGTACCGCTAGCAGTGGTAACATCTCCAAATTGATCCACAATAGCAGCATTACGACCCTTAGCCATTACATCAGGCTTCACCCTACCATCTACCGTGGGGCCAATAGCACTGAAACTCACGTAATCTCCACTACTATTTACGGCTCCAATGGTGAGCACGCCAGGAGAGTCGGCAGGGCTTCCCACCCATGGAAAACTCTCATTGCCATTATTGCCGGCTGAGTTTACCATAATCATTCCTTTGTCATATGCGTGATTTGCACCGCGAGCACCTAAAGTAGTCTGTCCGTCCAAATCTTCGTAAGTATATGTATACTGAGGATAATTAGGTGAGAAATCGCGATAGCTTAAAGAAGTATTTACTACGTAAACCCCAAGGCTGTCTGCACGTTCCAGAGCTTCTACCCAATAGGCTTCCTCAACAGGATTTTCATCACCTCCATCTTCTGTAACAAATAAATAATAGGAAGCATTTGGAGCAGTGCCCACAAAATCTCCGTCAAGAAAACCTGCGGCATCACTGAAAGTTGAAGATCCATGACTTCCAGTACCATTTGGATTTGTTACTCGGTCTACAAAGTCATAATAACCTAATAATCTCCCCTCATTCCGAAGCGTGGTATATGCAGGATTGGTCAATACGCCCGGATAACCATTATCCATAAACGCAACTATAATATCTTCTCCGGTATAATCATTTTCGTGTAGGTAATCAACATTTAGCATGGTGGTTTGGTTTGTAGCATCACCATAATTGTATATTACTCTTTCTTGGTTTTCAATTTCAAACTTGTCTTTGGCAATTGGAGTCTCAAATGGTCTGTTTAGGCTCTTGTCCATAAATTCTACTGCTGTAACGAAATTTAGGTTTAAAAGATTATTGATATTGGTTTCCGTTCCACGAACGTAAACAGCATTCATCCATTTTGATTTTGCATAAACGGTAATACCCGTAGCGGCTTCAATTGCAGATTTTTGGGTTTCGTTTAAAGGTACATCGCGATCATCAATAGAGGTGCCTTGAGCGGTTTTTCTATTAAGGGCCTCTTGGGATAAAATGGTTGATGGGTCTGCTAAAGCTGCTGCCACAACGGTAGGATCCTTAGCTTCCAAAAACACAAGTGCGTCTTCTATTTGTCCAAAACTAATCGTGGAAACAAAAAACAAGACCAATAGGGATAATTTTTTCATCATATTTTTTTTTAAGAGATTACACCGCTTCCCAATAATTCATAATCGCTATACCAAGCAACAAATTGGCCTTCGGTTATGGCGGATTGCGGGTTTTCAAATATAACATAAAGTCCGGAAACTGTAGAGTGTATTGTGGCTTTTTCCAAAGGCTGTCTATAACGAATGCGTGCCATCACCTCCATTTTTTGGTTTTCGGAAAGCTTGAGGTCTTCGCGAATCCAGTGGATTTCTTCTTTTTTAACAAAAAGTCCCCGTCTGTATAGACCCGGATGACTTTTTCCTTGCCCTGTGAAAATAATATTCTCGTTAACATCGGTATCAATCACAAAAAGTGGTTCTTTGGTTCCGCCGACGGCCAAGCCTTTACGCTGTCCTTTAGTAAAATAATGTGCTCCGTGGTGCACACCAATTTTTTTACCATCCGTCAAAGAATAGGTGTGTTTTGAGGCAAGATATTGTAGTTCTTCTTCTTCGGAAGTAAAATTCGGGGTTTCCAATTTGTATTCCTCGAAATCTGAAGGTACCTCTACAATAATGCCATCCTTTGGAGCCAATTTCTGTTGAAGAAATTCCGGCAGTCTCACTTTTCCGATAAAACACAAGCCTTGGGAATCACGCTTTTCAGCAGTAATTAAATTTTGTTCCGAAGCAATTTTCCTCACTTCCGGTTTCAGCAATTCCCCAATAGGGAAAAGCGTTTTTGCAAGCTGCTCCTGCGAAAGTTGGCACAGAAAGTAGGACTGGTCCTTGTTTGGGTCCTTGCCCGAAAGCAATTGATATATTTTTTTCCCGTCTTTTTCAATTATGCCTTTGCGACAATAGTGCCCCGTAGCAACAAAATCAGCTCCAAGACCCAGGGCAATTTTCATAAATACATCAAATTTTATTTCTCGGTTGCAAAGCACATCTGGATTTGGAGTACGGCCCATTTGGTATTCGCGAAACATATAGTCAACAATACGTTCTTTATACTGTTCGCTTAAGTCTACCGTTTGAAAGGGAATGCCCAGTTTTTCTGCCACAAGCATGGCGTCGTTACTGTCCTCGAGCCACGGGCATTCGTCAGAAATAGTTACGGAGTCGTCGTGCCAATTTTTCATAAATAGCCCAATAACATCATAGCCCTGTTCTTTTAAAAGATAGGCTGCAACGCTGGAATCTACGCCTCCGCTAAGTCCGACAACTACTCGTTTTTTCATAAATATTTTGTGTACAAAGATAAAAGACTTTGTATGTATAACTGTCGGGAGATTGTTTGCCAACTTACCCGAAAAGGCTTATTTATCTTTTTTAGGATATGTTTCTTCCAAAACTACCTTGCCATTTTTATAGTATTTCCAAAGGCCGTGTTTTTTTCCTTCTTTATAAAAACCTTCAATTATTACATTGCCATAGGCATCATAGTACAAAGCTGGTCCGTGTAATTCGTTTTCTTTATAAAGCAGTTTTTTCAACAAAACTCCTTCGGGCGAGTAATAATTGTCTTCACCTTCCTTTATCGCATTTTTATAAGTGGTTTCTTGGGTGGTTTTTCCGTTGGGGTAGTAGGTAATCACCTTTCCGTCAAGTTTGCCGTTTACGTATTGCTCTCGGGTCATTACATTTTCAGACTTTTCGTGGTAATAAATCCATTCGCCTATGCGGTTTTTGTCCAGCATTTTTCCCTCACTCACCAATTTTCCTTTTACGGTGAAGTATTTAACATGGGCAATATTATCTTTTCCTGTGAAATTTTTTATGACCATTGGCTGGTTTTTGCAATCTTCACAGTAAAATTTGAATTCTCCCACTTCCTTTCCATGGTCAAAGGTGCCTTCATAGCGCAGCTGATCAGTTCCTTCAAAGGTTTTTTTCCAAACCCCGTGACGTTTTCCCTGCGCATCCATTTGGTTAATTTCACTTTGTGAAAAAGCAAAAGGAGAGCACAGCATTATTCCGAAGAAGAAAATTAAAGCAGTTTTTTTCATTGTTCATTTACTTAAAAAGCAAACGTTTAAATCTAAAATCTATTTCTTAAAATGTTTTAAATCTAAAGAAAAACCTAACGTTTTCCTGCTTTTTTCTGTTGTTCGGCCTGTTCCATCATCTCGGCCATTTTGCGCTGAAACTTGTTTTGTTTCTTTGGCGTGGCCTTTTTCACCTGAATTTTTGCGTGTACTTTGTCTTCATCAATAATGAAGTTTTTGATCACGAGCATAATACCAATTGTAATCAAGTTTGAAACAAAGTAATAAAGTGAAAGTCCACTCGCGTAGTTGTTGAAGAACACCAACATAAACAGTGGCGAAAGATACATCAGGAATTTCATATTCGGCATTCCCGGCTGTTGTTGCTGTTGCATGTTTGCACCCATGGTCATCATCATATAAACAAAGATGGCAATGGAAGCCAAAATAGGGAAGAGGCTCACGTGATCTCCATAAAATGGAATGTGGAACGGCAACTCCGCAATGGTATCGTAACTTGAAAGGTCATCAGCCCATAGGAAGCTCTTCTGCCTTAAATCAAAAGCTGAAGGGAAGAATGTAAATAGCGCATAAAACACCGGAATTTGCAGCAATGCAGGCAAACAACCCTTCAGCGGGCTGGCGCCGGCAGAGTTTTGTACCTTCATGGTTTCCTGTTGTATTTTTAAACTGTTGCCTTTGTATTTTTCTTTGATTTCGTCGAGCTCTGGTTTCAAAACCTTCATTTTTGCCTGTGCCAAATACTGTTTGTACTGAACTGGCGAAAGCATAAGCTTTATAAGAATTGTTAAAACAATAATAGCAATTCCCGCAGGAAGGAAATCACTCAAAAAGCCGAACAATGGTATAATGATATACTTATTTATCACACCAAAAATACCCCAGCCCAATGGCATGGCTTCATCCAGATTACGGCCGTATTTTTTGAAAATTTGATAGTCTGAGGGACCGTAGTACATATTCATGTCATAAGACAAGGCGCCATTTTTTGGCTCCAAAAGCATCTTTGCACCGTATTGTTTGGTGAAGGTGGTGTCCACTTCTTCATCTTTCACCAAATCAACCGAAGTCAATTTCACTTCCTTAAATGGAGTATCGGTAAGTAACATAGAACTGAAGAAATGCTGGCGGAAGTTCATCCAGGTAACGTCCTTCTCTAATTCATCATCTTCGCCCGAAGGAGAAAGTTTTGAATGTTTTTCGTCATCATATTCATAGGTCAAGCGCGAGTAGCGGTTTTCGTATGAAATGCTTTTGGCGTGGCGATAACCTTTCAACTGCCAATCCAAATACATAGGTTGGGAAGTATTGATAATTCCGTCCAATCCTTGGCTATTGATGCTGAAATCCATCATATATTCACCCGGATGTAAGGTGTAGCGGTATTCAATAAAACCGTTTTCTGAAGTTTTAAGCTTCATGGAAAGCACTTGGTCTTCGCCATTTTTGTTTAGAGTAGGTTCAAAATAAAGGTCTTGTGAGTTTAGAGTTCGATTTTCAGAACTAAACTGAAGATTTAAGGAAGCAGTTCCATCTTTTATAAGATAAATAGGAACGGAATCATACTTGGTGAAATTCTTGAGAAGTGCTTCGGTTATGTAACCTCCTTTATTACTCACTTCCAAATAAAGCACATCATTCTCCAAAACGGTTGTACCTTCAGTTGCAGAAGGAAGTGTTTCGGAATATGCAAAAGAGCCCAGCTTGTTTTTTAACTGTTCAAAAGCCAGAGAGTCTCCCTTTATACTCATTGAATCTGTTGTGGCTTGAGCAAGGGTAACTTCCTCTGTGGTTTTTGCAGCTTCCGCTTCTTGTTTGGCAGCGGCTTCGGTTTTGGCTTTTTCTGCTTGAAGTTCTTCTTCGGTAGGTTTGTTTAGATACAACATCCAAATTAGGATACCGCCAATTAATAAAAAGCCTATAAGGGAGTTAAAGTCGAATTTTTTTTGTTCCATATTTTATTTCTTCTTTTGAAATAATCCAAAAGTGTATTTTCGTTAATTGTATGTTGCAGGGCAATAACCCCGCCTTTTATTTTATTGCGTCAAATTGTCCTATTTCTTTTTTGAGGCGTGTTGGTGAACTGCCTGTACAAAAGCCACAAAAAGTGGATGCGGATTGGCAACCGTGCTTTTGTATTCCGGGTGATATTGCACACCAACAAACCAGGGATGCTCCGGTATTTCTACTATTTCAACCAAGCCAGTGTCAGGATTTATTCCAGTAGGAACTAGACCTGCTGTTTCAAACTGTTCACGGTATTTATTATTGAATTCATATCTGTGGCGGTGGCGTTCCTCAATCGTTTTTGATTTGTAGACCTTGCTGACGATGCTTCCTTTTTTCAGATCGCATTTCCAAGCTCCCAAACGCATCGTGCCACCCATGTTGGTAATGTTTTTCTGATCTTCCATAATACTTATTACCGGATTCTTGGTTTGCGAATCCATTTCAGTACTGTTTGCATCTTTCAGTTTTAGCACGTTTCGGGCAAATTCAATAACGGCCATTTGCATTCCCAAACAGATACCCAAAAAGGGAAGATTGTTTTCACGGGCGTATTTCACAGCTGCAACTTTTCCCTCAACCCCGCGTTCTCCAAAGCCGGGCGCGACTAAAATTCCATCCAGCTTGGAAAGTTTCTTGCCAATGGTTTTTGCATTTATATGCTCAGAATGGATGTATTCCACCTTTACTTTTACTTCATTTTCAGCACCTGCGTGGATAAAAGCCTCCAAAATTGATTTGTAGCTATCCTGTAATTCTACATATTTTCCAATGAGACCAATGTGAACCTCGCCCTTTGGGTTTTTGTGTCTTTGCAGAAATTTATTCCATTGTTTTAAATCAGGTTTTTTGGAATTTTTCAAATTTAACTTCTGTAGTGTTACGGTGTCCAAACCTTCCTCAAGCATCATATTTGGCACATCATAAATAGTAGAAGCATCGATGGATTGTATAACCGCTTCTTCTTTTACATTACAGAAAAGTGCAAGCTTTCTTCGCAAATCGTCCGACAGCTCGTGTTCGGTTCTACAAACCAAAATATCTGCACGTATTCCGCTTTCCATCAAAGTTTTTACGGAGTGTTGCGTAGGTTTGGTTTTCAATTCACCAGCTGCGGAAAGGTAGGGTACAAGTGTTAAGTGAATAACAAGCGCATTGTCATCGCCCATTTCCCACTTCATCTGCCGCACGGCCTCAATGTAAGGCAATGATTCAATATCGCCCACGGTACCGCCAATTTCGGTAATGATTATATCGTACTCGCCTGTGTTTCCAAGCAACTGTACACGCTCCTTAATTTCGTTGGTAATGTGCGGAATAACCTGTACGGTTTTTCCTAAAAATTCGCCACGGCGTTCCTTTTCAATTACGCTTTGATAAATACGGCCTGTGGTAACGTTATTTGCCTGTGAAGTATTTACATTCAAAAAACGCTCATAGTGACCCAAATCAAGATCAGTTTCGGCGCCATCATCGGTTACGTAACACTCGCCATGCTCGTAAGGATTCAGCGTTCCCGGATCCACGTTAATATATGGATCTAACTTTTGAATGGTAACTCGGTAGCCTCTGGCCTGTAGCAACTTAGCCAGCGAAGCTGCGATAATTCCTTTTCCTAAAGATGATGAAACCCCGCCCGTAACGAAGATGTATTTTGTAGTGCTCATGAATACCTTTGCTGAAATAACTATACGGGATGCAAAGGTACATTTTTATTATGGAAAGGAAAGGGGGAAATTCTAAAAAACAAATGCCAAATATCAAAAGGGTAGCTCGTGGAACTAGGACAAAGTATCAAACTTTGTAAAAGTTCAGTATCTAAGGCTATTGCCAACCGCTAGTTTTTTATGAGCTTTTGAACCAATCCTTCCAAACCGTTCAATTTAAGCTCGTACATTTCAGCCATCATTCTGCCCAGTTTTCCTTCGGGAAAGCCTTTTTGTTTGAACCACACAAAATAATATTCAGGAATATTTGCTAAATAATAACCTTCATACTTTCCGAAGGGCATTTTGTAGTTTGCCAATTCCACCAAGTGGTTTGGATTGGGTTTACTTCCAAGATTCATATTCGGATAGTTGCTGTGAAATATATTGCTGCCAAAAAGCTTCTTTTTCTTGGTTTCGGGAATGGTCGCTTTCAGCATCAAATTTCGTCTGCATTGCCCGTCTTTTCTGTTCTATTTCTTGATAGATACTTTCTATTTCAGATTTTATTCTTTTTGAGAATTTTTTTCCGTAAAGGTTTTTCCGAAGCATACGCGCGTGCAATTCCGAAATATCAAAATGAGCCTGTTCGTGCCTTAAAATATGGGCATTCACTCTTTGTGGTATGTACCACGAACCTTCCGGATTAAAAAAACTCTCAACGGAATATTCCACATTTATATCACCATTTTTTATGGAGTATGAATATTGAAAACTGATACCCGTATTGGTACTAGCTACAAAACTTGCACTGGGTACTGGTTTTCCTCGAAAATCTTCCCAAGATAATTTTTGATTTTCGTTCCAAAAAATCTTTTCAGAATTGTGTTGCGGAAAGAGGAAAAAAGAAAATAGAAAAGCGAAAAGTAGTTTCATATAAAATTGAAATCAAAAATAGTACCTATTTTTTTGATTGTACTAACTAACTGCCAACTGCAACTGAAAACGGCTCACTTTTTTATCCCCAATTAAAGGTGATTATTTTTTCAATCTCCGGATGAAGGCTGTAAAGCACTGGGCAGGTTCTTCCTGTGTTTTCAAGGATTTTTCGAGACTTATTATCTATTCCTGCAGGAAAATTTAATATCACTTCAATTCTAGAAATGCGGCGTGGATCTGCTGCCATAATTTTGGTTATCATTGCTGTGGTTCCGTCCATATTCACTTGCATATCGCGGGCCTTGATGCCCATAACTGTAATCATGCAATTTGCAAGTCCGGTTGCCACAGTATCGGTAGGCGAAAATGCTTCCCCTTTTCCATTATTATCTGTTGGGGCATCGGTAATGAATTTGTTCCCAGATTTAAGGTGTTCGTTCTCTGTACGAAGATTTCCCAAATATGTTACTTTGGCGGTGCTCATTCTACTACTTCAAATTTAAGGTCGTCATTATACTTTAAGATATATGCCGCTTCATTGCAATAGCCTTCGGTTTTCGATTTTTCATATCGAAATTTATTTTCAATATATACCGTTTCGCTTTCGGGCATAATGGCGTCATAAATATCCTTTTCAGCAGCCAATCGTAGCAGTACATCATAGGTTACATCAAAACCCCGGATGGCATACCTGTTGGGAAGCACGCCGTACTTATTTTTGTAACTTATTAAAAAAGGACTGCGGTCTTCTTCATTAATATTCTTGTTTACGGAAGGAAAAGTGAAGTTCAGCTTTGCCAGTCGCATACTGGAAACCTCGTGCCATTCATATGCATCGTTTTTGTGTAAAGTGAATAAGCGCATTTTGTAATTATTGGGCATTGCGGAAAGCACATTTACTGCACTACTTACCAATACCGGGTTTTCAGATTCTAGAATTACCCAATTTTCCATCCCCTCGGAAGCTACCGTTGCTATGTCACTTGCTTGAATGTATCCGCCACCTCTGGGTGATACCGTTTTTGCCGTTGGAATAGCTGTTTGGATCATTTCCTTTTGCTTCACTCTTTTGCTATCTGAAATAATGATGATATTTTTCCCTGCACTGTGCTCCTTTAGATAACGAATCATTGTTTTTTGAAGCACGGCATCTGTAGGTAGGGTCTGAAAAAGATTTTCATTCATTGCCATTTCCCTGTTGCTCAAAGGTGAAAAAACCGGAATCTTTTCATCTTTCAGCATATCTGAAGCCTTTTCTACATTTTTTTGAAGAAGTGGGCCAATTACGGCATCTACGTTTGTGAATTCATTTCTTGAAATTATGGAAGCCACTTTACTATCGCTCTTTTCGGTGTCATATACATTTAAGGTAACGGAAATGCCATTATCCTTTGCGAATTCTGCTGCCATCAATGCGCCACTGTAAAAATCCAAAGCCACTCGAAGGGTTGGATCTCTTTTTAATAAATCTTGGTCATTGCTGGCAGAGTCATTAACATTACGCATTAATCGGAAAGGAAGCATCAGCGCCACCGTTTTCATTTTTTTATTGTCAATCCTTTTTTCAAGATCAATGACCGAAATATCTTCCTGCGAAATTGAGGTTTCTTCTTTTGGTAATTTTAGAATCATACCATCTTTCAATCCATCTTTTGCATAAGGATTAAGCGCTATGATTTCTTCTTCGGAAAGTCCAAATTTTACTTTTAGCCTAAAGAAGCCTTCTTTTGGTTTCACTTCGTAATACTGAAAATTCTCCTCGTCAATTTCAGCATTTTCGATTACTGTTTTATCGGGGACGATTATGGTAGTGCCCACTTTAAGCCCTTCGACCAAATCTGGATTCAAATCCTCAAGTTCGGCAATGGTAATACCAAATTTTCTGGCAATACCGAATTTGGTCTCCTTCGCCTTAACTGTATATTTTTGGGTTCCAGGTAAAGTGTTTCCAGTATTTGTATTAGTGTTTCCAGTATTATTGGAAGTGGCGGGAATCAACAATCGCTCCCCTTTTCTGAGGCCGCGGGAATATAATTCCTTGTTCAACTTTTTAATGTCGTCAACACTAACGTTATAAAGTTGTGCAATTCCGTAGAGTGTCTCTTTCTTTTTCACTCTGTGGTCGCGATAGTTGTTATTATTGGTTCCCGAGCTTATCACGCTGCTTGAGGGAATAATAAGCACACTGTTAACCTTCAATTCATTTCTGGAATCGGGGTTGAGGTTGTAAATGGTTTCTTCGGAAATGTTATACTGCTTGGCAATGCTGTAAACCGTTTCTCCTTTTTTTACAGCGTGACTTTTGTACTGTTGCTGGGCCGCAGAGCCACAGCTTACCATAAATAGGAAAGTTACCGAAACGTATATTAAACACTTCAACATAGGGATAATCATTTTTTTAGATTTGCTAAACATAGTCTCGGTTTCATTTTGTTATTCCCACTCTATGGTCGCGGGCGGTTTTGAGCTGATGTCGTAGACTACTCTATTAACGCCTTTAACGCGGTTTATTATATGGTTGCTTGTTTCTTGCAAAAATTCATACGGAAGATTTACCCAATCGGCCGTCATTCCATCGGTGGATTCCACGGCTCTTAGAGCAACTACTTTTTCGTAAGTACGTTCGTCTCCCATTACGCCAACGCTGTTTACTGGAAGCAAAATTGCGCCCGCCTGCCACACCTTATCGTAAAGCTCCCACTTTTTCAAGCCGTTTATAAAGATTGCGTCAACCTCTTGTAAGATACGAACTTTTTCGGCCGTAATATCTCCTAAAATTCGAATTGCCAAACCTGGTCCGGGGAAAGGGTGTCTTCCCAATAATTCGGGGTCTATGCCCATTTCCTTCCCTACGCGTCGCACTTCATCTTTAAAAAGCATGCGCAAAGGTTCTACTACTTTCAGCTTCATAAAATCTGGCAAACCACCTACGTTGTGATGACTTTTTATGGTAACCGAGGGGCCATTTACCGAAACGCTTTCAATAACATCGGGATAAATTGTTCCCTGCGCCAACCAATCCACACCAGTCAACTGATGCGCCTCGTCATCAAAAACTTCGATAAACGCGTTGCCGATGGCTTTTCGTTTTCGCTCTGGGTCGCTCTCGTTTTTCAATGCTTCCAAAAAACGTTCCGAGGCATCCACGCCTTTTACGTTAAGCCCCATATCTTTGTATTGGTGCAGCACGTTTTCAAATTCATTCTTTCGGAGCAAGCCGTTATTTACGAAAATACAGAATAGGTTTTTACCGATGGCTTTGTTCAAAAGAATTGCCGCAACCGTAGAATCTACGCCGCCACTTAAACCAAGTACTACCTTTCCGTCGCCAATTTGTTCTTTTAAAGTTTCAACAGTTGTTTCCACAAAAGCTGCGGGTGTCCAGGTTTGTGGCACTTCGGCAATATTTACAAGGAAATTTTCAAGCAATTGCTTACCGTGGGTTGTGTGATAAACTTCTGGGTGAAACTGGATTGCATACGTTTCCTCGCCTTCAATTCTATAAGCAGCGTTTAGCACATCAACTGTGCTCGCCAAACGCACCCCATTTTCGGGAAGTTGCGCAATGGTATCGCTATGGCTCATCCAAACATTTGTGTTCTCCGGAATATCTTTAAAGAAATCCTCGCCCGATTTTATCATGGAAAGTTTCGCCCTTCCGTATTCACGGATGTTTGAAGGTTCTACGCTTCCACCGTTGAAATGTGCCAAATACTGTGCACCATAACAGACCGCCAAAAGGGGTTTATGACCGCGAATTTTTGAAAGGTCTGGGTGGGGCGCATCTTCCGCGCGAACGGAAAACGGACTGCCCGAAAGGATTACGGCCTTAAACGGGTCAAGGCTTTCCGGAATGTGATGGTAAGGGTGAATTTCGCAGTAAATGTTCAGTTCCCGCACGCGTCTAGCGATAAGTTGGGTGTACTGCGAACCAAAATCTAAAATGAGGACGTTGTTTTGCATAGGCAAAAATACTTTAAATATATAAGTTGGTTAAATGGTTGCGTGGAATTTTTTTAAGGGTTTTCAACAGAATTATTATAATTTTAAAACAGTAAAATTGGAATCAAGCGGATCCAAATTTTCTTTCAAAATGACAAGTAAGTTTTCTCCATATTCCAAATAAAACTCTGAAAAATTAAGCTGGCGTTCCTGCAAACTTTGGTTAGTAAATAGTTGGTCTTGAATATTTCTTACTCGCTCAAGTTCATCGGAAAGATTGCGTTTTTGGGCTTTTAGCAATCGCTTTTCAAGATTGTCCAAACCGTTCAACTGTTTCTTTTCCTGCGCGCCCACGGCTCCCAAAAACGATGCGTCGGTTTTTTTTGCCAATTCGTATAAATCCTTAAACTGTTGTTTGAGGAAATTTTTCTGTTTTGAAAAGTCAATATCTATTTTTGAAATTTCCTTTGTGTGTTTCGTCATTAATTCGTGCTGCGGAAGAAATAAATCTTCAATCGAAACATTTAGTTTTTGCAGTTTTTCAGAAAGTATTTTTGGAATCAAAAGCACAGAATTCCGAAGTAAAAGAATAGGGAAAGGAACTTCCACTTTGTTAAAATAATCCTTCAGCTGAAACCAATACGCCAATTCCCCGCCACCGCCAATGTAACATAGATTCGGCAAAATTTCTTCTTGATACAACGGACGCAACAAAGCATTCGGTGAAAACCGTTCAGGATTTTCGTGCAGTTTCTTTAAAATTTCTTCTTTTGAAAAAGAGATGTCGGTTTCATTCACAAAAAACCTTCCGTCTTGCTCAACAATCCGTTCGCGTAGGTTTTCCTTTAAATAGAAAAGATTTATTTCCCTTGGATGTACTTGTTCAGAAAATCCCAAATCAGTAAGCTTTTCCGTAGTTTCTGAAACCTTTTTAAAGCTGAGGTTTTCGGTCAGTTCCTTTTCTGCATAGGGAATAAAACATTTTTTCAGCGCTACATCGTTGCCGTCAACTATCACCAAACCGTGATGGTAAAAGAGACAATTGGCCAAAAATCGAGTGGCATCGGCAAGGTTATCGTGTTTTGTATAAGCGTCGGAAAAATAGGAAATCAACTTTTTGGCATTTTCGCTTTCGCCAAATTCTTTTTTCAATTGCTGCTTCACTTCCTTTAAACCTTCCGTTGAAAGCTCCCCAACAGCGCCGGAAGCATTTCTTTCCCATTTCACCTTTTTTCCAAATAGATTGAAATAATTGATCTCCTCAAAATCGTGGTCCTCCGTCGCCATCCAATAAACGGGTACAAAATGGTTTTTTGGGTAGGTTTTGTTTAACTCTTCAGCAAGGTTTATGGCTGAAAATATTTTATAAAGAAAATATAGCGGTCCCGTAAAAAGATTGAGCTGATGACCGGTTGTTATTGTAAAAGTATTATGCTCGCGAAGCAAATCAATATTGCTTAAAGTTGATTGCGAAATGGAATTGTCGCCATACTGAAACATAATCCGTTTCGACAACAAATGCCGTTTTTCATCCGTAAAATTCTTTTGCTTTTCCGTTAGCTGATGCTTGAAATTTTCCAAGTTTGGAAAGCGATTGTAAAAAGGTTTTAAATTTTCATCTTCAGCGAGGTAATCGCATATCAATTTTGAAAAATACCCTGTGTTTTTATACGGAATGGAATGGTTTGGCATAGGTTCTTTGGAAAAAGTCAAACAAAAATAACCGTTTTATATGGGTCGCAGGTTTAAAGATACGTTAATATGGTTTTCAAATTCCGAATTTCAAGCACCAAATATCAAAACGCACCCATTGGAATTTGGAATTCCGTTTTTGGAATTTAACTATCTTTGGCCTTCAATTAAAATATTCAAAATGGTTCGCAAGCTAGCTTTTCTTCTATATTTAATGCCACTTTTTATTTTCGCCCAACTGAAATCTCCTTCCGATTTTTTGGGTTATGAAATTGGAACCGAATTCTCCCGCCATGCTGATGTTGTTTCCTATTTTGAACACGTTGCTGCAAATAGTAGAATGGTGAAATATTTCGATTATGGGAAAACCAATGAAAGAAGAAGATTGACGTATGCCGTTATTTCTTCCGAAGAAAACCTTGCAAATCATGAACAAATACGCGCCGACAATTTAAAGAATATCGGTATTCTTTCCGGCAGTGCAAACCCAGATAAAACCATTGTTTGGTTAAGTTATAACGTTCACGGAAACGAGGCCAGCAGTAGTGAGGCGGCGATGAATACGGTTTACAAACTTATAACGGAACATTCAGATTGGTTGAAAAATGTAGTTGTTATAATGGACCCGGGAGTAAATCCCGATGGCCGCGATCGGTATGTAAACTGGTACAATCAAGTGAAAGCTTCGCCCTATAATTCATCCCGTGACGCCATAGAACACAACGAACCTTGGCCCGGTGGAAGACCGAACCATTATCTTTTCGATTTAAACCGCGATTGGATGTGGGCAAGCCAAGTGGAAACGCAACAGCGTTTAAAAATCTATAATCAATGGATGCCGCAGATACACGTTGATTTTCATGAACAGTTCATTAATAACCCGTATTATTTTGCACCGGGAGCGGAGCCTTATCACGAAATAATAACCGATTGGCAGCGTGAATTCCAAAACAAAATAGGGAAGAACAATGCCAAATATTTTGATAAAAACGGCTGGCTTTTCTTTACCCGCGAAAGTTTCGATTTGTTGTACCCGAGTTATGGTGATACCTATCCGCTTTATATGGGCGCAATTGGAATGACCTATGAACAAGCGGGCCACGGAATGGCAGGCTTGGGAATTATAAATGACGAAGACGTTGAGCTTACCCTTGTGGATCGCGTTGCGCATCATACCACCACTGGCCTTTCAACAATTGAAGTTGCTTCACAAAATGCGGCTTCCCTTAATTCTGAATTTAAGAAATTCTTTAAAAATGATAATCTTAAGTACAAAAGCTTCGTATTAAAGGGCAATCCCGATAACATAAAATCGCTGACAGAAATGCTGGATCGTCACGAAATAAAATACGGATATGCAACTGGCGGAAGTGCAACAGGCTTCAATTATAGCGACAATATAAAAGGAACAATGGACGCTAAAAACGCATTGGTGGTAAGCACCAATCAGCCAAAAGGAAAAATGGTGCAAGTACTTTTTGAACCGAATGCCGCGCTGTCAACGCCCATTACTTATGATATTACGGCTTGGAGTTTGCCATACGCCTTCGGACTTGAAACTGTGGCTAGCACTACTTTGGTTGCAGCAACGGGAGCTAATCCAAATTATAATGTTTCCAACACTTCTTCACCAATGGCAGCTGGCTATATTGCAAAATGGAACAGTTTGCAGGATGCCAAATTTCTTTCAGCTTTATTGCAAGCAGATATAAAAGTTCGTTTTTCTGAAAATGAACTCAGCTTTGGTGGTAAAAATTTTGGTCGCGGTAGCTTGATTATTACGCGAAGTGACAATAAATCGAATCCAGATTTTGATAAAACCCTTATAGAAATCGCGAACGAAATGGACCGCCAATTATACGCTTCCCCAACAAGTTATGCAGATAGTTTGACTGATTTTGGGTCGCAATATGTTCATTTAATTAAAAACAAAAAAGTTGCAATGCTTCAAGGGGAGGGAACTTCCTCATTGAGCTACGGCGCACTTTGGCATTTTTTTGAAACCCAATTAAAATACCCAATCACTTCAATAAATACAGACGATATCGGAAATATTCAATGGAGCGATTATGATGTTTTGGTAATGCCGGATGGTTACTACAAATCTATATTGAATGAGGATGCTTTCAAAAATCTTGAAGAATGGATTAACAGGGGTGGAAGGGTAATCGCAATTGGCAATGCAGTAGCTACTTTTGAAGGAAAAGAAGGTTTTGATCTTAAAAAGAACGGTGATGAAAAAGCTGAAAAAGTAAAAGATAGTTTGGGCAATATGACTCCATACGCCCAACGCGAACTTGAAAGCACCAAGGAAATGATTACAGGGAGCATTTACAAGGTGAAATTGGATAGTACCCATCCGTTGGCATTCGGTTTTGGAGATACTTATTATACTTTAAAACTGGGTAACGATTCCTATAGTTTTTTAAAGGAAGGCTATAATGTGGCTTATATTAATGAACCTGAAAGCGTTTCTGGCTTTTCAGGGGAAAACGCAAAAGCTTCACTTAAAAATTCAATCGTTTTTGCGGAAGCGAAAAAGGGCAGGGGCAGCGTGGTTTATATGGTTGATGATGTTAGTTTCCGTTCCTTTTGGCAGAACGGAAAACTGTTTTTGGCGAATGCTATCTTCTTTGGGGATACCGGAAGCCATTAATAATTTCGACTTAGATATTTTTACTACAGAGGGCACGAAGTTTTTTCACAGAGTCCACAAAGAAAACTCCGTGAACTTTGTGCCTTCTTTGGGTACCTTGTGGTTTTTTTAAAGGTTCTGCTCAAATTGTTTTGAATTAGAAGTTTATTTCCGTTCTTGGAAAATATCCACTGAGATAGCTTTCGTTTCAATTTTTGAGAGCAACTCTAGTTTTCCAGCTTCATATAATTCATCAACCGTTTTTAAATCTGCCGATTCCCACGGTTCCAGTTTGTAGTTTTCGTAATCCACAAACCGTATTCCGTTTACCATTCTTGGGTTATAAGCCTTTCTGAAACGGATGCCGCCCTTGTCTGTATAAAATTTATAGGCGAAATAATCTACCGTAAAATCATCCTGCTTTATCCAGTACATATATACATCTTCATGGTCTGTGCCTCCGCTTTCTTGGTCGAATGTTACCTTTATTTCATAATATTTCTTGCCGTTTATTTCGGCTTCGCCAAGCAGGTCCTTTTTAACGGCTGGGTCGTTTAGACCGAAGGGCAATTGGACAAAGTAATGAACAGAGTTTACCGAGTTTGCGTATTTGCTTGCAGTGGAATCCGGCAAGATAATCTTGGTAGCGTTCACATAACGTTCAAAACTGTTATTGGTAAGCATATCGGTAGTTTCGCCTAAGGAATCCGTAAAGGTTCGGGTGAGCTCATAATTGCCTTTTTTTCTTTGGCTGCTGTATTTTGTGTCGCGGAAGGTAAATTTTATAGTTGCCATATCATACTTTTCGCCACCTGCATTTTCAATGGCGCGATCAATAATCTGCTGGGCGGTGAGTGGTTTATTTTCTTGCTTGCAGGCAATAAAAAGTAGGAGTAGACCGAGTATGGAAAGGATGCGCATGGCGAATGGGTTTTTGTAAAGATACACAGGAGTGGAATTAAACAGCGAAATAATTATAAGTTTTGGGCAATTTGAAATAATTACACAGGTTTTAAGATTAATTAGTGATGGCTTTCTGTATTCCCTTTACGGTACAGCCCTCGGTAATATAAAGCCTTACATCTTCAAACGTGAGATATAGGCAAGGAACGTGTCTCACCAAAAATCCTCTCCCACGGCTACTCCATAGCAAAGCCATACCAAAGCCATAGCAAAGTCATTAGATTGTAAGAAAACAGCCCTTTTTTCCTACAAAATTTTAAGAACATAATTTTCAATTAAAAAATCTTATTCTTTCAACCAACATTCTAATTTTTTCGTCAAAACGGGTTCCTCTTTTTTAAGACGAATAGCTTCACCTCATAGATAAATTCCTTTAAAACCTAAATCAATCTCCCTCCCTTCGAAGGGAGGGCTGGGGAGGGATGTTTTACACGAATAGAACCGTAAGAAACACTTTAAGTTTAAATTTTCAACCGCGCTCCATTTATCCCTTCTCTTCAAAGTCGTTGTACTGGATCGGTTGCAGTAGAGGACTGGGCGGAATATTTTCCATTAGCTGTCACTTTCAAAATCTCCTGTTTAAAGCCGAAGTGTTGAGTCTTATAAAAGTTTCTTACAAATGCAATCAAGCTTTCTCCCTTCGAAGGGAGGGCCGGGCAGGGATGTCATTCCTTCTTCCCAATAAAATAAATCAAATAAACATAACGCACCGCCAATGCAATCAGCAGGGGTAACAAACCAATGGCAAATACCTGTACGCCGGTAATCCAATGGATTGCCAAAAGAATTAAAAGAAGTAATAATAACAAAGCGTATCTTTTAAATTTCGGGGAAACCTTCTTTTTAGCGATTGCCCAAAACACCAAAATTGAAATAGGAAACGCCCACAAAAGGTTGTAGTTGTTTGCAGTTGCGGTATGGTCTGTCGCAAACCAAAGTAATAAAAGGAAGATTCCGATAAGCCCTGTAAAAAAGAATATAGCGGTGTCAAGATATCGGCTTCGGTAACTATTTTTATAATTGCGATACGTTAAAAATATTATCAATAAACCCAATAAACCCAATATAAAAATCGGACTTAAAAAGAAATTATTTGCAGGGGGTTGAGGTGAATTTTCAAAAAGAAGTTTTGTGTTTTTCACCAATGGCTCAGTCTCTCCGTCTCGGTGTATGACCGCATTGGCGGCACCCTTAAAAACATAATCTGGCAAAAACTGATATTCTATGGGCCTTGCATTTCTGTCAATTACAGCACCCAAAGCAATGTCTATCCCCAAACTTCCCCAACTGTTGGCTTTAAGGTTTTGCTGAATGAGTTCCCGAAACGTATAGGTTTCCATAATATGATCATCCTTAAATTCCAGTTTATTGCCCAATACCTCTTGTGTCACGTCACGAATCTTGGTAGCGCAATTGTCAAAAAAGAAATCGTATTTATATTTTTTGTTTTCGGGCTTGGCGTTGTTCCAAAGAAAATCGGAAACTGCCTGCTTTTCCGCCTGACTAAGATTAAGGGTCTGTTCCTTTATCCAGCGGTTTTGGGCTACATAGCTTTTGTAAAAAGATTCGTAATAACTTACCCCTAATTGATAGAGCAGTTTGCCTTGTGCGAATTTTGTATAAAAGTTGGGAGTGTCAAAGTCGTATACCCCATAATTGAAAACCACATCCACCCCGCTAAGGCTATCCTTGATCCTAAAGGCACTGTGCCCAAATTTGTCATAAAGCTCCGCCCCTGGGCCAATGGTCAGTATACTTATTTCTGCTGCCGGCGATAAAGACCCAAACTGCGCCTTTACGGAAACAGTCGCTAATAGAAGAAAGAAGAGGATGTATTTTTTTGTCACAGGTTTCTTGTTTCAGATTGAAAATTCAAAATTCAAGGTTGAAGGTTTGTGGTATGGGGTATGAGGTTTTCGTGTTTTGATTCGTTAATTCGTTAATTTGCGATTTGCGATTTGCGATTTGCGATTTGCGATTTGTGATTTCGTATTTCGTATTTCCGTTTTAATATTTGGAATTTGTCATTTGGAATTTCACCATCCGTCACCCAGCACCCAGCACCCTCCATCATCTAAAAATTTCCCAATCCAGTTTCAGCGAAAATACATTGGAATACAAAGCAGCGCTTTGGTCGCCAATATCTGTCAACGCATAGTCCACTTGAATGCCCTTATACCTAAAACCAACACCGATGTTAGGTTGAAAACCTACTGATTCGCCACCATCCAATTGTTTTATATTCTGGAAATTTCCAACTCCGCCACGCACGTAAACCATATCGATATATGCAAATTCAAGGCCAAGGGAAGGGGTAATACTTGCAAAGGATGTGGAAATTACATCATTGGTCTCTGCAAAGCGAAAATTGAGATCTACTTCGGCTAACAGGGAAAAATCATACCTGTAAACAAATTTACGCGCCATCCCTAATTGAAGTTTTGGGATAGTAATCTCGGTAGTTTCAGGCAATTCTTGATTCTGTCCTTCAACTGCACCCTGTATTTCGGCAAATTTTTCTTCGTCTATACTCCAGGCATTAAATGTGGTAGTAATGTCGCGCGCCATAATCCCAAACATCCACTTGTCTGTTCTAAATTGCACCGCAGCATCCAGCCCAAAACCCCACGATGATGCAAAATCTCCAATAATACGGCGGATAACCTTGGCATTTACACCATAATTCAATCCGTCCAAAGGAAGTCTGCGCGCATAAGAAAAAGTAACTCCATAATCTGCAGTGGAAAAAAGACTGATACGGTTGTAATCTATATTGCCTTCGCTGTCAATTAATTGGGTGGTATTTAAGATATCATCAACTCCAAAACGAATAACGGAAAGCCCTACCGCACTTCTGTCGTCCAGCGGCATTGCAAAAGCAGCATAATCGTAATTTGCAATATTGGCAAAATAGGAGGCATGCATCAGGGAAATTTGTTTGTCTTCAAGATTCACCAATCCAGCCGGGTTCCAATAGCCCGAATTTACATCGCCAGATGAAGCCACCACGGCATTGCTCATCCCGAAAGCTGCGGCATCAACGCCAATATTCATAAATTCATTGGAATATTTACGAACGGTCTGGGCTCCCAGCGTAGCCGAAACAAGGAATAAAAGCAGTAAAAATTTCTCTTTCAAGCTTAAAATTTTAGGACAAATATGGCACTATTTTACAGAATACTAAACTTTAAATTTATGTACATATTGTGTTTGAATGCCTTTGGACGGAAATACTTTGTTATTTTTACACATAATCTTAATAGATATTATAAAATCCACTCCTATTAGGCTCCTTCCCTTTGAAGGGGAGGTTGGGAGGGGATGTTTTGCCTAAATCATAAATTCCAAACTGCGCTATAAAGAATATGAATATATCAAAACAAATCCCAAACATCATCACCTCCCTAAACATCCTCTGTGGATGCGTTGCGATTCTTTTTGCAATATCCGGTGATTTGATAACCGCTTCTTTCTTTGTTTTTCTCGGAATTTTCTTCGACTTTTTTGATGGTCTGGCCGCGAGATTGCTAAAAGCCCAAAGCGAAGTGGGCCTTCAGCTTGACTCTTTGGCAGATGTTATTACCAGTGGCGTTGCCCCAGGCGTTGTTATGTACCAAATGTTGAATTTATCCTATTTCCATCAAATGCAGACGCTCACCGAAACATTTTCTTTGGAAGGATGGAATATAAGTTTTAAAAATTATCTACCGTTAATCGGGTTGTTGATAGTAATAGCTTCTGCCTACCGCTTGGCAAAATTCAACGTAGATACCCGGCAAACCTCAGGCTTTATTGGTTTGCCAACACCCGCAAATGCTTTATTGATTTTAAGCTTCCCGCTAATCTTGCAGTTCCAGTATTCCGAATTAGCAGAAACCATTATTTTAAACCGATGGTTTTTGATAGGAATGACATTGCTGAGCTGCATACTTTTAAATGCCGAAATACCCCTTTTTGCCCTCAAATTCAAAACCTGGGATTTTAAAAGCAACGCAGTGCGTTATATATTTTTAATTCTTTGTGTAGTGCTTTTGGTACTGCTGAAGTTTTTGGCAATCCCTTTTATAATAATACTCTATATATTGCTTTCCTTATTTTGGAAAGTGAAGAAGTAGAAAAACATTCGTGAATCCGTGGCGAAAAAATTAAAACTCCAATTTCTTCTTCCGAAGTTCAAAATTCTGCCCAAGATATACTTTCCGCACCATTTCGTCTGCGGCCAGTTCTTCGGGTACTCCGTGTTTTAGAATGCTTCCCTCAAACATCAAATAGGTTCTGTCGGTGATTGCCAATGTTTCCTGTACGTTGTGGTCGGTAATAAGAATCCCGATATTTTTGTTTTTAAGCTGCGCCACAATGCGCTGAATGTCTTCCACGGCCACGGGGTCAACTCCCGCAAAGGGTTCATCAAGAAGTATAAAATGTGGGTCAGTTGCCAAAGCACGTGCAATCTCGGTTCTACGTCTTTCCCCACCGCTCAAAAGATCGCCGCGGTTTTTACGGATGTGGCCCAAACCAAATTCCTCAATAAGCGATTCCATTTTAGCCCGCTGTTCTTTTTTGGAAAGCTTGGTAAGTTGCAAAACGCTCAAAATGTTGTCTTCAACGCTCAATTTCCTAAAAACCGAAGCTTCCTGCGCCAAATAACCAATCCCGTTCTGTGCGCGTTTGTACATTGGGTACTTGGTGATTTCGGTACCTTCCAAAAAGATATTGCCGCCGTTTGGTTTTATCAAGCCCACAATCATATAAAATGAAGTGGTTTTACCCGCACCATTCGGTCCAAGTAAGCCCACAATTTCACCTTGGTTTACTTCCACAGTGATGCCCTTCACAACCTTTCGGCCTTTGTAGGATTTCATTAAATTTTCAGCTTTTAGCTTCATGTGATAGGATTGAAATTTTGCCACGAATACACAAATGATTTTCGAGGCTGTATGTTTTTTAACACGAATGCATACATGAATAAGCTTCCAGTGTTTGACTCATTTTTTTAGTCTATTCTCTATTCTTTGTTCTCTGTTCTCTGTTCTCTGTTCTCTGTTCTCTGTTCTCTGTTCTGCCCCAACCATTCTTACGAATATATCAATAATTCGTGAATTCGTGGCAGTTCTTTCTTTGTGCCCTCTATGACTTTATGGTTAATACATTATTAAGCTCAAAGGTAAAGTTAACAATTATTTTTCTGCCTCCAAGGCCTCCCAATATTCAAAAGCCCTACGCAGATGGGGAATTACAATTGTTCCGCCAATTAAAAGTGAAATGCTCATCCCTTCAACCACTTCTTCCTTGGTCAAGCCCAGTTTGTAACACTCTTCCAAATGGTAACGGACGCAATCATCGCAACGAAGAACCAACGAATTTCCCAAGCCCAGCAATTCCTTTGTTTTCTTCGGAAGCACCCCTTCCATATAGGCGTTAGTGTCTAAATTGAAAATGCGTTTGATGATTTTATTATTGTCATCCAGCATTTTTTCGTTCATCTTTGCGCGATAGGCATTAAATTCTTCTACTATATTGTTTTTCATAAATAAATTTTCGTTTTAAAGAAATAAGAGTTTTAAAAATCAATTCTATTGTCCGGTCGAGCGCAGTCGAGACCTTATTTTATTTCCTAGTGATAGTTCTCGATTGCGCTCGAATAGACAGAAAGTAAGTTCCGTCTTTATTCTTTCTTCCTTCTTCTTTCCTCTCTCTTTTGATTCCTTATTACAATCTTTGAAATATAGATACTCACTTCATAAAGTATAAGTATCGGGATGGCAACAATTACCTGGCTTACAATATCGGGCGGGGTAATTACTGCCGAAAGAATTAAAACGATAATTAAAGCAAATTTGCGGTATTTCCGAAGGATTTCAGGGGTAATCAATCCAATTTTTGTGAGAATGTACATAATGATTGGCAATTCAAAAACAATTCCACAGGCCAATACTGAAGTACGCACCAATGAAATATAACTGTCCAAATCAAAGTCGTTAAATACTTCCTTGCTCACTTGATAACTTCCCAAGAAATTGATTGAAAGTGGAGTGATAAGATAATACCCAAACAATACGCCCAAAAAGAAAAGTAGGGAGGCAATAACGATAAACCCGCGACTGCTCTTGCGCTCTTTTTCTTTTAAGCCTGGGCTAATAAATTTCCAAAACTCATATAGAATATAAGGGAAAGCCACAATTATACCTGCATAAATTGAAGTCCACATATGTGCGGAAAACTGCCCGGCCATAGTTCTACTTTGAATACGGAAAGGCATTTCCTGAAAACAGAACGTATCCATTCCCAACGAACGTGAAAAGTTGCAGAACATTTTATAGGTAGGAAAATCTGGATGTTTGGGCCCGAAAATAAGGGTGTCAAATATAAAGTCCTTTAAAATAAATGCACCCAACGCCAAGAGAACAACGGCAATGGTAGAACGTATAAGGTGCCAGCGCAGCTCTTCCAAATGGTCCAAAAAGGACATTTCTTTTTCTGGGGAACCTATTTTCTTCATTATATAATTCCCTCTTTGGTGAGATTATGGATATGTACTACGCCACTATATTTTCCTTTGTCCTCGGCAAGAATTTGCGTGATACCGAAGTTGTCCATCATTTCCATGGCCTCTACCGCCATAGCGTTGTTGGCTATTTTCTTAGGATTATGGGTCATAATATCTTTTGCGGTCAGTCCTGCAAAGCTATCGGTTTTTGTCAACATGCGACGTAAATCTCCATCTGTAATAATTCCTACAATTTCATTATTTTCAACTACGGCAGTTACGCCTAGCATTTTTTCTGAAATCTCTACGATTACTTTTTTCACATCAGTATCGGGACTTACCTGTGGTTTTTCATTTAAGGAAGTAAGGTTGCTAACCCTTAAGTATAATTTTTTCCCCAAGGAACCGCCCGGATGGAACTTTGCAAAATCCTTGCTCGAAAAACCACGAAGGTCTAAGAGACACATTGCCAGGGCATCGCCAATAACCAATTGCGCAGTAGTGCTAGTGGTAGGTGCAAGGTTATTGGGACAGGCTTCTTTTTCAACATATGCATTTAAAACAAAATCTGCCTGCTGTCCCAAAAAGGATTCTCCGTTACCTGTTATGGCAATTAATTTATTGTCAATAGCTTTTATTAGGGGAACAAGTACTTTTATTTCAGGAGTATTTCCACTTTTTGAGATACATATTACAGTATCGTTTTCTTGAATTGTTCCTAAATCGCCGTGGATGGCATCAGCAGCGTGCATAAAAATGGACGGCGTACCTGTGGAGTTAAGGGTGGCAACAATTTTGGTTGCAATATTGGCGCTCTTGCCAATTCCGGTAACAATCACCCTGCCTTTGGAATTGTATATATAATCAACCGCACCAGCAAATTCCTCATTTACCAAATGGGCCAGATTTGCAATAGCTTTACTTTCAGTTTCTATGGTGTTTTTCGCTACGGAAATGATTCTCTCTTGCTTGTTCAAAATTTTAATGCTTTTGAATGTTTGTAACTGTTTCAGAAATTAGTATATTTAGAATAGAATTTAACACAATTCAGAAATCTTAATATAGAAACTTTTTCTTTTAAGATGCAGTCAACATAATACGGTTGCAAAATTACAATTGTTAATCTGTAAAACAATGTATTGTTGGCTAAAACTGAAGTATCCCTAAAAACCCAAGCAGCGTGGCAGAAATTGACATTTACGCAGCCCTGAAAAAATATTTTGGATTTACCCGCTTTAAAGGCTTGCAAGAAGAAGTGGTAAAAAGCATTCTTAGCGGTCACAATACCTTTGTAGTGATGCCTACCGGCGGCGGAAAATCGCTTTGTTACCAGCTACCTGCCCTTATGCAGGATGGAACGGCAATAGTTGTTTCACCACTTATTGCATTAATGAAAAATCAAGTGGACGCCCTGCGTTCCCTTTCTTCCGAAGAAGGCATAGCGCACGTATTAAATTCTTCCCTCAATAAAACCGAGGTAAAAAGAGTGAAAAACGACATTGCCAACGGAGTAACTAAGTTACTTTACGTTGCACCCGAATCATTAACAAAAGAAGAATATGTAGATTTTCTGCAAACCCAGAAAATTTCCTTTATGGCAATTGATGAAGCCCATTGTATCAGCGAGTGGGGTCACGATTTTAGGCCAGAATACCGAAACCTTAAAAGCATTATCCAGCGTATTGGCAATGATATTCCAATCATCGGACTTACGGCTACGGCAACGCCAAAGGTGCAGGAAGATATATTGAAAAACCTCAATATGCAGGATGCCAATACCTTCAAGGCTTCCTTCAACAGACCAAATCTTTATTACGAAATACGTCCCAAAACCAAAAATGTTGATTCTGACATTATTCGTTTTGTAAAACAAAACGAGGGCAAAAGTGGTATTATTTATTGCTTGAGCAGAAAAAGAGTGGAAGAATTGGCGCAAACGCTACAGGTCAACGGTATTAAAGCTGTACCCTATCACGCTGGCCTTGATGGCAAAACCCGCGTAAAACATCAGGATATGTTCTTGATGGAAGATGTAGATGTGGTGGTTGCGACAATCGCTTTTGGAATGGGGATTGACAAACCGGATGTTCGTTTCGTTATTCATAATGATATTCCAAAAAGTATTGAAAGCTACTACCAAGAAACTGGACGAGCGGGCCGTGACGGTGGCGAAGGACACTGTCTTGCATTCTATAGTTATAAAGACATAGAGAAACTTGAAAAGTTCATGAGCGGAAAGCCCGTTGCCGAACAGGAAATAGGCCATGCCCTTTTGCAGGAAGTGGTAGCTTTTGCCGAAACATCCATTTCCCGAAGAAAGTTCATCCTTCATTATTTTGGGGAAGAATTTGACAATGAAACGGGGGAGGGTGGTATGATGGACGACAATATGCGCCATCCCAAAAAGAAGCACGAAGCAAAGGAGGATGCCAAACAACTATTGGAAGTGGTTTCAAAAACCAACGAACAATATAAAAGTAAGGAAATAGTACATGTTTTGGTAGGCAAAGTAAATGCGCTCATAAAATCCCACAGAACCGACGCCCAGGAATACTTTGGCTCTGGAGCAAACCATGAAAGCGCTTATTGGATGGCATTGCTGCGTCAGTTATTGGTAGCAGGATATTTGAAAAAAGATATTGAAACCTATGGCGTGATTCATTTAACCGCAGAAGGAAAGAAATTTATAAAATCGCCCACATCCTTTATGATGACGGAAGACCATTCTTTTAAGGATGCCAATGATGATGTGATTGTCGGGACCAAAAAAGGTGGTGATGCCGCAGATGAAAACCTTTTCAAACTTTTAAAGGCCGAATTAAAAAAGGTAGCACACGATTTGGATCTGCCCCCATTTGTGATTTTTCAGGAGCCATCCCTGGAGGACATGGCGCTTAAATACCCCGTAACTATGGAAGAACTTTCCAATGTTCACGGAGTAGGGGAAGGAAAAGCCAAAAAATACGGCAAGCCGTTTTTAAAGCTTATCCAAAATTATGTGGAGGAAAACGACATTATACGCCCCGAGGATTTTGTTGTGAAATCAACGGGCAGTAATAGTTCCCTCAAACTATATATCATTCAGAATGTGGACCGAAAGCTTGCCTTACCAGACATAGCCAACGCCAAAGGCCTCGAAATGCCAGAGTTTATTAAGGAAATGGAAGCCATTGTGTACAGCGGCACCAAGCTGAATATTGACTATTGGATTGATGAGGTGTTGGATGAAGACCAACAGGAAGAAATTCACGAATATTTCTTAGAAGCAAAAACTGATAAAATTGAAGAGGCCCTAGATGAATTTGATGGCGATTATGACGAAGAGGAATTACGGTTGTACCGAATTAAATTCATTAGTGAAGTTGGGAATTAGGATTCGATTGTGCTGGCATTTTTTGGATTCTTCGTTTATAGGACTACCAAAACCTCGTAAACTCCCGTTTCTGAATTCTGTTCGAACTCCGTGTTTTTAATTTCCAAAGTATTTACCCGCACAAAAGTGCAACAATCTTCCGTTTTTTGTTCAGCATTTAGGATTAGTTGAAAAATTTCAACATCCCCAATCTTTAATGTATAATTTACAATATTGGTGCCCCAACCAAAAGGTCCTAATCTTATAATATTCCTATTATTTTCAGCATCAAAAGTATATTGAACGGAACTGTTATTATCGTCCAAATCCAAAACTTCAATGTCGGCTGCATCAAAAGTTCCATTGGTAAAAAGATTTTCTCCAGTGGCTTCATCCAAAAGTTCAAAATTTAAACTCAATGGCCCCGAAAAGCAGAGCATATCACATTTATCTACGTTGCAGGAATTTAAAGCAAAAGCTGCAATAACCAATAAAATAAAACTTTTTATTTTCATAAATCATTGATTATTGAAGCCTAAACTTTCTGTTCCTTATTGAAATAGACCAAATAATAATACATCTGCTTCTCCTCGTCCCATCCTTTTTCCACAAATTTTTCAGCACTCTCAGGGTTGATAAAGTCCAATTTGATCTGGATGTTCGTATCCAGATTTATGACGTTTTTTATTTTTTTGCGGGCAGCAGTAACGGCCGTATTGGCAATAGGGAAGGTTGTTAGATCCTCGATACTGTACTTAGGCGCTTTTTCGGTTTTATAATGACGAAATTCCGGCAATAAATCTGGATTGTCAATCACTTCGTTCATAAAGGCGGTTTCCTCAAAATTGTCATTTTTGGCAAAATGGTTCACCGCACGGTTCATAAACATCACTTCCTGTTTTTTATCTTCCGCAGGCAGCACCACATCCTTTGCAAAATCCTGACAGAATTTTAGATATTTTTTAGTGTAGAAATTATCGTCTGCAAAAGCCTCTACCCCAAGAAAACTTTCCAACCAATAACGGGCATCGTAACGATTGCTGTCCACTGAAAGAATTTTATATCCCTCTTCTTTTTTTGAATTGAAAATGATACAGCCTTTGTCCAATTTATTTAAACTAACCCCGTGCTGAAGCATCGCTTCCAATTGATTACCTTCCTCGGCAAATTGAAGGAAATCCTGTTTCAATTCACTTTTAAAAATGCCGATGGCATCCATTTTCACGTTGTCCAACTGTACATTTTCCAGATAGGCTATATACACTTCGCCACTTTTAATATGTGGATGTTCGGATTGGTTGTATAGATAGGTCGCAATTTTTCGGCTCTCTTCGTGAATGTTCTGCGGATTGTCAAAAATTTTGTTTGCACTGTTGTACAATTCGTGAAATTCCAAATCAGCTTCGTGTGTAAACTGAAAGTAATTTTCTTCTTTATCGCGAAAAGGTTTCAGAAAAAATTCCTTTAAAAGTGGCGTAATTTCATCGTCCATTTTATAGGGCTCGGCCGAAAGAAAAATTGCTTCGTTTCTGCTTTTATTACCCACTCTGTGGATGGAAAGGGATGCAATGTGGGTACTGAAAAGGTTAATCATATTTGAATTGGGAAATTAAAAATGTGAAATTAGAAATGTGAAATGTTTTTTTACCGACAACCGACAACCGACAACCGACAACCGAAATTAGTTCCAATTTTCATCAAAATCGAGATTGTCGTAATCTTCCGGATCAAGATCAAAATCTTCGTCATAGTCCTCTTCCTCTATTTCCTCGGCAATAAACTCCTTTTCGGGTGCTTCCTCCGGAATTTGCCCGTGCGAGTACATCAAATTTGGATAAGTGGTACCCGCTTCCGCATCAGCAATATCGGCAAGCTCCACCATAAACGTCCACATATTTAGGAAATCGTAAACATAAAGTAGTCTTGTGTTTTCTTCATCAACTACATCTTCCAAAATGGTTTCGCCCATAATACGAATGCCACCCGGCTCATCGCTTACGTCAAAAAGGGAGATTTCTTCATCTTCCTCCCACAGTTCATTACTGGTATAAAAAGATGCCATTTCCTGTCCGTCAAATCCAAAAGATTGGGTGATGGCGTTATGGAAATCTTCCAGGGTGGCCGAAGCTTCTATTTCGATGTCGCGGAAAACGTCTTCGTGGGTGTCGAGGATTATTCTGAAACGGTAAATCATTTTAAAGAAATTTTAGGGTGCAAAGTTACAATTTTATACCTCTCTTAAGGCCTTGAAATTTTTGTTTTTTCAGAGTTATTTACTGAATCTGTGCAAAACAAAAGTCATTGTAGCCAGTAGGAAAAAAGCAGTTACTTGATGCAAAACTCCCAAAACTACGGGCACTTGCAGGATAAGCGTGAAAACTCCTAAAATAAATTGAAGCAAAACCAAAAGCAACAATACATTTATTCCGTTTTTCTGCGGAAGTGTGAGCTGCAATTTTCGGGTTTTGTACCAAATAAAGAAGATTATTCCCACCACCGCATAAGCCATATACCTATGGACGAACTGCACGCCGCTTTTGCCTTCCACAAAATTTTTCCAAAGTGGATTTTGTTCAATATAAACTGTTTCGTGCAACCACTCGCCATCATTCATTAATGGCCAATGGTTGTGTATCCACCCAGCATCGAGTCCCGCTACAAATGCACCCCATACAATCTGTATAAGCAAGATTGCCATTCCAAAACGGATTATATTTCGGATGTGTTTGTTAATTTCTTTTTTAACCGGATACCAAAGATCCATCGCCACCCAAAAAGTATAAGCAAACGTTATAAACGCCGTAGTTAAGTGCATCGCAAGCCGATAATGGCTCACATCCGGACGGTCCACCAAGCCACTTTTCACCATATACCATCCCAGAAATCCTTGAAATGCACCTAAACACATTAAAATTATTGCTTTTCCAATAGTAGGCTTGCTAAGTTGTTTTTTCAGAAGAAAATAAAGAAAAGGAATGATAAAAACTATGCCCAGAAGTCTGCCTAGTAATCGGTGCAGCCATTCCCAAAAATAAATATCCTTAAAATCCTGCAAGCTGAAATGGTTGTTCAGCTTTTGGTATTCTGGAAATTGCTTGTAATGGTCAAACTCGGCAATCCATTGCGCTTCATTCATTGGCGGCAACGTTCCGGAAATAAGTTTATAACTTGAAATTGAAAGCCCGGAATGGGTGAGGCGCGTAATGCCTCCAATCACTACCATTATAAAAATAAGGAAACATCCTGCGAGGAGCCAGTAGATTACTTTTTTGTTGTCTTTGTTTGCCACCAATTATAATTTTTTATTAGTGCATTCGTGGTGGACTTTTTAACCACGAATACACGAATTATTTTTTTCAATCTTCATTTCCCCCTTTGGGGGTTAAGGGGCTTAATCCTAATTCCTTCCCTTTATTCAACATAAACTGATGCGCTGCTTCATATTCATTGGGAATTTCGCCCTCTAGGATTGCTTCTTTAATGGCATCTTTAATAATACCAATTTCACGTGAAGGTTTTAAATTGAAAGTTTCCATAATTTCTTCACCTGTAACAGGCGGTTGAAAGTTCCTTACTTGATCTCGTTCTTCAACTTCCACAATTTTATCGCGCACCAATTGAAAATTTGCGTGATATTTTTTAAATTTTTTAGGGTTCTTTGTGGTAATATCTGCTTCGCAAAGCGTCATTAAATCTTCCACATTTTCACCTGCGTCAAAAATCAAACGGCGAACGGCGCTATCAGTAACTTCACTTGCCAAAACGATAGGGCGGGAGCTCATCAAAACCATTTTCTGGACGAATTTCATCTTCTCGTTCAACGGCATTTTCAACCTTTTGAAAAGTTTGTAAACCATTTTTGCGCCTACAAATTCATGTGCGTGAAAGGTCCAACCCAATTTTTTATCAAATCTCTTTGTCGGTGCTTTTCCAATATCGTGAAGCAATGCAGCCCAACGTAGCCAAAGGTCATCAGTAGCTTGTGAAATATTATCGACCACCTCCAGCGTATGCCAAAAATTGTCTTTATGCGTTTGGCCTTCTTTTTCGTCGATGCCCTGTAAAGCGATCAATTCCGGTAAAATGAAAGGCAATAAACCTGTTTTGTGCAACAAGGCAAATCCTTTTGAAGGAACATCTGATAGCAGAATTTTGTTCAGTTCGTCAACAATCCGTTCTTTGGAAATAATTTTTATGCGTTCAGCATTTCTGGTAATTGCTTCCAACGATTCTTTTTCAATTATAAAATCTAACTGTGTTGCAAACCGAATGGCGCGCAGCATCCGTAATGGATCGTCGCTATAGGTAATATCTGGGTCTAAAGGTGTTCGGATTATTTTTTTCTGAAGATCTTCAATCCCATTGAATGGATCCAAAAGTTCTCCAAAAGTTTCATCATTAAGGCTAAGTGCCAAAGCATTTATGGTGAAATCCCTTCGGTTTTGGTCGTCTTCCAAAGTGCCGTTTTCCACAGCAGGATTTCTGCTTTCCTCGGAATAGGATTCTTTGCGAGCACCAACAAACTCAAGTTCAATACCACCGCTTTTTAGCATTGCGGTGCCGTAGGTTTTAAAGACGGAAACTTTCGGTTTTCCCGGTAATAGTTTTGATACTTCTTCAGCTAAATCAATTCCGCTTCCAACGGCAACTATATCAATATCTTTCGCATCGCCTCTTTTCAAAAGAAAATCACGCACATAACCGCCAATTACATAACTTTCCAAATTTAAGTTATTGGAAGCTTTGGAAATGGTCCTAAAGATTGGATTTTTTAGAGCAGATATGTAGGTTTTTTTTGCCACGAATACACGAATATTTTTTGTGGGGGTATATTTTATAGTTTACAGAACAATTCTTTGATGGTCTAAAAAGTCTTTATGAAAATTAACTAAAAGAGCTAGTTTGCAACCTGAAACTTTTAAATAGTTTATACATTGGGCCAAATGTTTGTCGTTTAGCATTTCAATAGATTTTATTTCCAGAATTATTTTATTCATTACTACAAAATCAGCATAAAACTTATGAGGCAAAATAATGTCTTTATATTTTACTGAATATTGTTTTTCTCTTTCAAAAGGAATTTCTTTTAATTTGAATTCATATTCAATTGCATCCTTATAAACAATTTCTGAAAATCCACTGCCTAATTGATTATAGACGTCGAACATACACCCAACAATAGCATAACTTTCCTCTTTATATGTAATGTTTGCCATTATTTCAAAGTATCATTTTTACAAAAACATTCGTGAATTCGTGGCAACTTTTACTGCCGAATCACTTTTACCGAACCATCATTCTTCAACTTGATAATAGCCGAAGGTTTTCCTGATTTTTTTTCGTGGTGCAAATTTACAACATAGTCCACGCCTTCCAAAATTAAAGGGTCTATTTCGGCATAACTTTGCGGGGTTTTTTCTCCTGAAATATTTGCCGAAGTAGAAACTAATGGTCTTCGGAATCTCTGAATTAGTTTTTTACAGAATTCATCTTTCGTTACCCGAATGGCGAGTGAATTATCCTCGGCAATAATATTTTCAGCAACACGAATTGGATCATCGTAAATAATTGTGGTGGGTTTTTTGGCGTATTTTAAAATATCATAAGCCACTTCCGGTACATTTTCAACATATTCATTCAGCATTCTAAAATCGTGTACCAAACAAATCAGCGATTTTTCATCACTTCTTTGCTTCAGCTTAAAAACTTTGTCCACGGCCTCAGGGTTGGTGGCATCGCAGCCTATGCCCCAAACCGTGTCGGTGGGGTAAAGGATTAAACCGCCTTCCTTTAAAACGGCGATGCAATTTTCAATTTCAGTCTTCATTTAAAAAAGTGATTTTTTGTTTCTGTTTCAACGATTGGGTTTGGTTGTTGCTTTTCAGAATAATGGGCAGCAGATACCATTTTTTCGGTTTGATTAAAATGGCGATTGTTAGATACACTCTAATGAGCAAATATTTTCCAAAGCCGTAATTTTTCCGAAGTACATACAAATACGAAATATAACTTTCCCTGTTCATCACTTTGGAAGTACCTGTACTAACGCCTTGATGGTGCAAGATTTTCGCTTCGGGCACCAGCCAACTTTCATAGCCAAGTTTTTTTAGGCGATGGCAAATGTCCATCTCTTCCCAATACAGAAAAATGTTGGTGTCGAAACCGCCAACCTCCGCAAATGCCTTGCTATCAAAAAATAGAAATGCGCCGTTTACCCAATTTACTTTTAAAGGTTTGGAATATTCTTTTTTGCGCTTTGGATATAGTTGTGGATTGTTTTTTTCAAGAAAACCTCTTCCGAAAAGTAAACGCCGCAACCCCTTATTATGGTCAAACGAAGCAACAAACCTATTGTTTTCGTCAAAATTCTGAGCCGTTGAAACGCCCACTTTTGGATTTGCTTTCATAAAATTCAGCAAAATACCCAAACAATCATTCAGCAACATAGCATCATTATTCAGAAAAAGGAGATAATATGATTTTGCGAATTGTGCTCCGAACATATTTCCGCCGCCAAAGCCTGTATTTATAATACTTCGGTGTAAAGAAATGTTGTTTTTTTTCGGAAAGTTTTCTTCAAGAATTTTATATTCTGAAGGTGTTGAATTGTTGTCAACCACGATTATTTGATACTTTATCGCCTCCGAAGTTTTTTCAATCACGGTATTTACGCACTCCAAAGTATATTTTGAAGAGTTGTAATTGACAATGATTACGGCTACATCCATCAAATAAATTTTAATCGCGAAATTTTTCCGACTGATTTTGGCAAAGATACAATTACTGTCCGTGGGAGTTTGCCCAAAGTTTTAATAAAGTTATTTAGAGCAAGCTTTTATAAACCTCCAGATATTTTTCAGCAGTGGTTTTCCAGTTGAAGCTTTGGGCGCGAGCAGTGTACCAATCTTCATAAAACTGCTTTTTACTGTTGAATTTTTCCATTCCATTTTTCAGCACCTGCGCCATATATTCGGGTTCGTAGTGATCCCAAAAAAAGCTGTGCTCGCCGCCAATTTCTGGTAGGGAAGTGTTGTTTGAAAGAAATACAGGCTTCCCGAAACGCATCGCTTCAATTGGCGGAATACCAAAACCTTCCCGCAAGGATGGAAAAACAAAGCCCTCGCAATTTTGAAGGTAGTATTGCTTTTCCAAATCGGCTATTTTCCCAGTTTGAAATACCCTGTTTTCAAAACCGTACTGTTTTACTTTTTCAGTAAGCTTTTCAGCGTAACTTGAACTGTTGCTTCCCGCCAAGACCAAATTATATTCGGGTAGAAAGCGTAACATTTCCACCAGGCTCATAAAATTTTTGCGTTCGCTGAAATCGCCAATCGAGAAAAGATAGGGTTTTGGCGGCAAAAGCGAAGGTTTGTAATCCTTCGGAAGTGTGATTTCGGTAATTGTATTGCCGTTGTAAATTACGTATTCCGGAATGTTCGGCACATCAAAATGGGCGTGGGTGTCCTGTTTTGCAAATTCTGAAATATAAGCGATGGCGCTGCTTCTTTTCAATTTTTCGTTGAATTGTTTTTTCAGTTTTTGCTGCAATTCCTCAGAGCCTTCCGTTACAAAATGTACGTCGTGAACCGTCAATAAATACGGAATGTTGAAGAAGGGTTCAATCTTTATATTTTGATTTAAACAATGCCAAAGATTGTATTTTCTCTTTATTCGGAAGGGTTTATGGCGGGTTAGCGAATTGTATTTTCGGTATTTAAAAGTATCGCCAAATTCATCTTCAAGCTCTGAAATATTTTTCGCATTTAATACAATTTCAAAATCGTCTTGGGGAAACGTAGCCAACGCTTTTATAAGATGATAGTTAAACTGGCCAAAGCCCGAATAACGGTTTTTTAAATTGTGCGATTCTAAAAAAACTTGTTTCAATTTACGGATTGTTAATTAATCTTTCTGTACAAAAGCCAAAGGTTTACATATCTTTTAAATACTGAAAACGCACTTACATAGGCGAGGATAAAACCTTCTTTCCCGTCTAAAATACCCAATCTGAAAATAAATTGGTTCCAAAATCTGTAAAACGGGCGGAATAGAAAATGGTAATAGTTGGGCTTCTTTCCTTTTTTATAGAGCATTTGTGCTTGCAGCGTGCTGTATTGGTGCATTTTTGCGGTGTAATCATCAAACGATTTATAGGTGTGGTGCGGCAGGCTGTTCTTTAAATTTTCGGTTTTGCCGTCGGTTTCCAATGTTTCGTGGACCAAATTTGCGTTGTATTGACAATGGTTTTTATTGAAAAATCGGATGATACAATCATTCTGCAAACCACTGTATTTAATGCGTTTCCCCATAAAATAGAAATCGCGTTTTACAAAATAGGCAATGGCTTTTGGATTTTTAAATTTTTCTAAAATTTCATCGGTGAGTGCTGGCGTAATTTCTTCATCCAAATCAAAAAATGTAACCCAATCGTTTTTCGCCTTTGAAATAGCGAAATTCTTTTGCGCAGAAAAATTGTCAAAAGCCCTTTGGTAAACAGTCACTTTTTCGTTTTTGGAAGCCAACGCTACCGTTTCATCGCTGCTAAAGGAATCCACAATCACAATTTCATCCGCAAACCAAAGGCTTTTTAAATAGCCTTCAATATTGGCGGCTTCATTGAGCGTGATGGCAAGGGCGGTGATTTTTACAGGGTTTTCCAAAAACAGCTTGTAGTTTGCGTAAAAGTAATAATTTTACAGGTATAAATTTGAAAACCGTTATGGCGAAGCTTCCTATTTTAATGTACCACCACGTTACTGCTGAAAAGGGGAAAGGATTGACCATTTCGGTAGAGAACCTTGAAAAGCAGTTTAAGCATTTGGCTGAAAACGGCTATAAAACCTACCATTTTAAGGAATTGGTAAAACTGAAATCATTGCCAAAAACCAAAAATATCATTATCACTTTTGATGATGGCTATGTGAGCCAAATGGAATTGGCGCTTCCGTTGCTGAAGAAATACAAACTGAAAGCCACCTTTTTCGTGCCTTTAGATTTTTTGGGAAAAACCGATACTTGGAATACTTCTTCCCTAAAAATAATGACGGCGGAACAATTGAAAAACCTCGACCCAAAAATTGTGGAGCTCGGTTTCCATTCCTTTTACCACAAAATATACACCGAGCTTTCCAATGCCGAAATTGAAGCCGATACCCGCCGTTGCCTGGAATTGGTTTCAGAAAATGAATTGAATTTTTCGCCTGTTTTGGCCTATCCCTATGGTAAATTTCCAAAGGAAAAAAAACTGAATGAAATCTTTAAGAAAATACTTTCTCAAAACGGCATTGAATACGGGCTTCGCATTGGTAATAGAATAAATTCATTTCCCTTTAAAAAACCTTTTGAAATTCAGCGAATCGACGTAAAGGGAGAATTTTCAATGTTAAAATTTCGACAGAAAATTCGGTTTGGGAAGTTTTTTTAGTCCCCTCCCGACCTTCCGCCGCGGCGGAGAGGAGAAAGACGTAAGATTCCCCCTTTGGGGGCTAGGGGATTGGCTATTTCATCCCTTTTTGAAGCAACATTAACTTCACATATCGTTCAAAAACCCCATAGGCATTTACCGCTGCCACAGTCATTCCCGGCATGCCGTCGCGGAAGCCACCTTTTAAAATAAAGGAGCGGAAAAACCGATAACTGGGCTTAAAAAAGAGGTGGAACCAAGTTACTTTTTTGCCTTTATCAAATAGTTGCTGCGCTTGAAACCAAGCATACGATTCTTTTTTTGAAATATAATTATCTAGGCCTTTATAGGTAAAATGCAGCATTTTGTTTTTCAGCTTCCCAATGCTGCCTTTGCAAGTAAGTTTTTCGTGAACCGAGCCAGAATATTCCGCACCATCGCGTTTTACAAGCCGAAGCACGTCATCACTGTGATGATAGAGAAAACGGTTCATATAAAAGTGAGGAAAATTTATTTTGTACCCACCGTGCTTTGGGTTTTGGAGCGTTTCCTTTATTTCAGCTTCCAAAGAGTGGGTTACACGTTCATCGGCATCCAAAAATAAAACCCATTCGCCAGTGGCTTCTTTTAATGCAAAGTTTTTTTGGTTTGAAAAATTGTCGAATTTTCGTTGTAGAAATTTTGTAGCATACTTTTTGGCAATTTCAGGGGTTGCATCTGTACTGAAGGAGTCAATAACTATAATTTCATCAGCAAACACAACGGAAAACAGCGCATCCTCTATATATGCTTCTTCGTTGAAAGTTGGAATTATAACGGAAAGGGTTGGCATATTTAGCTTTTTATTCTTCGGAAAAGATTTCTGGCTCCGTGATGAACCATTAAAATGTGAAAATTTTTGGAATTAACAATCCGATAAATAATTCTGTAATTCCCTTCCACTAATTCTCGAATATTGGGATTGTCAATTTCTTCTACAGATTTACCGATATTTGGATGTGTTTTGATTATTTCAGTACCGTGTTTTATTTTTACTATTTGTTACCGAGCATATAATTTAGAGTCCGCAGAAATATATTCATAAATTTCCCGTAAATCGGTTTTTGCATCATTTAGCCATTTTATTTGAACCATTGCTGCATTTCGTTTTCTAATTCTGCTTCACTAATGGTATCGTTTTGTTTAGATTTTTCAATTCTTTTTTCTAGCTTGTCAATAAAAATGAAGCGCTCAATCAATTCCTCAATGGTAAATTCATCAGGAAAATTTTCAATCTGTTTTTTCAGAAAACTTTTAGTAATCATCGCTTTTGTATTTTTTATCTAAATTACAACTTTTCAATTTCTAAGCCAACTGGGTAAATAACTTTATCTTTGATGTCTAAAACTATTTTCGCTTTATGGCAAACACTTGCAGAATTTGTGGCAATTCCAAAGAAAATAAAACCTTCGTAGCAAAGGAAATGATGTATGGTTTGCGGGAAACCTTTGAATATTTTGAATGTTCAAAATGCGGCTGTTTGCAGATTAGTGAATTTCCTTCAGATATGTCTAAATATTATCCGGGGGATTATTACAGTTTTGATACTTATGATGGAAAGAAATTTGAAGGAACAAAAGGTGCCATAAAAAAGAAGCAGTACGAATATGCTGCGATAGGCGGAATCGTTTATAAAAATACGCTAGCGCATTTAATTGGGAAAAAGGAATACGAAATTTTTAATGAGCTCGATGTAACAAAGGCAACGAGCATTCTGGACGTAGGCTGCGGAAATGGCCGAAATTTTCTGTACCCGCTAGCGGAGGTTGGTTTTAAAAATGTAATGGGCTGTGACCCTTATTTGAATGAAACAATTCAATATGAAAATGGCTTGACTATAAAGAAAAGCAGTGTGTTTGATATGAAAGGAACCTTCGATATTATAACCTATCATCACGCCTTTGAACATCTGCCAGACCCTTTTGAAAATCTTCAAAAAGTTTACGAACTTCTTTCTCCCGGAGGTGTGTGCATAATCCGTATTCCTACCGTTTCCTCATATGCATGGGAGCATTATGGCGTTAACTGGGTGCAATTGGATGCTCCGCGGCACTTTTTTCTTCACTCCCAAAAAAGTATGCAATTACTTGCGGAAAAGACCAATTTCGATTTGTATAAAATTGAATATGATTCCACTCATTTTCAGTTTAGCGGAAGTGAAAAATACCTTCAAGACATTCCGCTTTCTGCGCCAAAATTGAAAGGATTTTCAAATTCACTACATCGAAAAACCCAGAATTTCCAGTATGGACAAAAAGCAAAACAACTCAATAAGGAAGGGCGTGGTGATCAGGCTGCCTTTTATTTACGAAAGAAATAGCTTTATCTTTGCCACAATATGACCGCACATGATACTTCTGTAATTGTCAGTACCTATAATTCCTGTGAATGGCTGGAGAAGGTGCTGTATGGCTATAACAATCAAACTTACAGGCAGTTTGAGGTTGTAATTGCGGATGATGGCTCTAATGATGAGACTCGGCAATTGCTAAAAAGATTGGAAGCCGAAGTATTCTACCCCATAATCCACGTTTGGCATGAAGACAAAGGTTTTCAAAAATCGCAGATACTAAATAAGGCGATTCTTCAGTGTAGCACAGAGTACATTATTATGAGCGATGGCGACTGTATTCCGCGGAAAGATTTTGTGGAACAGCACGTTAAATTTCGCGAAGAGGGTTATTTTCTATCGGGAGGTTATTTTATGCTGCCCTTGGATATTTCAAAAGACATTACCAAAGAAGATATTTATTCTGAAAAATGCTTTGATGTTTCATGGCTGAAAAAGCACGGACTGCAATCTTCTTTCAAAAACAATAAGCTTTATTCGGGACCTTTTAAAGCCTACCTTCTTAATAGATTTACACCCACAAACGCCAGTTGGAATGGGCACAATGCTTCTGGTTGGAAAAAAGATATATTAGCCGTAAACGGTTTTGACGAACGCATGCAGTATGGCGGACAGGATCGTGAACTGGGTGAAAGGTTGATAAATCAAGGTATTAAAAGCAAGCAGATTCGTTATAATGCTGTGGTGTTACATTTGGATCATCCGCGCGGCTACAAGAATCAAGATTCGATCAATAAAAATTTGGCCATCCGAAAGCAGACGAGAGGCAAAAAAAAGAAATGGACGCCTTTTGGAATTGTAAAAGATGATAATATTGCTCCATTTGTTTCCGTAATCGTCAGTACGTATAACCAACCGGAATGGCTTAAAAAAGCACTTTGGGGTTTTGAACAGCAGTTGGAAAAGAATTTTGAAATTATAATTGCCGATGATGGTTCTACTGAAGAAACAAAAAAATTAATCGATTCCTTTATAGTAAACTCTTCTCTGAAAATCACACACGTTTGGCAGGAGGACCACGGTTTTCAAAAGACGAAAATCTTGAACAAAGCCATAAAAGTTGCTAAAGGTGATTATTTAATTTTTACCGATGGCGACTGCATTCCGAGGAACGATTTGGTTTCAACCCATTTGGGTCTGAGCCGTCCGGGCTGTTTTCTGTCGGCGGGATATTTTAAACTTTCGATGAAAATCTCAAAACAGATCACTAAAGATGATATTGAAACGCAGCGTTGTTTTAATGCAAAATGGCTTTTGAAGCACGGCCTAAAAAAGACTTTTAAACTGAACAAACTAACATCCTACGGCTTGAAGGAAGATATTTTGAACACTTTTACTCCCACAAGCGCTACTTGGGATGGCAACAACGCATCGGGTTGGAAAAAGGATATCCTTGCGGTAAACGGGTTTGATGAGCGTATGCAGTATGGTGGAGAGGACCGTGAAATGGGGGAGCGCCTGATGAATTACGGTATTAAGCCCCTACAGATTCGCTATAGCACTGTTACGTTGCATTTGGATCACGAGCGCGGGTATGTGAAGAAAGAAATGTTTATTAAAAATAAGGCTATTCGAAGAATAACAAAGAAGGAAAAGCGAGTTTGGACAGATTACGGCATTGCTTCAAAAGAAACGACAGTTGCCAATTGATAGGATTTTAAGTGTATCAATTCTTTTTATAAACCCCAATTTTCCAATAGCAAAGCTCCTCATCGGTAGTTACGGTAGTAAAATCAAGCTCTTTCAACCTTTTATCTTCCTTAAAATATTCCCAGCAGCCGTGACCTTCCCGATAAATGGAGGTTATAATAATTCCGTCTTTTGTGAGGCTCTTCAACATTCTGTCTAAAACATTTTGCTTTTCCGTTTCGTGAATGTAGTAGAATGCTTCGTTGAAAACGATTACATCAAAGGATTGTTTTGGTTGGAATTTTACGGCATCGGCAGCAAGAAATTCAGCTTTTGGCAATTTCTTTTTGGAAGCTATTTTTATGGATTCGTTTGAAAAATCCAAGCCTAAAAAGAAGGAATAGTCTTCGGGGCTAATACGTTCGGTAAGTAAACCATCGCCACAGCCAATATCTAAAATACTTGGGTTTTTAGGTGAAAAACGTTTTATAAATTCAATGATTTTATTGTAGCGAATAGCTTCTTTTTCGCTGCGCAGGCTTTCCCATCTTCCTTTTTTGTACTGGCGGTTCCAGCGTTGTTTTCTTCGCCAGTTATGAAATTTGTCCAATAGGTTCATAGGTGGCCGTTATTAAGATGGTGTGCCAAAAATGGCTTTAATTTTTCGAAAATCATTTCGGGTGTCAACTGCTTGTATAAAGAATGTGGGTCTTGTTCAATGCGTCTTCTTTCTTCCAAAGTAAAACTGCTGAAAAGATCGGGCTTTTCCTCAAGTAAATGTATGGAATCGTGTTTGTCACCATCCTCAAAACTGCACCAATGCTCTTTATTCACATAAGGCGAATAAATAGTAAATGTGGGTTTTTCAAGTGCTTTGGTAATGTGAACGCTGCCGCCTTCATTGGAAACCAAAAGGTCGCATTGGTTCATCAGTTTTATAAATCCGCGAATGGAGTCTTCGTAAATATCGAGATTGATTTGACTTTTATTTTGGCACATTTCATAAACCTTGAGAGCTTCCTCTTTTTGGTGCGGAGCATAATTAAATAGAATGGTGCCCTTGTAATAGGAAGTTATAAAGTCAATTATTTCAACCATATAATCATACGGCATGGACTTTTGCGGTGTGCTGCCCAAAATGCCCAACATTATTATTGGTTTTTGAAGGGAATGGACTTTGGAATATTTCGTTTCCTCTTCAGTTAAAAATATTTTTGGAGCGTATTCGGGTTCTTTTAAGTCAAAAACCGAAGCAATCATATTTATTCTATCCTCAATAGCTTTGCCGCAGTTTTTTGAGCGATGTTCCAAAAAACTAATAGGGTGCGTATAAAACGGAAGCTTTAATTCTTTGTGCGCACGTTTCAAACCAATTCGGTATTCAGCACCGGAGAAAAGACAGATCATTCTGCTCTGGAATTTGGAATACGGATCAAAAATAATATCGTATTTCTCCTTTTTTATTTTTGCAATGGTCTGTAAAAGCTTCTGGAATTTTTTAAGCTCTTTTTCCTTTACTGAAATTACGCGGTCAATATTTGGGTTTTGCTCTAAAACGCCCGTTGTATAGTTATACACAAAATAAGTTACCTCACTTTTCGGGAAGATTTTTTTAATATTATTGGCAATAACAGAGCTGATGAGCACATCGCCAATTCTTTTGTTTTGTATAACGAGAATTTTCTTCATATGGATTACCTTCGCAAAATACCTTTTTTGGTTTTATCTTTTTTAAAAATGCAAGAGAATTTTGTCATTCACCCAGAATATTCCCAGATAGCTACAAAGCTAATGGATGTGCTTCACAATTTTTCCAAAAAGGGAGAATACGTGACCAAGGGCGAGCGCAATGTTATTAAATTGGTGAAGATTGAAGGCAATTCATTAAACATAAAGAAGTTTAAGACCCCGAATGCATTTCAATCTTTGGTATATCAATATCTTCGGGAAAGCAAGGCAAAACGCTCGTTTGAATATGCGTCTAAGTTAATTGACTTTGGAATAAAAACGCCTTTTCCAGTTGCATATTTTGAGATTTTTTCGGGAGGCCTCAAGGAAAGTTTTTATGTGAGTGAGCACGTAAACTATGATTTTGATTTTCGAGAATTGATACATAATCCCCGGTTTAAAAAACGAAATGAAATTTTAAGGCAGTTTACCAAATTCACTTTTAAGCTTCACGAAAACGGTATTAATTTTTTAGACCATTCTCCGGGAAATACCCTTATAATGGATAATGGTAACGATAACTATGATTTTTATCTAATTGACTTAAACCGTATGCGTTTTGAAAATATGTCTTTTGAAAAACGAATGCACAACTTCCGAAGATTATGGCTTTCTAAAACCATGATAAAAGTGATGGCCGCGGAATATGCCCAACTTTATGGTAAAAGCTATGAAGAAACTCACAGATTGATGTTAAAGCACAGCAGAGCCTTTCAGAAAAAAATCAATAGCAAGAAATTGCGGAGACGAAGAAGATAGCTTAATAATTCACATAAACCCACCCTATAAAAGCTTCGGGATATTTGGGGTCGTTCAAAACCAAAACATAATAATAGGTGCCAACCGGAACTATGCTTCCCGTAAACAGAAGCCCTTTTGTTGCCACTCCATCCCAAAAGCCATCGGCGTTGTGTGCGGTATGTATTAGGTTACCCTCGCGGGAATATATGTTCAGTTCAAAATTTTCGTAAATGTTCAACAGATTACTGATTTCAAAAGTATCATTGATGCCGTCACCATTGGGCGAGAAACCTTGTGGAATAAAGGGAGCACAGTTTTCTGTAGTCAATAAAAAGGAAGCAGTTGCAAAACAGATTTCGTTTTCCAACCGTACATAAATTGTCTGTGGATCAGTGCCGTTTTGATATTGTGAGGGGTTGCTAATGGGATTGGTATTTTCCAAAGCATTTTCCATAGTGGTAAAATACTGTACCACATCATCCGGCCCCGTGCTTATAAAATCATCCTGTTGCGTTAAGTTGAAAACTGCCGTATCAAAACCTTCGTCGCATTCCAAAAGGTCAGGCAAATTCGGAATGGGAGGGATGCTTTCAAACGTAATGGTCTGCGTAAAACTGTTGTTATCCTCCCGAAGTTCTTCTACGGCACCGTTACCGTTACCGTCATCATCTACTACAGTTGTGATGGTAAAAGTATTTGGCAAACTATCAGGCAAAAGGAGTTCAATTTCACCATTTTCACTGCCGCCAATTGGAATGTTTTGCTGTGTTTGTGAAAGTGCCAATAAAACACCGTCAGTATAAAACGCTATGGATGTATTGGCTGGTAAAGGTGCCGTGGCTTCCAAATTATAAACCGTAAATGGAAGTAGTAACTCCCTATCGCGACAGGCGGAAATTTCAGGAAGTTCAATCGTGGCATCGGGCAATGGGCAAGGGATAACTTCTACCGTAAAACTATCAATTAAAAAACAATCAGGGTTTGAAACGCGAATGTAGATAGTCTGGGGGTTTTCGGTATTCTGAAAGTTTTCGGGATCTGTAATTGGGTTTTCGTTGTTTTGTGCATCCGCTTCCGAAAAGTGAAAACTCAGTTCATAAATCGGGTCTATTTGTGAAGTGGCTTCCGTTAAATCAAAAAATTCCTCGCCTATAACATCACAGGTTTCCAAGTTTTGAAGTCCTGTGATTATAGGATTTACAAGCAGATGAATTGGCGCCTCGTCTTCGTTGTTTTCTTCATTAGTTTCTTGCACAATCCCAGTTCCGTTTCCGGTATCATCCACAACTGCTTTCAGAATAAAATCTGCTTCAATATTGTTTGGAACCGTAAATGTAATGGTTCCGCTTTCCTGTCCGTCAATAGGAATTGCCACCAAGGTAGCACTTTGCGCCACCAAGGTTTCATCCGCATAAAAAGCAATAGGCGTTCCCGCTGGCAAGATATCGGTACTATTGAGGTTGTAAACTGAATAGTCTAATGTAAGTTCGCGATCACCACATTCAGTACCGCCAATAATATTGTCAATGGAAATAGTGGCATCGGGAAGCTCGGTATTTAAAACCGTAATAATATTATTCACCATTACAAAATCCTGTCCGCTTGTAAGCTGAATGCTTGCTGAGGTATCGCCCGGATTTATAAAGTTTGAAATAGGATACACGTCAATATCCATATTATAAAGCACATCGCTGCCCGTAAAACTGTTGGTGCCATTAAAGGCATTGTCGGGAGGATTTAGCGGCAGATTGCTGAGAATGTTTCCATTTATGCGAAGGGTTTCGTTAACCGCAAGCCCGCGATCGCCTTCCCAAACCAGAAAACCGATTTTAGCACCTTCGGTATCTAAAACCATCAAATTGTTCAAGGTTATATCCAAAGTTTGGTCAACCCGCGATACACTTTCCAAACCATCAAAAATATTTACTTGATTATTGGGAAGGGTTGCGTCCTTATAAACCACCGTCACCGCCCAACCGCCAAAGTTGGTGCCCGAGCCTGGCGGACTACAATATGCGGGAATTACAAGGGTAAGGTCTAAATCGGAAAGTGTGTAGTTGGCATTTCCTGTGGTTTGAACTTGTTCGGTAACATCTGCAAATGCTGAAAAATAAATATAATCCTGTCCGCCGCTGTTATAAGTTTCATTGAAGGTACGTTCCGCAGTGATTGGAACTTGGTTGAAAGTAACACTGAAATCCCCTGGGCCAGAACCTGCCCAATAGAGATAAGCGGCAACCACTTCTTGATTAGGCAGTAATTGAAAATCGGCACTACTGCTGGTAAGAATGAAGCATTGTCCACCTTGTCCATTTTCTTCAACATTTAATGTATTTCCGAAGGCGGTATAGTCATATTGCCCATTAAACTGCCTAAAGAGTGAAATATCCTGAGAAAAAACTCCAGTGAAGAAAAATAAGCAGATTATGGAAAAAATATACTTCAAAAATGAGTTTTATGGATTGTCCGTTAAATATAGGAAAAAATGAAGTCATAACTCCATAAACATATCAACTCACTAAAGATCTCTTTTCTTTAGAATGGCGTAAGACCAATAAATAAAAAGGGAGGTCCAAATAAGAACAATCAACACATTGAGCCAAGTAACCTGATAGTCTTTTGTGAAATTTTCACCCAATTGATTGGCGGCAGATTGTATGGCGCCCAAGCGACTCATAGGTTCCTTGATGAGGTTTGCCATAGCATTCAGCGGAAAAAATTGCGCAACATTGTCAGCAATTTCAGTGTCTTTAAAAAACTGCCATTTCATTAAACCGTAAAACAACCATTCCACAATCTGCCAAACTATTAAGAAACCAAGCGCAAAGGCAGAACGTTTCACCAAAACCCCTAAAAATAAGCAGAATGAGAAAAAGGCAACCAATTTTATAAAATAGGCGCCTATGTATTCCATATCGCTGAAAATGATTCCTATTTCATTGTAATCTGAAAAGAAAAGCCCCAAAATCAACGAGACACTAAAAATAAAAACCGTTGATATCACTGCGAAAAGCAAGACGGTCAAAAACTTTGAAAGTACAAATTCCTTTTTGCTAAGGCCGTCAATAAGGTTTTGTTTCAACGTTCTATAACTGTATTCATTGCTCATCATGGAAACAATTACGATGGCTAAAAACAATTTTAAAATTGCTGCCACATAGGTATTGAAATGCCAGATATACGGAAAGTTGAAAATTCCCTGATCGGCAACCCGAAAGTGAAAATCACCAAAGTTAAACTCAATGGACGCAATTAGGGCGATAAAAGTGATTAGTACAAAATAAATTATGGAAATAACCTTTGCCGAACGGTTATAGCGCAGTTTTTGAAGTTCTATATTTAATAATCGTAGCATTGCGGTTAGTTTTGTTTGGTAAGTTCGAGGAATTGTTCTTCAAGGCTTTCCTTGCGTTTCACAAGGTGGCTAAGCGTGATGCCTTTTTCAAAAAGAAGTCTGTTTACTTCCGAAGCATCCATCGGGGCGTTGAGATAAGCGATTAAATATTCACCTTCGCGCTTTACGTTGCCAAAGGCAGCGTTTCCTTCCAAAGCATTTTCAAGCGCTTCCATATTGTTGCTCTGCATCGTTAAAAAACCGTGACTGGCGTTCATCCCATCCACACTGCCAGAATAGAGGCTCACTCCTTTCCGAAGAATGACCACGTGTGTACACACTTTTTCAACCTCGTCTAGTAAATGCGAAGCCAGCAAAATGGTTGTTCCCTGGGAGGCAATTATTTTTATTATTTCCCGAATTTGATGGATTCCCTGCGGGTCTAATCCGTTTGTTGGCTCATCGAGTATTAATATTTCAGGGTCGTTTAGCAGTGCCGAAGCGATTGCCAAGCGTTGTTTCATCCCTAAGGAAAAGGTGCTGAACTTACTGTCCTTTCTGTCCAAAAGTCCTACAAGCTCTAGTTTTTCAGAAATCTTTTCTTCCGAAACTTCCTTTATTTTACACACCAGTTGCAGGTTTTGCACAGCGGTCATATACGGGTAAAAGTTGGGGCGTTCAATGATGGCGCCTACTTTCTTTAAAGCGTTGTGTGTATCTATGTTGCCATCAAACCATTTAAAGTCGCCAGTGGTTTTGTTTACCACATTAAGCACGATGCCCAGTGTGGTACTTTTACCGCTACCGTTTGGGCCGAGGATACCGTAAACATTGCCTTTTTCAATTGAAAAGGAAAGATTATCCACGGCAGTTAGTGAGCCAAATTTCTTGGTTAGATTATTTATGGTGAGAATATTTTCCACAGAATTGTTTTTGGATGGTTGTTAGTTGTATGACGAATGGGTTAGCGTTTTGTTACATTTTAGCGAAAAGCGAAAAGTGAAAGGCGAAAAAGTGAAAAGTGATTTGGAGTGTGGAAATTTTTTAAGATGAAAGAATATATTTCTTATGTACTGCTTAAGCTGTTTATTAGCTAAGTTCTTTGTTGGCGTGTCGTTTTTTCTTTTTTTACGTCAGAGTAAAGTCCGATATAATAGTTTTTTTTTAAATTCAATTTAATTCAGATTAATTTCCGCTTTGGTTTTCTAAAATTAATTTCGGCGAAATGTTTTCCTTTTTAAAATAAAATATGCAGGAAAAATCATAACCAAGATAATTCCGATTAATTTTGTTTTGTTCGTGATTTCAAATTTTCCGCTTTTCCATACCATAGTTTCGGTCACAGTTTCTGAATAATTCCAACTACTATAAACTAATAGAAAAATCAGAGTAATTATTAGAATTATGAAAATCAGATTAAAGTATGTTTTTGTCATTTCGATTTCAGTCTTTTAATTTTAATCCGTTACGTTTCTCAAATGCACGCCAACATGTGGATATATACAACTGTTGCATTTATTTCCATTATATCTTTAACCTCAAATATACAAATTTCCACTTCCCAAAAACCCTAATCGCTTTTCGCTCTTCGCTCTTTCCTCAAATTTAAAAACTTCCAAGTTCGTATTTCCAATTTCATAAATCGTATTTCCTTACCTTTGCGTTTCAATTTAAAAAATCAAAAAATGCAAGACGGTATTTACGCAAAAATAACGACCGAAAAAGGAGAAATCCTTATAAAACTAACCCACGACAAAACCCCGGGAACGGTTGGAAACTTTGTGGCTTTGGCAGAAGGGAACTTGGAAAATTCAGCAAAACCACAGGGAACACCCTATTATGATGGGTTAAAATTTCACCGTGTAATCCCAGATTTTATGATTCAGGGCGGCGATCCCAATGGTACGGGCGCTGGTGGACCAGGCTATAACTTTGACGATGAGTTTCACCAAGACCTTCGCCACGATACCCCGGGGGTGCTTTCCATGGCAAATGCTGGGCCTGCGAGCAACGGTAGTCAGTTTTTTATAACGCACGTTGCAACGCCTTGGTTGGATAATAAGCACACCGTTTTTGGAAATGTAGTAGAAGGACAAGATGTGGTTGATAGTGTTGCGCAGGGCGATACAATGCAGAAAGTTGAAATAATCCGCGTAGGCGAGGAAGCTAAAAAATGGAACGCTGTTGAGGCTTTTAGAAGTTTTACAGGTGAAAGGGAACAGCGCATTGCCGCAAAAAAAGCAAAAGAGGAAGCTGAACTAAAGAAAGTTTCAGAAGGTTTTGATAGAACCGATAGCGGACTTCTTTACAAAATAATCCAAAAAGGAAGCGGTAAAAAAGCCGAAAAGGGAAAAACAGTTTCCGTGCATTACAAAGGCGCGCTGACTGACGGAACCGAGTTTGATTCATCATACAAAAGAAAACAACCAATCGATTTTCAATTGGGCGTTGGGCAGGTAATCTCTGGTTGGGATGAAGGCATCCAATTATTACAAGTAGGCGATAAGGCCCGTTTTGTAATCCCTTCACATTTAGGTTACGGTGAGCGCGGAGCTGGCGGGGTAATTCCTCCAAGCGCAACCTTGATTTTTGATGTTGAATTAATGGATGTTAAATAGTTTAAAGAACAAATTTAATAAATAGGCAAAACGTCTCGAGCTATCGGGGCGTTTTGTACTTTTAACACATGGATTTAGAAAAACTAAAATACCCGATCGGCAAGTTCGATTGCCCTTCAAATATTACTGCTGAAATACAGCAAGCTTGGATTTCCATCTTGGAACATTTTCCGAATAGGTTTAATAATTTGGTGAGTAACCTTTCCGAAGATCAGTTGAACACACCTTACAGGCCGGGAGGTTGGACGGTGCGCCAAACAATCCATCACGTTTATGACAGCCATCACAATGCCTATAACCGTTTTAAATGGGCATTGACTGAAGCATTGCCAACCATAAAAGTCTATGATGAAAAAGCATGGGCAGAAACGGCTGAAGCCAAAAAAGCACCTATTGAATTATCGCTAGCTGCACTGAATTCCTTACACGCAAAGTGGGTTTACCTAATAAAAGGATTATCACATGAGCAATTGCTAAGAGAGTTTCATCATCCAGACAGAAATAGAAACTACACACTTGCGGAAACAGTGGGTAGCTACGCTTGGCACAGCAATCACCATTACGCACATATTGAAAACTTATTGAAAAGGGAAGGATGGTAAGCCCCTCCCAGCCTCCCCAAAGGGGAGGAGCTTATTAGCGAAGCGTATGAAATTCCCCCTTCGGGGGTTAGAGCTTGTCCCGAACTCGTTTCGGGAGGGCTATTTCCACTTAATATTACACCCAATACTCGGTTTTTGATCTTTCCGCTGTGGATTGTTGTTCAATAAATTATCCAAAGCCTCACGCAAATCCCTTCCGTTTACGGGGATGCCATTTCCAGGACGGGAATTATCCAATTGACCGCGATAAACGAGTTTCAATTCATCGTCAAATAAATAAAAATCAGGTGTGCAAGCGGCGTCATAGGCCTTTGCCACTTCTTGTGTTTCATCAAACAAATAGGGGAAAGTATAATTATGTTTTCTTGCGGTTACCCACATCTTCGCTGGGGAGTCATCGGGATAATTGATAACATCGTTGCTGTTAATGGACACAAACCCAAAACCTGTAACACGATAATCATTGCATATGCGCACAATTTCTTCGTTAACGTGTTTCACAAATGGGCAGTGGTTGCAGATAAACATAATCACAGTGCCTTTTTCGCCACGCACATTTTTTAATGAAACAGGTTTGTTCGTTACCGCGTCAATCAATGTAAAATCGGGCGCTTTGGTTCCCAACGGAAGCATTTTAGATTCTGTTCTGGCCATGGTATTCTTTTCAGTATTGGTTGTAAACTTTGGTTTAAAGTTACGATTTTTCAACTTTTATGGAGCACGCATTTTGATACATATTTAGACAATTGAAAGTCTTAAGTACTGAATGCTAAATTTGGCTTTAATGAATGTTTATGGCAAGTGAGGTCCAAGTTAAGTCCAGGTTAGGTCCAAGTGAAGTCTAGGTCAGGTCTGGGTTCACATCAGGACAATTTTAAATAAAGTTGAGTTAAAGAGAAATATGGAAGACTTTAATTTCAAATAAATCAATAGAAATAAAAGGTGAAGATCGACGGGTTTTTACAAAAAAAATAAAAATAAATATACAACATTCTAAACTAAAAAGCAAGTAAAATGGAGGAGTGCCTATCGTGTTCGTCAGGTTAAAGATTTTATAAATGTTTGCCGTTGCGCACTATCTCCATTAACTTTAAAAAATTAAAACAATTATTATGAAATGCCCATTAACGATTTATAAACAAAAGGATGATGTGAATTTGGGCATTCCATCTTCTTTTTTCCCAAATATTTTATACAGATGAAAAACTCATATTCATCATTATCCGTGGCTATTGAAGATTTACAAAACCACGGCTTTACCGAAGATTTCAACCTTGTGGGCGAAGGCATAGAGTCCAAAAATCTTAAAATGCAGTGGAAGGCTGGCGAATTGGACGTTGTGAAATTCTATCGCTTTGAAGGAATGACCAATCCGGGCGACAACACTATTCTTTATTTGATTGAAACCCACGATGGCAAGAAAGGTTTGCTTGTTGATGTTTACGGCGCAGATCAAGGCGAAATTTCTCCAGAAATGATTAAAAAACTTACCATTCACCATGACGAATAATCTTTCGTGGGCCGATTTTGAAAAGGTCGAAATGCGCGTGGGAACCATAATTGAAGTAAATGATTTTCCCGAAGCACGAAATCCTTCGTATCAACTTTTAGTAGATTTTGGAAACGAAATAGGGCAGCGGAAAACATCGGCACAGATTACTTCGCTTTATTCAAAAGAGGAATTGGTTGGGAAACAAGTAGTTGCCGTTGTGAATTTTCCGAAGAAACAAATCGCCAATTTTATGAGTGAATGCCTTGTTTTGGGCGCTGTGGAAGGGAAAAATGTTACTTTACTAGAGCCCGGAAAAGAAGTTCAGAACGGATTAAGAATACTATAGCTAAAAACTTTTTTTGATACCTTCACCGAACAAAACCTAAACTTATGAAAAAGTATTTGTTGTTTTTAGTGTTTCCGCTATTACTCAACTCCTGTAAAAACAATTCGGATGCAGAAAAACCGAAAACTGAAATTACCTCTGAAAAATTTGAAAAAATAGACCAACTTCAGTGGATTTTGGGAACTTGGATAAATCAAAATGGCAAAGAGTTTTCACAAGAAACTTGGTCGCAAGAAAGTCCAAGCAGTTTTACTGCTTTCAGTTTTACGCAAGTTGGAAAAGAAACTGTTTTTGCTGAAACGATGGCTTTGGAACAAAAGGCAGATAGTTTGTTATTGACGGTTGCAACTGCCAAACCTGAGCAAGAAAACCCCGTAACTTTTAAACTGATTCCTTCGGAAAATGGACAGTTTACTTTTGAAAATAAAAACCACGATTTTCCACAACGCATTACTTATTCAAATCCTGCCAAAGATTCACTCCACGCTTGGATTGAAGGCCAGGTAGATGGGGAATTGAGAAAGGTTGATTTTCACTTTTCGAGACAATAGAAGTTTTGGAAACTTAAGATTGCTTTTCAGAATAATCTTTAATTTCATTAACGGGCATTATGGTTACATCATAAATCTTCCAATGAAATTCGTAAAGTTTTTCCAATCCTATTTCAATTGATTTGGAAACGTCTGTGCCTGATTTCACAATGACCTGTACATCGCCAAAATATACCTGTCCCTCTTCCCGAAACCGTGCCTTGGCATCTTCGACCCAGCTCCAGGATTTTATAAAATTTTCAACTTTCTCCACCAATTCGTCGGGTTTGTCATCTTCAATGTGTAGCGGCTTTCGGTCCATCAAATCTTCTACAGCATCCTTTAAATTTGTATAACCATCCTTCAAAACCGAAAATGAAATAAACAGTGCCGCGCTGGCATCTGCCCACCACCAGCCCATACCGAGTCCCAGAATTCCTGCCATTGCGGCGAATCCGGTCATATAATCGGCTTTTTGTGCATTGGCATCGGTATAAAGAATTTTATTGTGAAGTTTTTTTGCGAGCGGCAATTTCTTATAACCCAAATACATTGCTGGCAGTGAACTATATATTAATGCTGCAATCATAATCCAGCCCATCCAAATTTGTTTCCCAAACAACACCATGGTCCCAATAGTGGCGTGTTCTGCTTTTATCAGCGTTATAGCGGAATCTACTAAAAGAAAAAGTCCCATTCCAAAAAGGGCAACGCTTCCCGTTAAAAATGCAATGCTGAATACACGGTGAAAGCCATATTGAAATTTTCGGGTAGGTTTTTTGTTGTAAATGCGGGAAGCTATCAAAAATGAAATTGCCGGAACCATACTCAGCGCATCCTCCAACCACGCGGTTTTCATTGCTTGGGAAGAACCCATAACCAAATACATAATTACAACAACCGTTACCATATATAGTATGGTAATCCATTCCAGTTTTTTGGCTTTCGTTAGTTTTTCCTTTAAATGCTCTGGAAGTTCAAAGGCTTCTGCTCTCATGGTTTTTGGTTTTGGATGATGAATTTTTCAAGCTGATAAAGCAAGCGATTTTCGCCCCGAGGTATAAACAGAACGTGTTTGCCATCGTAGGGTTTGGTCATTCCAACTTGGGTTTTCCAATTCGATTTTTTTTCGAAACCGCCCAGAACAACATCCATTTGGTAATTTTCAAGTTTTTTTACCAATTCCGTTTCATTGTCTGTGGTGAATTTGGTTTGCATCTTTTCCTGTTCGGCAAATTTTGCAATAAGGTTTTTTTCGAAAGAAGTTGTGGTGGAATCTTTTTTTGAAACAATACCCACCCGCAATGAAGATTTTTTTGCGTTTTCGTATGAATTGTTTGGGTCTTTGGGGATGTTGCAGGCGCCACAAAAAAATACGAGCAGCAGTAACATCCCGAAATGTTTAAATTTCCGCATACTATTTTCTTATAAATTTATAAAGAACCTTAAAAAGGCTATTATAAATTTTTGCTAAAATGCAGAAATGAACTTTTTTTATAAAGGATTTTTTGGGAGCTAATTATGCTTCGGCGTCCAAAGTATCAGTAACCACATAATAACGCGGATCTTCAACAGAATCTTCAATAATAGTTTCAAACTCAGGATTCCATTTTAAAAGAAGGGCTTTGCAGTCTGGGCTGAGGTGTGTAAGTTTCACTTGCTTTCCACTGTCGAGATATTTATTTGCAATATTCCTAACAGCTTCAACTCCGGAATGGTCCGAAATTTTAGATTCGATAAAATCAATTTCTATTGAATCCGGATCATTTGAAGCGTCAAACTTACTATTAAAAGCAGTGGTTGAACCAAAAAATAAAGGTCCCCAAATTTCATAAACTTTCGTTCCGTCATCTTTAATTCGTTTTCGGGCACGTATCATAGTGGCACTTTTCCAAGCAAAAACAAGCGCACTCATAATTACACCCACAAGCACCGCAATAGCCAAATCCTGCCAAACGGTAACTGCGGAAACGGTAATTAAAACAATGGCGTCTGCCACTGGAATTTTATTAAGAATCCTAAAACTGCTCCACGCAAAGGTGCCTATAACAACCATAAACATTACTCCCACCAAAGCTGCGATGGGGATCTGTTCAATTAAAGGCGCGCCAAAAAGTACGAAACACAATAATGCAATTGCCGCCGTAGCACCCGAAAGTCTGCCGCGTCCGCCCGAACTTACGTTGATGATGGATTGACCGATCATTGCACAACCCCCCATTCCGCCGAAAAAACCGTTTAATATGTTTGCGCCACCTTGGGCAACACATTCACGGTTTCCACTTCCGCGGGTTTCGGTCATTTCGTCAATTAAATTCAGCGTCATTAAAGATTCAATCAAACCGACGGCTGCCAATAAAAATGCTGTAGAAAGTATTAAGTCCCAATGCCCGTTAAGTGTTTCTAAAAACCCAAAAATCTGCGTTTGAAAATGGGGAAGCGAACCTTTTAAACCACTTCCGCCACCGTCACGAATGAAGGAGCCAACAGTGCTCACGTCAATACCTCCAAAGATAGTTATGCAAGCCACCACGATAATTGCTATCAATGCTGCTGGAAGTTTTTTGGTAAGTTTCGGCAAACCGAACATTATTCCCATTGTCAACCCAACCAAAGCCAACATCACCCATAAATCTGCACCGGTTAGCCATTGCGGCACGGTGCCGCGGCTTTCTTTAAATAGCCCCAATTGCGAAAGGAAAATTACGATTGCCAAACCGTTTACAAACCCCATCATTACAGGATGTGGAATGAGCCGAACAAATTTTCCCAATCTAAAAACCCCGGCCATAATTTGGATGGCACCCACAAACAAAAGTGTGATAAAGAGCCATTGCAAACCAAGATTTTGAACAGGTTCAGCCAAAGTTAATCCAACTTCATTTCCTTTTTGAATTAAATGAACCATTACAACGGCCATTGCTCCCGTAGCTCCAGATATCATTCCCGGGCGACCGCCAAAAAGCGCTGTAACAATTCCCATCATAAACGCGCCGTATAAGCCGACCAAAGGGTCAATTCCAGCAACGAAGGCAAATGCAACGGCTTCAGGCACTAAAGCCAAAGCTACGGTAAGCCCAGAAAGTATATCGTTTTTTGGGTTTTGGGTAAAAGATAATAGATATTTTGCTAGCATTTTGGTTTTTTAAAGGCGGCAAATATAAGGTTTTGAAAATAGACCAAAGACCGCTTCGCTGAAAGATACAAGACTTAAGGCTAAAATGGAAATTTTTAAAATCCCAAATCCCAAATTCCAAATTCCAAATCCCAAATCTCAAAACCCAAATTCTGAATTTTTTGATCTCTTCACTTCCTTAAAAATTTTCCAAGAACCAAATTTCAAAATTGCGGTAGCACATAGCAATCCTGAGAGCATCGCGCCAGCAACGCCAACCAAAGTAATATCCTGTCCAACTAAAAACAAACCTTTTATTTTCGTTTTTGGGCGTAAAAAAGGAAGCGTGAAACGTTCTGGCGAATGTGCCAAACCATAGATTTCACCACTTTTATAATTTGTGAAATTTTCTGTGGAAAGCGGGGTTGAAACCTCGGAAGTAACAATGGTTCCTTCAATCTGCGGAAAAAATTTGTAGAGAACTTTTAGCATTTCAGCTTCAAAACTCTTTTTTAGTTGAAGATATTTCTCGCCACGTTTCATCCAATTTGAATCTTTAAATTCTTCAAACCAATCCATATTTCCCACTGAAATAGCCTGAATGGTTGCCGTACCCGGATTTTTGGTTTCCCAGTTTGGATCTTTTGCGGAAGGGAAGGAGATATATGCAAAATTTTCGGGAGCGTTTTCCAAAGTGGCTTCGTCAAATATTTTATCAATGCCTTCGTGTTTGTAATACCATAGATTGTGCTTCGGAAGATTTAGAGCTTCGCTGGATTTGTTCAAGCCGAGATACAAACAAATATGTGCACTGGCGGGCTGCACACTTTTTAAACTGAAATTGCACTTTTTTCGATCTTTTTCCGAAAGCAGATATTTAAAGGTATTGTTCACTCCAATGTTGCTTATCACGCTTTTGCACGGAATGAATTTTTCGCCAAGGTTAATTCCTTGAACACGATTGTTTTCAGTTACGATTTTAGTTACATCAGCATTTATAAAAATCTTTCCGCCGTTTGCTGTAAATACTTCGAGAGTTTTTTCGCAAATCTGGTCTGCGCCACCAATAGGGTAGTAGCCACCTTCCAAAAAATGCCCGATTACCATTGCGTGTGCCCCGAAGCTACTGTTTTTTGGTGAAAGGCCGTAATTGCCACATTGTGCACAAAGCACGGCAATCAATCGTTCGTTTTTAGTAATTTTATTTAAAACTTCCCCAGTGGTTTTTTGTGAAAATTTGGAATATCGTTTTCTGAAAATCCATCCAACAGATTTACTGAGCCAAGGCTCAAAAATTTTTTCAAAGAAAAAAGCACTGGCGCGTTTGTTGGTTTTTGCAATGAGCTTCAAGTAGGTGTTAATCGCTTTTTCTTCGTCGGGAAAATAGCTTTTAAGTTGTTTTCTGAAGTTTTCTTTCCCAGCTTTAAATTTATATTCTGTGCCGTCAATATGTGCAACATCGTAAACTTCGCCCATGGATTCCCACTCCAGTTTACCATCTGTCAAAAAATCGAAAAAACCTCGAAGCGAAGAATCTTTCGCCATATTCCCCACATAATGAACGCCCACGTCCCATTGAAATCCATCCTTACGTTTAAAGCTATGTGTAAAACCACCGGGCACGTAGTGACGTTCAAAAATCGCGACTTTTTTACCGGCTTTTGCAAGCCAGGTCGCAGCGGTGAGCCCGCCCATTCCACTTCCAATTACAATGTGATCCAACCCTGAAAAATCCAGATTTGGTTTATAGGGTTGGTACAGCTTTTTTACCATAAAAGGGTTTGGAAAATTGTTTTAAAAGTGAAAAATAAGGAAAAGTATTTGAGCTTTTGTTGTTTTTAGAAATAAAAAACCGGCAGCGGTTTTGGCCGTGCCGGTTCTGTTTTTTAAATAATCTGACAATTATATGTCATCAAATTCAACATCGGTAAAGTTACTGGTATCCGTTTGTCCATTTTCTGAAGTGTTTTCAGCAGCAACGGGAACTTCATCGGTCTCTTTTTTATAATCTTTTTGATGACGTTCGCTTATTACTTCTTCACCTTTTTCATCAATTACATAATTTATCATTTCTTCAAGGTTATCTTTAAACTCGTTGAAATCTTCTTTGTAAAGATAGATCTTGTGCTTTTTATAATGGTAGGAACCATCGTCATTTGTAAATTTTTTGCTTTCAGTAATGGTAAGGTAAAAATCTCCTGCTTTTGTGGACCTTACGTCAAAAAAATAGGTGCGTCTTCCGGCGCGCATTACTTTTGAAAAAATCTCTTCTTGCTCCATCGTATAGTGGTCACTCATAATTTCTGTTTTTTACTAACGTTTGCCAAAAATCCAAAAAAAATCCAAATCAGCCAAAGTAAAATTTACATTTCTTTTTCTAAAAGTTGTTTTGCGTAAAGTTCCTTGTAATAGCCCTCGCTGTTTACCAATTTGCTGTGTGTGCCTTGCTGTATGATTTTTCCGTCATCCAGAACAATAATTTTATCTGCATTTTTAGCCGATGAAATTCTATGACTCACAATAATAGTGGTTTTATGTTTTGAAATTTTATGCAGGTTTTGAAGTATTTGCTCTTCAGTTTCGGTATCTACCGCAGAAAGGCAATCATCAAAAAGAAGTATTTGCGGATCTTTAATAATGGCCCGAGCAATGGAAACACGTTGTTTTTGCCCGCCGCTCAAGGTAATGCCACGCTCGCCCAAAACAGTGTCATAGCCTTTTGTAAAACCAATGATGTTTTTGTGCACTGCGGCATTTTTTGCGGCTTCAACTACTTCTTCTTCGGAAGCATTTTCTTTACCAAAACGGATATTATTGCGAAGTGTATCACTAAAGAGAAATGCATCTTGGGGAACGTAACCGATGCTATCCCGCAGATCTTCCAAATTTAATTTGCGGATTGACGTATCATCAATTTTCAGCATTCCTTCTTCCACATCGTAAAGTCTGCCAATCAATTCAAGAATGGTAGATTTACCGGAGCCTGTATTTCCAACAATCGCAAGTGTTTCACCGGGTTTTATCGCAAAAGATACATCTTTTAAAGCGGTGATTCCTGTATCGGGATATGTAAACGACAAATGGTTGAATTCAATATTTCCTTCCACGGGAGTGCTTTCAGCAACCAAATTTTCAATGGAAGGTTCGGTCTCCAAAAATTCATTGATTCGTTTTTGTGAAGCTTCTGCCTGCTGCACCATGGAAGTTACCCAACCCACAACGGCCACGGGCCAAGTGAGCATATTCACATAGATTAAAAATTCTACAATGGTTCCAAATTCCGCAATCTGACCATTTATATACCGAGTTCCACCTATATAAATTACCAAGATATTGCTTATGCCAATCAGTAAAATCATCAACGGAAAAAACAAAGCCTGCACCTTTGCCAGGTCTATGTTCTTTACTTTACTGCCTTCGGCAAGTTCTTCAAAATTGGCGTTGGTGCGCGGCTCAATTCCGTAAGCTTTTATTACAGCAATGCCGCTAAAGCTTTCCTGTGTAAAGGTGGTGAGTTTTGAAAGATACTGCTGTACAATGGTTGTGCGTTGGTTAATAAGCACGCTCAATCTATAAATTGCAATGGAAAGAATAGGTAATGGTGCAATTGCATATATAGTTAAGATGGGTGCTTGATAAAACATATAGCTTATAACAACCACAAACAATGTTAATGTTGTGATACTGTACATAAGGGCGGGGCCAACGTACATACGTACTTTGGAGACGTCCTCGCTGATGCGGTTCATTAAATCGCCCGTGCGGTTCTGTTTGTAGAAACCAAGTGAGAGTTTTTCGTAATGTTGAAAAATTTCGTTCTTCAAATCGTATTCCACATACCGGGAAACTACAATAAAGGTCTGCCGCATCATAAAAGTAAAGAGTGCAGACAATAGCGCAGCGCCTAAAAGCAATAGAATATTAATAAGCAATTCGTGTTCTACAGTGCTAATATCCGTAATTTCACCGTTCATATATTGCTTTACAGCCGTTAACGAATCGCCCACTTTCATTGGAACAACGAGCTTAAAAACGGTTGCAATAATAGTGATGAACACACCTAATAGCAGCCGCCCTTTATATTTTAGAAAATATTTGTTGAGATACTTTAATTCTTTCATTTATGCTCCAGTTAGCTGCACGCTAACTTTTTTAAAATTCTTAAATTAACAACCATTGCTTTGTGGAATTGACAACAATAAGCTACTTTTGCACCGCCTTTTTAAAGGATGAATAAAATAATTAAAAAAGCTATGGTAACTGAAGTAATTAAAACAAACGAACTTCATAAAATAGACCCGGTTTTCGGGCAAATGTCTTTTGACAATCACGAGCAAATCGTTTTTTGCAACGACAAAGATACTGGTTTAAAAGCAATAATTGGTATTCACAACACTGTTTTGGGACCCGCTTTGGGCGGTACCAGAATGTGGAACTATACCAGCGAGTGGGAAGCCTTAAACGACGTACTGCGTCTATCACGAGGAATGACTTATAAGAGTGCAATCACAGGTTTAAACCTTGGCGGCGGAAAAGCAGTTTTGATAGGTGATGCCAAAACCCAAAAAACTCCAGAATTAATGCTGAAGTTTGGTGAATTTGTACATTCTCTTGGCGGAAAATACATCACCGCCGAAGATGTGGGAATGGCGACTTCCGATATGGATTTGGTGCGCACTGTTACCCCTTACGTTACAGGAATTTCTGAATCAAAAGGCGGCGCGGGCAACCCTTCACCAGTTACTGCTTATGGTGTTTTTATGGGAATGAAAGCTGCGGCAAAATATAAATTTGGAAGTGATTTACTGGAAGATAAAGTTATTTATGTTCAAGGAATCGGAAACGTAGGTGAAGCTTTAGTAGAAAACTTGAGCAATGAGGGTGCAAAAGTATATATTGCCGATATTAACCAAGATCGTTTGGAAGAAGTTCGCGATAAATACAGCGTGAATATTTATGGTGGTGACAACATTTATGCAGAAGAAATGGATATATATGCGCCTTGTGCATTAGGAGCTACTGTTAATGATTTTACCATAAACCAATTAAACACAAAAATTATTGCAGGTGCTGCAAACAATCAATTGGCTGAAGAGCAAAAGCACGGGAAAATGCTTCGTGAAAGAGGAATAGTTTACGCACCAGATTTCTTGATTAACGCCGGTGGAATTATAAACGTGTATGCAGAATTAGAAAATTATGACCGAAAGGAAATAATGCGCAAGACCGAAAATATTTATAACACTACGCTTGAAATTTTGAAAAAAGCTGATGCAGATAATATTACAACCCATCAAGCAGCCTTCAACGTAGCCCAAGCTAGAATTGATGCAAGAAAAAACGAAAAATAGGTTTCGGTTTTTTTAAAACACTATCTTTGCAGCGCACAAGAACATTCTTGTGCGTTGTTTCTTTAAAAACAGTTCTTTCTAAAACATGCTTACAAGAAGACATATACGAGTAAAAGTTTTGCAGTCCGTTTACGCCTTTAACCAACGGGTAAACCCAGATATAGATTCACAGGAAAAATTTCTGTTGCACAGCATAGACCAAATGCAGGATCTTTATTTATTGTTGTTACAGTTACTTGTTTCACTTCAGGGGCAAGCAGATAGCTTTCTTAACCGTTCGCAGAAAAAACACCTTGCTACCACACTTGAAAAGAACCCCAGCCGTACTTTTGTTGATAACAAGCTTTTAAAGGTAATTGCCGAAAACGCAACCTTTTCTAATATTATTGAAAAGAAAAAACTGAATTACTGGAAACTGGACAGCGAGTATGTTTCAATTATTTTTAAAGAGCTGCGCCAATTGGAATGGTACGAGGATTATCTTTCAAAAAAAGAAACTACTTACAAAGAAGACCAAGATTTCATAATTAAGGTTTTCAAGGAATTGGTCGCTCCAAATGACAAACTTTACGATTATTTAGAAGACAAAAGATTGACTTGGGTAGATGATTTTCCCATTGTGAATACGGCCATTGTAAAGATGCTAAATAAACTTTCAGAGAAAAATGCCTCCTCTCTTTTGGTTCCCAACCTCTATAAAAATGAGGAAGACCGAGAGTACGCATTGCAACTTTTCAGAAAAGTGATTTTGAACGAAGACAAGCTAAATGCGCAGATTGTGGGAAAAACACCAAACTGGGACCAAGAAAGAATCGCTGATGTAGATTTGATAATTCTGAAAATGGGCATTGCCGAATTTTTATATTTCCCATCAATTCCTGTTCGGGCCACAATCAACGAGTATTTAGAGGTTTCCAAAGAATATTCAACGCCTAAAAGCAGCATTTTTGTCAACGGAATTTTGGATAAAATAGTGAAGGAATTTGAAGAAAATGGCAAACTCAATAAAATTGGACGCGGACTTCAATAAAAGTAAAAAAATCCCTATTTTTGGCGTGCTAAAAACATAAAAAATAACAATTATCATGAAAAAATCAGTTTTATTAGTAGCAATACTATCTGTTTTCGCTTTTTCTTCTTGCAAGGATAATGCAGCAGACAAAGTAAACGAAGAAAATGTCGCCACAGCAGAGGCACGTGATGCAGAATCGGGCAAATTTCCAGTAATCACTTTTGAAGAAAGTCAATTTGATTTTGGTACTATTGACCAAGGAACAAATGTGGAGCACGTTTTTAAATTCAAAAACACTGGTGAGGCCCCTTTATTGATTGTAAATGCAAAAAGTAGCTGTGGTTGTACAGTTCCAGAATATACTAAGGAACCAGTTGCGCCAGGTGACTCAGGTGAGCTTTTGGTAAAATTCAATGGTAGCGGACAAAATCAAGTGAGCAAAACAGTTACACTTACTACAAACACAAAAGCAGGGACAGAAACTTTGACAATCAAAGCTTTCGTAAATCCTAAAGCAGGTGCTACACAAGCTCCGATTAAAACCCCAACTTCCTAATTTTACCTTTTAGGAATAAATAACTGCTATGGAACAAATACAAAGTTTTTTACCAATAATATTATTGTTTTTGGTGATGTACCTTTTTTTGATACGTCCCCAAATGAAAAAAGCCAAACAGGAAAAACAATTTGCCGCCCAACTTAAAAAAGGCGATAAAGTTATTACCAATGGCGGAATTCACGGAAGAGTGCTTGAACTTAATGATGATGGAACCTGTGTTATTGAATGTGGTGCCGGAAAAATAAAGTTTGAAAGATCTGCCATTTCTATGGAAAGAACAGCAAAACTAAACGCTCCCGTAAAAGAAAAGAAATAGTAAATTGTTCCTTTTTTGAATAAAAACTCCCTCAATCTGTTGTTAAATAGTTGAGGGAGTTTCTTTTTTGAATAATTCTTTCAAAAAACTATTCTTCTTCTTTCTTAAACTTTGAGATATCCTCTGCGGTAATTTTTGCAATGTTCACAATTACCTCTACAGCCTTTTGCATGCTTTCCACAGGCACATATTCATACCTGCCGTGAAAATTGTGCCCGCCAGCAAAAATGTTCGGGCACGGTAGCCCCATAAAGCTAAGTTGCGAACCATCGGTGCCACCGCGAATTGGTTTTATTAATGGCTCAATGCCAGCCTGCTCCATGGCTTGTTTTGCAATTTTCACAATGTGCATTACGGGTTCAATTTTTTCGCGCATATTGAAATATTGGTCTTTTATTTCAACTGTTACTACTTCCATTTCAAACTGTTCATTTAAATCATCAGCCAGTTTCTGAATCATTTCCTTTCTGGCTTCAAAATGCTTTTTGTCATGGTCACGAATAATGTATTGAATCTTGGTCTCATCCACAGTTCCCTTTATACCATGCAGATGAAAAAAACCTTCACGCCCTTCGGTGTGCTCTGGGGTTTCAAGTCTTGGTAAAGAATTTATGTAGTCTGTAGCAATGTACATACTGTTTACCATTTTCCCTTTTGCGTAACCAGGGTGAACAATTTTTCCCTTTACGGTAACCACAGCGCCAGCTGCGTTGAAGTTTTCATATTCCAGTTCGCCCACTTGGCTACCGTCCATAGTGTAGGCCCAATCAGCAGCGAATTTTTTTACATCAAACTTATGTGCACCGCGGCCTATTTCCTCATCGGGTGTAAAACCTACACGAATTTTTCCGTGTTTTATTTCGGGATGGTTTATAAGGTATTCCATAGCTGAAACAATCTCTGTAATCCCAGCTTTATCATCTGCACCCAAAAGTGTTGTACCATCTGTTGTGATTAGCGTTTGGCCTTTATAGAGCAACAAATCCTCAAAATAATCTGGAGAAAGAACGATATTCTGTTCTTTGTTCAGCACAATATCTTTTCCGTTGTAGTTTTCAACTATTTGCGGTTTTACATTCGCTCCTGTAAAATCTGGGGAAGTATCAAAGTGGGAAACAAACCCGATTACGGGAACCGGATGTGAAACGTTTGACGGCAAAGTGGCCATTATATAGGCGTTTTCGTCAATGCTAACATCTTCCATCCCAATTTGCTTAAGCTCTTCGGCAAGTTTATTGGCAAGATCCCATTGCTTTTTGGTACTTGGGGTAGTATCGCTATTTGGGTCGCTTTCGGTATCTATGGTAACGTAGCTTTTAAAGCGATTGATAATGTGTTGTTTTTCGATCATAATTTTTCTTTTACACTACAAAATAAAGCATATTCAAAATAACAAATACATAGTTTAGTGTATTTTTGTACCACATTTTTCAACTATGTACAAAAGCGTCATTCGTCCCCTGTTTTTTAGTTTCGATCCCGAAAAAATCCACCACTTCACATTTTCATTGATTCGGTTTTTTCATAAAATTGGCTTCGGAAGTATTTTCAGAAGTATTTATAAAGTAGAAAACCCAAAACTGGAACGCGAACTCTTTGGATTGAAATTTCCAAACCCAGTGGGGCTTGCCGCCGGTTTTGACAAAGATGCAAAGCTGTATAAAGAACTTTCAAATTTCGGTTTCGGTTTTATTGAAATAGGAACCATTACCCCAAAACCACAGCCGGGGAACGAAAAACCGCGATTGTTTCGCTTAAAGGAAGATGCCGCAATTATTAACCGAATGGGTTTTAACAATGGCGGGGTGAAAGAAGCGGTTGAAAGATTGAAATCGAACTGTCACCCTGAGCGCAGTCGAAGGATCTTGATCGGAGGAAACATCGGTAAAAACAAAAACACGCCCAACGAGGAAGCTGTAAACGATTACATTATCTGTTTTGAGGCGCTTTTTGATTATGTGGATTATTTTGTGGTAAATGTAAGTTCGCCTAACACGCCAAACCTTCGTGCGTTGCAGGAAAAAAAGCCATTGACTAATTTGTTGCAAACACTACAGGATAGAAATAATGAAATGTCCGTTCGAGCGGAGTCGGGAACTCGCAAACCAATTCTACTGAAAATAGCTCCCGATTTAACCGACGAGCAACTTTTAGACATTATCGAAATAGTTGCCACAACAAAGATTGACGGCGTTATCGCAACCAATACAACCATTTCCCGCGAAGGAATTTCCTCTGAAAACAAAAAGGAAATGGGCGGTCTGAGCGGGAAACCATTAACCAAAAGAGCTACGGAAATAATCCGTTTTCTTTCGGAAAAAAGCAACAAAGCGTTTCCAATTATTGGCGTTGGCGGAATCCATTCTGCTAAAGATGCTGTGGAAAAACTGGAGGCCGGTGCAAGTTTGGTGCAACTTTACACAGGCTTTATATACGAAGGGCCGGGGCTGATTCAACAAATAAACAAAGCGCTTTTGAAAAGGACATAGGACCAGTAGGATTTAAGACATAGGATAACTTTTAAAAAATGTTAAATAAATATCTTGATTTGAATAATTTGAGAGTCTTTAATCTTACGTCTTAAAGCGTAGCGGTCTTATGTCTTTTTTTATGATTGAATCCCTAATTTCCTTTTCAATTGCAACCCTGGCCTTGGCAATTTCTCCGGGGCCAGATAATATTTATGTGCTTACGCAATCGTTGGTGAACGGCACCAAAAGTGGCATCGCCACAACTGCTGGATTGATTAGCGGTTGTATTGTCCATACCACACTTTTGGCGTTTGGTATTTCTGCAATTATAACCGCTTCCGAAGAAATTTTTTATGGTATAAAAGTTTTGGGAGCCTGCTATTTGCTGTATTTGGCGTACAAAGTTTATACAAGTGATGAACATATTTCATTAGCTGAAAATGCGCCAAAAAAATCATACGCACAACTTTTTAAAACGGGAGTGATCATGAATTTGGTAAACCCGAAAGTGATGATTTTCTTTTTGGCATTTTTCCCAGGTTTTCTTTGGGATAAGGATGGAAACACGGTTGCCCAGTTTTATATTTTGGGAATTACTTTTATGGTTGTTTCTTTTTTAACTTTTAGTAGTATTGCTTTGGCCGCGGGGCGAATTTCAACTTTGCTTAGGGAGTGGAAAATTATGGGTGTGGTTTTAAAATGGTTGCAGATATTGGTATTTGTGGGGATAGCGATTTTTATATTGTTGCCATAATTCCTTAATTCTTTTTTAAAATCGAAAGATTCCTGCCTGCGCAGGAATTGCTATCTTTGAAGCAATGCAGCAAGTAAAAATTATAGAATGTCCGCGCGATGCCATGCAAGGCATCAAAGACTGGATTCCCACCGAGCAAAAAGTGAAATATATACAATCGCTTTTGCGTTGCGGTTTTGATACCATTGATTTTGGAAGTTTCGTTTCACCAAAGGCAATCCCGCAAATGCGTGATACTGCGGAAGTACTTTCAAAGCTGGACCTCTCTGCAACCAAAAGTAAATTGCTTGCCATCATCGCTAACCTTCGCGGGGCGGAAGATGCCGTTAAACATTCAGAGATAGATTATTTGGGATATCCTTTTTCCATTTCTGAAAATTTCCAAATGCGTAACACGCACAAAACAATTAGTGAATCCTTAGTGATATTACAAGATATATTAAATATAGCCGAAAAAAATAATAAAGAAGTAGTGGCCTATCTATCCATGGGCTTTGGAAATCCTTACGGAGACCCTTGGAATGTTGATATTGTAGGGGAGTGGACGGAGAAGCTTTCAGCTATGGGAGTAAAGATTCTTTCCCTTAGTGATACAGTAGGTTCATCTACACCTGATATTATTTCATATTTATTTACTAACTTAATACCCAAATATCCCCACATAGAATTTGGCGCACATTTGCACACCACACCAAATGCTTGGCATGAAAAAATTAATGCAGCCTATAAAGCTGGCTGCAGAAGATTTGATGGAGCCATTCAAGGTTTTGGTGGTTGCCCAATGGCTAAAGACGATTTGACAGGGAACATGCCTACCGAAAAAATGCTCAGCTATTTTACTGCTGAAAAAGTTTCGAGCAACATTAACCCGATGTCTTTTGAAAGCGCACATAATGAAGCAACTAAAATTTTTACTAAATATCATTAAATGAGAAATTTTATACTTTTAGCTTTAGTGGGCTATTTTTTATCGAGCTGCGAAGCCCTTCAACTATATCCGGAAGACCCCATAAAGGGCGCTGGCGCCGTAACCCTTAAGTTTGTTCAGATTAACGATGTATATGAAATTGCTCCCATGAACGGAGGAGAATATGGTGGATTGGCCCGAGTGGCCCATATTCGTGATTCTATTAAAGAAAGGTTTCCTAATACATATATGTTTTTAGCTGGCGATTTTCTTAACCCATCTTTAATTGGAACATTAAAAATAGATGGTGAACGCGTAAATGGGAAACAGATGATTGACGTGCTCAACGCAATGGATATTGATTTGGTAACCTTTGGCAATCACGAGTTCGATTTGAGCGAAGAAGATCTGCAGAAAAGATTAAATGAATCAAACTTTACCTGGACTACCGCAAATGTTCGTCACGTAACGGAATCGGGTCTTATGCCTTTTGCTAGAAAATGGCAATATTCCACCGTGCCCTCATCAGATTTTTCAACTTTTAACGCAATAGACGCTGATGGAAATAAAATGAAATTTGGAGTTTTTGGGGTAACACTCCCTTCCAATCCAAAAGATTATGTGTCCTATGGCAATATTTATGAGAATGCCATAAGAGCATATGACCTGGCCATTCAAAAAGCTGATTTTGTAGTTGGCCTTACACACGTTTCTATAGATGAAGATAAAGAAATAGCTAGTCGCTTGAGAGCATTACCTTTAATAATGGGTGGACATGAGCACTACAATATGCTTGTAAAAGAAGGAAGAACAATTATAGCGAAAGCAGATGCCAATGCAAAAAGTGTATACGTACATACCCTTATCTATAACCTTCGTACAAAATATCTCCATATCAATTCTGAATTGATGATGGTAACAGATAAAATAGCATCCTCAGCCAAGGTAGAACGCGTAGTAAGCAAATGGACAGATCTTGTGAACTCGAAACTGAAAGAAGTTGTAGAAAACCCCGAAGAAGTAATTTACAACGCTTCATCTCCACTAGATGGCACAGATAAATCCAATAGAAGAAAACAAACCAATATAGGTGAATTAATTACACGTTCCATGTCCTATGCATATAGTGATAACGTTGATGGCGCCTTGGTAAACGGAGGTTCAATAAGGATAGATGATAGACTGGTGGGGGATATAACTAGTATTGATATTTTTAGAGTCCTCCCCTTTGGCGGAAGTGTGCTGAAAGTAGATTTAAAAGGAAGTTTATTAAAAGAAGTTTTGGAGTTTGGAAACTCACAAAGTGGTGAAGGAGCATATCTTCAACGCTACAAATTTTCACAAAACGAAAAGGGGAATTGGCAAATAAACAATCAGTCAATTAGCGATAATAAAACGTATACAGTGGCCTTCAGTGACTTTTTACTCAAAGGATTGGACATTCCCTTTTTAACGCCTGAAAATAAGGGGATTGTTAAAATCTATACACCCAAGGACACCGAAACGGCTGCTGATATTCGGAAAGCAATTATTTTCTACTTAAATTCGCTAAAAAAATAATGGTAAAAAAAGTTATAAAAATAGTTTTGGTATTGGCACTCATTGCTTTGGTGGCAATTCAGTTTATTCGTCCGGAAAAGAATAATGGAGGGTATGAGAATGTTGCCCTTTTTGAAACAGAAACAAAACCTTCTGTAAAAGTAGCTGCCATTTTAAAAGAAAATTGCTACGATTGCCATAGTGACCAAACCCAGTATCCATGGTATGCTGAGGTTGCTCCTTTTTCACTTTGGCTTGACGATCATATTGAACACGGAAAAAAGCATTTCAATGTTTCAGCCTGGAACGATTACTCTATCAAAAAGAAAGAGCACAAACTAGAGGAACTTATTGAAATGGTAGAAGATGATGAAATGCCATTAAATTCCTATACCATCATCCATGGTGATCTTTCAGAAGATGACAAAAAGCTATTACTGCAATGGGCTGGAGTTGCAAGGCTTCAATACAAACACCAACTGGAAGTTTCTTCAAACAAATAACATTTCAAATTAAATTTTATTTAAATTTATTCTAAATAAACTTGTGAGGTTTATTTTTGACTATTATTTTTGCGGCTGAAAAATCAACCTATTTTAATTCAGTCTAAATAATATTTAAAATGAAAAGCCTAATTTTAACCACATCAATTACAGCACTTTTATTCGTCTCGTGTTCTTCCGATGACGATCAGCCTATAGTTCAAAATACTGTTGAAGCCCCGGCAACCTATAAATTTATGCGCGGTAGCGAATCAACAGTTAGCTTTGATGGACAAACCACAAGAATTTTAATGGCCGGTGAAACCGCAAATGCATTTATGGATTTTGACAATGCTACGGAAGCTTCACTATTGGCAATGTTCAACCATCAAGCGGGAAATATGGATTTTTCAGATGCAGATTTAAATGCTTCCGATAAAAATCTTCGAAGCAAAACTGCAGCTTCCTATGATTATTTTTTCACTAATACTTCTGAGAGCGCCGCAATTAAGGCAACTTTTGAAGATTATATTTTTGCACAAATCAATGAGGTCTTTCCAAATATAATGGTAGTCGCAACTCCTGGAACACCTGGACAAATTGCAGATGGTTCTCGCACAAGATACGTTAACGCTAAAGGATTAGAGTATAATCAGGCCTTTGCAAAAAGCCTTTTGGGAGCTGTAATGGCAGACCAAATGCTTAATAACTATCTAAGTGCCGCTGTGCTTGATGAAGGTAATAATCGTGAAAATAACGATAACGGTATTACTGAAGAAAATAAAACTTACACAACTATGGAGCACAAATGGGATGAGGCCTACGGTTACCTTTATGGAACATCTGCAAATCCCGAAACACCAAATTTAACAATAGGTGAAGACGACAAATTTTTGAACGAATATGTAGGCCGCGTAAATGATGATCCGGATTTTTCTACCATTGCTGCTGAAATATTTGATGCCTTTAAAATGGGCCGCGCCGCAATTGTTGCAAAAAATTACGAGGTTCGCGATGAGCAGGTAGCAATCATTCGCGAGAAAATTTCTGAAGTAATAGCAGTACGTGGTATTTATTACCTACAAGGAGGAAAGAATAAAATTGTTGACGGCGATCGTCAAGGTGCATTCCACGCCTTATCGGAAGCCTATGGGTTCGTTTACAGTCTACGTTTTACAAGAAAATCTGATAATAATACACCGCTTTTTTCAAAAACCGAAGTGGATGCACTATTGGATATGTTGTTGAATTCATCAGATAATGGATTTTGGGATATTACTCCAGAAACATTAGATGCAGTATCTGAAGCCATGGCAGCAAAGTTTGAGTTTACTGTAGCGCAGGCAGGAAGTCTATAATTAAATTGAGTTAGTAGCCAATCGGTCGGTAATTCTGGCCGATTGTTTTTTTAATAAAATCTTTTATGATGAAATTTTTAAAATCAGGAATCCTTTTGGCAATCATCGCAGTGGCAATTACAGCTTGTTCCAGCGATAATGATGGCCCAACAGAAACAAACGACAATTTTGATCGGGGCGCCATGCTCGCCAATTGGGCCGATAATATCATCATTCCGGCATATACCAGCTTTAATTCAAAAGTAGTTGAAATGGAAGCTGCAACGGCTGCGTTCAACGCAGCACCCACAGTAGAAAATCTGCAATCGCTGCGTGCGGCGTGGAAAGTTGCATACGTATCTTTTCAAAATGTTTCTATGTTTGAAGTTGGAAAAGCAGAGGATATCCGTTTTAGAAATCGTTTAAACGTGTACCCGACAAAAGTTGCCCAGATTGAAGATTTTATCGCCAGCGGTAATTACGATTTTGACCTTCCTTCTACCATAGACAAACAAGGTTTTCCGGCAATGGACTATATGTTGAACGGTTTAGCCGAAAATGACGCCGAAATCGTAACTTTTTACACTACAAATTCCAATGCTGTAGGTTATAAGAATTATTTATCAACCCTTTCACAAACCATAAAAAGTTTAAGCAATGAGGTGCTTACAAGCTGGACGGGCGGTTACCGCGATACTTTTGTAGCAAATACAAGTTCCTCAGCTTCCGGGGCGGTGGACAAACTTACAAACGATTACATATTTTATTTTGAAAAGGCGCTTCGAGCGGGTAAAGTGGGTATTCCTGCGGGAATATTTTCAAACGGAACTTTGCCCCAAAACGTAGAGGCTTTTTACAAAAAGGATATTTCAAAAGAACTTTTATTGGAAGCTATTGATGCAAGTGTAGATTTCTTTAATGGGAAAAGTTTTAACGGAACTTCCAATGGAGAGAGTTTCAAAACATATTTGGATTATTTGAATACCATCAAAAATGGTGAAAATTTAAGTGCTTTAATAAACGATCAATTCACTGTCGCAAAAAATAAGGCAAACGAGCTAAATGCAAATTTTGTAGAACAGATTGAAACTGATAACTCAAAAATGCTTGCTTCGTATGACGAATTGCAACGTCTTGTCGTACTTTTTAAGGTAGATATGGTACAGGCTTTTGATGTTACCATAGATTATGTTGACGCTGACGGGGACTAATGTTAACGGCAGTTCAAAAATATTTCAAGAAAGACACACAGGCCGCACCACTTGCGGTCTTTCGTGTTCTTTTTGGATTTATGATGGCTTTGTCCATTCTTCGTTTTTGGGCAAATGGCTGGATTGAAAAACTCTACATCCAACCGAAATTTTTCTTCAGTTATTACGGTTTTGAATGGGTAAAGCCCATTGGCGATTATACCTATATTATTATTATAATATGTGGAATTGCCGCTCTTTTCGTGGCTTTGGGCTATAAATACCGAATGGCGATAATAGTTTTCTTTTTAAGCTTCACTTATATTGAGTTGATGGATAAAACCACTTATCTCAACCATTATTATTTTATAAGTTGCATTGCGTTTTTAATGATTTTTCTTCCTGCAAACGTTTACTTTTCAGTGGATACTTATAAAAACCCGAGGAAGGCTTTTCAAATGATCCCAAAATGGACTATAGATAGCATCAAACTAATGTTGGGAATCGTCTATTTTTATGCAGGTCTGGCAAAGCTGAACAGCGATTGGCTTTTTAATGCCATGCCACTGAAAATTTGGCTTCCCTCAAAATACGATCTTCCTTTTTTGGGAGACTTGATGCAGCAGCAGTGGGTGCATTACACTTTCAGTTGGAGTGGCGCCCTGTATGATTTGGCTATTCCTTTTTTATTGCTTTACAGGCGTACGCGCTGGTTTGCTTTTGCCTTGGTCGTAATTTTTCACGTAATGACGCGGGTTTTGTTTCCTATCGGTATGTTTCCGTACATAATGATCGTGAGCACGCTTATCTTTTTTGACACTGGCTTTCACAGAAAAGTAATTCGTTTTATTTCAAAATTATTGCGAATTGATTATTCCAAAATGGTCGCTCTTTCGCAAACAAAGAAATACCGTTTCAAAAGAAATATTGCCTTGCCGATTCTTGCTATATTTTTCGTGATTCAGCTATTGTTCCCGTGGCGCTATTTGGCGTATCCAAATGAGCTTTTTTGGACAGAGGAAGGCTACCGATTTTCGTGGCGGGTTATGTTGATGGAGAAAGCTGGATATGCACAATTCAAAATAAAGAATACCGAAACGGGCGAACAATTTCTAGTGAATAATACAGACTTTTTAACGCCCTTTCAGGAAAAACAAATGAGTACCCAACCCGATTTTATATTGCAATACGCACATTTTTTGGGTGAACATTTTGAGGCGGAAGGCCACGAAAATGTGGCTGTTTACGCTGAAAGCTATGTGGCACTCAACGGAAGATTGAGTCAGCCTTACGTTGACCCAAACGTAGATTTGATGAAACAGCGGGAATCCTTCCGAAGTAAGGATTGGATTCTGCCATTTAACGACACTATTACAGGACTTTAAAATACTACAATGTTGAAAAACGCTCTATTTCTAATCTTTCTTTTTGTGAATCTTTCCGTATTTGCACAATTTTCTGTTTCTGGAAAAGTGGTTTCAAGTGAAACCAAAACGCCGATAACTTACGCCGAAGTTTATATTTTGGATCTCGGAAAATCTAAGGTAAGCGACGAAGCGGGAAATTTTGAATTTTCTGATATTCCCGCGGGAACCTATGAATTTGCGGTTTTCAATCTGGAATATGTAGTATTGAAAAAGCAGTTCACAATTTCAGAAAATACAACGATAAACTTCGAATTGGAACTGCTCGGCGAACAGCTTTCCGAAGTACTTATTACAAAACGAAAGGAGGAAATTTTCGCTTTGCGAAACTTAAAACAGGTGGAAGGCACGGCCATTTACGCAGGAAAAAAGAGCGAAGTTGTAGTTATGGATAACCTTACCACAAATACGGCTACCAACAATGCCCGCCAGATATATGCGCAGGTTGTGGGGCTTAATATTTATGAAAACAACGATGGCGGGTTGCAGTTGAACATTGGCGGTCGCGGTTTAAACCCAAACCGAACCGCAAACTTCAATACCCGCCAAAATGGGTACGATATTTCGGCAGATGTTTTGGGCTATCCCGAAAGTTACTACACTCCGCCGGCAGATGCCATTAACGAGATTGAAGTGGTTCGCGGCGCGGCTTCGCTTCAGTACGGAACGCAGTTTGGCGGATTGATAAATTTTAAGTTGCACCAACCCAATCCGAAGAAAAAAATAGAATGGATTTCCCGACAATCCTTAGGTTCGTATGAACTTTTCAATAGTTTCAACAGCCTGAGCGGCACCGTGGGGAAGTTTGGTTATTACGCATATTACAACTTTAAGACGGGTGACGATTTTAGGCCCAATTCAGAATTTGACTCACATAACGCCTACGCCCATTTGGAGTATAATTTTTCAGAAAAAACAACTCTCGCTTTTGAAATGAGTTACTTAAACTATTTGGCGCAACAGCCGGGCGGACTTACCGATAGGCAATTTGAGGAAGATCCCACTTTTAGCAACCGGACGCGAAACTGGTTTAAGGTAGATTGGAAACTCTATTCGCTTCGTTTGGATCACAGTTTTTCGGATAAAACAGATTTCAGCCTAAACCTTTTTGCACTGGATGCCTATAGAAAATCCGTTGGTTTCCGTGAAAACAGGGTTTCACAACAGGATGATCTAGATGCGCCACGGGAGTTGATTGTGGGCAATTTCAATAATTGGGGTGCGGAAGCTAGGCTGTTGACGCATTACAATTTATTTGGAAATGAAAATGTGGTTTTGTTCGGCGGAAAATATTATCAATCAAACAATAATGAACGCCAAGGACCGGGAACCAATGGTAGTGATGCGGATTTTGATTTCGCTTCGGAAGAGTTTCCGAATTATCCCCGCCAAAGTGATTTTGAATTCCCAAACCTGAATTTTGCCGCTTTTGGTGAAAATATTTTCAACATTTCATCCAAGTTTTCGGTTACGCCCGGTTTCCGGTTTGAATATATAAAAACACAGAGCGAAGGGGAATACAAAAAGATAAATTTTGACATTGCCGGCAATCCTATTTTGAATGAGGATATTGCAGACAATCGCGAGTTTAATCGTGCCTTTTTGCTTTTGGGAGTAGGGTTGAGCTACAAACCCGTTAAATCGTTGGAGGTGTATGGAAACATTAGCCAAAATTACCGTTCAGTTACTTTTAATGATATTAGAATAACCAATCCGTCATTAGTAGTTGATCCAAACATTACCGATGAGCAAGGTTACACTTTTGATTTGGGCGCACGCGGACGGTTTGGTAAATATCTTTCGTATGACATCGGTGGCTTTTTCTTAAGTTATCAGGATAGGTTAGGGGTTATCGTTCGCGAGGTGAGCGATATTCAAGAGGAACGCTTCCGCGGAAATATTGGCGATGCGGTTACCTATGGTTTGGAAAGTTTTGTGGATTGGAATATTATGGAAACTTTTTCGGCGAATAGAAATTTCAGGATGAATTATTTTGTGAATCTTGCAATTACCGATAGCGAATACACTTCTTCCGAAGAAAATAATGTGGAAGGCAAAAATGTGGAATTTATTCCTGCTATCAACCTAAAAACAGGACTTGGTTTTGGTTATAAAAACTTTTTGGGAAGTCTGCAATACACTTATTTGAGCAAGCAATTTACCGATGCCACCAACAGTGAGCGCGATTTTGAAAGCCAGAGTGGCATCGTGGGCGAAATTCCGGCCTATGATATTTTGGATCTTTCCTTGGCATATACTTTTGGCCGTTTTAAGTTGGAAAGCGGAATCAACAATGTTTTGGATAACAGTTATTTTACACGCCGCGCTACTGGGTATCCCGGTCCGGGAATTCTTCCCAGTCAGCCGCGTACTTGGTATACGACGCTTCAGATTAAAATTTAGAAATAAAATATTTATTTTTCTTTTTGGGAAATAATCGTACATTCGAAAAAAAACCTTTTTGTATGAAATATTTCCTGCCAACTGTTTTTCTCGCTTTGTTTTTAGTATCATGTGGAGCAAAACAACCAGCAATTTTAAGCTCTTCTACAAATCCAACAGAAACAGCTACTGCCCACGAACCATTTTTGGATGTTACAGAAATGGCACCCAATAAAAAATATGCCCTTTCGGGAGAATATCCTGTAATGGTTGGGGAAAAAAGCGTTTCAAACCAACGTAGGTATATTGCATCTTTGGCAGGGCCTAATGGGGAAGAACTTATCTTTCACCGTAGGGGCAGTTGCTGTCCGTATGAAAGTGAAAACGGGATGATGGGAAGCGCACTGGTAGATGTGTATGAAGTGATGTATGATGGATTAAAAGAACCAATACTGCTGTACATTAGTTTTTATGATGAAGGCCCTTTATACATTCCACACGGATTTACAAAAAGAAAGCTAAATTAATTACTTAATTTAACGTACATTTGCACGCAATTAATCCATAACCACTTTCGCTCTTTCGGAAGTTAATTTAATTGCAATGACCGCACACGACAACAAGATTCTTGGGGAAGGCCTTACTTACGATGACGTACTTTTAGTGCCTGCCTATTCTGAAATTTTACCCCGCGAAGTTTCCATCGCCACAAAATTTTCACGAAATATTACACTCAATGTACCAATTGTGTCCGCAGCGATGGATACGGTTACCGAAAGCGCCATGGCCATTGCCATTGCCCGCGAAGGGGGTATTGGTGTGCTTCATAAAAACATGACTATTGAAGAACAAGCTGCTGAAGTACGAAAAGTAAAACGTGCCGAAAGCGGAATGATAATAGATCCAGTTACATTGAAAAAAGGAAGCACGGTGGGCGATGCCCAAAAAACAATGCGGGAATACAGTATCGGGGGTATTCCGATTACCGATGATGCGGGGAAACTTATAGGAATTGTCACCAACCGCGACCTCCGTTTTGAAAAAGACCTAAAACGGCCTTTGAGCGAGGTTATGACTTCCGAAAACTTGGTTACCGTGGCGCAGGGCACTTCTTTAAAGGAAGCGGAGATTATTCTTCAACAGAACAAAATTGAAAAACTACCTGTAGTGAGCGATGACGGAAAATTGTTGGGGCTTATTACATTTAGGGATATTACAAAACTTACCCAAAAACCTATTGCCAATAAAGATAAGTATGGGAGACTACGCGTGGCTGCGGCCCTTGGCGTTACACCCGATGCAGTGCAAAGAGCGGAGGCTTTGGTAAACGCCCAGATTGACGCCGTAATTATCGATACTGCCCACGGACACACCAAGGGCGTGGTTGAGGTTTTGAGACAGGTAAAACAAAAATTTCCAGATTTAGATGTGGTAGTTGGGAACATTGCCACAGCCGATGCTGCTAAATATTTAGTTGATGCTGGTGCCGATGCCGTGAAAGTAGGTATTGGACCGGGTTCAATTTGTACAACCCGTGTGGTTGCTGGAGTAGGGTTTCCACAGTTTTCTGCGGTGCTGGAAGTTGCCGCGGCTATTAAAGGCAGCGGTGTACCAGTAATTGCGGATGGTGGAATTCGTTACACAGGCGATATTCCAAAAGCAATTGCTGCAGGGGCAGATTGTGTAATGCTCGGCTCATTGTTGGCAGGAACAAAAGAATCACCAGGAGAAACCATTATTTACGAAGGTAGAAAATTCAAATCCTATAGAGGAATGGGTTCAGTGGAAGCGATGAAGCAAGGAAGTAAAGACCGTTATTTCCAAGATGTGGAGGACGATATTAAAAAACTGGTTCCTGAAGGAATTGTGGGGCGTGTACCCTACAAAGGTGAATTGGTGGAAAGTATGACGCAATTTATCGGTGGATTAAGAGCTGGTATGGGCTATTGTGGCTCTAAAGATATTGAGACTTTAAAAGAGAATGGCAAGTTTGTAAAAATAACCTTTTCAGGAATTGCGGAAAGTCATCCACACGATGTAACAATTACGAAAGAGGCGCCAAACTATAGCAGATAGTTTTAAAAAATAAAGAATATGTTTGTTTAAAGCACTGGGTTTTTCTGGTGCTTTTTTATTTTAAAGTATTGAGCAACGCTTTAAAATAATTGATTATGGTTTCCAGTTGATGACTGTCCTTTTTTCTCAATGCTGCGCTATATGAAATTTTACTATTTTGACAAATAAGTTTTGAAGCAGGAAAGTAAAGTAGCGCACGGGTATATTGATTTAAGAGTAACTTCTCGGTGAGTTCAGTTTTTTCTCCTCTTAGACCATACTGCGGAGTACGTACAATAATACTAATAAGCGGTAATTTTCTAATCTCCGAAAAATCTGTTTCTGTAATTAATGAATTTTTTGGACCTATTTTTATTCTTACACGGCTGTTCCAATAAAGCTTCAGTTTATAATTCCTATCGTTTATCTTAATGGTTCTTATAATTTCGCCGGAAGGATTATTGTTTATTTGTTCAATAATTTCGCGAGAGTTCATTGGATTTAATTTTTACTTCAATAGATTTCAAAATCTCGATAAAGATTTTAAGCTGTGCTGCACTTTCAATTCCGTGAGGTGGTGTAAGTATTATTTTTGATGTATTTTCATATGGAATACGAATGTAAAGATTTTGTTTTTGAAGAAGTTTGATTAACAATTCATCATTAACAATTTGTGATATTAACTTTTCATTTCCTTTAAATACATACTTGGTTTTCAATATTTTATTTTTTGATGGTAACAGCCTTAGAATTAGTTTTTCAAGAAAAGTAATAGGATATATTTCTAAGCTTTCCCTTTTTTTATTATTTAAATGAAGCGTAATCCTATAGGGTTCTGCAGTAGGGATTGCTCCGCCAACTTCATCAAGATTAATGGAAATTCTGGAACCTGCTATTAAGAATTTTGCTGTTTTGGGCTGATAGACCATTCTTCCCAAAAGTGAAAAAATATTATTAATGTTTTCTTCTTCATAATACCCATTGTGTTTTTCTGCAAAATCTTTAATTAGGTTCATGACTAAGTGAGTTGAGATTCTTCAAATATAGTTTTTTGAAAAATAAAGCATAAAAAAACGTGGACCATAATAGTTCCACGTTTCTTTTATAAAAATTAAGGAGTTTTTTATTTTCCTTATTCTTCGTCAGCTGTTATGGTAATTCCCAATTCGGTGAGAATCGGAATGGTTAAGTCATAATTTGGATCTAGATATATCAAGTCTTGATTGGTTTGGGTAACTTGGGTAAACCCTTGTGCTTTGGCTACTTTGTCCAAAGCTTCGCCTATTTTTTTGTAAAGTGGTTGTAGGTATTCCTGTCGCTTTATTTCCATAAGCTTGGCGCCGTTCTGCTGAAATTTTTGAATGTCGGAATCCAATGTTAAAAGTTCGGTCTGTTTTGTCTTTTTTTCTTCGGGACTAAAGTTAGCCTCGCCTTTTTTATATGCTTCGGCGAATACTTTATATTCGTCTATTTTTTTATTAAGATCAACGTCCAATTGTGCTGCGTAGGTTTCCAATTGTGTTCTTACGGTTTCCATTTCTGGCATTTTGGAAAGTATGTAATCTATGTCCGCAGCGCCCACTTTGCTTTGTGCGAAGGTGGTAAGGCCAATAAAGAATATGGCAATTTTTAGAAATTTCATTTTAATATGTTTTAAAAAATTAAGTGCGCAATATTACTATAAATATCGCAAATATACAGGCAGTTGCGCTATCGTTTATAAAAAATGTAGTCTGTAATAAGAGGTGGAAGCCCTTTTTCTTTTAGCAAACTGATAAGCTGGCCACGGTGGTAGGTGCTGTGGTTTATTATGTGAAAAAGAATATCGACTACCGAATTTGTATAAGTTTGTCCCTTGCTATTGGTGTAACTTATGTTTTCATTTAATTGTATTTGATGAAGAATATGCATGCTTTTCTCAAAATTTTCGGTGTTGATGCTTTTTAATTGTTCCAAGCCCAATTCTTGCCACACCGAAAAAGTAGGTAAAGTACCTAAAATTCTATGGTTCCAAATGTGGTGGGCATTTAGTGTATGGCTTGTCAAAACGCTTATCTTCCCTTTAGAAAGAACAGGGTGCCCAATCAATGTGTCAATAACTTGCTGATTGCAGTGGTGTGTATACTCAAAACTATTTTGAAAAAAGGACTTCATTCGTCATAAAGCTGCCCTCGAGTGGGCTTTAAGGTTTCACGTAGGCTATCCATCAGTTTTTTTTCCACGACCATAAATGCGATGTGGTGCATAGGGCTAAGTTCTTCTATCCCGGTAAAACTGTGCTGTAGTTTTTCTGTTTCAGCAAATTCATTGAGGTGCTTTGCGTGGTGTTGGGCAATGTGCTTTGCGTTGGGACCACGAAAATCCCATATAAGTTTTATTCTTTCAGTCATTTACAGGGTGTTTTGAAGAAAATGTGATAACAAATAAAAGTAAAAGTTTCCTTCATTTTAAAACCATTGGCAAGGTACGGGTTTTCGGGAATATTTTTAAAACGGAAAAACACTATAATTATATTAAATTCGTTTGCATTTCTGATGTGTGTTACCATAGCTTTTTGTTATTTTTGCCACGCTTCACTAAAAATAAAATATTCAAAAAATGATGAAAAAATTTCTTTCCCTATTCATTTTGGTCTTTTTAAGCGCCATGACCGTTTTTTCGCAAAACAAAAAAGAGGTGTTGATGACCATAAACGGCAAACTTGTTTTCACCAATGAATTTAAGCGTGTTTATAAAAAGAACCTGGATCTGGTTCAGGATGAATCCCAGAAAGATATAGATGGTTATTTGGAACTTTTTATAGATTATAAACTGAAAATTGCAGAAGCCCAAGCTCAGGGTTTGGATCAGGAAAGCGCTTATAAAAGTGAATTTTCAAAATACCGTGACCAACTGTCAAGAAATTATCTCTTTGAAGATAAGGTTACAGAAGAGCTTGCCAAGGAAGCATACGAGCGTGGAAAGTTTGATATAGCCGCATCTCACATTTTGATTCGTGTAGATTATGAATCGGTTCCGCAGGACACATTGGCTGCTTATAATAAAATAAAGTCAATCAGGGAAAAAGCTTTAAAAGGAGAAGACTTTACAGGGCTTGCAAAAACATATTCCGAAGAACCGGGCGCCAAGGAAAGAGGCGGCGATTTGGGTTATTTTTCTGTGTTCACTATGGTTTATCCTTTTGAAACCGCAGCCTATAACACTCCAGTAGGAGAAATTTCTGAAATTGTTAGAACCAGTTTTGGTTACCACATCATAAAAGTGAAGGACAGAAGAGCAAAATTGCCAAAGATTGGGGTTTCGCACATTATGATTTCTGATAAAAAAGGAGCGCGCACTTTTAACCCTGAAGAACGCATCAATGAAATTTACACGATGCTAAAGCAGGGCGAATCTTTTGAAAGCTTGGCAAAACAATTTTCTGACGATAAAAACTCTGCAGTAAAGGGAGGGAAACTGAACCCTTTTACAAAAGGTGATCTTCGTGCATCAGAGTTTGAGGATGCTGCCTATGATCTAAAAAAGATTGGTGATATCAGTAAGCCTGTAAAAACTGATTTTGGCTGGCATATTATTCGTTTGGATGAAAAACTTCCTGTGGAAACTTTTGAAGAGCAAAAACAGATGCTTGAGAAAAAGGTATCTGAAGGCGACCGTTCTAAATTGGTTACCACCGCTACCAACAATAAGATAAAGCAGAAATACGGCTTCAAAAAAGAAGCAAGCTTTTTACCCTATTTTGATACGTATGTAGGTGATGATGTGCTTAAGCGAAAGTGGGTAATGGAACCCATTCCTGCTTCTGAAGAGAAAACGCTCTTCACCATAGGGGACAGAAAGGTAGGGTACACAGATTTTGCCAAATTTATTGAGAATAGACAAAGAACCACAAGGCCGTACAAGCATAAGGAGGCATTTTTGGTGGAACTTTATAACGAATTTGAAACTGAGCAGCTAAAGGATTATTTCAAAGAAAAACTGGAAGTGGACAATGAAGAGTACGCGGCTGTGCTTAATGAATACCGCGACGGACTTTTGATTTTTGATGTGATGAACAAAAACATCTGGCAGAAAGCTAAGAATGATAGTTTGGGCCTTGATGAATATTATAGTAAAACAAAGACAGACTACCAATGGAAACAGCGGGTTGATGCAGATATTTATTCAGCTACTTCAGAAAACATCGCAAAGCAGATTCAGACTATGTTGGCAGAAGGTAAAACTGCTGAAGAAATAAAAGCATCACTCAATACTGAAGAAAAAGTAAACGTATTGATAACGCCGGGACTTTTTGAAATTGATCAACACGAGCTGCCTAAGAATCTTGAAATAAATAAAGGCGTTTCAAGTATTTATCCTAACAATGATTCGTTTGTAGTAGTAAATATAAAAGAAGTATTGGCGCCTGGCGTTAAGGCTTTAGATGAAGTAAAAGGAAAAGTTTTAAGCAATTATCAAAATGATATTGAGGCTTCTTGGATGGAAAACTTACGCAAAAAGTACAATGTTGATGTAAATAAAAAAGCTTTAAAACACGTTAAAAAAGACCTTAAGTGATACGTAAAAGCCTTCATATAATATTGCTTTGCACTTTCTTTGTTTCCTGTGAATATTTTAAACCGGAAACCCAAGAAAATGCTGTAGCTCGGGTAAACAATACATTTTTATATGAAGAAGATATTCAAAAACTGATTAGTGAAGATACTTCCGCAGAGGACAGTACTTTAATAGTCAACAACTATATAAACCGTTGGGCAACCCAGCAGTTACTTATAGACCAAGCCAAGATTAATCTTACGGCTGACAAGCTTGAACAGTACAATAAATTGGTTCAGGAATATCAAAATGATTTGCTTACTGAGGCCTATAAAAACGTTATTGTAAACAAGCAACTGGACAGTACAATTACAGAACAGGAATACCACGAATATTACGAGACAAACAAAGAAAACTTTAAGCTGAAGGATCTTCTCGTCAAATTGCGTTATGTCCAACTTCCTGTAAATTATGATGGTTTGGCGTCAGTTCGGGAAAAGCTAAGCCGATACAACGAAAAGGACAGAAAATCACTTAACAGTCAGAATTATCAATTTATTTCCTCAAATTTTAATGACTCTGTTTGGGTCAAAAAAGAAGTATTACTGAATACGCTGCCAATAATTAGAGGCAATAACGAGCAAGTGTTAAAAAAAACCAATTTTACCCAATTGCAAGATTCATTAGGAGTATATTTGGTGAAAATTGAAGATGTGCTCAATCCCAATGATACTGCGCCTCTTTCTTATATCAAGCCTACTTTAAAGCAGATAATCCTGAACAAAAGAAAGCTTGAGCTTATAAAAAAACTAGAATCAGATATAACAAAAGATGCTATTGAAACAAATAATTTTGAAATCTATAAAAATGAATAAACTTTTATTGGTGTTGTTGCTTTCTACTGCAATGCTGCAAGCACAAACAGTTGTGGAGCCAGACAGTACAGGCGTAGTTAAAGCCAACGATACATTGGTGATACAACAAACTGTAAAGCGCGATACTATTAAGCCCTTTAAAAGATACAAAGCCGAAGGCGTTAGCGCTGTGGTTGGTGAATACGTGATTCTGGATAGCGATATAGACAAGGCTTATGTAGAAATGCAATCACAAGGAATGTCTATTGAAGATATAACCCGTTGCCAATTAATGGGCAAATTGATGGAAGATAAGCTCTATGCCCACCAAGCTAAGCAGGACAGTATTTTGGTTCCTGATGCTGAAATCAACGGAATGATAGATCAACAGTTGCAATATATGGTGAGCGAGCTGGGAAGTGAGGAAAAAGTAGCCGCCTATTACAGAAAAGATAATATAGCAGATTTAAGAAAAGAACTTTTTGAAGCCAATAAGAGTATAAAATTAGCAAGCTTAATGCAGCAAAAAGTAATTGAAAAAGTAGAAGTAACCCCAGAAGAGGTTCGCACCTTTTTCTTTTCAATTCCTGAAGAAGAACGCCCTGTTTTTGGAGCCGAGATAGAAATTGCACAAATAGTAATTGACCCTGAAGTAACCAGGCAGGCCATTGATGAAGTTAAAGCAAGATTGAACGCAATTCGTTCAGATATTATTGATAACGGCACCAGTTTTTCGACCAAGGCCGTTCTTTACTCCAAAGACCCAGGTTCTGCATCAAAAGGAGGGCTTTATCAGGGAGTAAGACGCGATTCCCCTTGGGCAAAAGAGTTTAAGGATCAGGCATTTTCCCTTTTAGAGGGTGAAATTAGCGAGCCTTTTGAAACAGAATTTGGCTGGCATATACTTTATGTTGAAAAGATCCGTGGGCAGGAAGTAGATGTGAGACATATTTTAATGTTCCCCGAAGTTTCGCAACAATCCATTGATGCTGCGCAGAAAAAAATAGAGGATATAAAAGCAGAAATCGAGAATGGTGAAATAACTTTTGCAGAAGCAGCCAGAAAACATTCAGACGATAAAGAAACCCGTAACAATGGTGGGCAGTTGGTTAATCCAATTACCTTTGATACTAAATTTGATCTTACCAAAATGGATCCCACGCTTAGCGCTCAAGTTTATAACTTAAAGGAAGGGCAAGTATCCGATATTTTTACGGATCGGGACCGTACCGGAAAAAGCAGTTTGAAAATTCTTACCGTAACAAAAAAGTATGCTGAGCACAAAGCTGATTATGCCAATGATTATGAACGTATAAAACAACTGGCACTGCGCGAAAAACAAATTAAAGTAATAAACAAGTGGCAGAACGAGAAAATAAAAGATACGTATATTAGCATCAATCAAGATTACCAGAATTGTGAATTTGCTGGAAATTGGTCGAAAAAATAAAATAATACTATGTCAGACGTAGAAGCGGTAACAGAACTGGTTTCCAAATACAACGCCCTTAAAAAAGAAATAAAAAAAGTAATAGTAGGTCAAGATGAAGTGGTTGAGCAAGTTTTGCTTGCAATCTTTTCTGGGGGTCACGCATTGCTTATTGGCGTCCCTGGATTGGCAAAAACCTTGTTGGTAAATACCGTTGCGCAAGCCCTTGGCCTTAAATTCAAAAGAATTCAGTTTACGCCAGATTTAATGCCGAGCGATATTTTAGGTTCCGAAATTTTGGACCAAAATCGCGAGTTTAAATTTATAAAAGGACCAATTTTTGCCAATATCATCCTAGCTGATGAAATAAATAGAACCCCTCCAAAAACCCAAGCTGCACTGCTTGAAGCAATGCAGGAACGCGCTGTAACCGTTGCAGGGCATCACTACAAGTTGGATTTACCATATTTTGTACTTGCAACACAAAATCCAATAGAGCAAGAGGGAACCTATCCTTTGCCCGAAGCGCAGTTGGATCGTTTTATGTTTGCGATAAATCTTGAATATCCATCCTTTTCTGAGGAAGTTGAAGTAGTAAAGCAAACCACCACGGGTGAAACACAAACTGTAAATGCACTTTTTTCCGCGCAAGAAATTATAGACTTTCAGCAGTTGATAAGAAGAATTCCTGTGGCTGACAATGTTGTGGAATATGCGGTAACACTTGTTGGTAAAACCCGTCCTGAGAGTTCTACAGCAACAGATACGGTAAAAAACTATATTGATTGGGGCGCAGGTCCACGAGCTTCACAAAATCTAATTTTGGCAGCCAAAACTAATGCAGCACTGCACGGAAAATATTCTCCAGATATTGAAGATGTACAGAAAGCCGCAATTGGAATACTTCGTCATAGATTGATAAAAAACTACAAGGCCGAAGCAGAAGGATTAAGTATTGAAGATATAATCAAAAGCTTATATTAATTCAATTACTCTTTCCTTTTGAAATTATAAAACATTCTTTTATAATATTCTGAATTTCTTAATTTATCATAGATAATTTTGCCGTATCAGCAATTATATTCAATAATATTTAGTATTTGCTGAATTATGTTCATTAAATAAGCATTTTCATTAAATATTTTTTAAATATTCCAAATTTTTGTATTTTCGCAAACAACTAAAAATACAACTATGGCTTTTGATATTGATATGATTAAAAAGGTTTATGCCCAGATGGCAGAACGTGTTGATAAAGCGCGTGAAGTCACGGGTAAACCACTTACTCTTTCCGAAAAGATTCTATATTCCCACCTTTGGGATGGTAATCCAGATAAGGCTTTCCAGCGTGGCAAGGATTATGTGGACTTTGCCCCAGATAGAATAGCCTGTCAGGATGCAACCGCCCAAATGGCGCTTTTGCAATTTATGCAGGCGGGAAAGAAAACAGTTGCGGTGCCCACAACCGTTCACTGTGATCATTTAATTCAAGCCAAGCAAGGCGCAGCTCCAGATTTAAAACGTGCCAACGAAACTAGTAATGAAGTTTTTGACTTTTTGGAATCTGTTTCAAACAAATACGGAATTGGTTTCTGGAAGCCGGGAGCTGGAATTATTCACCAAGTTGTATTAGAAAATTATGCTTTTCCCGGCGGAATGATGATTGGTACGGATAGCCACACCGTAAACGCAGGTGGTCTCGGAATGGTAGCCATTGGCGTGGGAGGTGCTGACGCAGTGGATGTGATGGCCGGAATGCCTTGGGAACTAAAATTTCCGAAGTTAATAGGCGTAAAACTTACCGGAGAACTAAATGGCTGGACGGCTTCAAAAGATGTTATTCTGAAAGTCGCCGGAATCCTTACCGTAAAAGGTGGAACGGGCGCTATTGTTGAATATTTTGGCCCTGGTGCAAAAAATCTTTCCTGTACAGGTAAAGGAACCATCTGTAATATGGGTGCCGAAATAGGCGCAACCACTTCAACCTTTGGCTATGATGATGCTATGGAGCGTTTTTTAAGAGCGACCGACAGAGAAGACATTGCAGATGAAGCCAACAAGATTCGTGAATATTTAACGGGTGATGATGAAGTTTACGCAAATCCAGAGAAATATTTTGATCAAGTAATAGAGATTGACTTAACCACACTTCGTCCACATTTGAATGGTCCTTTTACTCCAGACTTGGCAACTCCGGTTGGTGAATTGGGTGAAAAAGCAAAGAAAAACAAATGGCCTATAAAAGTAGATTGGGGCTTGATAGGTAGCTGTACCAACTCTTCTTATGAAGATTTAACCCGTGCTGCCTCCATTGCGCAGCAGGCCATTGATAAAAAATTAAAACCGAAAAGCGATTTCGGAATAAACCCAGGTTCAGAGCAAATTCGATTTACTGCAGAGCGCGATGGACTTTTGGATGTTTTTGAAAATTTAGGCGCCACAATTTTTACAAATGCCTGCGGCCCGTGTATTGGTCAATGGGACCGAAGTGATAGAAAGGGAGACGAAAAGAACACTATTGTGCATTCATTCAATAGAAACTTTTCAAAGCGTGCTGATGGAAATCCCAATACCCACGCCTTCGTTGGCTCACCAGAAATGGTTGCCGCAATTGCAATCTCTGGCCGATTAGATTTCGACCCGATGAACGATACGCTTCTAAATGAAGACGGACAAGAAGTAAAACTAGATGAGCCACGTGGTTTGGAATTGCCCCCAAAAGGTTTTGAGGTAGACGATAACGGTTATTTGGCGCCAAGAGAAGACGGAAGTTCCGTTGAGGTGAAAGTTGCAAATGATAGTGAGCGCCTACAGTTATTGGAACCATTTCTTCCTATTCAAGATTCGGAATTGCAGGGAGTAAAATTATTAATCAAAGCTTTCGGAAAATGTACAACCGACCATATTTCTATGGCCGGCCCTTGGCTGCGCTATCGTGGTCATTTGGACAATATTGCAAACAATACCTTAATTGGTGCTGTAAATGCTTTTAACAAGCAAACAAATTTTGTTAAAAACCAATTTACAGGTGAGTACGGTGGCGTGCCAGATGTACAACGAGAGTACAAAGCCAAAGGAGTAAAGACCATTGTTGTGGGCGACCATAATTACGGTGAAGGTTCTTCTCGGGAGCACGCGGCAATGCAGCCACGACACTTGGGCGTTGCAGCGGTTTTGGTAAAATCTTTTGCTAGAATTCACGAAACAAATTTAAAAAAGCAAGGTATGTTGGGGCTTACGTTTAACAATGAATTGGATTACGACAAAATACAGGAAGATGATACCTTTAATTTTGTTGATATTGCCGACTTTGTACCAAATAAACCACTTACTTTGGAGATTGTTCATAAAGATGGCAGTAAGGATACCATCAAGGTTAACCATACCTACAACGATGCACAAATAAAATGGTATCGCGAAGGGTCTGCCTTGAATTTGATTAAAAAGCAGAACGCTTAGTCTTTATAATAGTAAGGCATTAACCTCACAGATCTTTCGGATTTGTGAGGTTTTTTATACGATTGAATTATGAAACGTTTTTTAAAGAAAAATTGGAGCAACGTGCTCTTCTTTGCATTTTTGGCATTGCTGATTATTCCACAAACGCGCATGCCCATCCAGGTTTTTGTACAGCGGCTTATTTCATTTTCACCTTCAGAAAAAGATAAAGCAGAACGAGAGAAAATGGAAGACTATCAATGGAGCTTACAAAGGTTAAATGGTGAGGAAATAAATTTTTCACAATCTGAAGAAAAAGTAACGATTGTAAATTTCTGGGCAACATGGTGCCCGCCCTGTGTTGCAGAAATGCCTTCGTTCCAGAAATTGTACGATAGTTATGGTAACAAAGTAGATTTCTATTTTGTTACTTCGGAAGAATCTGAAAAAGTGAATAGATTTCTTCAGAAAAATGAATATACATTGCCGGTTTACATTCAACAATACGAAGCTCCAAAACAGCTAAAATCACAGGCACTGCCTACTACTTTTTTAATTTCAAAAAGTGGTGAAATAGTTATTGACGAAGAAGGTGTTGCGGATTGGAACAGTAAAAAAATGAGAGCTTTATTGGATAATCTTCTTAATAAATAATCGGTTATAAATTATCCGGAAAAATGGTTTTTCAAGATAGAATCCATTTCTTTTTTACCTTCTGCAATTTCGCAGATAGTATTCCACAGTTTTGGAGTTATCAAAGATTTTAAAGGTTGTTCCACCTTTAGTATTTTAGGAAAATTTTTGATGAGTTGCTTATCCCAAGTTTGGTAATGATTCAAAAGATCGTCGGGATAGACAGTTTTGCGTCGCGTGCCCTCATCAATTCCTTTAAAGGGTTCAGAAACATTAAGGTAGCCATAATCGTCAGTCAATTCTTCCCCTGGTTGAATATCGCGTATTGCAATTTCAAAATCATAGGCCGTTGACATACAATTGCTCTTAAAACTATGGTTTACATACCGCCCATAATCCCAGCATAGCACAAAATTTCCTTTGTTGTTTCGGTAGCAATAGGTTTCAAGAATATTTTGATACAGCGAATTCATTTTTTTCATCTTGGCCGGTGTAAATTCACGGTCCAAATCATCCAAAGCCCAAGTTATTGTTCCGGCGGGAATAAATTTGGTAGCAACAACGCCATAACCAATTTGATTACTGATGAATTTCAGTTCTGTTTTGGGATGTATCATATAACGTATTTTTAGGATTAAATGTAATGCAAAAACTTAATCAATTTACATTCATAATTCTATTGTATATGAAATTTTATAGCTGTTAATTTGCCGATTTTTTCCGCAGGCTAATTTTCTCTTTCTAAATTTGGGCTATACTTATCCTTAAACTTTTCCATTAAAATATAAATGGTCAAAAGCATTGTGAGTGCATAAATACTGTCTTCTATGGGAACGGAGCCAATGCGGATGCCTAAGTTTTCAGCATTATTGTACCAAACCACTTCTTCGTGAATCCAACTACCGGTGAGAAACCCATTCACTATAAAAAAAGGGACTAAAAGAATTAGAAAAATAGGGAAGAAAACTTGAAGTGTTTCACGTTTGTAATTATACACCAAGGCCAGTAAAACAATTGCATAACCAAAATTGACGGCGGTGTACAACCGATCGTAAAAATAGAGCAGGGTGGCGATTAAAATGGTTTGCAGCAAAAAATATACTATTTGTGTTGTTTTCTCTGAAATTGAAAATTTGGGAAGCATATTTTTGAAAGCATAGATTGTGAAAATACAAGCGTAAGGAATGCAAATGAAGAAAAGCCATTCTTCCAAAGGCAAATTGCCCAGTTTAATTCCAGAAAGATATTTTTCATTAAAACCCCAAATTCCATTTTGGGTAAAGTTGATATCCCACGGAATAAAAAAAGCCATCATAATAAATGTGGCGGGGAAAAAATATTTCCAAAGCTTATAAAACCTCAGTTTCGGGTGAAAACTAAAGAGAAAAGGAATGCTGAGAGATGCAAGATTTAATAAAAGATAGAGATGCCACATCTGTTATTTTTTGAAATACTTTAACGGTGGTAGTAACATTCCGAAACATTCTCCTTTATCTTTTCCCAAATGTTTGTGGTGTATTTTGTGCGCACGCCTGATGCCTCGGGCATACCAATTATTGGCGTTTCGGAACATTTTAAAACGCTGGTGAATAAAAATGTCGTGAACAAAAAAGTAAGTAAGGCCATACGCAAAAATCCCTAAGCCTATGGGCAAACCTGCCCAAAAGCCAAAATAACTCCAGCCTACAAAACAACTGATGCTCACCAAGGCATAAAAAAGAAAGAAATAATCATTACGCTCCCACCAACTGCCGTGATCTTTATGGTGATGATCTTTGTGCAATTTCCATAAAAAACCGTGCATAATGTACTTATGTGTAAACCACGCCATAAATTCCATGATGCAAAAAGTAGAAATGAAAATTAGTATCCAAAGAACTGTTATCATTTTATCTTTAAATTATTTTGATTTGGGAGTATTATGTTTAGGTTTAAAATTAATACGACTGTACTTCTGTCTCCAGCAATATTATTTCACCAAATTTAATTGATATTTTACATAGCTGCGTGTTAAAAGCCCTATTTTTTCAATGTTTGGAACGCGAATTCTAGAATTTTTAATTTCTGTAGCAGGGGTTTTTTGTAGCTTTTTCAGCAATCGTCTATAATATCTATAAGCTATGAAAACTCCCAACTTTGAATCGTGTGGCAATTGTAAAATGCCTTGATATCCACGATTAAAGTTGTCTTCAATTTCTTCAATTATCTTTGTTTTTGAATCTTCGTCAAGAGATTCCAGATTGGTATTTGGAAAATAAGTTCGGCTTAAGTTTTCATAATCATCTTTAAGATCACGAAGAAAGTTCACTTTTTGAAACGCGGAACCTAAATTCATCGCCGACTCTTTTAATTGATTATACTTTTCAGTATCACCTTTCACAAATACTTTTAGACACATTAAACCAACAACGTCTGCCGAGCCGTATATATAATCATTAAATTCTTCTGTAGTGGAATAGACGCTTTTGGTAAGATCCAATCGCATACTGGCCATAAACGTATCGATTAAATCTCTTTGAATGTTATACTTATATACTGTTTCTTGAAATGAATTTAAAATCGGGTTTAAGCTAATTTTATCTAAAAGAGCTTCATCCAACGCATTTTCAAAGCGACCAAAAAGAACCTCTTTATTATAATCGTGAAAAGAATCAACGATTTCATCTGAAAAACGTACAAAGCCATAGATATTATAAATATCCTGACGTATGGCAGGCCCCAACATTCGTGTAGCCAACGAAAAGGAAGTACTGTAGGTTTCAGTTACCTGTTTGCTGCATTTTTTGGATACTATGTCAAAAAGTTCTTTCACTATTTTTTTTCTTTTTCAATTAACCCGGCTACTAATTTTCCAGAGATAAGTGCGGGTGGCACCCCCGGTCCAGGGACTGTGAGTTGTCCTGTGAAAAAAAGGTTTTTCACTTTCTTACTTTTCAATTTTGGCCTTAAAAAAGCTGTTTGCATCAAAGTGTTGGCTAGGCCATATGCATTTCCCTTATAACTATTGTAGTCAGTAGTGAAATCATTAATACAGAATGACTCTTTAAATATAACGTATTTTCTCACCTCTTGGTTGGTTATTTTTTCAAACCGATCGATTATTTTCTCAAAATATTCTACCCTTAATTCTGGGATATCAACCAAACCTGGAGCCAATGGAATTAAAAAAATTCCAGCTTCTTTTCCTGCGGGTGCTACACTAATATCGGTTTTTGAAGGAAAACTTGCGTAAAAAAGCGGTTCGTCGGGCCACTTTGGCGAATCGTATATTTCTTCGGAATGTTTTTTAAAATCAACATCAAAAAATAATGTGTGATGATCTACTCGCTCGATTTTTTTGTCGAAACCTACATAAAATAATAGGGCAGAAGGAGCAAAGGTTTTTTTGTTCCAATAATTTTCAGAATACTGTCGGAGCTTCTGCTCCAAAAGTGTTTCTGTATGATGATAATCAGCACCACTTAAAATGATATCTGTCTCAATTTTTTTACCGTTTGAAATTATTCCGCTAGCTTTTCCTTTTTCAACAATTATCTTTTCAATGTTTTGATTTGTCTTTATGGTTACGCCAAGTTTCTGTGCAAGATTTTTAATCCCGTCGACCACCGAGAACATACCTTTTTTTGGGTGAAATGTTCCGAGTCCAAAATCTGCATAGTTCATAAAACTATAAAATGAAGGTGTTGCGGAAGGTTTTGCTCCCAAAAACAATACAGGAAATTCTAAAATTGAAATTAGTTTCGGATTTGTAAATTCCTTCCGTACGTCTTCACTTACTGTGCTAAAAAACTGCCCAATCTTCTTCATGGTTTGGAACGTAACCAATTCTAATGGGGAAACACCGGGTCTGTAGACCAGATCTTTTATGGCAATATTGTAATTATCTAATGCCTGTACCATGAATTTTCTCAACTTGAGTGAACTGCCCGGTTCCTCTTTTTCAAATGAAGCACAAATCTTTTCAAGAGTATCTTCAATGGTTATATAGTTTCCACTTCCAAAATACACACGGTATGCTGGGTTCAGTTTTTCGAGTTCATAAAAATCTGAAGGATACTTTCCAAAATCTTTAAAAAACCGTTCAAAAACATCTGGCATCCAATACCACGTAGGGCCCATGTCAAACGTAAAACCATGCTTTTTTAACTGTCGCGCTCTACCGCCAATGGTTTCATTTTTTTCATAAATGGTTACATTATTTCCTGCTTGGGCCAAATAACACGAAGCGGCAAGCGAAGAAAAACCAGAGCCAATAACTGCAACTTTTTTCATATTGTTTAACAAATCTACATTTTATTTAAACAAAAAAGAAATTTGCAGAATGTAATTTTGTGTTAAGATTTAATTTTATTGGAAATATTTGATTCTCCGAAAATGATTTCGGGCTTAAAGGATTTTTTAAAAGACTTATGTTTAGTAGGTTGACAGCTTTTCAATATGATCTGTAAACTGCTTAATGTCCCTAAAAAACTTTACACTTTTTGTGTTTTTATTACTCTTTTCGGCTTTGTCGCCCAATACCCAGAGTTCGCACGAACCTTTCGCACTGACTTCATCTTGAAAATCTGTAAGATACTTTTTAAGGTTATCATTTTCTGGGCGGACCGTGAAATAGGTAACAAAAATTATTTTAGTTTTTGTTTTTAAGACATGCTTTAAGCTTTCCAAAGGAATATTTGGACCTAAAAAAATTGTGTTGTAACCAGCTGAGATTAGTTCATAATTTGCGTATAGCAAGCTAATTTCATGGATTTCCTGATAAGGAAGATAAAGGGTGAACAATTGAGCTTTTTCAGAATTGCTTGTTTTCCGTTTGGACGTATGGCTTATAATGGAGTGTTTTATCTTTTCGGATATGAAATGCTCGTGTGAAGGATCAATGGTGCCAGAGTGCCACAGAACTCCCATTTCATTGAGTAATGGTACAAATATTTCAGCAAAAACTTCACTGAACGATTTTTTTTCCAAAAGTTTTTCCAAAGTAGCATCAAAAAGTTCTCCGTCAAACTCAAACATCGCCGACTTAAAAATATTTAGCATATATTCAGAATCAAGACCATTGATGTTTTTTTTAATCAATTCTTGAATCTGTACATTATTTAAGCTTGCAATTTTTGATATTTTGTGCCCGGCATTGTATAAATAGGCAACATTCAATAACTTCTTGAGGTTGTCTAGATCGTACTTTCTAATGTTGGTATCGGTACGGTCCGGTTCAAGAAGATTGTACCTTTTCTCCCAGATTCTGATTGTATGGGCTTTTACGTTTGAGAGATTTTCAAGATCCTTTATGCCAAATTGTGTTTTGACCACTGAATTACCGTTTAGTTTTAGCTTGTGAATGTACTAAAAAGAAGTGAATTTGTTTAGATAAATGTAAAATTCACTAAACATATTGGGAAAAAATGTACCCGGGATGGGACTTGAACCCACACGCCCAAAGGACACATGGCCCTCAACCATGCCTGTCTACCAATTCCAGCACCCGGGTGGATACTCATTTTCACCTAAGCGTTTAAAACAAATTAAGAAGTGTTTTAAACAAAAAAAGTTAAACCGAGGGCTTAACTTTTTGTGACCTGGCTGGGGCTCGAACCCAGGACCACCTCCTTAAAAGGGAGGTGCTCTACCAACTGAGCTACCAGGTCTTCCTTATTGCGGGTGCAAATATACTATCATTAAATGAAATTTTCAAAACGAAAATGAATTAAATTTGAGGAAAATCTAAAACCTTTGAAATACAGGGGCTCACAAATGAATTTTTTATTTCAAAAGCTGCATTTGGATAAATAATCAACAAAATATAGGAGAATGTTACACCATATTTTGAGAATTTCGTAATTTGAAAACCTATGAAAATCATCTTAGTTGGATACATGGGAAGCGGAAAATCTTCCATAGGAAAAAAAGTTGCGGAAGTTTTGAGGCTACCTTTTAAGGATATGGATTCTGAAATTGAAAAAGCTGAGGGGATTTCTGTATCCAAAATATTTTCAGAAAAGGGAGAGGTCTATTTCAGAAAAGTGGAAAACAAAATATTGAAGGAACTTCTGAAATACCCCAACAGCTTCGTTTTGGCAACAGGGGGTGGAACCCCGTGTTATTCAGATACGATTGAATTTATTCAAAAACAGGAAGATACCGTTTCAGTGTATTTAAAAATTCCGATAGATATTCTGGTTTCCCGATTGTTTTCAGAAAAGGCAGAAAGACCCCTGATAGCTCACTTAGGTTCTGAAGATGAACTTGAAGATTTCATTAGAAAACACCTATTCGAGAGGGCATTCTATTATAATCAGGCAGATATGATTATTGAAGTTGGACCGGAAAGTGTAGCTGAAACTGTTGAAAAAATAATTTTGAAGTTATTCTAATACCGCTCTGTCGTTATTTTTCTCAAATATCACAGAAACGTTTTCGTTTAGCGAGGTTGAAAGCGAAATGCCTTTAAAATCAGCTTTTACAGGATACTTTTTATGGTTTCTGTCAACAAGAACTGCTGTCTTGAATTGTTTTAATGGTACTTCCAGAAAATGTTTCACACCATAAATTAAAGTGGTTCCTGAATGGAGCACATCGTCAACAAGGAGTAATGATTTATTTTTGTATTCTTCCTCTTTCAATGAGGTTTTTATTGGGTTGGTAGGGTTCTTTTTATCAATTATCACTTCACAAAGAATCACTTTTATAGGAGAGATTTTCTCGACTTCAGTTTTAAGTTTCTTTGCTAACACAAAACCATTGGTCATAATGCCTGCAATCACCACCTCTTTTTCATCTACGTTCGTTTCGTAGATTTGATAGGCAATTCGCTTTATTTTATGGGCAATCTGTTTTTGGTCTAGAATGATGGTATTTATTTCTTGCATTTGTTATTTTTTTCAAATATAGTTATAACACCTCATTTTCATCATCTGTAGATTCGGTAAAATCATCCAAATCTCTTCTGTCCTTTTTTGTGGGTCTGCCAACTCCTTTTTTCCGGTAGTAGGTTTTTGCGTATTGTAACATTTCATTGGTTTCAAATGCCTCTTTGGGAGTTGTGTCTTTTCTATATAAATCTACCAATTTGGCGCCAACTCTACTCTCAGGCAGATCAAGAACTTCCAATTCATAATTAATTTGGTTTTTCCGAAGGTTTATAGTATCGCCCGGATAAACGTCTCTGGAAGGTTTTACAATATCACCATTAACACGTACAGAACCTTTTTTGCATGCCTGAGTAGCCATATTTCTGGTTTTTAAATACCGAACTGCCCATATATATTTATCAATCCTCATAATTATTATGCCCAAAACAACGTTAATGTAGTGTGCAAAAATAACGGAAAATTGTATCTTGCGCCCACAAAACCTGGATGATGATTAAAATAAAATACGCTTGCGGCTTGATGATTGGGCTGCTATTTATTACTACTTCTTGTAAAAAAGATGATGATGTTGTTGAAGTTATTCCGCCACGTGACCGTGGACCTGAGGCTTTAAGAGCGCAAGAGGAAATTGAAGAATTTTTGGAAACGCATTTTTACAATTACGAAGATTTTGAGACGGATCCCGAAAATTTTAAAATAAAGTTTGATACAATAGCAGGAGATAATGCTTCAAAAACTCCTTTGATGGGGCAGGTAGATTTTATTAAGGTTAAGGACGTAGTGGATACTGATGTCGAATATAAGCTTTACTATTTGAATGTACGTGATGGTGGTGGCGAAAAGCCGCATTTCGCCGATTATACCATAAACACCTATGAGGGAAGGTTAATGAATCTTGATTTGTTTGACAGTTCCGTGATTCCAGTTAGATTTAACCTAGTAGATACGCCAACGAGTTCTGGAATCATAAGAGGATTGCAGCAAGCAATTATCCAATTTAGAGGTGCATCCAATGTTATTTCTAATCCTGATGGCACACTTACTTTCGAAAATTACGGTATTGGTGCAGTATTTATACCCTCCGGTTTGGCTTATTATCAGTATCCTCCACCCACTGGGGGATTGAATGCCTACGACCAACTTATTTTCTCTTTTGAATTATTTGAGTCTGAAGTAGCTGATCATGACGAAGATGGAATACCATCTTATATGGAGGATCTTAATGAGGACGGCTTTTTGCTGAATGATAATACGGACGGTGCAGGTGCGGTAAATTATTTAGATGATGATGATGATGGTGATGGCCGTTTAACTAAATATGAAATAGAAATAGACGGCAATGGAAATATAACCTTTCCTGATGTTGATGGGGATGGTATTCCAGATTATTTAGATTCTGACAGTTAAAAAAAAATAATAAAAGATAACAAAAAGCCCGATTCCTTTACGAATCGGGCTTTTTTATAATTAATTACTTTATAGATTATTTGCGGGCAATAACCTTTTTTACAGCATTTACAATTGCCGAAGCATTCAAGCCGTATTTATCCATCAATTGCTCGGGAGTTCCGGATTCCCCAAAAGTATCCTGCGTTGCAACAAATTCTTGCGGAGCGGGATGGTGCGTAGCTAATACACGCGCCACACTTTCGCCCAAACCACCTAAGAAGTTGTGTTCTTCGGCAGTTATTACACAGCCTGTTTTTTTCACGCTTTTCAGAATTGCTTCGTCGTCCAAAGGCTTTATAGTGTGTATGTTAATTACATCGGCAGTAATTCCGTTTTCGTTTAAAGTTTCCGCAGCTTGCAAAGCTTCCCAAACCAAATGGCCGGTGGCAATAATAGTTACATCAATTCCTTCCTGCAATTGAACCGCCTTTCCTATTTGAAAATTCTGGTCTGCAGGAGTGAAGTTTGCAACCTTCGGTCTTCCAAAACGCAAATAAACAGGGCCTTCAAAATCTGCAATTGCAATTGTTGCAGCTTTTGTTTGGTTATAATCGCAGGTATTGATTACCGTCATTCCCGGAAGCATCTTCATCAATCCGATATCTTCCAAAATTTGGTGCGTAGCGCCATCTTCACCCAAAGTAATCCCAGCGTGTGAAGCGCATATTTTTACGTTTTTTCCGCTGTAAGCAACACTTTGACGAATTTGGTCATAAACCCTTCCCGTAGAAAAATTCGCGAAAGTTCCGGTGAAGGGAATCTTCCCGCCAATGGTCATTCCCGCAGCAATGCCTATCATATTTGCTTCGGCTATACCCACTTGAAAGAAGCGCTCTGGATGGTTATCCTTAAACTCGTCCATTTTAAGCGAACCCGTAAGGTCTGCACAAAGTGCAACGACATCTTTGTTTTTCTTTCCAAGTTCCGTGAGCCCGTCCCCGAAACCTGAACGTGTATCTTTTTTGCCTGTATCTGTATATTTTTTCATAAGCCTCCCCAACCCCTCCAAAGGAGGAGCTTATAATGGGTTGTATTTAAATTTTTAGTTTCATTTAGAGTTTTAAGTTCCCCTCCCTTCGGGAGGGGTTAGGGGTGGGCCTAATAATCTCCCAAGGTTACAGGGTTTTGTGAAAGCGCCGTTTCCAACTGCTGGTCATTTGGTGCTTTTCCGTGCCAATCGTGGGTATGCATCATAAAATCAACGCCATTGCCCATTACGGTATGTAGCAAAACACAAACGGGTTTTCCATTGCCTGTTTTTTCTTTCGCTTTTTTCATTCCCGAAACGATAGCTTTTAGGTCATTTCCTTTTTCAATATCCATCACATCCCAACCGAAAGCTTCAAATTTTGCTTTCAAATTTCCGAGGGGAAGTACATTTTTAGTAGCTCCGTCAATCTGCTGGCCGTTTAAATCAACGGTTACAATCAGGTTGTCCACATTATTTCCCGCAGCATACATGATTGCTTCCCAATTTTGACCTTCCTGTAATTCGCCATCGCCACAAAGTGTGTAGATTAAATGTTTGTCTTTGTTGAGCTTTTTAGTGAGTGCGGCCCCAATAGAAGCAGAAATGCCCTGACCCAAGGAGCCCGAGGCAATCCGAACACCCGGTAAACCTTCGTGCGTTGTTGGATGGCCCTGTAAACGCGAATTTAAAAGACGGAAGGTGTTCAGTTCTTCCACGGGGAAATAGCCCGCCCGTGCCAAAACACTGTAGAAAACAGGTGAAATATGTCCGTTTGAAAGGAAGAAGAGATCTTCACCAATGCCGTTCATTGTGAAATTTTCATTGCGTTCCATCAATTCGTTGTAGAGTGCCACGAAAAATTCAGTACACCCAAGTGAGCCGCCGGGATGCCCAGAATTCACTTTGTGTACCTGCCTTAAAATATCTCTTCGGACCTGAACCACCAAATCCTCAAGTGCTTTGTAATCTGCCATAATGTGTTTTAATTTTCAGTGTCAAAAGTACGGTATTCGGCAGGCTGTTCAAAGAGTAAACAAATGGTTTTATTAACGATTTGAGGGTTTTGTTAACATGCTGCTCAATTCTGAATTCATAATTCCCAATTCAGAATTATAAAGTTATCTTTGCCACCTCAATAAAAATTGCTGAATGCACTTTAAATTAGAAGCTACAGATTTACAAAGCAGCGCCCGCGCTGGAACCATAACCACAGATCACGGAGTGATTGAAACTCCTATCTTTATGCCCGTGGGCACGGTTGGCACCGTAAAGGGTGTGCATCAGCGTGAATTAAGGGAAGATATAAACCCAGACGTCATTCTTGGAAATACCTATCATTTGTATTTAAGGCCACAAATGCCTGTTCTAGAAAAAGCTGGCGGACTTCATAAATTTATGAATTGGGATCGAAATATTTTAACGGATAGTGGTGGCTACCAAGTATATTCGCTTTCAGCAAATAGAAAAATCAAGGAGGAAGGGGTAAAATTCAAGAGCCATATTGACGGGAGTTATCACGTTTTTACGCCTGAAAACGTAATGGAAATACAACGCACCATAGGTGCCGATATCATTATGGCTTTTGATGAATGTGCGCCATACCCTTGCGATTTTAACTATGCAAAACGTTCTATGCACATGACACATCGATGGCTGGACCGCTGTATAAAACATTTGAAAAAAACACCCTTAAAGTATGATTATGGACAGACTTTTTTTCCAATAGTGCAAGGAAGTACTTATAAAGATTTAAGAAAGCAATCTGCTGAATATATTGCTTCGGTTGGAGCTGAAGGCAACGCCATTGGCGGACTTTCGGTTGGAGAACCCGCTGAGGAAATGTACGAAATGACAGCAATAGTAACTGAAGTTCTCCCAAAGGAAAAACCGCGTTATTTGATGGGCGTAGGAACACCGGTAAATATTTTGGAAAATATTGCGTTGGGAATAGATATGTTCGACTGCGTAATGCCAACACGAAACGGCAGGAATGGGATGCTTTTCACTTCCGAAGGAATTATCAATATAAAAAACAAAAAGTGGGAAGCAGATCTTTCTGTAATAGACCCGATGGGGATTACTTGGGTAGATACCGAATATAACAAAGCATATCTCCGCCATTTGTTTACCGTAAACGAAATGCTGGGAAGGCAAATAGCCACCATCCACAATCTGGGATTCTATTTATGGTTGGTTCGCGAGGCGAGAAAACATATATTAGCAGGTGATTTTGCCGAATGGAAAAACGGCATGGTAAAGAAACTGGATCAAAGACTATAACATGCTCCGCATTCTCGACAGGTACATACTAAAGAAATACTTAGGCACTTTTTCGCTCCTGTTATTGCTTTTTATACCTATTGGAATCACAGTCCATCTTGCTGAGAAGATTGATAAAATTCTGGAAAACGAAGTGCCGTTGATGGAGGTTCTTATCTATTTGTACAACTTCACCATTTACTTTGCCAATCTGCTTTTTCCGCTGTTCCTTTTTCTTTCTGTAATTTGGTTTACCTCAAAATTAGCTAACAATACGGAGGTTATTGCGTTTTTGAGCAGTGGCGTTTCTTATTATCGTTTTCTTCGGCCATACATAATTGGCGCTACCATAGTCTGCATAGCGGCGCTTGTTTTTAGTATGTACTTGGCGCCTAAGGCCAGCAAGGGTTTTAATGAATTTTCCTATAATTATTTAAAAAAAGGAAAACAAGATAGGGACCAAAGCAACGTCTATACACAGATAAATGACAACGATTATATTTACGTTAGCTATTTCAACGTAACCGATAAAATAGGAAGCAACTTTACTTTGGAACATTTTGAAGGCAATAAAATGACCTATAAAATTTCCGCAGCGCAGATAAAATATAACGAAGCTGATAGCACATATTCATTGTTTCATTATAACAAAAGAAAAATAGGGGAATTTGATGATGTTTTGGAAAGCAAGCCAAAGCTCGATACCGTTTTTTCTTTTGACCTTGAAGATTTAACGCCGGTAACCTACATTGCTGAAACACTGAATTTTACAGAGCTGAACGATTTCATTAAAAAGGAAAAGGCACGCGGTTCTTCTTATATAAACAGATATGAAGTAGTTCGGTACAAACGGTGGAGTTTGCCGGTTTCTGCATATATTTTAACCATAATTGCCGTAGCCGTTTCCTCTGTAAAAAGGCGTGGCGGTATGGGGCTGAACCTAGCCATTGGTATTGGTATCGGGATGGTTTTTGTTTTCTTCGACAAAATTTTTGGCACTATGGCAGAGCAAAGTGATTTTTCTCCTTTCGTAGCCACTTGGTTTCCGAACTTTGTTTTCGGAATATTGGCAATCTATCTTTTAAGAAATGCGAAACGATAAGCTCCTCAATTATCTGCACCTACATTTTATAGTATTTATCTGGGGTTTCACCGCTGTTCTGGGCGCTTTGATTTCGTTGGAAGCCATTCCATTGGTTTGGTACAGAATGTTGCTGGCTGCAGGTTTTGTCTTTCTCTTTTTGCTTTTCAAAAAAGAAAATTTAAGGTTTTCGATGAAAACATTGGGCAAATTTTGCTTCGCCGGTATTCTTATTGCCGTGCATTGGCTCACTTTCTTTGGCGCGATCAAAGCCTCGAATGTTTCGGTAACGCTTGCAGTGCTCTCAACGGGAGCTTTTTTTGCATCATTGTTGGAACCGCTTCTCTACGGAAGAAAAATAATTTTATACGAAGTATTGTTCGGACTTATTGTAGTAGTGGGACTTTACATAATTTTCGACGTGGAAGCTTCCTATACCTTAGGCATTATTTTGGCGCTTATTTCAGCATTTTTGAGTGCGCTTTTTTCTGTAATCAATGGCAAATTTGTGTTGGAGCATAAAGCTTCGGCAATTTCATTTTATGAATTGCTATTTGGTGTTATTGGAATCAGTATTTATCTCGCATTCGCAGGAAAATTCACTACGGAATTTTTCACCGTTTCAGCCCACGACTGGGTTTATTTAATAATTCTCGCGTCGGCCTGTACCGCATATGCTTTCATAGCGTCCATTCATGTTATGAAATGGATAAGTCCCTACACTGTTATGCTTACCATAAATATGGAACCTGTGTATGGTATTATTTTGGCGCTAATCGTTTTGGGAGATTCTGAAAATATGAGTCCACAGTTTTATTACGGCGCGGCTATTATATTGTTAACGGTAATTGCCAACGGAATCATTAAAATTACCCAAGAAAGAAAACGAAGAAGATTGCATAACACCTAAAACAAAATTTTATCTTTGTACACCAACCTTTACAAAAAGAAGGAAAAAATTATGGAATATCTTGATTTTGAACTCCCTATAAAAGAATTGCAGGAACAATACGAGAAAGCATGTCTAATTGGCGAAGAAAGCGATGTAGATGTGACCAATACCTGTAAACAGATTGAAAAAAAGCTAAAAGAAACCAAAAAGGAAATTTATAAAAACCTTACGCCTTGGCAGCGCGTGCAGCTTTCACGGCACCCAGACCGTCCGTACACAATGGATTATATTAAAGCCATCTGTGGCGATTCCTTTTTGGAACTTCACGGCGACCGAAGTTTTAAGGACGATAAGGCGATGGTCGGGGGCCTTGGAAAAATCGGCGATCAGAGTTATATGTTCGTGGGCCAGCAAAAAGGTTATAATACAAAAACCCGGCAATTCAGAAATTTTGGAATGGCAAACCCTGAAGGTTACAGAAAAGCTTTGCGATTAATGAAATCTGCTGAAAAATTTAATGTGCCCGTAGTTTGTTTTGTGGATACTCCCGGAGCTTTCCCCGGTTTGGAGGCAGAAGAAAGGGGACAAGGGGAAGCCATTGCCCGTAACATTTTGGAAATGACACGCTTAAAAGTACCTATTATTGTTGTGATCATTGGAGAGGGAGCAAGTGGAGGCGCTTTGGGAATAGGTGTTGGTGACAAAGTGTTGATGCTCGAAAACACTTGGTACTCCGTAATCTCCCCCGAAAGCTGTTCTTCTATTTTATGGAGAAGTTGGGAATTTAAAGAACAGGCCGCCGAGGCCTTAAAGCTTACAGCAACAGACATGAAAAAACTTAAGCTCATTGATGAAATTGTAAAGGAACCAATAGGTGGTGCCCATAGCGACCGTGAGAAAACTTTTACAACGGTGGCAAGCACCATTGAAAAGTCATATGCTACCTTAAAAATGTTATCCCCAACCGATTTGGTTAAAAAACGGATGGAAAAATATTTGGAAATGGGCGAGTTTAAAAGTTAAAACTAACAATAGCTTATCTTACCGTAAATCCGATGCGAAAGCCTCGGATTTTTTTACGGGTTATCAACAATATTTCGCAGTTTTCAACAATTCAATTGTTGAAGAATGGTTAATATAGTAAGACAAAAAACAATACATTTCTCTTAACATTTTCTTTACATTCGCTTCATGGAAAAAATCAAACCTCAAACCAGTTTTTCAACCCGCTCTTCGCAGGTCATATCGCTTGAAAAGGGCAAAATACCGCCACAAGCTATTGATTTAGAAGAAGTTGTGCTCGGAGCTTTGATGATTGACAAAAAAGGGGTTGATGAAGTAATAGATATTCTACACCCCGAAGTTTTCTATAAACAAGCACACCAACACATCTTTGAAGCTATTCACGATCTGTTTGAAGATAGCCAGCCTGTAGACTTATTAACCGTTTCAACACAACTTAAGAAGCAGGGCAAAATCGAACTCGTTGGCGGAGAGTTTTATTTGATACAATTGACGCAAAAAGTGTCCTCTTCGGCACATATTGAATTCCATGCGCGCATTATTCTTCAAAAATATATTCAACGAAGTTTGATTAAAATTTCAAACGAAATTATTGAGGATTCCTATAATGAAGGAACCGACGTTTTTGATCTTCTGGATAATGCTGAGGCAAAATTATACGAAGTTACACAGGGTAATATTAAGCGGTCATCAGAAACTGCCCAGAATCTTGTAATTCAAGCGAAGAAACGAATCGAGGAAATAGCCAATAAAGAAGGACTTTCCGGAGTTCCTTCAGGTTTTACTAAGGTTGATAAATTAACTTCCGGCTGGCAGCCAAGTGATTTGATTATTATTGCCGCTCGTCCGGGTATGGGTAAAACAGCCTTGACGCTTTCCATGGCGCGGAATATCGCGGTGGAGCACAACATTCCCGTAGCGTTTTTCTCTTTGGAAATGTCTTCGGTACAGCTCATTACCCGTTTGATTTCTTCCGAAACACAATTGAGTTCCGAGAAATTACGTACCGGAAACCTTGAAAAACATGAGTGGGAACAACTGAATGTAAAGGTAAAAGGGCTTGAAAAAGCGCCTCTTTTTATAGATGATACACCTTCGCTTTCCATTTTTGATTTACGCGCCAAAGCGAGAAGGCTTTCATCCCAACACGGCATCAAACTTATAATTGTGGATTATCTACAATTGATGACCGCCGGTGGAAGCCAAAAAGGAGGGAACCGAGAGCAGGAAATATCTACCATTTCCCGAAACCTAAAAGCATTGGCAAAGGAATTAAACATTCCAGTAATTGCACTTTCGCAGCTTTCACGTGCCGTTGAAACCCGTGGGGGAAGCAAGCGCCCTTTACTTTCCGACCTGCGTGAATCTGGTGCGATTGAGCAGGATGCAGATATCGTTTCCTTCATTTACCGTCCCGAATATTACAAGATTGATGAGTGGGACGATGAAGAGCACACCCCAACGGCAGGACAGGCGGAGTTTATTGTTGCTAAGCACCGTAACGGTGGTCTGGATGAAATCCGTTTGAAGTTTATCGGCCATCTCGGTAAATTTGAAAGTCTTGCAGATTACGAAATGCCAACGGAAATCCATTCCCGAATGAACGATGCAGCAAATGACGATACTTTCAAAACGAAGAATCTGCCTTCGCCCAACGAAGCCTTCGGAAGTTCAATGAACGATGATTTTTCTATTGAGGAGGATAATGACGTGCCTTTTTAATACTCCATAGATACTTTGGCTTAAAAATTGTCGTTATCTTCGCACGATGCAACGTTTCATTTTTCTAATATTTATATTGCTTTTTTCTTTAAAAGCTTCAGCTTCATACATCCTTATTCCAATGGATGCCGATAGCCAAAAAGAACATCTAAAAGCTTACGGAATTACCTATTGGGTATTGGAAAAACAACAAAAAGTAAAGTGGTTGCTGAACTATCGCGGTGGTTCTTTTTTGATGCCAGATTCCCCTGAAATTCAGAAGGAATGCCAGATTCGCGGAGTTTCTTTTGAAGTGATTTCCGATAGCAAAACCGAACAAATTCTTACCGACATAAGTAGTCCTTCAAAAAATATGGATGCCGTGGTTCTTGAAAAAGCTCCAAAAATCGCAGTCTATTCCCCAAAAGGAAACCTTCCGTGGGACGATGCCGTGACTATGGTTTTAACGTATGCCGAAATTCCATATACCGTAATTTATGACGAGGAGGTAATGGCCGACCAACTTATTCTTTACGATTGGCTTCACTTGCACCATGAAGATTTTACGGGGCAATACGGCAAGTTTTATCGCGCCTATCGTTCGGCACCATGGTATATTGAAGAAAAGGCTAAAGCCGAAGCGCTTGCTGCAAAAATGGGTTACAATAAAGTTTCTGAAGCAAAATTGGATGTTGCCAAAAAAATCCGTGATTATGTTATAGGGGGGGGG